>OFTX01000681.1_pt1 | contig 15931 bp, 10 predicted proteins | sample 1775051 | NCBI WGS metagenome assembly OFTX01 (sample SAMN08195772, study PRJEB24354) | sludge metagenome | isolation source: sludge from phenol fed wastewater aerobic bioreactor A | place: India: Nagpur | collected 2016-09-15
CCGACGTCGCAAATGCCCGCCGGCATTGACTGTCAAGTCCATTGCCTAATTTGCCGTCACCGATACGGTATTGCCCTTCTCGCCGCTCGCCCCTTCGGCAATCGAATCCCTGCGATGCAACATCTTCCGCGAGCCGCTCAGGCAGCCTTTCAATCCTGAAACGTTTTCGCGCGCACACTGACGACCCACGCGTTTCGAATGGTGAATTCCCCATTGAATTCATCGGCTTGCATCGATTGGCATGCTTCTCGCATAAAGCATGGGGCAAGCCGTCCGCTCTCGGGGAAGCCTCTTCGCTGAGTCGACTGTCTCGGGAATCAAGCCATGAACGCCACATGGCCCCGGCACGCCCGATGCCTATCCTTCGCCGGGAGCGCCCCGAGCGCGGACGGATTGCACCTCGTGCTGGAAATCGACGGCCGACACCGTCAGGGAGGGGATCATGCAAATGCGCCGAACCGGGCCTTGCGCCCTGAGTCCCTGCGCCCGCTCGCTCTCACCGGCGAGCCCGGCGAGATCGGCGAAATCAGCGAAATCGGCCCGACGCCATCCGCGCGAACGATGCGCGAGCTGGCGGCACCGGCGTCACGATGCCGCCGGCGACCGCCGCCACGTCGCACCGGGCCGGGCGCTGCGCTGACGACGGCGCTTGCTCAGGCGTCTTCCGCCCAGGACTTCGCCGCGCGTACCGCGCGCTGCCAACGGCTCACCGCCCGCGCAATCTCGTCCTCGGACAAATGGCGCGAGAAGCGTCGCTGGAGTTTCCACTGACGCTCGAGCGTGTCGATATCGGGCCAGAAGCCGACCGCCAGCCCCGCCAGATAGGCGGCCCCGGCGGCCGTCGTTTCGATGACCTCCGGCCGCACGACATCCGCGCCGAGCAGGTCCGCCTGCCACTGCATGAGCAGATCGTTCGCGGCCGCCCCGCCGTCCACGCGCAGCTCGGCCACCTGCATGCCAGCGTCCGCCTCCATGGCGCGCAGCACGTCGAGCGTCTGGAAGGCGATGCTGTCGAGTGCCGCACGCGCCACATGCGCGGCCGTCGTGCCGCGCGTGGCGCCGAACAGCGTGCCGCGCGCGCGCGGCTGCCAGTGCGGTGCGCCAAGACCGGCGAAGGCGGGAACGAGTACCACGCCGTCGGCGTCGGGCACGCTGGTCGCGAGCGCCTCGACGTCGCGCGAATGCCGGATGATGCCCAGTCCGTCGCGCAGCCACTGAACCACCGCGCCGCCAATGAAGATGCTGCCCTCCAGCGCGTAGTCCACACGGTCGCCGATCTTCCAGGCCACGGTCGTGAGCAGGTTATGGCTCGACACTTGGGGCTTGTCGCCGGTGTTCATCACCATGAAGCAACCGGTGCCGTATGTGTTCTTCACCATGCCCGGCGCGAGACACATCTGCCCGAAGAGCGCCGCCTGCTGATCGCCCGCGATGCCGGCAATCGGCACCGGCGCGGAGAACAGCGGCGTCGCCGTATGGCCGTAGACTTCGCTCGACGAACGCACGTCCGGCAACATGCTGCGCGGCACGCCGAGCAGCGCAAGCAGTTCGTCGTCCCATTCGAGCGAGTGAATGTTGAAAAGCATGGTGCGCGACGCATTCGATACGTCGGTTGCATGCAGTGCACCGCCCGTGAGATGCCACACGAGCCAGCTGTCGACCGTGCCGAACGCGAGATGCCCGGCCTCGGCCGCGTCGCGCGCACCGTCGACGTTATCGAGAATCCAGCGCACCTTGCTGCCCGAGAAGTAGGCGTCGATCCGAAGACCCGTGCGGCTCGAGACGAGCGCCTCGTGGCCGCCCGCGCGCAAACCGTCGCAGAAGTCCGCGGTGCGCCGGTCCTGCCAGACGATGGCGTTGTAGACGGGCTCGCCGGTCCGACGATCCCACACGATGGTCGTCTCTCGCTGGTTGGTGATCCCGATGGCGGCGATGTCGATCCCGCCGACGCCGGCGTGCGTGAGCGCCTCGGCGGCGACGCCGGCTTGCGTTGCCCAGATCTCGCGCGGGTCGTGTTCGACCCAGCCCGGATGCGGATAAATCTGGCGAAACTCCTTCTGCGCGGTCGACACGACACGTCCGTCGCGATCGAACAGCAACGCCCGTGAGCTGGTGGTGCCCTGATCGAACGCGAGGATGTACTTGCCCCCTGCCATCGTGCTTGCCTCCTGTCTCTTCGCTGGTAACGGCACTCAGGCGGCCATTTCCCTGTGTTGCGCGAACCATTCCCGCACGCGGGCCTCGCCTTGCGGACCGACATGCAGTCCCAGCTTGGTGCGACGCCATAGCACGTCCTGCGCGGTGCAAGCCCATTCGTACTGCACAAGATAGCGCAGCTCGGCGTCGTAGAGATCGCCGCAGACACACTCGCCCAGACCGTCGAGCGAATTGGCTTCACCGACGAGGACGTGCGTGCGCGTGCCGTACGTGCGTGCATAGCGCTGCGCGAGCGTCCGCGGCAACCACGGCAGTTGCGCCTGTAGCGACGCCGCGAAGGCGCCGGCGTCCGGCTGTGCCATGTCGCCGCCTGGCAACGGTGCCGCCGCCGTCCAGTCGCCGTGCGTGAACCCGAGGGGGCCTCGCAAGTGCGACATGGCCTCCTCGGCCAGGCGCCGGTATGTCGTGATCTTGCCCCCGAAGACCGAGAGCAGGGGCGCGCGACTGACCGGGGCGTCGAGTTCGAGCTTGTAGTCGCGCGTGACCGCCGACGGATTCGAGACTTCCTCCTCCATCAGCGGCCGCACGCCCGCGTAGGTCCATACGACGTCGGCCGGCGCGATTGCCTTGGTGAAATATTCGCTCGCCGACTTGCAGAGGTAAGCGATCTCTTCATCGTCGATCGCCACCTTCGCCGGGTCGCCGTGGTATTCGATATCGGTCGTGCCGATCAGCGTGAACTCGCCCTCGTACGGAATCGCAAAGATGATGCGCTTGTCGGGGTTCTGGAAGATGTAGGCGTGATCGTGATCGAACAGTCTGCGCGTGACGATGTGGCTGCCCTTGACCATGCGCACGCGGTGCGTTGCCTGCTGGTGAAGCACATCGCCCAGCAAATGTCCGACCCACGGCCCCGCCGCATTGACGATGGCCCTCGCGCGCACGGTCTGATGCGTGCCTTCCGGGGTTTCCAGCTGGGCGATCCACAGCGTGTCGCCGCGCTCGGCGCCGATGAGTCGCGTGCGCGTGAGAATGGTCGCACCACGCTCGGCGGCATCCTGCGCATTGAGTACGACCAGGCGCGCGTCCTGCACCCAGCCGTCGGAGTATACGAAACCGCGCGTCAGATCGCGTCGCAGCGGCGCGCCGGCCGGATGCCGGCGCAGATCGATGCCGCGCGAGCCGGGCAGGATTTCGCGTCGCGCCAGATGATCGTACAGGAACAGGCCCGCGCGAATCAGCCACGCCGGGCGCAGATTCGGCATGTGCGGCATGACAAAGCGCAATGGCCACATGATGTGCGGCGCCGCGCGCAGCAACACCTCACGCTCCTGCAACGCCTTGCGCACCAGACCGAATTCGTAATACTCGAGATAGCGCAGCCCGCCGTGAATCAGCTTGGTGCTGGCCGACGACGTGTGCGAGGCGAGATCGTCCTGCTCGACGAGCAGCACGCGAAGGCCACGCCCGGCCGCGTCGCGCGCGATGCCCGTGCCGTTGATGCCTCCGCCCACGATCAACAGGTCGTAGGGCGCGAGCGGGTTGTCCGATGGCGATTGGGCGGGTGTCTGCACGGCGTCACTCCCGGGAAATGGGCGTCAAATCTGTGAAAGTTCGAAAATGTTCGATTGACGTTCGTTTTGCGTTCGTTTTGCGTTCGTTTTGTGCTCAATTACGTTCACTTACGAATATCAATGTTCGAATTCTAACAGATCACGCGACTTGAGTTTCGGATTCGCGCATTTTGCGGTACCGATGCGCGAGTTCGCGCCGGGGGGTCAGGCGTCGTCTGCCACGTGGACCAGGGTGCCGGCCTCGGCAATCACCTGCGCCATGCCGGGTGGCACCGGGCGGTCGGTGAAAAGCGCATCGATTTGCGACAAATGGCCCAGGCGGACGAGCGCGGGGCGGCCGAACTTGCTGTGATCCGCGGCCAGAAACACCGTGCGCGAATGCGCGATGATGGCCTCGGCAACACGCACTTCGCGGTAATCGAAGTCACGCAGCGTGCCGTCGGCATCGATGGCCGAGATGCCCACAATGCCAAAGTCGACTTTGAACTGTCGGATGAAATCGAGCGTCGCTTCGCCGGTCACGCCCTGGTCACGGGCGCGAACGACACCACCGGTAATGATGACCTCGGCATCCGCGTAGCTGCTCATCATGGCCGCCACGTGCAGGTTGTTGGTGATGACACGCAAGCCGCGATGGCGCGAGAGCGCGCGCGCGACCGCTTCGGTCGTGGTACCGAGGTTGATGAACAGCGAAGCGTGATCGGGAATCTGTTCGGCAAGGCGCACGGCGATGCGGCGCTTTTCGTCGGCGAGTTGCGTTTGGCGGGCGTCGTAGGCGTCGTTTTCCGCGCCGCCCGGCAACCCCACGCCACCGTGATAGCGCCGCACCCACTTGCGCTCGGCCAGGAAATTGATATCGCGACGGATCGTTTGCGGCGTGACGTCGAAACGCACCGCGAGCTCGTCGACCGTGAGAAAACCGTCACGGCGAACCGCATCGAAGAGCGCTTCCTGACGCGGGTTCAGCGAAGCGGGCGCGGTGTCGCCGCCGACAGCGAGCGCCTCGGAGGCACCGGTGGGCGCGACAGTTTCGGCGGATTCGGTATGGGACATCGGAACACACGCAGTAAAAGCCTTCGCACGGCCCGGGCGGCCGCGCGTTTGCCGTCATGATACCCCGCCGTTGTATGGCATGTCGGTGACGGCACCGTGACAGCCGGCGCGGCCATCGGCGTGGTCCGGGAGGCTAGCTCAATATGGCGCGATATCGCGCGACCGGGTGAGGGGTGGCGTGTCGCGCGCGCCGGGCCGGAATCCCCCGGCGACTCGCGAGGACCAACTCAGAGGCACTGACGCACGGCGTCGGCAAGCGATTGCGGGCCCGTGGCGCCCAGATAGAGCGAGCCTTCGCTGCCCGGTCGGTGCGGCGCCAGGTCGAGAATGGCGAGTACGCCGTCTTCGGACGAAGAGAGTTGCAGCGTCTGGCCGGCACCCGCCTTGCTGCGCTGCAAACGCGCGTACGGCAGTTGCTTCTTCCACAGCCTCGCCGTGCAGGCACTCACGCGTACATACGTCTTTTTGGACGATCCCTGCCAGACCGCGCCGTTCGCGCGGGCATCCTCGACCGTGTCGCGATAGGCCGGCAACGTCTCGACTTTTACATTTTCCGGTGCAACGTCGGCGACGCTGCCCAGCGGCGGTTCGTCCTTCGCCACGACGGGTGCCGTCGGTGCGCAACCGGTCAGCCACATGGCCAGCGCCAGCGCCCCTGCAACATTGCGCGTTGCCCCGCGCATCGTAATGGAAATCCTGCCCATTCCCCGGTTCATGCCCTGCTCCACGCTCGCAAACGGTTGCCGCACGCGCCTTGTGCGGCGCCGGCCGCGCGGGCGGGCGCCGTGGTGACGACAACCTGGTATCTGGTCGCGGCGCCCGATGGCTGCGGCCACGCGATGTCTTGATGCATCCGTGTCAGGCCGCAACGCACGCCGTCATGTTCGTTAGTGCTGCCGAATTCGGCACTGGCGCCGCCGGTGTATCGCCTGCCACGCACCGCCAGTTGGCGCTCATCTTACCCGTGTTATTCATAGCATGGCAATTCGCGCAATGCGCGCTGGCCCGAATCGCGTATATTGCTGGTTTCTGTCACACTGCGCCGCTGCGCCTCGCGCACGATCCTGCCGCGAGCCGAAGTGCACCCCGCCCACCGGGCCCCGGATTGACCGTCCGGCCGGTACGCCAAAAGCGACAACGACGCGCGGGCCGAATGTTGGCACCCGTGGGGCGCGCGAGCGCCGCCAATCCGTATCCATTTTTGCGACTGTCCCGATTTCCATGTCCAGCAACGCGCAAGCCCCGATCATCGTCATCGCCCCCGATTCGTTCAAAGGTTCGTTGAGTGCGCCGGAAGTGGCGCGCGCCATTGCCGCAGGCATCGCGCGTGCGTTGCCGCAGGCCGATTTGCGGCTGCGCCCCATGGCCGACGGCGGCGAGGGTACGCTCGACGCCCTGCTCTCGGCCGGCGGACGCCGCGTGCCGCTGTCGGTGCGTGGCGCGGGTCAGGCGTCGGTGACGGCCGAGTACGGCGTCATGCCCGACGGCACCGGTGTGCTCGAGAGCGCCAACGTGGTGAGCATTACCGATCCGGTCGGCATGCAGACGCCCGTGGCGGAACGCTCGACCGTGGGCCTTGGCGAATTGCTGCGCGCCCTGCTCGACACCGGTGCGCGCCGCGTGCTCATCGGCCTGGGCGGCAGCAGCACGAACGACGGCGGCGCCGGCCTGCTCGTCGGCCTCGGTGCGCGACTTCTCGACGATGCGGGCGAGGTGGTGCCGCCGGTGCCGGCCGCCCTGCACCGGGTCGCCTCCATCGATCTGAACGGTCTCGACGCACGTCTGAAGGACTGCGAACTGATCGCCATGTCCGATGTGAACAATCCGCTCAACGGCACGCAGGGCGCCACGGCGATCTTCGGGCCGCAGAAGGGCGTAAGCCAAGCGCAGATCGAACCGCTCGACCGCGCCATCGCGCACTTCGCCGGACATGCGCATCGCGCGTTCAATGCCAACGAGGCGGCCAGCCGTGCTGGCGCCGGTGCAGCGGGCGGACTGGGCTTCGCTCTGCATCTGCTGGGCGCGCAGTTCCGTTCCGGCGCCGAGGTCGTGGCCGAGCGCGTCGGCCTGCCGCAGGCGGTGGAAGGTGCCGACTGGCTCATCACCGGCGAAGGTCGCAGCGACGGCCAGACACTCTCCGGCAAGACCCCGATGATCGCCGCACAAATCGCGATCAAGGCGGGGGCGACGGCCTCGCTGCTGTCCGGCGCCATCGACCGCGGCGCGCTCGAGAACCTGTCGCGCGTATTCTCCGGTTGCTTCTCGCTGACGTTCGGGCCGACCACGCTGGAAAAGGCCATCGCCGATGCCGCCGGCCTGCTGACCGACAGCGCCGAGCAAATGGCCCGCCTGCGCTACTCGCACAAGGCCTGAGTCCCCGCGGCGCGCATCGGGCACATCGCGCCTCGCTTCGACGGCGGCGCGGCGGCACGCTGTCGCGCTCGGCGATCACACCAGCAAATCAACGAACTGGTGCACGGGCATGGCCTCGAGTCGCTGCTGATCGAGCGCAACGTCGAGAATACGCGTCTGCTGTCGCGCGGCGAAGCGCCGCGCGAGGTTCGTCTTGAATTTCTCCACCAGCAGCGGCATGCCCTGCGCCCGACGGCGCCTGTGGCCAATCGGATACTCCACCAGCACTTCGTCGAGCCGGGTACCGTCGGCGAGCGTCACCGTCAATCCGTTGGCGATCGAGCGCTTGTCCGGATCGTGGTAGTCGCGCGTGAACTGCGGGTCTTCCTGGCAGACGATCTTCGCACGCAACGCGTCGATACGCGGATCGGCCGCGACCCCGTCTTCGTAGTCATCGGCCGTGAGCCGCCCGAACAACAGCGGCACCGCCACCATGTACTGGATGCAGTGATCGCGGTCGGCAGGATTGGCAAGCGGCCCCTGCTTGTCGATGATGCGAATCGCCGCCGCATGCGTGCGAATGACAACCGAAGCGATGTCCTGCGCACTACGCCCCATCGCCTGCAGGCGACCATGCAGCGTCATCGCCGCCTCGGCGGCCGTTTGCGCATGGAATTCGGCGGGAAACGAGATCTTGAACAGCACGTTCTCCATGACGTAGGTCCCGTACGGTCGCTGGAACGCAAACGGCCGCCCCCTGAACAGCACGTCGTAGAAGCCCCATGGCTTGGCCGTGAGCACCGACGGATACCCCATCTCCCCGGTGCGGGCCATGAGCGCGAGACGCACCGCGCGGCTGGTCGCATCGCCTGCCGCCCAGGACTTCCGGCTGCCGGTGTTCGGGGCATGTCGATAGGTGCGCAGGCTCTGACCGTCGACGAACGCGAGCGACAGCGCATTGATCATTTCGTCTCGCGACAGGCCGAGCATTTCCCCAACGACCGCTGTCGACGCCACCTTCACCAGCACGACGTGATCGAGTCCGACCTGGTTGAACGCGTTTTCCAGTGCGAGACAGCCCTGGATTTCGTGCGCCTTGATCATGGCGGTGAGTACATGGCGCATCGTGAGCGCGGGCAGCCCCTGCGCCACGGCCGTGCGCGACAGCCAGTCGGCGGTCATCAGAATGCCGCCCAGGTTATCGGACGGATGTCCCCACTCGGCCGCCAGCCAGGTGTCGTTGAAGTCGAGCCAGCGAATCATCGCCCCGAGGCTGAACGCCGCCTGTACCGGATCGAGCTGATAGGGCGTGCCGGGCACCTTCGCGCCGTTGGGCACGACCGTCCCCGGCACGATGGGCCCGAGCAATTTGGTGCAGGCGGGATAGGAGAGCGCCTCGAAGCCGCAGCCGAGCGTGTCGATCAGACAATAGCGAGCGGTCTCGAAGGCCAGATCGCTGCGGATCTCGTAGGAGAGGACGTAGTCGACAATATCCGTGAGAACCTTGTCGGGTGCGGGGCGCACGTTCGAGATGCCTGAGGACATTGTCCACCTCCGTCAACACATCAGCGGTTCACCTTCAGAACGCGTCCCCCGGAACGCGCACCCATCCTTCCATCAACACGCGCGCGCTGCGGCTCATGATGGCCTTCGTGACCGTCCATTCGCCACCGACTTCCTTCGCCTCGGCACCCACGCGCAGCGTACCCGACGGATGCCCGAAGCGCACGGCGTTACGCGCCCCGCCGCCGGCCGCCAGATTGACGAGCGTGCCCGGAATCGAGGCCGCGGCCCCGATGCAGACCGCCGCCGTGCCCATCATCGCGTGGTGCAGCTTGCCCATCGACAACGCGCGCACCAGCAAGTCGATGTCGCCCGCGTCGACGGCCTTGCCGCTCGACGCGGTGTAGCTCGCCGGCTTTGCCACGAACGCGACCTTGGGCGTGTGCTGGCGGGTGGCCGCCTCCGACACGTCCTTGATCAGTCCCATGCGAATCGCCCCGTGCGCGCGGATCGTCTCGAACATCGCGAGCGCCTTGGGGTCGCCGTTGATCGCGTCCTGCAATTCCGTGCCGCGGTAGCCGATATCCTCCGCGTTGAGGAAGATGGTCGGAATGCCGGCATTGATCATCGTGGCCTTGAACGTGCCCACGCCGGGCACTTCGAGGTCGTCGACGAGATGGCCTGTCGGGAACATCGCCCCGCCGCCGTCACCGTCTTCCTCGGCGGCCGGGTCGAGAAATTCCAGCTGCACCTCCGCGGCGGGAAAGGTCACGCCGTCGAGCTCGAAATCCCCCGTCTCCTGCACCGCACCGTCGGTCATCGGCACGTGCGCAACGATCGTCTTGCCGATGTTCGCCTGCCAGATACGCACGACGGCCACGCCATCGCGCGGCACCCGCGCCGGATCGACCAGCCCGCCGCTGATGGCGAACGGGCCGACGGCCGCCGACAGGTTGCCGCAATTGCCGCTCCAGTCGACGAACTTCGAGTCGATCGAGACCTGCCCGAACAGGTAGTCCACATCGTGCCCGGGGCGCTCGCTCTTCGCGATGATGACCGTCTTGCTCGTGCTCGACGTGGCGCCGCCCATGCCGTCGATCTGCTTGCCGTACGGGTCGGGGCTGCCGATCACACGCATGAGCAGCGCGTCGCGCGCTGCGCCCGGCGTCTGCGCCGCGGGCGGCAGGTCCTGAAGCCGGAAAAACACGCCCTTGCTGGTGCCGCCGCGCATATACGTGGCGGGGATGCGGATTTGTGGCTGATGCGCCATCACGTCTCTCCTCAGGCCGCCGCTTGCGACGATTCCAGAAAGTCCTGAGCGAAGCGCTGCAGCACCCCGCCCGCCTCATAAATCGAGACTTCCTCCGCCGTATCGAGACGGCAGGTCACGGGCACCTCCACGCGCTCGCCGTTGCGGCGGTGGATCACCAGCGTCAGCTCGGCGCGCGGCGTGCGCTCGCCGATCACGTCGAACGTCTCGCTGCCGTCGATGCCGAGCGTCTTGCGATTGGTACCCGGTTTGAACTCGAGCGGCAACACGCCCATGCCCACGAGGTTGGTGCGGTGAATACGCTCGAAGCCTTCCGCAACGATCGCCTCGGTGCCGGCCAGACGCACGCCCTTGGCCGCCCAGTCCCGTGACGAGCCCTGACCGTAGTCGGCCCCGGCGATCACGATGAGCGGCTGCTTGCGCGCCATATAGGTCTCGATGGCTTCCCACATGCGCGTGATCTTGCCGTCCGGCTCGATGCGCGCGAGCGAGCCCGCCTTGACCTGACCGTCGACCACGACCATCTCGTTCTTGAGCGTCGGGTTGGCGAACGTGGCGCGTTGCGCCGTCAGGTGATCGCCGCGATGTGTGGCGTACGAATTGAAGTCCTCTTCCGGCAGGCCCATCTTCGCCAGGTACTCGCCCGCCGCACTGTCGGCCATGATGGCGTTCGACGGCGAGAGGTGGTCGGTCGTGATGTTGTCGCCCAGCACGGCCAGCGCCCGCATGCCGCGCAGCGTGCGCTCACCGGCCAACGCGCCTTCCCAGTATGGTGGCCGGCGAATATAGGTGCTCTTCTCGCGCCAGTCGTACAGCGGCTCGGCGCGCTCGCCCTGCGCCACCGACGCGGCGAACATGGGTTCGTACACGCGCCGGAACTGCTCCGGCTTGACGCTGCTGGCGACGATCGCGTCGATCTCCTCGTCTGTCGGCCACAGGTCGGCCAGCCGCAGCGGCTTGCCGTCGGCGTCCACGCCGAGCACGTCTTTTTCGATGTCGAAGCGGATCGTGCCGGCAATGGCGTAGGCCACCACCAGCGGCGGCGATGCGAGAAACGCCTGCTTCGCGTACGGGTGGATGCGGCCGTCGAAGTTGCGATTGCCCGAGAGCACGGCGGTCGCGTAAAGGTCGCGCTCGATGATCTCCTGCTGGATCGCCGGGTCGAGCGCACCCGACATGCCGTTGCACGACGTGCAAGCGTACGCGACCACGCCGAAGCCGAGCTTTTCCAGCTCAGGCAGCAGCCCCGCCGCTTCGAGATACAGCGTAACGGCCTTGGAGCCAGGGGCCAGCGAGCTCTTCACCCACGGCTTGCGCGCGAGGCCGGCGCGATTCGCATTGCGCGCGAACAACCCCGCCGCGATCATGTTGCGCGGGTTGTTGGTGTTCGTGCAGCTCGTGATCGCGGCAATGATGACCGCGCCGTCGGGCATGCGCCCCGGCTCGTTCTCCACCTTGCCGCTGATGCCCCGTGCTGCCAGCTCGCTCGTGGGCACGCGCTTGTGCGGATTCGACGGCCCCGCAATATTGCGCACCACGCTCGACAGATCGAACCGGAGCACGCGCTCGTACACCGCCGTCTTCAGGCTGTCGGCCCACAGGCCGGTCTGCCGGGCGTAGGTCTCGACCAACGCGACGAGCGCGTCGTCGCGACCGGTGAGCTTCAGATATTTGATGGTCTGCGCGTCGATGTAGAACATCGCGGCCGTGGCGCCGAACTCGGGGGCCATGTTCGAGATCGTGGCCCGATCGCCCAACGTGAGATTCGCCGCGCCCTCGCCGTAGAACTCGAGGTAGGCCGAGACCACCTTTTCCTTGCGCAGGAATTCGGTGAGCGCGAGCACGATGTCCGTGGCGGTGATGCCCGGCTGCGGTTTGCCCGTGAGCTCCACGCCGACGATGTCCGGCAAACGCATCCACGAGGCACGCCCGAGCATCACACTTTCCGCTTCGAGCCCGCCCACGCCGACGGCAATCACGCCGAGGGCATCGACCATCGGGGTATGCGAATCGGTGCCCACGAGCGTGTCGGGATACGCCACGCCGTCCGTCACCTGAATCACCGGGCTCATGCGCTCCAGGTTGATCTGGTGAAGAATGCCGTTGCCCGGCGGAATCACGTCGACGTTGCGAAACGCCTTCTTCGTCCAGTTGATGAAGTCGAAGCGGTCTTCGTTGCGGCGATCTTCGATGGCGCGGTTCTTGGCGAAGGCATCCGGATCGAAACCGCCGCACTCCACCGCCAGGGAGTGATCGACCACCAGTTGCGTGGGCACCACCGGGTTCACGAGCGCCGGATCGCCCCCTTGCGCGGCAATCGCATCACGCAGACCGGCGAGGTCGACGAGCGCCGTCTGGCCAAGAATGTCGTGGCACACCACACGGGCGGGAAACCACGGAAAGTCGAGGTCGCGGCGTCGCTCGATCAGTTGCCTGAGCGACTCGGCCAGCGTGGCCGGATCGCACCGGCGCACGAGGTTCTCGGCGAGCACGCGCGACGTGTAGGGCAAGGTGTCGTAGGCGCCCGGCGCGATGGCCTCGACGGCAGCGCGGGCGTCGAAGTAATCCAGCGACGTGCCGGGCAGCGATTTACGGTATTCGGTGTTCATGGACGGCTCAGCGTTGCTCGATCGGTACGAACTTCTGATCTTCCGGACCGGTGTAGTTGGCGCTCGGGCGAATGATCTTGTTGTCGATGCGCTGCTCGATGATGTGTGCGCTCCAACCCGACGTACGGGCGATCACGAACAGCGGCGTGAACATCGCGGTCGGCACGCCCATCATGTGATAGCTCACGGCGCTGAACCAGTCGAGGTTCGGGAACATCTTCTTGACGTCCCACATGACCGACTCCAGACGCTCGGCGATGTCGTACATGGCCGTGTTCTGCTGATCTTTCGACAACTGATGCGCGACTTCCTTGATGACCTTGTTGCGCGGGTCGCTCACGGTATAGACGGGGTGACCGAAGCCGATGATCACTTCCTTGTTCTCGACACGCTTGCGGATGTCGGCCTCGGCCTCGTCCGGCGAGTCGTAACGCTTTTGCACTTCGAACGCCACTTCGTTGGCGCCGCCATGCTTCGGACCGCGCAGTGCGCCGATAGCGCCGGTAATGGCCGAGTGCATGTCGGAACCCGTGCCCGCGATCACGCGAGCGGTGAAGGTCGATGCGTTGAACTCGTGCTCGGCGTACAGGATCAGCGACGTGTGCATCGCACGCACCCACTGATCCGACGGCTTCCGACCGTGGAGCAGGTGCAGGAAGTGCCCGCCGATGCTGTCGTCGTCGGTCTCGACATCGATGCGCACGCCATTCTGGCTGTAGTGGAACCAGTACAGGAGCATCGAGCCCAGGCTCGCCATGAGGCGGTCGGCGATGTCGCGCGCGCCCGGAATGTTGTGGTCGTCCTTTTCGGGCAGCACGGTGCCCAGCACCGATACCCCGGTGCGCATCACGTCCATCGGGTGCGCGGCGGCGGGCACGGCCTCGAGGGCTTCCTTCACCGCGGCCGGCAGGCCACGCAGCGACTTGAGTTTGGCCTTGTAGCCACGCAGTTCAGCCACCGTCGGCAGCTTGCCGTAGACCAGCAGATACGCGATTTCCTCGAACTCCGAGGTCTGCGCCAGATCCAGGATGTCGTAGCCGCGATAGTGCAGGTCGTTGCCCGAGCGGCCCACCGTACACAAGGCGGTGTTGCCGGCGGTCACGCCCGACAGGGCGACGGATTTCTTGGGCTTGAAGCCGGTGGCGGTCGTCTCGCTCATGCTCATTCCTCCAGATCAGGGATTCGGTTATTTCTGTTGCGCGAACAACGCGTCGAGCTTCTGCTCGTACGCGTGATAGCCAATGCTCTCATAGAGCTCGGCGCGGGTTTGCATGGTGTCGAGCACGGCCTTTTGCGTGCCGTCGCGACGAATCGTGTGGTACACGTTCTCGGCCGCCTTGTTCATCGCGCGGAACGCCGACAGCGGATACAGCACCAACCCGACCTGCGCGCTCCTGAGCTCTTCCACGGTGAACAACGGGGTCGAGCCGAACTCGGTGATGTTGGCGAGCACCGGCACCTTCACCGCATCGGCGAACTGGCGGTACATCGGCAGTTCGGTCATCGCTTCCGGGAAGATCATGTCGGCGCCCGCTTCCACGCACGCGCAAGCGCGGTCGATGGCCGCCTGCAGACCTTCCACGGCCAACGCGTCCGTACGCGCCATGATGACGAAGTTCTCGTCGGTGCGCGCGTCGACCGCGGCCTTGATGCGATCGACCATCTCCTGCTGTGTCACGATCGCCTTGCCCGGACGGTGGCCGCAACGCTTCGCGCCGACCTGATCCTCGATGTGCATGGCGCCGGCGCCGAATTTGATGAGCGACTGCACCGTACGTGCAATGTTGAACGCCGACGGACCGAACCCGGTGTCGACATCGACCAGCAGCGGCAGGTCGCAGACGTCCGTAATGCGGCGCACATCGGTCAGCACATCGTCGAGCGTGGAGATGCCCAGATCGGGCAACCCGAGCGAGCCGGCCGCGACGCCGCCGCCGGACAGATAAATCGCCTTGAAGCCGGCCGCCTTGGCCAGCAGGGCGTGGTTGGCGTTGATCGCACCGACAACCTGCAACGGTTGCTCGGTCTTGACGGCCTCGCGGAAGGCGGCGCCGGCCGAACGAATGGTTTGCGTCACGTGAATCCCTCGGTCGTGTCACGCGCGACGAACGGTCGGAAATCGCCGGATCGCGCTGGGTTGAAATGCAGTGGCTTGTTATAGCAATGAGCGTGCCAGACGCCGGAGAAGGCTGATCGCACCGGGCGTCGCACGCGGCGCACCAATGCGTAACGCGTTCATTTATCAAAGGAAATTCTTCGCGCACCTGACGTTTACGTCAAGGCAAACCCCGTGCGCCGCGCTGCGACCACGTCGCAAAACATTTCAATTTGAAACGAAATATGAAACGCGTTGTCGCAATATGCTACGATCATTGCTGTTCCACGCGCCCAGACTGACGCGTCGCCCTCGCTTTTCCACAAGCCGCGCCATGCCGAAACCCAACGCTACCGACCTGTCCGCCCGTGTGCCGATGCCACTGCCCGCCTCCGGCGGATTGTTGCGCACGGCGCTTGCGCAGTCGACCGTCACCGCCGTCAGGAAGCCGGTGATCTGGGCGGTGGGCATCAGCAAGCTCGGCGAACTCTATCGCGACATCGTGCCCGATTACACGGCCGTCGCCGACGTCCAGATCATCGACAAAGGCTACGAAGCCGTGATCGACGCGCTGGCGCGGCTGCCCGCGGGCAGCGTCGACGGTATCGTCGCGGCGGGCTCGAATGGCGCATTCCTGCGCGAGCGCGTCGCACTGCCCGTCGTGCTCGTGAAAGTCACCGGCTTCGATGTCATGCACGCGCTCGCCCGGGCGCGCCGCGCACTGCCCTCGCCATCGCCTGCGTCGCGCATCGCGTTGGTGTCGTATGCACGCCCGACCGCCGAATTCGAACGCTTCAAGAGCGCGTTTCATCTCGATATCCCGCAGCATGCCTATCACGACGCGCATGACGCCGAAGACCTCGTGCATCGACTGCGCGACGAAGGCATGGAAGTCATCGTCGGCCCCGGCCTGGTGACCGAACTGGCCGAGCGCGCGGGGCTCACGGGCGTGTTTCTCTATTCGCAGGACTCGGTGCGCGCGGCGTTCGACACGGCGCTGGAAGTCGCGCGCTTCGGACGCATCGAAGCGCAGCGGCGCGAGCGTCTCGACACCGTGCTCCGACATCTTCACGAAGGCGTGGCCGCCGTCGACCTCGATGGCCGGGTGGAGGCGATCAATGCGTCGATGGCCGGCATGCTCTGCGTGAATGCGATCGACGCCGTCGGCCGACCGCTCGACGCCATCGCGCCGGCACTGGACATTTCCCGCACCCTGGAGAGCGCGAGCGCCGAACTGGAGGCGATCGTTTCCATGGCGGGCAAGACGTGGGTCGTCAACCGCATCCCGCTGCTGGATCAGGGCACGCTCACAGGCGCG
>OFTX01000685.1_pt1 | contig 15798 bp, 14 predicted proteins | sample 1775051 | NCBI WGS metagenome assembly OFTX01 (sample SAMN08195772, study PRJEB24354) | sludge metagenome | isolation source: sludge from phenol fed wastewater aerobic bioreactor A | place: India: Nagpur | collected 2016-09-15
GGGGCCGGCGGCGCCGAGGGCGCGCCGGCCGGGGCGCCGGTCGCGGCCCCCTGGCGCAGCATCTTCAGCGCCTCGTCCGGGGTCGGCAGGTCGGCGGCATAGGCGAGGCGGACCAGCAGCATCTCGGCGGCGGCGAGCGCCTTGGGGGCGTTCTTGACCTCGTCGTGGCCCTTCAGCAGCATCTGCCAGGCGCGCGACAGCACCCGCAGCGAGAGGCCGGCGGCGAAGGCGCCGCCGCGCACGCGCTCGTCCTCGGAGATGCCGGCGTCGGCGGCGGCCTCCGGCACCAGTTTCAGGCGGGTGACGAAATGGGTGAAGTCGGCGAGATCGGCGACGACCACGGCCGGGTCGGCGCCGACGTTCCATTGGGCGCGCAGCTCGGCGAGGGCGCCGGCGGCGTCGCCCTTCATGAGATGCTCGAAGAGATCGATGATGCGGGCGCGATCGGCGAGCCCGAGCATCTGGCGCACTTCCGCCACCTCGATGCGGCCGTCGCCGTGGGCGATCGCCTGATCGAGCAGGGAGAGACTGTCGCGGACCGAGCCCTCCGCCGCGCGGGCGACCAGCCGCAGCGCCTCGTCGTCGATCTCGACGGCCTCGGCGTCGGCGATCCGGCGCAGGTGGCGCACCAGGACCTCGGCCTCGATGCGCCGGAGGTCGAAGCGCTGACAGCGCGACAGGATGGTGATCGGGACCTTGCGGATCTCGGTGGTGGCGAAGATGAACTTGACGTGCTCGGGCGGCTCCTCGAGCGTCTTGAGGAGGCCGTTGAAGGCCTGCGACGAGAGCATGTGCACCTCGTCGATGATGTAGACCTTCATTCGCGCCGAGACCGGCTTGTAGCGCACCGCCTCGATGATCTCGCGGATGTCGCCGATGCCGGTGTGGGAGGCGGCGTCCATCTCGATTACGTCGACGTGGCGGCCTTCCATGATCGCCTTGCAGTGGACGCCGAGCTTCGGCATCTCGATGGTCGGGCGGTCGATCTCGCCGGGGATCTCGTAGTTGAGGGCGCGCGCCAGGATGCGGGCGGTGGTGGTCTTGCCGACACCGCGCACGCCGGTCAGCATCCAGCCTTGCGCGATGCGGCCGATCTGGAAGGCGTTCGACAGGGTGCGGACCATCGGCTCCTGGCCGATCAGGTCGTCGAAGTTCTGCGGGCGATATTTGCGGGCGAGGACGCGATAGGCGCCGGAGGCGGCGGGCTTCTCGGCGGCGTCGGGCGGAAACAGACCGTCCATGCGGGCGCCTCTCTCGAAGAAACCTCAAGAACCCGATCGATCGGGGCCGCTCTCGAAAGCGAAGAAGGAGGCCGACGCGCGACCCGCGTCCGACTCGTCTGGGCTGCTTCCTTCCGGACCTGACCCGGTCGGCGAGTGACAACGTCCACCGCCGACCTCCCAGGGCTTCATATCGGGGATGAACGGCGAAAAGGCAAGAGGGGAGGCGCTTCTCCCCACAGGCACGGCCGTCTTCCCGTCCTCCCCGGTCAGGATCGGCCGGGGAGCGGGCGCGCGGCGGAGGCCCGCGCGCCCGGCCAGCGGAGGCCACCGAAGATCACGAGATTGCCGAGGATGGTCAGGCCGAGGCCGATCGCGGTGCGCAGATCGAAGACGTAACCCTCGTAGAGCGCGGAGAGCAGCAGGGCGATCACCGGGAACATCACCGTCGCATAGGCGGCGCGGCCGGAGCCGATGCGGGCGACCAGCATCAGATAGGTGGTGAAGCCGATCACCGAGCCGAAGACGGCGAGCCATCCGAGCGCGAGGAGATAGCGCGTGTCGGGCGGGGCGACGAGCGGGGTTCCGGTCGCGGCGAGGACGGCGAGGAGGGCGAGGCTCGCGTAGGTCATGCCGTAGGCGTTGGCGGTGAGCGGGGGGACGCCGGCGGCGGAGTTGCGGCGCGAGACCATGTTGCCGAAGGAGAAGAACAGGGTGCCGAGCGCCGCCAGGGCGAGGCCGAGCGGCGCGTCGGGGCCGAGGATCCCCTCGCGCACCGCCGGGGCGAAGAGCACGGCGAGGCCGCCGACGCCGATCGCCGTGGCGAGGAGGGTGCGCGCGGCGATGCGTTCGCCGAAGAAGAGGCGGGCGTTGACGGCGTTGTAGATCGTCGCCAGCGAGAAGACGACCGAGACGAGCCCGCTCGGGATGAAGCGGGTGGCGTTGTAGAAACAGACGAAGTTGAGGCTGAAGAGGCAGAGCCCCTGCAGCGCCATGAAGAGATGGTCGCGCGGCCGTGTCGGGGCGAGGCGGCCGAGGAGCGCCAGCACCGGCAGGAGCAGGAGCGCGGCGAGCGCGAAGCGGTAGAAGATCGACGTCAGCACGGGCACCGGCCCCAGCTGCATCGCGATGGCGATCCAGGTGGTGCCCCAGACGAAGACGGTGGTGGCGAAGAGAAGGGCGTTCATCGGAAAGGTTCCTCGATTGGGCGAGGACCATGCCGCGATCGGCCGGCGCCGGCTTGCACGATCTTGCGGTGAAACGTCGACGGCGCACGGCGGACGGGTTGTCCCGGGTCGCGGCGGCTGCCACAGTGGGCGGGATCTCCTCCGCCGACCGAGCCTCGATGTCCGCCGCGCTCTCCGTCTTCGATCAACTGTCGCGTTCGGCGGCCCGGTTGCAGGGGCGGCTCGACGTCGGGCGCGGGCGCGGCGTCGCGATCTGGACCAACGACGCCGATCGGGTGCGCTACGAGAACACGCGGCTCCACACGCTGAGCCTCTATCTCGAGGGCGGCGAGGAGAGCCGGCGGATGGATCGCGGCGCGGTGCGCGGGCGGCCCGGCGCGCTCTGCCTCCTGCCGCAGGGCTCGGGATCGGACTGGGCGATCGGCGGCCGCTTCCGCTTCGTCCATCTCTATCTCTCCGACGAGCGGCTGCGCGCCTTCATGGCGGAGACGCTCGACCGGGAACCGGCGACGCTGTCGCTGCCCGACCTCACCTATTACCGCGAGCCGGGGCTCGCCGCCGCGATGACGGCGCTCGCCGCCTGTTGCGAGCGGGACGACGCCTTCGCCGCCGAGGCGGTGCTCGCCGATCTCTGTCACCGGCTCCTCACCTCGCCGGCGCACGGGGCCGCCGCCGCCCGGCCGTTGCGGGGTGGGCTCGCGCCGGCTGTCTCGCGGCGGGCGGTCGAGCGGCTGCGGGCGGGGCTCGACGCGCCGCCGAGCCTCGAGGATCTGGCGGCCGAGGCGGGGCTCAGCCCGTTTCATTTCCAGCGGATGTTCCGGGTGAGCCACGGTCTCAGCCCGCACGGGTTTCTCGAGGCGGCGCGGGTGGCGGAGGCGCGGCGGCTGATGTGGGCCGGCGTCGGGCTGGCGGAGGTGGCGAGCGCCTGCGGCTGGTCGCACCAGAGCCATTTCACCCGCGCCTTCCGCGCCGCGACCGGGCTCGCGCCGGGGGCGTGGCGGCGGGCGGCGGGCGCCGAGGCGCGCGGTTAGGCGAAGAGTTCGGGCCGCCGGACCCTGAGCGTCTGGACCGCGTGGGCGGTCTTCAGATCGAGGCCCTCGCCCCGGTCGACGAGCGCGGCGAGATCGGCCAGAGCGATCACCACCACCTCGATGTCCTCGCCTTCGTGGGCGAGGCCGCCGCCGTCGCCGACGCGGGCGGCGGCGAGGTCGACCTCGGCGAGGTAGAGCCACACCTTCTCGCCGACGAGGCCGGGGGAGGGGCGGAACGCGCCGATCGCCTCGATGCGGCCGAGGTCGAGCCCGGCCTCTTCCATGGCCTCGCGGCGAGCGGTCGCCTCGGGGCCCTCGCCGTCGCCGTCGAGGAGGCCTGCGACGATCTCGAGGCTCAGCGGATCGTCGCCCTGGAGCGCCTGGGGCAGGCGCAATTGGCGCACCAGCACGGCTTCCCGGCGGGCGGGATCATAAGCGAGCACGGCGGCGGCCCAGCCGTGGTTCTCGATCTCGAATGTCTGGGTGTGGTCGCGTCCGTCGCGGCGGCGGGTGGCGAAGGTGACGCGCTCGAGGCTGCAGAAGCCCTTCCACACTGTCTCGCGCGAGAGGATCCGGTAGGGCCGGGCGCCGGATGCGTCGTCGGGCGCGCTCATCCGTCGAGCTCGGAACCGGGGGCGAGCGTCAGGCGCAGGCCCTCGAGGTTCTCGGCGGTGAGGATCTGGCAGGCGAGGCGGGAATTCTCCTGGACCTCGAAGATCTGGTCGAGCTGGTCCATCTCCTCGTCGGTCGGCGGCGGCAGCTGGTCCATCCATTCGGGATCGACGTAGACGTGGCAGGTGCCGCAGGCGCAGGCGCCGCCGCATTCGGCCTTGATCGGCAGACCCCAGTCGCGGATCACCTCCATGACGCGCCAGCCGTCGAGGGCGGCGAGCGTGTGTTCGACGCCGTCGCGGTCGACCACGGTGATCTTGATCGAGCCTTCGTCGAAGGGATCGAACGGATCCTCCTCGAAGATCGGCTGGGGGGTGTCGGTCATGATGTCGTCTTTCGCGCCGCGCAATTCCGCCGTGCCGGGGGCATAGCGCACCGCCTCGTCCGGTTCAATCGTCACGCGCTCCATCGTTCGGCGAAGCCTCGTCTCACGCGCCGCACCAGGCGTCGCGCCAGGCGGTCGACGCCCAGGGGCGATGCTGGAGGGGGGCGAAGCCGTCGCCGGCGCCGGTCGGCTGATAGCGCACCGGCAGGGCGGGGCGCTCGCCGCGCTCGAGGCGGCGGCGGGTCGGCTCGTCCTCGACCTCGATCGTGTCGAAGCCGCAGCGGCAGAGCGCCTCGAGCTGGTCCCACAGGATGTCGCCGACGGCGCGCAATTCGCCGGTGAAGCCGTGGCGCTCGCGGGCGAGGCGGGCGAGCGAGGAGCCGCGACCGTCGCCGAACTTCGGAAAGCGGATCGCCAGGGCGCCGATCACCGCCAGATCGGCGGCGAGATCGTCGAGGCGATCGCCGGGATCGAGGATGACGCCGAGGTCGGAGCCGCGCGCCAGCAGCGCCTCGCGCTCGGCGAGGAAGCGGGCCTTGGAGACGAAGAAGGCGCGATTGCCGATCGTCTCGCCGTCGGCGACGACGACGCGGGCGTCGAGAGTGAACCCGGTCTTGCGGAAGACGTCCTTCATCGTTCAGATCCCACTGCCGTCGTTGTCGTCACCGGCTCCGAGGCCGAGGTGGATGCCGCATTCGGTCTTGGCCTTGCCCCGCCACCGTCCGGCGCGCGGATCCTCGCCGGGCGCGACGCGGCTGGTGCAGGGCAGGCAGCCGATCGAGGGGAAGCCCTTCTCGACCAGCGGATGGGCGGGCAGATCGCGGGCGCGGACGCACTCGGCGATCGCCTCGGGCGTCCAGGCGGCGAGCGGGTTCACCTTGATGCGGCGGCCGTCGGCCTCGAAGGTCGGAATGGCCGTCCGGGTCGCGGCCTGGAAACGCTTGCGGCCGGAGATCCAGGCATCGAACCCCTCGATCGCGCGGGCGAGCGGCGCCACCTTGCGCAGGGCGCAGCAGGCGTCCGGGTCGGTGTGCCAGAGCCAACCGTCGGGGTCGGTCGCGGCGACGGCGACCGGATCGGGGCGCAGGCTCCGCACGTCGGTGAAGCCGAGCCGCTCGACGAGACGGTCGCGGTGACGAAGCGTCTCCTCGAAGAGCTTCTCGGTGTCGACGAAGAGGATCGGCACCGAGGTCGAGACTTCCGCCACGACATCGAGCAGCACGGCGGATTCCGCCCCGAAGGAGGAGACGACCGCGATCCGGCCGGCGAAGAGGCGGTGGATCGCGAGGTCGATCAGCTCGGCCGTCGGCAGGCCGGCGTGGAGCCCGTCGAGGGCGGCGGCGCGGAATTCGGCCGCCTCCGCCGCCGCGAGCCGGCGCCGGGCCTCGTTCGAGACGATCTCGATCGCGGTCATGCGCGCTCTCCGAGCGTCGCCAGCGCGGCCTTGAAGGGGGCGACGCCGACGCGGCCATAGGCCTCGAGGAAGGTCTCGCGCGGTGACGACCTGAGGCCGAGATAGGTGTCGACGATGGTCTCGACCGCGTCGGCGACCTGATCGGGCCAGAAGCCGGGGCCGGCGGCGTCGCCGATGCGGGCGGCATTGCCGGCGTCGCCGCCGAGGGTGATCTGGTAGAATTCCCTGCCCTTGCGGTCGACGCCGAGGATGCCGATCGCGCCGACGTGGTGATGGCCGCAGGCGTTGATGCAGCCGGAGATCTTGACGTCGAGCGGGCCGATCTCGGCGGCGCGGGCGGGGTCGGCGAAGCGGCGCGAAATGTCTTTCGCGATCGGGATCGAGCGGGCGTTGGCGAGCGCGCAGAAGTCGAGGCCGGGGCAGGTGATGGTGTCGGTGACGAGACCGGCGTTGGCGGTGGCGAGCCCGGCCGCGACCAGCCCGGCGTGGAGCGCCGGCAGATCGTCGCGCTTCACGTGCGGGAACACCACGTTCTGGCGGTGGGAGATGCGGAGATGGCCGAAGGCGAAGCGGTCGGCGAGGTCGGCGATCGCTTCCATCTCGGTCGCGGTGGCGTCGCCCGGCACGCCGTCCTCCGGCTTCAGCGAGATCGTCACCGAGGCGTAGCCCGCGACCTTGTGGGCGGAGACGTTGGCGCCGGTCCAGCGGGCGAAGGCGGGATCGCGGGCGGCGGCCGCCGCCTCGATCGCGCTCTCCGCGGCGAGGGTCTCGAAGGCGGGGGGCGCGAAATGAGCGGCGATGCGGGCGACGTCGTCGGGACGCAGCGTCAGGGCGCGATCGCCGAGGGCGGCGAATTCGGCCTCGACCTCGTCGCGGATGGTCTCGCGCCCCGCCTCGTGCAGGAGGATCTTGATGCGGGCCTTGTACTTGTTGTCGCGGCGTCCGTAGAGATTGTAGACGCGCAGGATCGCTTGGGTATAGGCGAGCAGATCCGCCTCGGGCAGGAAGTCGCGCAACTTCCAGGCGACGAAGGGCGAGCGGCCGAGACCGCCGCCGACGTGGACCTCGAAGCCGATCTCGCCGGCCGCGTTCTTCTTCACCGCGAAACCGATGTCGTGGAAGCGGATGGCGGCGCGGTCCTCGGTGGCGCCGGTGACGGCGATCTTGAACTTGCGCGGCAGGTAGGTGAACTCCGGGTGGAGCGACGACCATTGGCGCAGGATTTCCGCATAGGGGCGCGGATCGGCGATCTCGTCGGGGGCGGCACCGGCGAAATGATCGGCGGTGACGTTGCGGATGCAGTTGCCCGAGGTCTGGATGGCATGCATCTCGACCGCCGCCAGCTCCTCGAGGATGTCGGGCAGATCCTTCAGCGCCGGCCAGTTGAACTGGATGTTCTGGCGGGTGGTGAAGTGGCCGTAGCCCTTGTCGTAGACGCGGGCGATGCGGGCGAGGGCGCGCAACTGACGGCTCGACAGGGTGCCGTAGGGAATCGCGACCCGCAGCATGTAGGAATGGAGCTGGAGATAGACGCCGTTCATCAGACGGAGCGGGCGGAACTGCTCCTCGGTCAGGTCGCCCGCGAGGCGCCGGGCGACCTGATCGCGGAACTGGGCGACGCGGGCGGCGACGAACTGGTGGTCGAAATCGTCGTAGACGTACATGGCGGGTCTCCTCGGATCGCGGCTCAGGCGGCGCGGGCGCGGTCGGCGCGGGCCGCCGCCTCGGACCCGGAGGTCGGGCCGGAGGCGCGGATGCGCTCGCGCATGGTCGCCGGCGTCGGCCGGCCGTCGAGGTCGATCAGCGCGACCGCATAGGGATCGACGATGCGGCGAGCGGCGACGTCCTCGGCCGCCGCGGCGATCGCGGCGGCGGCGGCCTCGGGCGTGAGCACGGCGGCGGCGGCGAAGGCCTCGACCCAACGGCCCTCGGCATCGCGGAAGACGACGCGGCCGTCGATCAGGCGGTTGGCGGTGACGACCTGCATGGCGCGGCCTCTCGAAACGACGGGGACGGGGCCCGGATCTCCGGATCCGGGCGGCTCGACATCGTTTCTAGAGGAGGCGGGATCGGCCCGCGCCGTTCGCGTTTGCGAAATCGCGGGAGGCGGCGAAACAGATTTTCCTGCTTCGGCGCGTGCGTGAAACGGCGCGGGGAGAGGCCCCCGAGGCGGGCGTCCGACGCCGCTCCGGGCAGGGGCTCAGTGGGGGCGGGCGTCCTCGGAGAAGAGATAGAGGACCAGGGTCAGGCCGAGCCCGAGGGCGAAGACGCCGTAGAGGCTCGCATGCGCCGCCGCAGGCGAGAGGCCCTGGGCTGCGAGATGTTTCATGAAGGCGCCGGAGAGCGGCTGGATCACCGCGGCGCCGCCGATCAGGGCCATGTTCATCAGGGTCAGGCCGCGTCCGAGCAGGGGGGCGGGCAGGAAGGCGCGGGTATGCGCCATCAACACGCCGTAGGTCATGCCGAAGCCGCCGATGGCGCCGAAGGCGAGGCTCGCCGGGCCGACGCCCATGGTCGGGATCAGCGCCAGGGCGGCGAGGCCGGCGATGGTCAGCACCGTGCCGGCCACCACCACCCATTTGCGGGTGCGGAACCAGCGGTCGAGCGGACCGTAGGCGAAGGAGGCGAAGATCATGGCGAAGACCATCACCGAGACCGCGTTGCCGCGCTCGACGGGGGCGAGATGGTGGACGTCGGAGAAATAGGGGCCGACCCAGAGACCGCGCACCGCCACGACGATCGGGTAGGAGAGGAGCGCGATCGGATAGAGCGGCCACAATTGGCGGATCTTCAGGACGTCGGCGAGGCCGGGGGCGCGCTCGCGGGTTTCGGTCTTCTCGATCAGGGGCGGGGGATCGCGCACCACGAAGAAGACCAGCGCGGCGGCGAGCAGCGTCGCGGCGGCGATGGCGAGCATGGTCGCGCGCCAGCCCCAGGCCTGGGCGACGGCGGCGAGCGGCGTGGCGGCGGCGAGATTGCCGAGCGAGCCGATGCCGACGATCACCGAGGAGAACAGCGCGAAACGGGCCGGCGTGCTGGTGCGGCCGATCACCCACAGCGCGCCCATGAAGATCGGGGCGCAGCCGAAGCCGATCAGCGCCATGCCGGCGACCGAGACCCAGGGCGTGTGCGAGGTGGCGAAGACGATCGATCCGATCATGGCGAGCAGCATCGGCCCGGCGACGGTGCGGCGCGCGCCGAAACGGTCGAGCGAGGCGCCGACCGGGATCTGCACCGCGGCGAAGGCGGCGAAGAAGGCGGCCGAGACGACGCCGAGCCAGGCCGCGTCGAGGCCGACGTCGGTGGCGAGTTCCGGGGCGATGATCGCGAGGAAGGAGCGATAGAATTGGCTGAGGAGATAGCCGAAGACCAGGACGACGAGGGTGGGCACGGGCGCATTTTCCGATTTCGATCGATTAGACAGTATCGATTTGCCGTCCGGACGCCAGGGGAGGCGACGCGTGTCTGCCTCCCGGTCACGCGAGAGCGGTGGACAAAGGCCCCGGCGCGGGTGTCGAATGGCGCCGCGAAGAGCGGTCGTCATGGAGCTTCGGCGGAACTGTCGTAAGGTCAGGCCCTGGAGACTCACGACCGCCGACCCCATTTGTCGACGCGGGTGGGTCCGCCCGCCGTTTCTTGAACCTGGGAGAAGCCCCGTGTCCGACGTCCTCGTCAAAACGCCGATGCAGTATCTCGACAAGGCCATGGGCGCCCTGCGCGACCTCGGTCTCGCGCCGCCCACCACCGCCGAGGCGCCGATCGTCGGACTGCTCGAGAAGATCTCCGATCTCTCTCCCGACAAGATCGTGATCATCACCCGCACGCTCGGCCAGGCCGAGGTGTTCAACGAGGTGGTGCGCAATCAGGTTTCGCAGATGGAGATCGGCGAGCGCTACAAGGCGATCACCGCCGGCTTCGACTCGATCCGCGACGACGCCAAGAAGATGGTCGATCAGATCGCCGACGGTAAGATCGACATGTTCGAGCGCGCCACCAACGCCTGGATGAAGCTGTCGCGCGGCGACATCGCCGACCGTTTCGACAAGGTCCGGTCGATCTATCTCGACGTCTCCAAGGAGACCAAGAACCAGATCGAGCGCGAGGGCACCATCCTCGAGGCCTATCGCGACTATCGCGGCGCGCTGAAGCAGGCCGAGGTTCTGGCGCTCGAGGTGCTGAAGCAGGCCGAGGACAAGTGGAACCAGGCCAAGACCGACCTCTCCGCCGCCGCCGACAAGGTCGCCGCCTTCTCCGGCGAGGCGGCCGAGAAGGCGCGCCTCGAGCTCGAGCGCGACGAATACGTGCGCCGCACCCAGGACGAGGAGAAGCGCTATCAGATCGCCAAGGATCTCTCCGACAACCTGACCATCGGCTACAACACGTCCGAGGTCATCATGGCGCGTCTGATGCAGACGACCAACGCCAAGGAGCGGGTCTATCAGCAGTCGGTCAGCTTCTTCTCGACCAACGATTCGGTGCTGACGGCGCTGAAGGCCTCGTTCACCGGCATGTTCGGCCTGCACGAGTCGACCCAGACCCTCAACGCGATGAAGGAGGGCGTCTCCAAGAGTCTGGAGTCGCTCGCCGAGATCGGCGACAAGGTCCAGGAGGCGGCGGTGCGCGCCGGCTACGGCCCGACCATTCGCGCCGACGCGGTCAAGAAGCTGGTCGACTCGGTCGTCAACTTCCAGATCAAGTCGACCGAGATCATCGCCGAGATGCGCGACCAGTCGACCAAGAACTCGGCCGAAATCCGCGACGCCGTCGAGGACGGCAAGCGCCGCATGGCCCGGCTGATCACCGCCGGCGCCGAGCTGGACAAGGCCTCCTGACGGGAAAGTGCATCCGATGACCGACGTCGCCGTGACGTCGCCGACCGTGGCCGGGGCATCCCCGGCCACGCCTCCGGCGCCCCAGAAGCTCGACGATCTGATGTTGGCGATGGACGTCGTCGACACCCTGCGCCACCAGGAGACGGTGGCGCTCCGGGAACTCGACGACGACGCCCGCAAGGCGGCGCTCGTCGAACGGCTGAAGAAGCTCTATGCCGATCAGGGCATCTCGGTGCCGGATTCGATCATCGAGCAGGGCGTGAAGGGGCTCGAGGAGAGCCGCTTCTCCTATACGCCGACGCCGCCGAGCTTCGCGCGGACGCTGGCGCTGATGTGGATCGATCGCGGCCGCTGGGCGGCGATCGTCGCCGGCGTCGTGGTGGCGCTCGGGATCGGCATCGGCGGCTATTCCTATTTCGTGGTGGGCGGGGCCCAGCGCGCGGCCGAGGCGGCGCGGGTGGAGATCTCCCAGACCTTGCCGCAGGCGCTCGCCAAGGCGGCGCAGACGGCGCGCGACGAAGCGAAGGTGCCGGCGGCGACGGCGCGGATCGACGAGGTCGCCAAGCGTGGTCAGGCGGCGATCGCGCGCTCCGACGCGCCCGCCGCGAAGGTGGCGATCGGCGAACTCGACGCGCTGACCGCGACGCTCAGGCAGATTTACGAGATCCGCATCGTGTCGCGCTCCGGCGTGCGTTCGGGCGTCTACCGGCTGCCGCCGGGCAAGCAGTCGCGCAACTATTATCTGATCGTCGAGGCGATCGGGCCGGACGGCAATGCGATGCCGCGCGTGATCACCAACGAGGAAAACCAGGTCAAGAAGACGGTGACGATCTGGGGTCAGCGGGTGCCGAAGGCGACCTACGACCGCGTCGCCGCCGACAAGCAGGACGACGGCATCATTCAGGAGCCGCGCCTGGGCGAGAAGCGTCGCGGTGAACTCGACGTCCGTTGGACCCTGCCGGTCGAGGCCGGCGCCATCACCGAGTGGTGACAACCATGATTTCCGGACGTGACGCACTCGCCCAGTTGGAGCGGGCCATTGCCACCAGCCGCGACGACGAGACCCGTCTCGACGACGCGCTCGCCTCGGCGACCGAGGATGCCGAGCGGCTGCGCGCCGAACAGGCCGACGCCTTCCGGCGGCTCGCCAAGGTGCGGCTCGATTCGCTCTCCGAGAGCGCGGTCGGCCAGCGGCTCGATCGGGCCGAACGCGAGGCGCTGACCCTCCTCGCGGAGAAGCGCAAGTCGCTCGCCGAGATCGCCGCCAAGCGCAAGGCGGCGGCGGCGAAACTGGCCGAGGCTCAGGGCACCCGCCACGAGATCGCCGGCCGGCTCGAGGAGGTCGCCGATCGGCTGAAGGCGCTCGACGAGGCGACGCGGCGGCGGCTGCCGAGCAATCCCGCCTGGGTCGCGGCCGACGGGCGGGTGAAGGCGGCGGAGGCGACCGCCGCCCGCGCCGAGGCCAAGGCGAAGCAGGCGGAGGAGGATCGCGTCTCCAAGGGCGTGCCCTTCGAGAGCGATCGGCTCTTCATGTATCTGTGGACGAAGGGCTTCGGCACTTCGGCCTATTCGGCCTCGTTCTTCACGCGCTATTTCGATCGCAAGGTGGCGCGGCTCTGCAACTTCATCGAGGCGCGGCCGAACTACGCCATGCTGACCGAGATCCCGGTGCGGCTGAAGGCCCATGCCGAACGGCTCCGGGCCGAGGTCGCGGAGGTCGCGGCCGAGCGCACGGCGATCGAGCGGACCGCGCTCGAGGCCGACGGCATCAAGGCGCTGGAGGCGGAATTCGCCTCGGTCAAGGCGGAGATCGACGCGGGCAATCGGGGCATCGCCGCGACCCAGTCCGATCTGACCACGCTCGACGCCAGCCACGACGCGCTGGTCGGCGGCGACGATCCGGCGCTCGCCCAGGCGCTCGACGGGGTCGCGGCCTCGCTCGCCGGCACCGATCTGAAGACGCTCTATGCCGACGCCTTCGCCACCCCGACGCCGGAGGACGAGAAGATCGTTCGCCGCATCGAGGAGATTTCCAAGGGGCTCGACAAGGCCGAGCACGAGATCGCGACGACGCGGGCGGCGATCCGCGAAGTGGCGCGGCGGCGCGGCGACCTCGAGGAGACGCGCGAGAAGTTCCGCCGCTCCGGTTACGATCGGCCGGGCGTGTCGTTCAACAACGAGAACATGATCGGCAGCGTGATCGGCGGCATCATCGGCGGCGTGATCTCGAGCCCGGAACTGTGGCGGGTGATCCTCGGCGGCTATCAGGCGCCGCGCGGCCACGACGGCGGCTGGATCGGCGGCGGCCCGCGCGTGCCGGACGGCGGCGACTGGTTCGGCGGCGGCGGCTCGTCGGGCGGCTTCGGCGGCGACGGCGGCGGCTTCTCGACCGGCGGCGGCTTCGGCGGCGACGGCGACAATTCGTCGGGCGGCGGGTTCTGAGGCGCGGCCGACCGAGGCCGGGACGTCCCTGGCCTCAGGACCGCAGCACCATGGCGACGCCGAGGATCAGGAGGGCGACGCCGGCGAGTTCGCGGGCGGTCGGGCGCTCCTTCAGGAGGCCGCGCGACAGGGCCTGCGCGAACAGGATCTCGACCAGACCGAGCGTGCGCACGGCGGCGACCGGGGCGGTGGCGAAGCCGACGAACCACATCTGCGAGGCGAAGGCGCCGAGGAAGCCGGCGCCGATCGATGGGCGCCATTCGCGCAGCGTCGCGGTCAGGATCGACGGCGAACGCCATGCGAGCCAGCCGGTGAGGATCGCCGTCTGGACCGCCAGAGAGGCGACCAGCGCGGCGGAGGCGTCGACCAGGAACCCACCGGACTCGGCGGCGCGGATCGCCGCCTTGAAGAAGACCGCGGCGATGCCGAAGAAGCCGCCGGAGGCGATGCCGAGGAGCGCCGGGCGCCAGCGGGCGAGGCGGCCGGGCGGGAGTTCGCTCGCGGCCGTGGCGGCGGCGGCCTTGGGCCAGGACAGGATCATCACGCCGAGGGTCGCGACCAGGATGGCGGCGATCAGGAGCGGCGTCGGCACCTCGCCGAGGAAGACGAGCGAGAACACCGCGACCTGCACCGGCTCGGTCTTGGTATAGGCGATCGTCACCAGGAAGGAGCGGTCGCGCATGGCGGCGAGCATGCAGGCGGTCGCCAGGATCTGGCCGATGCCGCCGAGCGCCGCCCACAGCCAGAACAGGCCCTGCGGCGCCGGGCGGTCGCCGGTCGCGAGCATCAGCGCGACCAGGAACAGGATCGCGAAGGGGAGGCCGAAGAGGAAGCGCACGTTGGTGGCGCCGAGGGTGCCGAGGCTCGTCGTCAGGCCGCGCTGGAGGGCGTTGCGCAGCGACTGGGCGCCGGCGGCGGTGATGGTGGTGAAGATCCACAGCGAGGCGAACACGGGGGGCGGGCTCCGGGCGAGACGACGACGGCCGCGCGAGCGGGGCTCGGCGCGGCCGTGGTTCATAGCACGGGTTCGGGCGAAGACCGTAGGCGCCTCATCCCGGGCTCACGATGTTCGGACACGTCCGAACATCATGAGTGTCACGGCCTGACCGGCCGACGCCCGTTCGGGCTCGCCTTCGCTCATGAAGTCTCGAGGAAGTCGAGACTTCATGAGCTCGGGATCATTCGGCGGCGGAGGCCTTGGCGACCTCGGCCTCGCGGCTCTCCTGGGCCTTCAGCTCCTCGAGGCGCGGCATCGAGACGATCGAATAGCCGGAATCGACGAAGTGGATCTCGCCGGTGACGCCGGTCGACAGATCGGAGAGGAGATAGAGGGCGGTGCCGCCGACCTCCTCGATGGTCACCGTGCGGCCGAGCGGCGAGTTGCGCTTCTGGAAATTGTACATCAGCCGGGCGTCGGAGACGCCGGCGCCGGCCAGCGTGCGGACCGGACCGGCGGAGATGGCGTTGACGCGAATGTCGTCGAGGCCGAAGTCCATGGCGAGATAGCGCACCGAGGACTCCAGCGCCGCCTTGGCGACGCCCATGACGTTGTAATGCGGCATGACCTTTTCCGCGCCATAGTAGGTCAGCGTCAAGAGCGAGCCGCCGTCCGTCATCAGCGGTTCGGCGCGCTTGGCGATGTCGGTGAAGGAAAAGACGGAAATTTCCATCGTGCGGTTGAAGTTGGCGCGCGTCGTGTCGACGTAGCGGCCGTCCAGCTCCTCCTTGTCGGAGAAGGCGATGGCGTGGACGAGGAAATCCAGCTTGCCGAAATGGGCGGCGACGTCGGCGAAGACGGCGTCGAGGCTTGCCGGATCGGTGACGTCGCAATGGCCGGCGACATGCGCGCCGAGTTCCGCCGCCAGCGGCTCCACGCGCTTCTTGAACGCCTCGCCCTGATAGGTCAGCGCGATTTCGGCGCCCTGGTCGACGCAGGCCTTGGCGATACCCCAGGCAATCGAGCGATTGTTGGCGACGCCGAGAATGAGGCCGCGCTTGCCGGCCATCAGGCCCTGTCCACCCGCCATGTCAGCGCTCTCCGCAGATGTTTTTGCTTTGTGGAGCCTATCGCACAGCCACAAAGCCCCTTCAAGCACCGATACTGGACAGTTCGGGGGACAAAAGCAGGCAATCAGCCTTTTTGGCCGCGCAGAAGCGCTTCGAGCGCGCTGCTGCCGCCTTCCGGCAGCATGATGCGAACATGGGCGTAGAGGTCGCCATGGCCGCCCGCTTTCTCCGGCAGGCCCCTGCCCTTCAGCCGCAGCACCTTGTCGGAACTGGACCAGGCGGGAACGTTGACCGCGAGCTTGCCGGTCGGGGTTTCGACCGCGACCTTGGCGCCGAGAACCGCGTCGGCCAGCGTCACCGGCAGATCAGCATGCAGATCGCGGCCCTCGACGCGGTAGCGCGGATGCCGGCGAATGCGGATCTTGACCAGCGCGTCGCCCGGCTGGCCCGGTCCCTGTTCGCCCTGCCCCTTCAACCGGATGGTCTGGCCGTCCTCTACGAAGGCCGGCAGCTTGGCCGCGCCCTTGCGGCCCTCGGGGAACATCGCCGTCACCTTGTCGGCGACCGCGGCTTCCTCGCCGCCGCGCTCCTCGCCGCGCAGGCCCGGCTGCACTCGGTCGGCGTCACGACCTGGCACGACGCCGCGGTCGGCGCGAGCGAGCTCGGGC
>OFTX01000687.1_pt1 | contig 15765 bp, 15 predicted proteins | sample 1775051 | NCBI WGS metagenome assembly OFTX01 (sample SAMN08195772, study PRJEB24354) | sludge metagenome | isolation source: sludge from phenol fed wastewater aerobic bioreactor A | place: India: Nagpur | collected 2016-09-15
TACCGCATCAACCCCGGCAACGTCGGCAAGGGCGACAAGCACGACAAGCAGTTCGCCCAGATGATCGAGGCGGCGCTCAAGTGGGACAAGCCGGTGCGCATCGGCGTGAACTGGGGCAGTCTGGACCAGTCGCTGCTCGCACGCATCATGGACGAAAACGCGTCGCGCGCCACCCCGTGGGACGCGCAAAGCGTGATGTACGAAGCGCTCATCACGTCCGCGCTCGAATCGGCGGAACTCGCGCAGCGCGTGGGGCTGTCGGCCGACAAGATCCTGCTCTCGTGCAAGGTGAGCGCCGTGCAGGACCTGATCGCCGTGTATCGCGAGTTGGCCAGGCGCTGCGACTATGCGTTGCATCTGGGGCTGACCGAAGCCGGCATGGGGTCGAAGGGCATCGTGGCGTCGACGGCCGCGCTCGCGGTGCTGCTGCAGGAAGGGATCGGCGACACGATTCGGATTTCGCTGACGCCGGAGCCGGGTGGCGCACGCACGGGCGAAGTCGTGGTGGCGCAGGAAATCCTGCAGACGATGGGCCTGCGAGCGTTCGCACCGATGGTCATCGCCTGTCCGGGTTGTGGCCGTACGACGAGCACGGTATTCCAGGAGCTGGCTTCGAGCATCCAGACGTATCTGCGTGAACAAATGCCGGTATGGAAGGCTCAATATCCGGGCGTCGAGAACATGCACGTGGCCGTGATGGGCTGTATCGTGAACGGCCCGGGCGAATCGAAGCACGCGAACATCGGCATCAGCCTGCCGGGGTCGGGCGAATCCCCGGCCGCACCGGTGTTTGTCGACGGCGAGAAGGTACGCACGCTGCGCGGCGATCACATCGCCGAGGAATTCCAGCAGATCGTCGACGAGTACGTGAAGACGCGCTACGGTCAGGCCGAAGGGGTGGTCGCTGCCTGACCCCGTGCCGACGGTTGGGCAGTGAGGCCGTTGCAGGCAGGAGCAAGCAGGCAGGACACAAGAGAATATGACTGACGCAAAGAAGAAACGCCCCGCCAAGCTGGCCGGGGTCAAGGGCATGAACGACATCCTCCCGCAGGACGAAGCCCTGTGGGAGTTTTTCGAAGAATCGGTGCGCGCCATGCTGCGCGCGTATGGCTATCAGCAGATCCGTACGCCGATTCTCGAGCACACGCAGTTGTTCACGCGCGGTATCGGCGAAGTGACCGATATCGTCGAGAAAGAGATGTACAGCTTCACCGATTCGCTCAACGGTGAGCAACTGACGATGCGCCCCGAGGGTACGGCCGCCGCTGTGCGTGCGACGCTCGAGCACAATTTGCTCTACGGCGGTCCGAAGCGCCTGTGGTATTTCGGTCCGATGTTCCGTCACGAGAAGCCGCAGCGCGGTCGCTATCGCCAGTTCCATCAGGTGGGCGTCGAAGCGCTCGGCCTGGCCGGTCCCGATGCCGACGTCGAAATCATTTTGATGTGCCAGCGCCTGTGGGACGATCTCGGCCTGACCGGGATTCATCTGCAACTGAACTCGCTGGGGCAGGGCGAGGAGCGCGCGCGCCACCGTGCCGACCTGATCACGTATCTGGAAAAGCACGTCGACCTGCTCGACGAGGATGGCAAGCGTCGTTTGTACACGAACCCGTTGCGCGTGCTCGACACGAAGAACCCCGCGATGCAGGCGATGGTCGAAGGTGCGCCGAAGCTCATCGATTACCTCGGCGAGGCGTCGATCAAGCACTTCGAGGGTGTGCAGTCGCTGCTCAAGGCGAACAACATCCCGTTCACGATCAATCCGCGCCTGGTGCGGGGGCTGGACTATTACAACCTGACCGTGTTCGAGTGGGTGACCGACAAGCTCGGCGCGCAAGGCACGGTGGCCGGCGGCGGCCGCTACGACCCCCTCATCGAACAGTTGGGCGGCGATGCCACGCCGGCATGCGGCTGGGCAATGGGCGTGGAGCGAATTCTCGAACTGCTGCGTGAAGACGATCTCGTGCCGCAGGCCGAAGGCGCCGACGTCTACGTCGTGCACCAGGGTGAGTCGGCGGTGGCGCCGGCGCTGATCGCGGCCGAGCGCATGCGCGATGCCGGGCTGAACGTCGTGTTCCATTGCAGCCCGGACGGCAAGGGCAGCAGCTTCAAGTCGCAGATGAAGCGCGCGGACGCGAGCGGGGCGAATTTCGCCGTAATCGTCGGCGAGAACGAAGTTGCCTCGGGCACCGCGGTGGTCAAGCACCTGCGCGCGGCCGACCAGGCCAACAACCAGACGAGCGTGGCGTTCGACGCCCTCGCCGAGCACCTGATCGACGCGATCGTCGCCAGTGCCGACGAAAGCGTGAACGAAAGCCTGACCGGCAACGGTACGGGCAACGAAACGCTTCACTAATCCAAGACGCCAGACACGGAGAACCCCGGCGAATGAGCAGCTATCACGAGGAACAGGAACAGATCGAGAACGTAAAAGCCTGGTGGAAGCAGTACGGCAATTACGTTATCTGGACGCTGGTCGTCATCATGCTGGCCTATGGCGGCTGGAACCTGTGGCGCTACTACGAGCGCAAGCAAACGGTCGAGGCGGGCGTGCTGTACGGCGAACTGGAAAGCGCCATCGATGCGAAGGACAAGGCCAAGGTCGCGCGTATTGCCTCCGACATGGAGAGCAAGTTCAGCGGCACGCCGTATGCGCAGATGACCGCGCTGCTGGCGGCGAAGTCGCTTTCGGACGCGGGCGATGCTGCCGGCGCCAAGGCCCAACTGCAATGGGCGGTGTCGAATGCGAAGGACGACGAGTACAAGCAACTGGCCAAGCTGCGTCTGGCGGGTGTGTTGCTCGACGAGAAGGCCTACGACGAGGCGCTCAAGCTGCTCGAGAACCCGCCGGCGGCGTATGCTGCCCTGTTTGCCGACCGTCGCGGCGACGTGCTCGTCGCGCAGAGCAAGGTGGCCGATGCGCGCACCGCATACAAGCTCGCGCTCGACAAGCTCGACAAGCAGGACTCGGGCATGCGGCAGTTCGTGCAGTTCAAGCTCGACGCGCTGGGGGCCTGACGCGCGTCGGCATTCCGTTGGCAAGTATTACCCTCCCATAACGCATAACCGGGTACATGATGATCCTTAACGACTTCCGTCGATCGATGCCGCAAACGATGGCCATGTCACAGTCCGAGCCGTCGCGCCGTGGCATTTTCAAGCGAGTGGGCAGCGCCGCGCTGGCGCTGGCGGTGCTGGGCACGCTGGGTGGTTGCGGTCTGTTCGGCAGCAAGCCGGCGCATGAGCCGACGCCGCTCACGGAGATCAAGCAGGCGTTGACCGTCAAGCAAATCTGGACGGCGAGCGTCGGCAAGGCGGGCGCTTACAGCTTTGCCCCGGTCGCGGTGGGCAATGCCGTGTTTGCGGCCGGCGCCAACGGCGGCGTCGTGCGCGTGGATGCGGACACGGGGGCATCGACCTGGTCGGCCAAGGCCGACACGAACATCACCGCCGGCCCGGGTAGCGACGGCGAGACGACGGTTGTCGCCACCCACAAGGGTGACGTGATCGCTTTCGACCATGACGGAAAGCCGTCTTGGAAGGCCAACGCCGGCAGCGAGGTGCTGACCGCGCCGCTCGTCGGTCGTGGTCTGGTGGTGGTGCGCGCGATCAATAACCGCGTGACGGCGTTCGACGCCGGCACCGGTAGCGTGCGTTGGTCGTATTCGCAGCCGACCTCCACGCTCACGCTGCGCACCGGCACCGGCATGACATTCGTGGGCGACCGCGCGATCGTGACGGGCTTCCCGGGCGGCAAGCTGGTGGCACTCGACGCGAACACGGGCAATCCGCTGTGGATCACGCCGCTGTCGTACCCGAAGGGCGTGACGGAGGTCGAGCGCGTGAATGACGTCACGGGCTCGCCGGTCGTTTTCGGCCGTCAGGTTTGTGGTGCGTCGTTCCAGGGCCGCGTGGGCTGCGTGGACGTGCAGACTGGCAATGGCCTTTGGGCGCGTGATTTCTCGTCGCCGAACGGCGTGTCGCAGGACGAACGCGTGGTGGCGGCGGTTAATACCGACGGCGCCGTGTACGCGTTCAACGCAGCCGATGGCAGTACACTGTGGCAGAACGACAAGCTCAAGTACCGCGACCTGTCGGCGCCGCTGGCGCTCGGCCGCGTGGTGGTCGTGGGCGACAAGCAGGGCTATCTGCATTTCCTGTCGCGTGACAACGGTGACATTCTCGCCCGCGTCAAGTTGAGCGGCGCGATCAGCGCGCAGCCGGTGCTGGCCGGCCAGACGCTGGTGGTCCAGACGCGCGACGGCAACATCTATGGCTTCCGTCCGGAATAACCGGTAACCGGCAGCACCCGGGCATTTTCCGGGAACGGCCGGCAGCGCGCCGGCCGTCTTCGTTTTTAGGGCTTATTCATGAAACCCGTGATCGCGCTCGTAGGGCGCCCCAACGTCGGTAAATCGACGCTATTCAACCGTTTGACCCGCTCGCGCGACGCGCTCGTCGCCGACATGCCCGGGCTCACGCGCGACCGTCACTACGGCGAGGGGCGCGTGGGCGAGCACCCGTATCTGCTGATCGACACCGGCGGCTTCGAACCCGTGGCCAAGGACGGCATCTTCCACGAAATGGCCAAGCAGACGCGCCAGGCCGTGGTCGAGGCCGACGTGGTGATCTACATCGTGGACGGGCGTCAGGGCCTCACGCCGCAGGACCAGATCATCGCCGAATACCTGCGCAAGACGGGACGCAAGATCATGCTCGTGGTCAACAAGGCCGAGGGCATGAAGTACACCACCGTGGCGAACGACTTCTACGAACTCGGTCTGGGCGATCCGCTGGCGATTTCCGCCGCGCACGGCGATGGCGTGAAGGAGGTGATCGACGAAGCGATCGCACCGTTCTATGCCAATCAGGACGAAGAGGACGACGATGCGAAGCATGACGGCCGTGTGCGCATCGCCATCGTCGGGCGCCCCAACGTCGGCAAGTCGACGCTGGTCAACACGCTGCTCGGCGAAGAGCGCGTGATCGCCTTCGACATGCCGGGCACCACGCGCGACTCGATTCACATCGACTTCGAGCGTCAGGGCAAGCAGTACACGCTGATCGATACGGCGGGTCTGCGCCGTCGCGGCAAGGTGTTCGAGGCGGTCGAGAAGTTCTCGGTTGTGAAAACGCTCCAATCGATCGCGGACGCCAATGTCGTGATTCTCATGCTCGACGCGCGTCAGGACATCTCGGATCAGGACGCGCACATCGCCGGCTTCATTCTCGAGTCGGGGCGCGCGCTGGTCGTCGGTGTGAACAAGTGGGACGGCCTGGACGAGTACACCCGGGACCAGGCGAAGCAGGAGTTGGAACGCAAACTCAAATTCCTGAGTTTCGCGAACTTCCACTTCATTTCGGCCGCGAAGGCAACCGGTATCGGCCCGCTGATGCGCTCGGTGGACGAGGCCTACGCCGCGGCCATGAGCAAGCTGCCCACGCCGAAGCTCACGAAGGCGCTCATCGAGGCGGTGGAGCACCAGCAGCCGCGTCGTTCGGGGTTCTCTCGTCCGAAGCTGCGCTACGCGCACCAGGGGGGATCGAACCCGCCGATCATCGTTATCCACGGGAACAATCTGGATGGCGTGACCGACACGTATCGCCGCTACCTGGAGAACCGCTTCCGCGAAACTTTTAAGTTGAAGGGCACTCCATTACGCATAGAGTTCCGCAACAGCGCGAACCCTTACGCCAAGGGCGAGTGAAAGCCAGTCCCGGGCGGGGTTTTGCTGGCGACGCTAGCAAAATCGGCTATAGTGTGGAGGTCAGGGTGGGAAGCGCGCACACGCCCTGGCTTACGGTCATTTGCTAAAAATACAATGGAGTAACTTATGAGCAACAAAGGGCAACTCCTACAAGACCCGTTTCTGAACGCCTTGCGTAAGGAGCATGTTCCCGTCTCGATCTATCTGGTCAACGGTATCAAGCTGCAGGGAAACATCGAGTCGTTCGACCAGTATGTCGTCCTGCTGCGCAACACGGTCACCCAAATGGTGTACAAGCACGCCATTTCGACGGTCGTCCCTGCGCGTCCGGTGAATTTCCATCCGGAAGCCGAGCAGTCCTGATTCAGGCTCGCCCGACCGGGAGTCTCTCCGGCCGGGCGAATTTCTCTTCCCCATCGCCCGCTCTTGTCCAACAGTCCCAACACCCAGTCTCAGCGTAGCTTGACCACCAACGCCGCGCTCGTCGGCATCGATTTCGGCAAACTCGATTTCGAAGCCAGTCTCCAGGAACTCGACCTTCTGACGCAATCCGCAGGCGCCACGCCTGTCGTGACCATTACCGGTCGCCGTCACAGCCCCGATGCGAAGCTGTTCATCGGCAGCGGCAAGGCGGAAGAATTGCGCGCCGCGATCGCGGAATACGACGTCGACCTGGTGATCTTCAACCACGCGCTGACACCCGGTCAGCAGCGAAACCTCGAACACCTGCTGCAACGTCGCGTGGTGGACCGTACCAGCCTGATTCTCGACATCTTCGCCCAGCGCGCGAAGAGTCACGAGGGCAAGCTGCAGGTCGAACTGGCGCAGTTGCAGTACTTGTCCACGCGCCTCGTTCGGGCGTGGACCCACCTCGAGCGTCAGAAGGGGGGTATCGGCCTGCGAGGGCCGGGTGAGACGCAGCTCGAAACGGACCGCCGTCTGCTCGGCGAGCGCGTGAAGTCGCTCACGGCGCGGCTGGAGCGGCTAAAGCGCCAGCACGACACGCAACGCCGGGCGCGCCAGCGCAGCGGCACCATGTCGATCTCGCTCGTCGGCTACACCAACGCCGGTAAATCCACGCTGTTCAACGCGATGACGAAGGCCAATGCCTACGCCGCGGATCAGCTGTTCGCCACGCTCGATACGACCTCGCGTCGCGTTTATCTTGGCGAAGTCGGGAACATCGTGCTGTCCGACACTGTCGGATTCATCCGCGAGTTGCCGCACCAACTGGTGGCGGCATTCCGGGCGACCCTGGAGGAGACGGTGCACGCCGACATGCTGTTGCATGTGGTGGATGCCTCGAGTCAGGTGCGCCAGGAGCAGATGGCCGAGGTCAATGCCGTTTTGGCGGAGATCGACGCGGCGAACATCCCGCAGATTCTCGTCTGGAACAAGATCGACGCGGTGCCGGAACTGGCCGCGCAAGGGCCGAGAATCGAGCGGGATGAGGCGGGACGCATCACACGCGTCTTCCTGAGCGCACGTACCGGCCAGGGCCTCGATCTGCTGCGCGAGGCCATCAGCGAAGCGGTTGTGGCCGGCACTGCTGGGTTACAATCGCAACACGAAGCGCCCGATGTCCGGCTCATCGACCGTTGGGAAGATGCGCCGCGCGCAGAAGACAGATAACACGAGACGTCGCACCGTGAAGGGCGGGTTGCCACGGGGAATACCGGCAGCGCGACCCGAGACGGGTGACGAACTGGCAAGAGACTAGACGGAGGCCGGGCAAGGCCGCCGATCGGCAAACCAGATTCGGTAACCACGCGCGAACCGGCAGCATGCGCGCTCCGAAGCGCGGGCGCCGGTCGCAACGCCAAGACCGCTTCAGTCACCACGCTTCTACCTATGCTTCCAAGAGCTTTGATGCGACGAGTTGGCTTGATTTTCTCCCTGAACGACCCGCGCTGGGGGCGGGACGGCGGCGGCGACACGCCGTCCGGCAATCAGGAGCCGAACCGCCCTGATCGTGCGAATCCACCGAATTCGCAGGATCCGAAGGAGCCGCAACGCGGACCGCAAGGCCCGCAGCAGGACGGCCCGCCCGATCTCGACGAATTGTGGCGCGATTTCAACCGGCGCCTGAACCGTATCTTTGGCCGCAAGGGCGGCGGAAGCGGCAACGGCGGCTCCGGCAATGTCTCCGGCGGCTCGCGTGGGTCGGGCATCGGCGTGGGCGTCGTTGTCGCGCTGGCGTTCCTCATCTGGCTCGCCACCGGCGTGTTCATTGTGCAGGAAGGCCAGGTCGGCGTCGTCACGCAATGCGGCAAGTACAAATACACGACGACCTCCGGGATTCAGTGGCGCCTGCCTTATCCTTTCCAGTCGGTCGAGATCGTCAACATGTCGCAAATCCGGTCGGTCGAGATCGGCCGCTCGAATACGATCCGCGACACCGATCTGAAGGATTCGTCCATGCTCACGGGCGATGAGAACATCATCGACGTGCGCTTTGCCGTGCAGTACCGCATCAAGGACGCGACCGAATTCCTCTTCAATAACGTGGACGCCGAATCGTCGGTGAATCTGGCGGCCCAGACGGCGGTTCGCGAAATCGTCGGCAAGAGCAAGATGGATTTTGTGCTCTATGCGGGGCGCGAGGAAATCGCCAACGAACTCGTCACGTCGATTCAGCGCATTCTCGATAGCTACAAGACCGGTATTCTCGTCACGAGCGTGACGATGCAGAGCGTGCAGCCGCCAGAACAGGTGCAGGCCGCATTCGACGACGCCGTGAAGGCCGGCCAGGATCTGGAGCGTGCGAAGAACGAAGCGCAGGCCTATGCCAACGACGTGATACCGCGCGCCAAGGGCACGGCCTCGCGCCTGACCGAGGAAGCCGCCGCGTACAAGGCGCGCGTGGTATCGCAGGCGCAGGGTGATGCCGATCGCTTCAAGTCGGTGCAGGAAGCCTATGCCAAGGCGCCTGGCGTGATTCGCGAGCGGATGTATCTCGACACGATGCAACAGATCTACTCGCGTACCACGAAAATCATGGTGGACTCGAAGAACAACAGTCTGTTGTACCTGCCGTTGGACAAGATCATGGAGCGTTCGCGCGGCGACGCGTCGACCCCTGCACCGGCGTCCGGCGCCGGCACGGGTTCGGCGGCGGGTGCACCGGCCGCTGATGACAACAACGATGTCGACCATGATCGTTCGCGCGCGGCACTGCGCAACCGCGACCGCGATTCACGCTAAGGGGATAAGCGCATGAACCGTATTGGAACCGCTATTGTCGCGCTGATCGTCCTGCTGATCGTGCTCGCCTCGACCATGTTCGTGGTGGATCAGCGCCGTTACGCCGTGGTGTTCTCGCTCGGCGAGATCAAGGATGTCTATGGCCAGCCCGGCTTGAAATTCAAGTTGCCGCCGCCGCTCCAGACCGTGCTGTATCTGGACAAGCGCATCATGACCATCGATAACCCGGAGCCGGAGCGCTTCATCACGGCCGAGAAGAAGAACCTGATCGTCGATTCATACGTGAAATGGCGCATCGTCGACCCGCGAAAGTTCTATGTGAGCTTCAAGGGCGACAATCGTCTCGCCCAGGATCGCCTGACGCAGCAGATTCGCTCGGCCCTTCAGGAGGCCTTCACCAAGCGTACGGTGACCGAAGTCGTGTCGACGCAGCGCGAGCAGGTGATGCAGTGGGTCAAGCAGAAGGTGGGCGAGGACGCCGCGCAGGTTGGCATCCAGATCGTCGACGTGCGGATGCGCCGCGTGGATCTGGCCGCGGGCATCAGCGATTCGGTCTATAGCCGGATGGCGGCCGAGCGCAAGCGTGTGGCGAACGAGTTGCGTTCGACAGGCGCCGCCGAGGCCGAACAGATTCGTGCCGATGCGGACCGTCAGCGCGACGTCGTGGTGGCCGAAGCGTATGCCAAGGCCCAGCAGGTCAAGGGTGAGGGCGACGCCACCGCGGCTGGCATCTATGCCCAGGCTTTTGGGCGTGACCCGCAGTTCGCGCAGTTCTACCAGAGTCTGGAGGCGTACAAGGCCACCTTCCGCGACAAGAAGGACGTGATCATCGCCGACCCGAACAGCGATTTCTTCCGATTCATGCGCAGTTCCGGTGGTGCTGGCGCGTCGGCCGGAAAAGCGGGAAAATAGCGCTCTTGACATCCGAGTAGCTGCCACCGCCCGCGTCAATCGCGGGCGGTGGCGTTTTGGCCGAGCCTCCCTGTGACCAGCAGCACGATAATTCTCGCTTTTGCCCTCATGCTGATCGTCGAGGGAATGTTTCCGTTTGTCGCGCCGGACCGGTGGCGGCAAAGTTTTCGTAAAATAACGGAAATGCCGTCCGGCCAGATTCGCTTCTTCGGCCTGGCCGCCGTCTCGCTGGGGCTGATTCTGATGCTGCTGGCCGACTACTAAAAGGCGCCTTTGCGCGCCGTCTGAATACCGAACTACCCATGCCGAATTGGCTACTTCCCGAAAATATCGCCGACGTGCTGCCGTCCGAGGCGCGCAAGATCGAGGATCTGCGCCGTCTCATGCTCGATCGATTCCGTACCTACGGCTACGAACTCGTGATGCCGCCGATGCTCGAATATGTCGAGTCGCTGCTCACGGGGACCGGGCATGACCTCGATCTGCGCACGTTCAAGCTCGTCGACCAGCTTTCGGGACGCACGATGGGCCTGCGTGCGGATATCACGCCGCAGATCGCCCGTATCGATGCACATTTGCTTAATCGCAAGGGCGTGACCCGCCTGTGCTACGCGGGCAGTGTGCTCTTCACCCGCCCACGCAATCTGCTGGCGACCCGCGAGCCGTTCCAGATCGGTGCCGAGATCTTCGGTCACAGCGGCCTGGAAGCCGATCTCGAGATCCAGGAGTTGCTGCTCTACTGCCTGCAACTGGCGGGTCTGAAGCAGATTCGTATCGATTTGTGTCACGCCGGCGTGCTCGAGGCGCTGATCGAAGGCGTGCCGGCGGCGGAGGCCATTGAAAGCCAGCTGTTCGGCGCGCTCGCGACGAAGGACGTGCCCCAGCTGCAGGAGTTGACGCGCGATCTGCCCGCGCACCTGCGCGATGCGCTGCTTGCCCTGACCACCTTGTACGGTGAACCGGCCGAGACGCTCGCGCGCGCGCGCAACGCGCTGCCGGACCTGCCGGGCGTGAAGGCCGCACTGGATGATCTGGCGTATCTGGCGGCTTCGCAAGGCAAGGACGGACCCGCCGTCCTTTCGATCGATCTGGCCGATCTTCGTGGCTACCAGTACCACAGCGGCGTGATGTTCGCCGCTTACGTGGACGGCATCCCGAATGCGATCGCGCGCGGTGGCCGTTACGACAAGGTTGGACAGGCCTTCGGACGTGATCGTCCTGCCACTGGTTTTTCGCTCGATTTGCGAGAATTGGCAGCTATTTCGCCGGTGGAAGCGCGCAGTAACGCGATTTTGGCGCCGGCCGACGATGTGCCGGGTCTGCGCGCGAAGATCGATGGCCTGCGCGACGCGGGCGAGGTGGTCATCCGCATGTTGCCCGGCCACGACCAGGATTTCGAGGAATTCACGGGAGACCGCGTACTCGTCGAGAAAGATGGGCAATGGGTAGTGACACCCCGGTGAACCCCGCTGAAAAAAGCGGCACTAGCGTCCGTCAACACGGGTAGAATACGTTTTTAACCAAACCAACTATTGTTATGTCCGGCAATGCTTTGAATCAGGGACGCAACGTCGTCGTTATCGGAACCCAATGGGGCGACGAAGGCAAGGGTAAGGTCGTCGATTGGCTGACCGATCACGCGCAAGGCGTGGTGCGTTTCCAGGGTGGTCACAATGCCGGACACACGCTCATCATCGGTGGCAAGAAGACCATTCTGCGCCTGATCCCGTCGGGGATCATGCACAAGGACGTCACTTGCTACATCGGCAACGGCGTCGTGCTCTCGCCCGAAGCGCTGTTCAAGGAAATCGAAGAACTCGAAAGCGCTGGCCTGGATGTCTGCGGCCGCCTTCGCATTTCCGAGGCCTGTACGCTGATTCTCCCGTACCACGTCGCCATCGATCAGGCGCGTGAAGCGCGTCGCGGTGCCGGCAAGATTGGCACGACCGGTCGCGGCATTGGTCCGGCCTACGAAGACAAGGTCGGGCGCCGTGCCCTGCGTGTCCAGGATCTGTTCGATCCGAAGACGTTCGCCGATCGTCTGCGTGAAAACCTCGATTATCACAACTTCGTGCTGACCCAATATCTGGGCGCGAAGGCCGTCGACTTCCAGGAAACGCTGGACACGATGCTGAGCTACGCACCGCGTCTGCAGCCGATGATTGCCGACGTGTCGCAGATGCTCTACGCGGCCAACCGTGAAGGCCAGAAGCTGTTGTTCGAAGGTGCCCAGGGGACGCTGCTCGACATCGATCACGGGACGTATCCGTTCGTGACCAGCAGCAACTGCGTGGCGGGCGCCGCCTCGGCCGGTGCCGGCGTTGGTCCGCAACAACTGCACTATGTTCTGGGCATCACCAAGGCGTACTGCACGCGTGTGGGCGCCGGTCCGTTCCCGAGCGAACTGTACGATGCGGACAACCCCGCCCGTCAGGAACCCATCGGGCTGCAACTGGCCACGGTCGGCAAGGAGTTCGGTTCGGTCACGGGACGTCCGCGTCGCACGGGCTGGATGGATGCCGCGGCGCTCAAGCGTTCGATCCAGATCAACGGCGTGACCGGCCTGTGCATGACGAAGCTCGACGTGCTCGACGGCCTCGACACCGTGCGCCTGTGCGTGGGTTACAAGATCGACGGCAAGACGGTGGATATCCTGCCGCGCGGTGCGGTCGATGTGGCGCGTTGCGAGCCGGTTTACGAGGACTTCCCCGGCTGGTCGCAAAGCACGGTCGGCGTGACGTCGTGGGATCAATTGCCGGTTCAGGCGCAGAATTACCTGAAGCGCATCGAAGAGGTGAGCGGTATTCCGATCGATATGGTGTCGACCGGCCCGGATCGCGACGAAACCATCCTGTTGCGTCACCCCTTCAAGAACTGAAATACCGTAGGACTGGCAAGGCACACCATGAATCTGCCCCAAAACGACGATAAGAACCTCTGGGTCTCGTGGGAAGAGTATCACCGGCTGATCGAGCGTCTGGCGCTCAAGGTCCATGAGATCCTGTGTCTGGCCCGTGGTGGTTTGCGCGTGGGCGATCAGCTCGCGCGTATCTACGACGTGCCGCTCGCGATTCTGGCGACCAGTTCGTATCGTGAAGCCGAGGGGACCGTGCGCGGTGACCTCGATATCGCTCAGTACATCACCATCACGCGCGGCGAGCTGGAAGGCCGCGTGCTGTTGGTCGACGATCTGGTCGATTCGGGCGTGACGCTCGAGCGCGTGGGCCAGCACCTCAAGCAGCGATTTCCTGCCGTGACCGACGTGCGCTCGGCAGTGCTCTGGCACAAGGCCTGCTCGAAGGTGGCGCCCGACTACGCCGTGGAATTCCTGCCGACGAACCCATGGATTCACCAGCCGTTCGAAGAGTACGACACGCTGCGCCCGCACAACCTGGCGGCCTGGATCAAACGCGGCACCTGAGCGAAATTTGCAGGCACTGGACGCGCCTTGACAGGGGCGTCCAACTGCCGAACTTCTGCCGGAAGGCGGTGAGATCGAGAGATGCACCGCCTTTTTCTTTGGCGGGAGTGTTATATCGGCTTTTCGGCGACTTTGCATGCCGAAGGCCCTTTGGCAGCGGCTATCCGACGACTTGAGGCGGTATCGCCGTTTCGGTGTGCGCTTCGGCCCGCGACGTGCTATCGCGCTGCATCGCTCTCTCTATCGAGACTCCCGGGAAGTGGGCCGGAACGGAGGTGGCCGTGTCCACCCGACAAGGCAGCGGCGACACCGATGAGCCCCATGCGCGCATGGCCGTCACGCTGGACGGGCCATAATGCCCCCGAAAATCCCCTTTGTTTCGCGCTTCGTCAGGCGGTGTCGTGTGGTTTGATGAGGGCATCGGTTCACGCCTTCGTTGCTCCCGCACCAGCGGTTACGCCCTGATGAATGGAAGTCGTTATCTTTCCGTGATGCTTGCGATGTGGCTGTCCTGCCTGTTGGGCTTGGCCAGCACGTCGGGCCTTGCGGCGTCTGCCGTGGCGGGGGTACGCGGGTCGGGCGGGTTTCGACTCGTGTACGTGACCAACCAGACATCCATGGCCAAGGCCAAAGTTGCGGCCTTGAGCCGGTGCCGGACCCAGTTCTCGGCGGGGAGCCGGGGAGGACGATGTGAAGTTCTGATGGCCGGAAACGGCCCCGCCTACTGGGCGGTGGTGCGAGCGACCAATGGCGAGGTCGGTGTGGCGCTCGGCGACACGCAGGAGGCGGCAATCGGGGACGCTTTCGTGGTGTGTCAGCGCGCGGGGCAATGCACGCTGGAGAACGCGCAAGTGTGGGCGGACAACGGTCAACGACCGGGCCGCAGACTGCCACCGCCGCCGGCGGCACAGGCTTCTCCCGCACAGTGCCGGATCCCGACAGGTCAGGTGATCCGAATGCAGACCCGATGCGATGCGCTCGGCTGCACGCGAACCTACGACAACGGCTGTACAGTTCGCTTTCAGGCTACCCGTTGTTTTGACAAGGAGACGAACCGCTACGTCTGGCAGCCGGACGCCTGCGACGACGCTGGGTGACGCCGGTTGTCGGGACGTTGGACGGCTGGTGCCTTGCGAAAGGCCGACGAAACAAAAACGGGCGCTCGAAAGCGCCCGTCTTCCTTACCGCGGCGTCTACCCCCGCACGCCCGGAGCAGGTCCGTCAGTTTGCCGACATCCCGCTGTGGCGCAGCAGCGCGTCCACCTGCGGGGCTCGGCCACGGAATGCGATGAACGATTCCATCGCTTCGCGGCTGCCGCCCACGGCAAGAATTTCATCGCGGTACCGTGCACCCGTGGTCGTATCGAGAACGGTGCCACTCACTTTGGCGGCTTCCTCGAACGCGGCATACACGTCCGCCGACAGCACCTCGGCCCACTTGTAGCTGTAGTACCCCGCGGCATATCCGCCGGCGAAGATGTGGCTGAACGTGTTCGGCCAGCGCGAGAACTCCGCTTGGGGCGTGACGTGCAGACGATCGTTGATGCGCTTGGACAGCGCCAGCACCGCGAAGGCGAAAGCGTTGGCGAACCATACGCCGGCGATGCCATCGCCGAGCCGCGACAATCCGATCGAGATCGCGCCGGCCACGAGAAAACCGGTCGCGAGCAATGCGACGTCCGCACGCCCGGTTGTTCCGGAACCGGTTCCTACCCCCACTTCCACCTCAACTCCACCTTCCATGCGGCATCACCGCTCGGGTTGGAGCATCACGGAACGGCTTTAAGGAATGGTTGCCCGCAGGGGGCCGAGCCATGTGCCGGTCCCCGCCGATCTGCGCCATGCTTAAGGATTCCTGTGCACGGCACCCGGATTTGCAGGGTCGCGGCCGCTATTTCTCCGCCAGCACGTCGGCCCATTCCGGATGGCGGCGGAACTGCGCGGCGGCGAACGGGCAAAGCGGAAGGATCTTCCTGCCCGACAGGCGTGCATCCTCCACAGCGCGCGTGACCAGCCGCACCCCCGCGCCCTGCCCGCGGAATGCCTCCGGCACCCCGGTGTGGTTGATGACGAGCTTGTGCGCCCCGACCTTGGTGAAGGTCATCTCCGCTTCGGCGCCATCCGGCCCGCGCAGCACGTAGCGGCCATTCTCGCCTTGTTCCTCGAGTTCGATGGGCAGCAATTCTTCGGTCATTTCTCAATCTCCATGAACCTGCGGCGCGCCAAGGAAGGTCCTGGCCGCCTCAATCTCGTTGGGGCGCACCTCATGGCCGCCCTCGTGCCACGCCACTGTGACATCTGCGCCGTCCGCCCGCAAATAGGCCAGCAGCCGGTCCGTCAGGGCCGGCGGGCAGATGGGATCGCGCCGGCCGGCGGTGACCAGCAGGCGGCGGCCGGCGAGGCTTCCCCTCACGTCCGGCTCGAAGGGGATCAGCGGGTGCATCAGCACCGCCGCATCGAACAGGGCTGGGCGGGCGAAGACCACCGAGGCCAGGATGTTGGCGCCGTTGGAATAGCCGA
>OFTX01000688.1_pt1 | contig 15714 bp, 11 predicted proteins | sample 1775051 | NCBI WGS metagenome assembly OFTX01 (sample SAMN08195772, study PRJEB24354) | sludge metagenome | isolation source: sludge from phenol fed wastewater aerobic bioreactor A | place: India: Nagpur | collected 2016-09-15
AGCGGCGCGGAGACCGTGACGGTGCAACCCGGCGACACACTCTCCAAGATCGCGCAACAGACCCTCGGCGACGGCAACCTGTATCCAAAACTGGCCACAACCAACCACATCGACAACCCGGACCTGATCTACCCCGGACAGGCCATCCGCATCCCCGCGCCCACTTCGCACCACAACCCCGGCACGGCAGGCTCTGCAGCCTCCGACAAGCATTCGGACACAACCAATTCGGAAGGCACGGCGACAGGTGACACGGACAGCCACGCGGCCGGCAGACACCAACTGACCACGGGGGACGGCAACCCCAAGCACCCGATCTCGTCTTCGTCGCCGGCCACGCCGGACCCAGCGGCACCGGTCGACCCTACGCCGCCCGAATCGAGCAGACAGGAGCCGGCGCACCACACCGCCGACACCACAGCAGCCGCGGCCGCGAGTCAGGCAATCGATGGTGGAACCAACACCAATGGCCACCCCGGTGCCGCCGCCTCCACGCCAGCCGAACCCCACGGCCCAGGCACAGCGACCAACCACTCCGCCGGTGCAGCCGGAACCAACGCACTGACAAATACGCCGGATACGCCGACCAGCCCAGCGACGCCTCTGCAGACGCAGACACCCACGGCGTCTGCGGCGGCATCCAGCAGCGACAGCGGCGTCTGGGTTCTGGGCGGCTTGACCACACTTGCCGCCGCGGCAGCATGGGCTGGACTGCTGCTCGTCCGTCGCCGCGGCGAACAAGCCCGCCGCCCCGGACAACGACCACCCACACCCACACCCCAGCAGGCGAAAAGCGAACGGGCACTGCGAGAACGCGCCACCCGAGCCGACCCCAGCGCCATCAATGGCGCGATGCGCACCATCACGGCAACCGTCGCACGGCACGCCCCCGCGGGATTCACCGTGGTCGAGATCGATCCGGACGCCATCCGCCTGCACCCAGCCGAACCCGCACCGCCGCCCGAGCCACTCACCGGCGACGAACACACCTGGTCCCTCCCACTACCTGCGACGCCGCTCGCCGACCCGGAGACGCTCGCGCCGATCCCCACGCTGATCACCCTCGGCACCACCGACAACGGCACCACGATCGCCATCGACCTGGAACACCTCGGCGCCCTGCAAATCACCGGCGACCCCGACCGCTGCCGGCAGCTGGCTAACCACATGATCGTCGAACTCGCCCACACCCCGCGGTGCGACGGTATCCACCTGCACCTGCTGGGGCGCGATTCCCGTTACCGCACCCTCGGCGATGACCGGATCGAGCCCTGCGACAACCCCGACAGCGCCGTCGGTTTCCTATCCCGGCACCTCGCCGCCACCCGCGACGTGCTCGACGGCAAACCGATCACCGTTGCCCGCGAGGGTGGCGACGACACCGGTGTGTGGGAGCCGCACATCCTCGTCTGCGATGGCAGCCTGCTATCCGACGCGGCCGCCGTCGACGACCTGATCGACCAATTGCAGACCGGCCCACCCGCCACGGCTGCACTGCTCACCTTCGGCCAGGATATCGGCATCGCCGCCACCGCAACCATCGACCCAGACGGCACACTGCACATGCCGGAACTACTCGGCGATACCGGCATTCACGCCGCCGCCGTCACCGACGACGAACTCGACACCATCATCGAGCTATTCACCGCCGCCGAGCACACGACAGACCCACCTGCCGTCGACACCGACGCCGCCGCCCCCGACGGCGGCGACGAACCTGACCTGGACGCCGAGGAATCGACGACGTCTTCGGACGGCTCGGAAGTCGACCTCCTCGCGGACTCATGCGCAGCTGCGAGCCCGGCTGCCATCGCCAAACGCAGCAATGGAACTCGACCACGCGAACCTGCCGTGGATACCGACCAAAACGCTGACGCCGTGCCGAGCCTCAACGGCCATCATCACCCCGCCGCTGCCACAACCAGCCGACCTGCCGGCGCGAACCCGGCCACCCGCGAAGCCCCCCACGATGATCCGGCACTCGATGAGGACCTCGCCGAATGGCACGCCAACGACACGTCCCGGCCCAGGATCGCCATTCTCGGACCAACCTGCGTCACCGGCGTGAACCCCTCGGAGCAGGAGCTTCCTGCGCGGATGAAGGAGATCGCCGTCTACCTGGCCCTGCACCCCGCGGGCGTGTCCACCGACAAGTTCGCCACCGACCTGTGGCCCGACGACCAGCAACCCACCGCCTCCGGCCGGCGAGCCGCCATCTCGCACCTACGCACCCGGCTGGGCAATCATCCAGGCACCAACGAGCCGTTCTTGCCATCGAGGCCCGGCCGCTACATTCTCAACGACCGCCTCCTGGACGCCGAACTATTCGCGCGCCTGGTCAGCCGGGCCGACAGCCGCGCCCGCAACGGCGATCCGGCACGAGCGTTGACCGATCTGCAGACGGCGCTGGGCCTGGCCCGCGGACCTGTCCTACCGGAAGTCGCCGGAACGGGCTACACCTGGCTGGCCAACCCCGACCGCATGGACGACCGCGTCTTGCCCATGCAGATCATCGACGCCGCCCACACGACCGTCGACCTCGCGCTCGCCGCCGGCGATGCCCCCGCCGCGGACCGTGCAGCAAAGATCGCGCGTATGATCGACCCCTACAGCAACATCCCGCTGTGCGACCTGATCCGCGTCGCCCAAGCCTCCGGCGACGAACAGACCGCCTACATCTGGGCACGCCTCACCCTGCAGGTCAACGACGTCGACCTACCCGCCGACCTTCCCGAGCCCGCCCGGCATCTCGTCACCCACGTCTACAGCAGTCGCCGTGGTCGGCGCCCACCCGTCGGCGTGAAGGCACCGCCGTGATCTGGGGTGCACTCGCCGGTCTAGCGGCCACCCCCGCCGTCGCCGCGTTGGCCCGCCGGCTCCGACACGGCACCGTCCACCTCGCCGCGGCCGGGTGGGGGACGCTGGCCGCAGGGTGCATCCTCGCCGGTGCCGCCGCCGCGGCCCGCCCGCCGGCCGCGGCGGCCGTCACCGCGATGCTGCTGGCCGCGTTCCTGGCCGCCGCAGCGGTCGACGCAGCCGAGCAACGCCTGCCGGATCTCGTAACCATCGGCGCCAGCGTGCTGGGCCTCGCAGCGCTCACCGCCGTCACGCTCACGACCGGAACAGGCAGCCCCACGCGGGCCCTGGTCGGTGGGGCGATCTTCGGCGGCTGGATCCTGGTCGGAGCGCTGCTGGTCCGCGACGGCTACGGACTGGGCGACGTCAAGCTCGCCGCCAGCGTCGGCATCCTTCTCGGCTGGGCATCTTGGATGACCGTCGCGGTCGGGATCCTGGTCAGCCAGATCGCCATCATCGTCATGCTGCTGCATTCCCGACACCGGGGGCAGAAGCGCACTGCCCTCGGGCCCGCGTTCGCCGCGGGAGCGCTAGCGGCGGTGATCCTTGTCCCGTTCTGAGGGCGCCGGCCGCTGGAAGCTGCGTCGACCCGGCCGGCGTTCGAGACTTTCAGAACGTGGGAGTAGCGCATGGCGGTCGGCGGGCCAGTTCGTGCGAGACTGCGCAATTGGTTGCCTGTGACGATGACCTTGACCTGTGGTGATTCACAGCATACGCTGTTTCGCGTCATGAGAAACGCATCTGTTCAAGAAACGCCTCTAGTAGGCGCTGCCATCGAGACCATCGCCAGGTCGCTACCGACTTCCTGGACGATCAACAGGGGCCCCAGAGTCGTGAGGGAATCGGGTGCGGGCGCCGTCCTGGAGCTGACCGGCCCGAGCGGGCAGGTGCGCTTCGCGGTGCAGGCGAAGCGGTCGGGCTCGATGCCGTCTTCGGTGCTGATGGCCGTGCTGCAGCAGAAGCAGCGAGAGGCCGAACTGCCCGTACTGTTCGTCTCGGACTACATCGGGCCGGCGTTGCGAGCAGAGTTGGAGGGACACGACACCAGCTACGCCGATGCCACCGGCTGGATGCGGATCGTCAGCGACGAGCCGCTGGTCCTGCTCACCGGTCAGGGCGCCGACCGATCCCCCCGCAGGAGGGCCTCCAGCGCCGTCACCCGCCTGAACGGAGTCGCCGCCGGCCGGCTGGTCCGCGCGCTGTCGATCGTGGACCTTCCCATCGGTGTGCGCCGTCTCGCCGGAATTGCGGACGTCTCGCCGGGGTCGGCGTCCAAACTGCTGACCACCCTGGCGTCGGAGGCCATCGTCGAGCGGGACGGCACCGGCGCGATCACCACTGTACGAGGCCGTGATCTGATCCGCCGCTGGACGGTGGACTACTCCTTCGCCAAGTCGAACCCCGGGGTTGGCTTCTACCTCGCGCCGCGGGGCCTGGACCGCACGCTCGATCGCCTGGACGGCCTGCCGGGTGTCGTGTTGACGGGATCCGTGGCGGCCAGGCGGATGCTGCCGGCATCGACGGTGTCGGTGGTGCCGATGCGGCTGCTGGCGCTGTACACGGCCAACCCGGCCGGGCTCGCACGAGCGCTGGGGCTGGTGACGGCCGATGAGGCGACGGCGAACGTGATGATCGCAGCTCCGCAAGACGCGAGCATCCTCCCGGAGGAAGGTGTCGTGTTGGCGCCGACGGCGTTGGTGCTGGCGGACCTGTTGACGCTGCCGGGACGCTCGAATGCCGAAGCCGACCAGTTGATGGACGCCCTCGCAGCCACCGATACCCGCTGGACGGCGTGAGATGGACGAAGTCGCAGTCGAATACGTCGCCGCCCGCCGAGTGCTGCTCGACGCACTGACGGCGCTGCGACCCCATTTGGGCAGCTTGATCCTGGTCGGCGCGCAGGCCGTGTATCACCACACCGGCGAGGCGAACCTGAACGTTCCGCTGATGACCACCGACGCGGATGTTGCTCTGGACGTGACGGCCCTGGGCGACAGCCCGGAGATCGGCGGTGCCCTCCGCGAGGCCGGGTTCACTCCGGGACCAAACCCGGGACATTGGGTCGCGGTGAGCGACGTCGCCGTCGACCTGATGGTCGTGCCCCACCAGGCCGGCACCACCAAGAAGGCGGCTCGCGCCGCACGCCTGCCGCCGCACGAGAAGCTGACCGCTCGCATCGCCCGCGGCCTGGAACCCGCACTGCTCGACCACGCCCTGGCCACGATCGCTGCGCTGGAAGGCGGCGACGACCGGTCGTTTCAGGTGAGCGTCGCCGGCCCCGCCGCCCTCTTGACCGCGAAGGCCATCAAGATCGGGGAGCGGCTTGCCCAGATCGATCGCCAACCGGACCGGCTCAAACAGAAGGACGCCCTGGACGCGTTCCGCATCCTGCAGGCCATCGACACCCACGTGCTCGCCGACGGCTTCCGCAGCCACCGCACCGACGTGCACGCCGCCGCGATCAGCGCAGAGGCCCTGAGCCTGTACCGGGAGCATGGGTCGAGCCCGCAGGGACGCTTCGCAGTACTTGCCGCCGGGGCAGCGCCGGGCGATCCGACCGTGGCGCCGTCATTCGCCGCCCTGGTGAAGGACCTCCTCGACGCCCTCGGCCACATGAGCGAATAGCGCCCCGGCGGCAAAATGTGCGCGGACTCGGGGTGCCGAGCGGCTACCGCTGCGCGAGTCTTTCGAGTGGCTGGTAGGTCGCGCCGTCGCGTAGACGCGGCGGCGCGGATGGCATCGCGAGGTGGGTCTGGCTGCCGGGCCGCCGGTCCACGCATGCGCCGGGATGGATGGTCACATGGGAGCCGGCCAGGGCGGTGACTTGGGTGCGCTGGTGGGCGTCCACCCGGGCGCCATCGTGCGCGATCGCATGGGCGTGGCAGAGCGCGACGGTGGCGCACCCGGTGGCCGGGATGTTCAGCACCACGTCGGTGGGCATGTTGGCCAACGGAACTATCGCCTCCACCTGCCAGTGGTTGACGTGCTCGATCGCCCAGTCCAGGGTGTGTTGCCCGTGCATTCGGCCCAGCGCGAACTGCTGGCCGCTCGCGGCGGGTTCACAGGCGTGGGTGGTGACCGGCGGAACCAGGTCATCATCGTTGACGTAGTGGTCGGTGTCGGCCCGCCACGCGGACAGGTATCCGGGGTATTGGGCGCCGGCGTTGTCCGCGCAGTCGGCTAGGATCTCCGCGGTCGGCAGGTCCGCGCGGCCGATCGGGGTGACGGTCCACATCCGCACGGCTTCGCGCGCCCGTCCGTCGCCGAGGTGGATGTCCTTCTGCAAGGACCATTCGGTGTCGCCGGGTAGAGCATCGATCAGCTCGTACATCCGGATGGGTCCGTCACCGTCGGCCCATTCACGTTGCGTCTGGGTGTAGTTGTCGAAGTACTCGTCCTCGACGTCGCCGGGGCGGACTGCCAGGAACCCGGCCAACGCTTCCACGGCGCGATCGGAGTCGACGGCGTAGAGGGGCGAGGGGTGAAAGTCCATGCCGGCGAACACGACTGAGTCGTGGTAGGTGAGCACGTAGCCGATGGCGTCCCGATCCGTGGGCAGCTCCCCGGTGGGCGCGTACATGCGCAAGGTCACCTCATCGTCGTGGACTTCGCGCAGCAGGTCGCCGTCATCGGCTATCCGCGCCGCGAGCTGCGTGATTCCTGCGTCTTCGATCATGCGGCGCGTCCATTCGACCGATGCCGAGGCGACCGGTTCCCCGTTCATGGTGACGAACCAGCGCGTGCGCCTCGGGTCGCTGGTGTCCAACTGCACGGTGACGGCGGCGGTGACGGAGTCGAGCAACTCGGCGTCGACCTGGTCCGACGCACTCGTGGCTACTTGGGCGGCCAGCGGTCTCAACTCGCGTGCCTCGTGGTGCGGCGCCGTCGCATCCCACACCACATCGGGCGCCGCATGGTGGGCGGCCACGGCCCACCCCCGCTGGTAGGCGTAGTCAAGCTGTTCCGCGGCGTCGGCCAGATCCTCCGTCGCGTCGGCGACGCCGAACTTCTCGGCGGCATCAGCGAGGTCGCCGTCGTCCGGGCCGAACGCGACGTAGGCAACGCGGGGGTCGAGTATCACCGTCACCGAGGCGGCGTCGGTGACGTCAGGTTCGGGTTGTGCGGTCATGGTGGGCCTCCACACGTGTCAGTGGTGAATTTTGTAGTCGGGGTGCGGCCGGCGCCGAACGCTCGCCTGGCGCGACGGGACGGTCAGCGGGATAGACCGAGATCGTTGGCCGGCGGCCTCGTCCTGCTGGTGGACATGGGGGCGCGGTGCGCAGACCGGTCGGCCAGCCGGGTCACCGGCACCTGCTGCCGGGGAGCGGGCGGGGCGGTGACGCGAAGCCCGATCTGCTCCGCCTCCGCACGGGTGAACCCGGCCAGGTGCGCGTACACATCAACGGTGGCGCCGAGGCGCTGCCAGTCCGTCCAGGTAGTCGAGTACCAGGTGCGCTGGTCGTAGGGCGGTGACGAGGACGGCTGCAGGGTGCCCCAACCTTGCAACGCTTGCACGGCCCAGGTGACGGGGTTGCCGTCATCTGGCTCCCATGCCATCGACTCCTGCTCGGTATCGATCACGGCCGGGTCCCCGGCCGCCCAGCCCTTCTCGTCGGAGGCGTCGAGGATGCGGGCGTAGCAGGTCAGTGACGGCCGCTCGGGACGCTGGAGGACGGCGGTGATGGGTTCATCATTGAAGAACCACACCCGGTGACGATTGTCCTGCAAGGCTGATACGAGCCATCCGTCCTGGAACGTGGTCGTCTCGCGGATCTGGTGCACTGCGCCGGTGTTGTCGAACAGGGCGTCGCCGACCGCCAGCTCGGACGGGTGCGCGCGGCGGGCATTCGGCACCAGATCCGTCAGGTCCTGACCAGAGACTTCCGGGCTAGCGTTCGGCGCGCAGCGGCCGGTCACAACTCGATCCCGTCAACGCGTGATGGCCTGAAGGGGGGCGCGCTGCGCGCGGCGCAGTCCGCCCCGATGTGCCGGCCCAGTTCGGGGTCGTCATCGACCCAGGAAACGTACGGGTCATCGCGATGATCGGTGGCCGTGCAGCCGGCCCGGGCCATCCACTCCGACAGTCGCATCCGACTGTCGGCGAACATGCGCAGCCAGTCAGCGGCCGACGTGGCCGGCTGGTCCTCGCCGTAGGCAACCCGCCAGGACCCCCACAAAGCGGTCAGCTCCTCCACAACGGCGGCGTGTCTGAACCAGCACGGCGGCACCTCCCGGGGCCGCAGACGGAACCGCCGCACGAGCCAGGTGACCCATCCGCCCAGATCGGTCCAGGTATCGAACGCCTCACCGGCGGATACATCCGCCCACACCACCGGCACCGGGACCGGTTCGCTGAACACTCCAGACATCGCGTCACTCCTTCGTCACAGCGCGCCTGGCAACAGCTGTCAGGCCTTCTACCTCGAAGTGGTGCCAGGGGGTGCCCGTTACGCATCGACGGCGGTCGGATCCCAGCTGCGATGCTTACGAGAACACCGAGTGTGATCGCGGTGTTGCACGTTGCACTTCTGCTGACGAAATTGAGCTGCTCGGCTGGTACTAGGCCATGCCGCCCAAAGTGGGGTCGGCTTAGCAGCGGAACGGGTCTGGTTGTTTTCGCTGCGGCGCTGTTGGGATCAGGCCGGGATGCGCAGTGGGCGGCGTCCTTGGCGGCGGAGTTCGGCGTCGATATCGAAGGCGTAGGTGCCGTAGAAGTTGATGTGGTCGTGTTGGGCAGGGGTCAGGTGGGCGGCCATCTCGTCGGTGACGGGGAAGCCCTCGGCGCGCAGGGCGTCGAGGGCGTCGGCGAGGTAGGTGGTGGTCCAGAGCACCGCGGCGTTGGTGACCACGGTCAGGCACAGGGCTTGGTCGATCTGGTCGTCGAGGTGGCGGCGACGCACGTGGCCTTGCTGGGCGAAGAACAGGTCGCGGCGCAGGGCGTGCAGGCTTTCGCCCTTGTTGAGCTGACGCCGCACGCGGCGGCGTAGTTCTTCGTCGGCGACGTACCGGCAGATGTAGATCGTGCGGACCAGCCGCCCGTACTCATGCAGCGCCTTGGCGAGGCTGGATTGTCGGCTGGCGGCGTGCAGCTTGGCGATGAGCAGGCTGGCGGTGGTGTGTCCGAACTTCATCGAGGCGACCAGGCGCAGCAGGTCGTCCCAGTGTTCGGCGATCAGCTGGGTCTGGATTGGCTGGCCGAGCAGCGGTCCGGCGTGCGGATACCGGTCCTTCCATCCGGCGGCGGGGCCGATCCGGTGTAGCTGGAGTCGGCCGATGTCGCGGATGCGCGGGGAGAACTGCAGCCCGGCGAGGTGGAAGATCGCGAACGTGGCGAGGGTCTGCCCGGCGGTGTCGACGGTGTGCTCGCCGAGCGGCAGATCGGTGGGGTTGCCGAAGATCTCATCGAGCACGGCGACGGCTTCACGCCAGGTGGTGGGGATGACCTTGGTGCCGTAGGTGGAGTGCTGGTCGGAGACGTGGGTGTAGGTGGTGGTTCCCTCGTCGAGGAAGTACCGCGACAGGGCGCGGGCGGTCAGGCTGCGCCCGCGCTGCGGGAACCGCTGCCCATCGGAGGAGGACAGGGTGCCGCCGCCCCACAGCCGGGCGAGCGGGTGCGCGTGGTGGGCGTTGACCAGGCGGGTGTTCGCGGCGCGGAGGGTGTCTTGGCGCAGGTACCACTGCGCGGTCCAGGCCAGCTGGTCGGCCGGGATGCCGGAGGCGTCGGCCATGCCGGCGTAGCCGAGGTTGCAGGCGTAGGCGATCAGCGCCGCGTACAGGTTGCGGGTCAGGTCGGGGTTGCGCGGTTGCGCGCCGCCGGCGTGGGTGAACTCGGCACTGAACCCGGTGGCCCGGTCGACCTCGATCAGCAGCGCGGGCAGGTGTACGCGCGGCAGCCGGGCGGCGGTCGCGGCGGCAAGGTCGTCGGCCTCGGCGGGGAGCTGTTCGGCGGGCAGTGGGGAGACGATCAGGTTCCCGTCCTCGCCGAGGCGGGCCAGGTTGCGGCCGGCCGGGTCGGCCAGCACCGTCGCCAGGCGGCCGACCGCATCGGGCAGGGCGGCAGCGAGCCGGTCCAGGTGCTGGCCCGGGTCGGGGTGGGCGCCGGTGGGGGTGCAAACGTCGTCGCCCTGCCCGGCCCACCGGGCGGCTGGTAGCAGCAGCGTGGCCGGGTCGGTGTAGCGGCGGGAGCCGGGCACCCACAGATCACCGGAGCGCAGCCCGGCCTGCACCCCGTAGAGCACGGCCAGCTCCCAGTAGTGCCGGTACGCCGCCCTGTCGTCCTGGTCGTGGGCGGCTTCGAGGTAGCCGCGCCAGCGGGCCGGCACGAACACGGTGGCCTCCGGCGTGATCGCCTGCTCGGGCACGTGGTGCCGACCGGTAGTGTTCAGCTCCCGCAGCACCGTGACGGCGTCCAGCAGGACGCGAACGGCGTTGCTGGTCGTGTTGCCGGTCAGCGGCAGGGCGGCGATGACGGCCGGGGTGAACTGGCGTAGGTAGGCGTAGCGGGCGGCGAGCAGGTCGAAGTGGCCATGGTCGCGCTGCTGCTGGCGCTGCTCGGCGGGCCGCCGGGCGGCGGCGAGGCGGGTCATGCCGACCCGTTCCCGAACGATCCGCCCGGCCTGCTCGTCACCGACCGCGGGGTCGGCGAGCACGTCGAGGATCTCATCGAGCAGCCGGGACCGCTCCGCGTCGGCGGCCGCGCGGTCGACCAGCCGCCGGGAGAGCTCATGCCGGGAGCGGGAGTCCGCGCCGGCCAGGGCCTGGTCGAGCAGTTGCACCAGCTCGTCGAGGACCTCGACATAGGTCTCGGCCAGGGTGGCCAGCAGCACCGGGTAGCGCCGCTGCCCGCCGGCGCGTTGCAGCGCCTGGTTCGTCGAGCGGCGCCCGACCTCGGCCAGCATCCGCCGCCGGCCCGCGGGCAGCCCGGACAGGTCCAGCCGGTCGGCCCCGTGCTCGCGCAGGAAGGCCAGCTTGTCCAGCTCGGCCTTGAGGGCCTGCGGGGTCGCGGCGGTCGCCCCGCGCCGCAGCCAGGCCAGCCGGGTGATCCCCAGGTCCGGGTCGACGTCCAACAGGCCGTCCAACCGTAGCGGCCGCGGCGGGCTCAGTTGCGGGGCGAGCCGGTGGTAGGTCTCGGCCCGCGCGCCGTCGCGGGCGGCGGCGACGCGCCGGGTCAGCGCGTCCACGGGTGGGCGGACGATGCGTTCGGCGCGCAGCCAGTCGCACGCCAGACCCAGCAGCACCGCCGGCGTGTCGTGCTCCAGCGCCCGCGCGAGCAGGAAATCGTCGAGCTGCTTGCGCTCATCGGCGGCGCACCACCGCCAGCCCAGCCGGGCCAGCACTCGTGCCCGGTGCTCGCGGCGGGTCCGGTCCTGCCAGCCGCCGTAGCCGGCCAGCAGCCCGGCCGCCGCGCCGGCGTCGATCCCCAGCGTCGCGGCAATCCGGGCCAGCGCCGCTGCCGGACAACCTGTCGGGTCGTCGGGGATCCACCCCAACCACGGCAGCGTGCACAGCTGCACCGCCACCCCGAGCCGGTTCTCGTCCCGATAGAAACCCCGTACCCACGCCACCTCACCCGGTCCGAGGGTGAAGAAGGTGACCGCGTCGGACTCGGCGATCTCGTCCGGCCACGTGCTCAGGCGGGCCAGCTCCGGGTCAGACAGGTAGCGGACCGGCATGTCACCTCCCGTCCGTCTCGCCGCGGGTCGTTGCCTGCACGCGCGCTATCGGCGCTGCCGTCCGGACGACGGAGCTGGACCCGCCCCTGGCGTACTGGTCCGTGCCCCCGGTGGAGCCTGTGGGCGTGGTCATTGGTGCGCGTGGTCAGTAGCGGCCGAGGGTGCCGCGGGTCTTGGCGGCGCGGGTGCCGAGGGTGAACGCGCCGACGCCGGCGGCCAGGTAGGCGGCGGGGACGATGAGGAGGGGTGCGATACCGCCGATGCCCCAGGCGGTGGTGACCGGCTGACCGGTGATCATCAGGTGGTAGAGGCTCCCGACGCCGTCGGTGAGGGGGAAGGCGTGGCTGAGGGCCGTCCACCAGCCGGGCACCTGAATGAGCGGCAGCGCGGAGGCGCTGAAGATCATCACCAGTAGCAGGACGGTGTCGTTGACGAGCTGGATGCGTTTGAAGACCAGGGTGGCGCCGGCGATGATCAGCGACAGCCCCACCGCGGCGAGCAGGATCATGACCACGGGCAGGAGCGCGGCCGCGGTCCAGTGCAGGTGGATGCGGACGAACGCGGACACGATGCCGTAGGTGGCCGCGGCCACCACGAGCGTTTCGGCCAGTGCGGCGACCACGCGGCCGGCCGCGGCGACCAGCCACGGCGGCAGTGGAGAGAGGAAGACCTGCTCGATGGTGCCGGCCTGGATCTCGGCGAGCAGACGCCAGAACATCTTCACGACCTGCATGTAGAAGAACACGAACGGGATGAACCACACGATCATCACCGAGGTGGTGTGGCTGGTCAGCGACCAGTTCACCTGGCCGGTGGCCACGCGCTGGCCCTGGCCGAGCAGCGGGCCGAGCAGGATGACGAAGGCGGCGAACATGGGCAGCTCGATGAGGATCTGCAGCCGTTCGGACCAGGCGAACCGCAGGGTCTTGTGCACCTCGTTGCGCAGGGCGATCACGGTGGTCATCGCGGGCTGAGCCCCCCTTCCTGCCGGGCGTGGCGGATGTTAACGGCGTAGATGGCCAGGCCAGCGCCGAGCGAGACGCCGGTGTGCACGATCAGCCACGGCAGGATGCCGGCGGACCAGGCGGCGGCGAGCCCGCCGGCCAGCGAGGTGTTGATGGCGTGCACGCCCGGGGCGGTCGGCACGAGGGCGGCGAAGATGCGCAGGCCCGCCGGGCAGGCGGTGATCGGGACCATCATGCCCGCGAAGACCATGATGACCATGTTGAACACGTGGGTGATCGCGCCGATGCTCGCCACGCGGACCACCAGCGCCGTCATGATCAGCCCGTAACCCAAGGCATCCAGGACCGTCAGGACGGCGGGCGCGAGCACGGCCGGGCGCAGGGGGACGGGCAGGCCGACCCCGGCGATGAACACCACCCCGAGCACGGCGGCGGCGGCCAATCCCTCGATGGCCAGCGCGCCGACGCGGCCGAGCAGTTGCAGCTGAGGGCCGGCCGGGGACAGCTGGGCCTGTTCCAGGGTGCCGCCGTTGATCTCTTCGGCGATGCCGCCGGTGCCGTGGATCGCGACGGTCGCGGCGACCACGGTGGCCAGCAACGCGGGCACGGTCAACACCATCAGATGCCGGGCGAGGTGGCCGCCGCCGATGAACAAGGTGATGCCCAGGTAGTCCAGGCCGAACACGGCCGGGCCGACCGCGGCCATCACGCGCCGGCGCCACATCAGCCGCAGGCCCTTTCCCACCTCCAGGCGCAAGTGTCGGAACGTGGCGGCCGTCGGCGGGACGGGCAGGGTGCTCATACCACGGCCCGCACGCCGGGCCGCGGCGCGGTGTCCGTGGGCTGGTCGTCGTGGATCAGCCGCAGGAAGACCTCTTCCAGGCGGGGGCGGGCCCGGTCGACCGACACCAGTTCGATGTCGGCGGCGGCCAGGCGTGCGAGCACCGCGTACAGCACCCGCTGGTCGGCGGTCGGCAGCAGCACCCGGGTCTGGGCGCCGTCCGGGTGGAGGTGGGCATCGGCCGGCAGCAGGCCGGCGGTCCGATCGGCGGGGCCGGCGACGCGGATCTCGTAGCGGTTCTCGGCGTGCCGGGCGAGCAGCTCGCCGGTGGGCAGGTCAGCAATGAGCTCGCCGGCCTTGATGACCGCGATCCGGTCGGACAGCTCCTGGGCGACGTCGAGCTGGTGGGTGGTCAGCGCGATCGTCTTGCCCTGCTCACGGGCCAGCCGGGCGATCCAGTCCTTGACGGTGCGCGCCGCGTCCGCGTCCAGGCCCAGGGTGGGCTCGTCGAGCAGGATGACCGGCGGGTCGGTGATCAGCGCCGCGGCGACGGCGACCTTCTGCTGCATGCCCCGCGAGTACGAGCCGACCGTCTCGCCGCGCCGCTCCCACAACCCCAGCTCGGTCAGCAGCCGCTCGGCGCGGGGCTTGACCTGCCTGGCGTGCAGGCCCTTGAGCTGACCGAAGTACATCAGGTTCTCCCACGCCGACAGCGGCCAGTACACGTTGCGCGAGCCCTCCAGCACCGCGCCGAGCTGGCGCACCGCCCGAGACCGCTGCCGCGCCAGGTCGTGACCGCCCAAGGTGATAGTGCCCGTCGTGGGGGTGATCAACCCGCTGATCATCTTGATGGTCGTCGTCTTGCCGGCGCCGTTCGGCCCGAGCAGCCCAATCACCTGCCCCCACGGCACGGACAGCGTCACCGGTCGCACCGCGGTGAACGCGTGCGCCCCGTGGCCGTAGACCTTCGACAGGTTCTGCACCGCGATCGCCGTGCCCTCGCGCATGGTCACGCTCCTTCACCACCGACTTATGCTGTAAGGCTTCGTTGGACACGGTAGAGCTTATGCCGTAAGTTTGCAAGCATGAGTGTGCAGGCCACCGAGGCACCCGCCCGTCGGCCCTTGACCCGGCAGGGCATCGTTGATGCCGCGCTGGCCTACATAGACCAGCACGGCATCGCGGCGTTGAGCATGCACAAGCTCGGCGCCGTCCTCGGCGTGAAGGCCATGTCGCTGTACAACCACGTGGCCGGCAAGGACGACGTGCTCGACGGGGTCGTCGAACTACTCTGGTGCGAGGCCGAAGCCGCCGCACCACCCGGCCCGGACTGGCCGGCCAGCTACCGCGGCTTCGGCCACGCGCTCCGCGACGTGATCTACCGCCACCCGCAAGCAGGCCAGCTGATGACCACCCGCCAGAAGATCCCCACACCCGCACTGCGACTCGTGCGCGCGCACATCGGCGCGGCCACCGACGCCGGCCTGGCCCCGCAGCGCGCCTACCCACTGCTGCGCACCATCACCGCCTACGCCCTCGGGCACGCCCTGGCCTACCTGAACTGGGCGCCGTGCACGCCCGGCACCGGTTCCGACGTCACCACCCTGCTGGCGCCCGACGTGCCCGACGCCCTGGCCGACGTCGCCGCCGTCTTCTGCGGACAGGCCGACCCCGCCGCCGAGTTCGACCTCGGCCTGAACCTCATGTTGCGCGCCGCACACGGTTCGTCATGAGCGCGGCTCGCCACTCGACTTGGCCCGTGACGAGGATCGGTACAGGATCCTGAGTGCGGGGCCGGCCCGCGTGTCGCCGCACTGGCGTACGACGTCGCGACCCGGGGGCGGCGGACGGTGGCGTGCTTGTCGTGGCGGCTCATGCGAGTGCCTTCGCGGCGGACAGCAGCTGGGGCATGGTGGATCCGGGTGAGCCGTTGATGTAGGTGATCTGGCCCTGGGCGTTGATCAGGTAGTAGATGTCCAGGTACGCGCCGGGGTCGTAGGTGCGGGTCAGGGCGGCGGAGGCGGTGCCGAAGCTCCAGTGCGAGTTGCCGGCGGCGGCGCCGGCGTAGGCGTGCACGAACCCCCTCATCGGCGTGTTGGGGCCGCCGAGGTTCTTGTACAGCTTGAGTTCGACCACGTTGACGCCGTCGGCGGCGAGGGCGGCGATGTGGCCGGCCATGGTCTTGGTGCCAGCCTGGCAGGACGGGCACCAGGTGGTGACGAACCACACCAGGGTGGGATGCCCGCGCAGGGCGTGGATGCTGGCCGTGTGCCCGCCGGTGGTGGTGTAGGCGCCGTCCGGGGCCGGCCGGCCCACGCCGGGCAATGCGACGGCAGGTGTGCCGGCCGGGGCCGCCGAGGATGCTGCGGAGGCGGCGGCCGGGTCGCCGGCGGCAGTGCCGGTGGCGCCGCATCCGGCGACAAGGGCCGTGGCCGCGGCC
>OFTX01000691.1_pt1 | contig 15646 bp, 15 predicted proteins | sample 1775051 | NCBI WGS metagenome assembly OFTX01 (sample SAMN08195772, study PRJEB24354) | sludge metagenome | isolation source: sludge from phenol fed wastewater aerobic bioreactor A | place: India: Nagpur | collected 2016-09-15
TAGTCTAATCCAAAATTACTAGAGGTAACTGTTTCCCATTTTAAGTTTGCATTACCAAAATTGATAACATTAATTGTCCCATAGCTTAGATATTGATACCTGTCTACCGCTGCTCCGGCAGGGAATTCCTGATTTCCTGTTTGCCCCCAGCCTGCTCTTAAATTCAGTGTGCTCACAGCAGCAACATTCTTCATAAAATCCTCATCCTTTATACTCCATCTGGCCGATATTGCAGGGAAATAAGCATATTTATTATTTGAACCGAATTTGCTAGATCCATCAGCTCTAAAAGAAGCGCTTAAGCTGTATTTATCTTTATAGCCAATTTGAATTCTGGCAAAATAAGATTGTACATCTACATTGGGGTCGTTGCTAGATGTACTTGATAAATTAGCTTTTTTGCCATCCTGCATATTGTCATAATAATGAATTCCAACTAAAGAGTTATAGTTCAAATTATAATCAAATCCATAAACAGATGTGTTTTGAGTTTGGTATTTAGTTGACCAATTTTCATAACCTCCCAAAGCAGTTAAAGAAATTTCATTAATTTTTTTAGTATATGTGAGGGTCTGTGTTATTGTTTGAGAAAATAACTGAGCAGAACCAACAGTTGCTAAACCTTGCCCATCGGCATTGCCTCCAGTGCCAGATATCCAGCCCTGCAATTCATTTTTTCTTATACCTGAACTATAATTAACTCCATAAGAAAATTTATATTCCAATTCAGGTATAATTTTATATCCCGCAGAAAAATTTCCTAACAAAGTAGTTATATTACTCTTGTCATTATATGCATCAGAAAATGCCAGAGGATTCACCTGCCCATTAGGATTTACAATATACCTGGAACCGCTTTTCATTAATAGTGTTGGGTTCCATTGCAAAGCATTAGAAACTATACTTCCGGTACTGCCCGGGTCGTTTGAAACTGGAGCAATTGTTTCACTAACGGATGCTGCAGTAACTCCGAAATTGATAGACAATTTCTTGTCCAACAATTTATAAGAACCATTAAAATTTGCAATGTATTTATCTAAACCAGATTTCCTAATAAGACCCGGGGTTGAAGAAGCCAAGAAAGATGCCCTATATCGACTGTTTTCACTAGAACCACCACTTAAAGCAATAGAATAATTCTGAGTAACATTATGTTGAATAATTTGATTAAATGGTTTATAAGAAGCACCGGAATCAGATTTAGCTCCATATTTTGTTAATGCAGTTCTGTATTGACCTGCATCTAATACATCTGGTTGCTTCATAAGTCCACCAATAGACCATGATGAATTCACATCAACTTTTAAAGGACCTGAAGATCCGCTTCTCGTAGTAATTAAAATAACTCCATTCGCTCCTCTTGAACCGTAAATTGCAGATGCAGATGCATCTTTAAGCACTGAAATGTTTTCTATATCCGCAGGGTTTAAATAAGTTAAAGGATTAGCATCTGGTAAATTACCTAATCCGCTTGTATTAAATCCCGGCCTGGCAGATCTGCCATCCAGCGGTACACCATCTACAACATATAGTGGATTGGTTCCAGCTCTGATTGAATTATTACCCCTGATTTTTACAGATGTAGCTGCTCCTGGTTGCCCGCTGGCCACAGTAACTTGTAACCCAGCTACTTTACCTTGCAATAACTGATCAGGAGTAGCAGATGGTATTTGATTAAAGTTTTTTGCAGAAACAGTAGCATAAGCTCCAGTCAACTCTTTTTTCTTTGCTGTTCCATAACCAATAACCACAACCTCATTTAAATTGTCGGATGTGGCAACGAGGCTTACATTAATGGACGATTGGCCGTTTAACGACACCTCAATTTTTTGATATCCCAAAGAGGTAATCACCAATTTGGTAGTAGATTCAGGGCATACCAATTTAAAGCTACCATCATTGGCAGTTTGCGTACCTGCTTTCGCAGTTCCGCCTGTTGCCAAAACAGAAGCACCGGAAATACCGGAACCATCCTTAGAATCAGTGACTTTTCCTGTAATGGTTTTGGTTTGAGCAAACGCCCATGAGGTGAAGATTGCCAGGCATAACATTAGCATTACACCCCGCTGAAGGTTTTTTACATTCATAGACAAGCATTTAGTTTGTTAAAGTGTTTAACTTACACAAATTAGAATAGACAAAAAATTTGTTAAAGTTCTACACTGATTAATTGACTAAAGTTATCTATCTTATGCTGCATCTTTGATATTAAAAAAAGCTAAAGATGAAAGCAAACGTTTGCGAAAATGTTTGCAGGGGATAAATAGTTTTAAAAAAGCACATATGACAGGAACCACTCTTAAAGAAATTTCGAAGGCTTTGGGGTTAAGTATCTCAACGGTATCCAGGGCACTAAAAAATCACCCTGATATTTCTGAAAAAACAAAGCAGAAAGTGGCGGAGCTTGCTCATACGCTTGATTATGAGCCTAATGCAAATGCAATTAGCTTAAGAACAAGGAATAACAGGCTTTTTGGTGTCATCGTTCCATCTATATCCAACTTCTTTTATGATTCATTTATTTCTGCAGTAGAAGAAGACAGCCGCCTGCACAATTATAATATTATGATCCTTCAATCCGGGGAAAATCCCCTTATAGAAGAGGAAAATTTAAAGCTATGCAGACAAAACAGGGTTTCCGGCGTTTTTGCTTGTATCACTTCACAAACAAAAGACATAACACCCTTTGTAAAATTGAAAGAACAAAAAGTACCCCTTATCTACTTTGATAAAGTGCCTCCATTTGAGGGGTATAATAAGGTTTGTATTGCAAATGCCGAGTCTGCAACCCTGGCGGCAAATGCATTGATCCAATCCGGCCGAAAAAATATTATCGCTTTATTTGGCAACGAAAATTTGTCTATCACCAATAAAAGAGTAAACGCCTTTAAAGAGGCTATACAAAACGTAGAAAGAAGGATAAATTACCAGGTAGTGTTTTGTAATACCACCAGCGATGCTTACACCTTAACAACAGATTTATTAAATACTTTGCCCAAGGCAGATGGCATTTTTTGCATGAGCGATGAAATACTTTGCGGCGCTATGAAAGCCGTTCAGCAAAAAAACAAGTCTATTCCAAAAGATATTGCCGTTATTGCACTTAGTAACGGCTTTTTCCCCGGCTTATATTTTCCGGAAATTACTTATGTTGAAACCAGCGGGTATAAATTGGGAAAGGCAGCTTTTGCAAGAATGCTGGAATGCTTAGAAGATAATTTTGAAACCAAAGAGTTAACAATAAATACCACTCTGGTGAAAGGACAATCCGTTTAATATGAGAATTTTATTTGTGTCAGTAGGTAAAGCGCATGAAGCTTATGTGCGAACCGGTATCGAGGATTTCTCTAAGAGAATTCAAAAATATTTTCCTGCTGACTGGCTTATGATTGCACCTCCAAAAAATGCAGCTTCGTTAAGTGAAAAAGACCTGAAAAAGGCCGAAGCTGTTTCGATTGAAAACGCACTACAAAAAGATGATTTTTTTATTTTATTAGATGAAAAAGGCAAACTGTTCTCCTCTGTTCAACTTGCGCAGTTTATTCAACAAAGAGCCAATGAAAGTTGTAAACGGATTGTTTTTGTAATAGGTGGTGCTTTTGGCACAGACGAATCTATTTATAAAAAAGCAAATCTTGTTTGGAGCCTCTCCCCGCTTGTTTTTCCGCACATGCTGGTAAGATTAATTTTAGCCGAGCAGGTGTACAGGGCCTGTACTATTATTAAAAACGAAAAATACCACCACCTTTAATTCCATAGTTTTATCTTCATTATATGTTAACCATTACCGTTGCCATTATTGCCATTACAAGTATCATTTCTTTTACGGCCTTTTCAAACAACAAAGTATTGAACGACCTCATTTTTTCTCCCATAGATATTGCGTACCGCAAACAATGGTACCGCTTTTTTACATGCGGGTTTATTCATGCAGATATTATTCATCTTGCTTTTAACATGTACTCATTTTATTTGTTTGGCGATGCGATTGAACATTTTTTTGTTCAAATCTTCGGTACTGCCGGAAAATTCATTTTTTTACTATTGTATGTTAGTTCATTATTCTTTTGTTTAATTCCAACCTATATTCAAAATAAGCATAACGATGCTTATAGGAGTTTAGGGGCTTCAGGGGCTGTTTCGGCAGTTGTGTTTGCTTTTATTGTACTGGCGCCTACCATTCCGCTCGGCTTGATTATTATCCCGGGATTAGAGTTGCCCTCTTTTGTTTTTGGTTTAATCTATCTGGGCATTTCAGCTTACTTATCAAAAAAAGGCAATAGTTATGTAAATCATTCCGCTCATTTTTGGGGAGCTATGTATGGTATATTTTTTCTCCTGGTTGCCTGCTTATTGTTTAGCAAATTTAATCCTATCGAAAATTTCATTCAACAGGTTACGGCTTATTTGCATAAGTAATTTTTATACATTTAGCTGTGGAGGCGGCTATTTTAAAACGGTCGTCAATCCTATATCCAATCACCCAAAGAATAGATTTGTTTGCTTCCAATACCCAAACATTTTCTTTTTGTATGGATGATAACTTTTGATCTATCATAAACCGGCTGAGTTTCTTTTTTTTCTTCATGCCTAAAGGATAAAAATAATCCCCCTGCTTCCACTTTCTTAAAATCAGCGGATATTGAATAAGGTCAGCATCAAGCATCGCTATGTTTAAATCTGCACTAATGTTAATGTTGCCTTCCACCAGCTCAAATTGTAAATTTCCTGAAGGGAAATGGATTTTAGCATCATGCTGTTCAATAACAATCAGAGAATGTTCTGTTGAAGTGATGTCTGTAACAATCAACCATTTCCTGTTTTTAATCACTCTATGTGTTGCAGATTGTATATAGCTTGCATTTTCCGCATGCATTAATTTAAGGATCTCATTTATTTGAGCCGAAGAAAAGTTATATTCTTTAAATATTTCCCAGGTAATGGTATGTATTGCATTAGAACGCAACAATTTTAAAATGGGGATATGTATTTCTTTTCCCTTTTGCAATAACAGTTTTTCTTTTTGTTTTATAACTGCAGTTTGATACAATACATTCACTTCATGCAACCGCTCTATTGTAGCCGCAATATTCTCAGACGCAGTTGTATATTGTTGTTGTATTAAAGGAATGATCTGATGCCTGAAAAAATTTCTTGTATAATCTTCTTTTGTATTTGAAGAATCTTCCACCCAATTGATATGGTTACTTGCGGCATAAAGTGAAATATCTTTTCTGAAAGCAAATAATAAAGGGCGAATAATTCTTCTGTGCAAATTAATATTTTGAATACCCGTTAAACCCTGCAAGCCTGTTCCCCTGGAAGCATTCATTAAAAAAGTTTCTACATTATCGTCTGCATTGTGAGCAGTAATTAAAAAGGAAGTTGTTGTTAATTCTTTAAACCAGTCATACCTTATTTTCCTTGCAGTTTCCTGAATTGCTGTTTTATTTTCTATTGCAATTTTACTTGTATCAAATCGCTTTAGGTGTAGTTTCCTATTGTATTTATCCGCTAATGTTTTTACAAACAGTTCATCTCTTTCACTTTCCTCTCCCCGCAACTGAAAATTACAATGCGCCAGTTCAAAATCCATATCCAGGCAATGCATCAGGTGTACCAATACAGAACTGTCAATGCCACCGCTTACTGCCACCAGGTACTGTTGTTTGGTGATAGAAAGTGCTGCAAAATTCTGTTTCCAATAATCAACAAATCTTTCTAATAAATCCATAGTATCATATAAAGATAAAATGCTGAAGTGGTTCTTCAGCATTTCCTAATAAAGACAATTGTTTTTTATTTATTCGCTTTAGCCCAGGTATCTTTTAAAGTTACCGTTCTGTTGAAAATGAGTTTCTCTCCTGCACTATTCTTATCTAAACAGAAATAGCCTTTACGCAAAAACTGAAACCTGTCTTGCATATTGGCGTTACGCAAATCCGGCTCAGCATAAGCATTTGCAATTACCTGCAGAGAGTTTTTATTAATATAGTCTTTAAACTCCCCCTCGGCGCCGTCAACATCTTCTACCGTAAATAAACGATCGTACAAATTAATTTGTACAGGTATTGCAGTAGTTGCATTTACCCAATGCAATGTGCCTTTTACATGAATGCCGCTGGTATCGCTTCCACTTTTACTTTCAGGGATATAAGTACATTTTAACTCTATCACATTGTCTTGCTCATCTTTCACCACTTCATCACATTTAATAATATAGGCGCTTTTCAAACGAACCATTTGGCCGGGAGCAAGGCGAAAGAATTTCTTTGGTGGATTCTCCATAAAATCTTCTCGCTCTATAAATAATTCTTTACCAAAAAGAATTTCCCTGCTTCCACTGTTAGCATCTTCCGGATTGTTTTCACTCAACACAACTTCCCCTTCTTTATCGTAATTGGTAATCACTATTTTCAGTGGGTCTAATACCACCATTCTTCTCAAAGCAATTTTATTAAGATCTTCACGAACGCAAAATTCCAATAAACCTACATCTACCAGGTTTTCTCTTTTGGCAACACCTATTTTATCGCAAAACTCCCTTATGCTTGCAGGAGTAAACCCTCTGCGGCGCATTGCACTAATGGTAGGCATACGAGGATCGTCCCATCCATCTACAAAACCTTCATTCACCAACTGAAGCAGTTTACGTTTGCTCATTACCGTATAAGTTAAGTTCCTTCTGGCAAACTCATATTGATGAGACGGGTAGATATCCAATTCTTTAATAAGCCAATCGTACAATTCCCTGTGTGGAATAAATTCTAAAGTACAAATTGAATGGGTGATATTTTCTATGGAATCGCTTTGCCCGTGTGCAAAATCGTACATAGGATAAATGCACCAGTTATCTCCTGTTCTATGATGGTGTGCATGTTTGATGCGATACAAAATAGGGTCGCGCATTAACATGTTTGAAGAAGCCATATCTATCTTTGCTCTTAACACTTTAGAACCATCTGCATATTTTCCTTCCCGCATTTGTACAAAAAGCTCCAGGTTGGTATCAATACTTCTTTCTGCGTATTCATTTCTTCTTCCCGGCTGTGTGGGTGTTCCTTTCTGTTCGGCAATTTCTTCACTGGTACTATCATCTACATAAGCCAATCCTTTCTTTATTAATTTTACGGCAAAAGCATATAGTTGCTCAAAATAGTCACTGGCATACAATTCATGCTTCCATTCAAATCCCAACCATTTTACATCTTCTTTAATACTTTCTACATATTCTGTTTCTTCGGTAACAGGGTTCGTATCATCAAACCTTAGATTGGTGTATCCACCGTATTTTTTGGTTAACCCGAAGTTTAAGCAAATACTGGTGGCATGCCCCATATGTAAATAACCATTAGGCTCGGGAGGGAACCTGGTAATAATGTTTTTGTATTTTCCTGATGCCAGATCTTGTTCTACAATCTCTTCTATAAAATTTAGGCTTTTTTCCTCACTCATACGCATTGTTGTAATTGCAAATGTAAGCAAATACCTGCTAAACACTTGATGCTAAAGCATTTGAAACTGTTTCTTTCAATTATTTTTTGAGGTGTTCCCCCTTAAAACTCAAAGGCAATAATAAATTAGATTGCGGAACAATAACCACTTCTCCCTCTAACCCGCTAAGAATTAGTTTTACCGGTTGCTGTACCCGCCCTTCATATTCTAACAATGCCTGCCTGCACATTCCGCAAGGTGAAATCGGATGTGTACTGTTTGTATTTTGATTGAAGTTATGGTAGCTGATTGCCATGGTTTGAATAGGAATATTGGGATATAATGTACCGATGGCCGATAACAAAGCCCTTTCTGCACAAATACCTACCGGATAACTGGCATTTTCCTGATTGGTGCCTTTTACTATTTCTCCATTGGCAAGCAGCGCTGCAGCACCCACAGAAAAGTGTGAATAAGGCGCATAGGCAATATTGGTAACGGCCCTTGCCTGTTCTAACAAATTTGCATCTGCAGGTAACAAATCATTACTGCTATGATATACCTCAAACGAAAAACGATACTCCTCTTTATGCATAATTTTCATTTACCTAAAAACGTAAAATACAATCTCTTATTATATAAGCCGAAGCAACAAAAAAACCCCTTTCGGGGTTGCTTTATTTTATAAAACTAAATAATCTTTTCCATCTTGGTCCTCCGTCCCAGCTAAACCATATCATACTTGCTTTTCCTACTACATGCGTTTCAGGAACAAATCCCCAGAAACGGCTATCCTGGCTATTGTGCCTATTATCACCCATCATCCAGTAATAGTTATATGCAAAAGTGTATTGTGTAGTTGCTTTCCCATCAATAATAAACTGATCTCCTTTTTCTTCCAGCTTATGGTGTTCATAAACAGTAATCAGCCTCCTGTATTGGGCAATATTATTTTTACCGAGTGTTACAGTTGCGCCTTTTTGAGGTATGTATAAAGGCCCGTAATTATCTACACCCCAAGGCTTAGTACTATCGTAAGGGAAATAAGCCATATAGTATTGTGGATCGTTCGGAACAATGAATTCGTTTACAGAAACAACATTGGGTAATTTTTTTAAAACAGCCACATCAGATTCTGTTAAGGGCATTTGCTCATAGTACCCTTTTTTAGCATATTCTTCCTGCAACTGCTGATGAAACTCTTCCATCTTTTCATCATTCCGTATTTCAATACCGTATTCTGATTTTAGCTGATCGAAGTCTAACGGAGACTTTGTTTTAACAGTATACTCTTTTTGTGAACCTGAAGGCACCACTGATGGTTTGCCATTTACAAAAAGCTTTCCGTTTATTACCTCAATGGTATCTCCGCCAACAGCAACGCATCTTTTAATATAATTATCTGTTTTATCGTAAGGATGTACAATTATGTTATCTCCAAATTGTTGCCAAACAGCATCTCTTCCCAAAGCCCTTACAAAATCGTAATAAGGTTTTGCAGAACCATAACCGGGCAGGTTAATAATGGTATCTCCTGCAGGGAAATTAAACACTACCACATCATTTCTTTTCACTTCGGTAAAACCGTTTATTCTTTTATACGGAAGTTGTATTAATGTAGAATAAGAAGGAGTAGTTTCACTTAGCGGCATTGTGTTATGCACAAAGGGGAAAGACAAAGGCGTAGTAGGTATTCTTGGCCCATAGCTCACTTTGCTTACAAATAAAAAATCGTGCACCAATAATGTTTTTTCCATGCTTCCTGTTGGAATAACATATGCCTCAAATACAAATGTTCTGATGATGGTTGCAGCCACTACTGCAAATACACCTGCATCTATCCACTCCCTGGACACAGGTTTATGATAAAGTTTAAAAACTTTTTCCCCACCATATTTTACTTTATCTGAAAAACCCAGGTAAGGGAAATAGATAAAAGGAAAGAAAGTAGTTAAGGTATGGTCTATTAAATTAACCTTACCAAAATGCATTACATAAATAATCGTTATCCAAATAGTAATAAACTGACCTGCAATGGGTATCAATTGCAACCAAAACCATATTTTTTTAATTTTGGTTTCCTGTACAATAAGCCATGTGTTATAGAAAGGAATCAACGCCTTCCAAGGGGTTAGCCCTGTTTTTTTAAACATTCCGTACATACCAATATGCCAGCCTAACGTTCCTATAATTAGTAAAACTATGCCCATAACATTTTTTTATGTATAAACAAAAATAGGGGGAATGCTATTGAAGTCAATATGTTTATCAGGTTAAATATCAATTCTATTTGTTAAAAAGATGACCTGCCTATTTTATTAACGAACATAATTCTCAACATCGTTAAGGGTTATTGTTTTGCCCGATAAAATCACCAGCCGTTCTACAACATTGCGCAATTCCCTTATATTTCCCGTCCAGTTATGTTGCTGTAAAGCAGTAATGGCTGCGGGTTCAATCGCTTTTTTTACTTGTCCGTATTCTTCTGCAATAAGACCTAAAAAATGCTCTACGAGCAGGGGAATATCGTCTATTCTATCGTTTAAGGAAGGCACGTGCAATAAAATAACGCCTAAACGATGATACAAATCGAGCCTGAAATTTTTATCCTCTACTTCCTTCAATAAATCTTTATTGGTTGCTGCCACTATCCTAACATCAACAGGTATTTCTTTTTCGCCTCCTACCCTTGTTATTTTTCCTTCCTGCAAGGCTCTTAATACTTTGGCTTGTGCGCTCAGGCTCATATCTCCTATCTCATCTAAAAAAAGTGTTCCTCCATTAGCCTGCTCAAATTTTCCGATACGTTGTTTAATGGCTGAAGTAAAAGCTCCTTTTTCGTGGCCAAACAATTCGCTTTCTATTAATTCTGATGGAATAGCCGCACAGTTTACTTCTATTAAAGGTGCACTGTTCCTATTACTCTTGGCATGCAGCCATCTTGCCACCAGTTCCTTACCACTTCCGTTGCCACCGGTAACCAATACTCTCGCATCGGTTGGTGCTACTTTTTCAATAGTTTGTTTAATTCTAACAAGGGCTTCACTGTTTCCTATTATTTCCTGCACTTTACCTACTTTACGTTTTAATACCCTTGTTTCTTTTACAAGGTTATTTTTATCCATTGCATTACGAATGGTAATAAGCAACCTGTTCAGGTCTGGTGGTTTGGAAATATAATCGTATGCCCCTTTTTTCACAGCATCCACAGCCGTTTCTATGGTTCCGTGCCCACTGATCATAATAATAGGCACTTCATCGTTTATTGCATTTGCTTTTTCCAGAAATTCAATTCCATCTACTTTGGGCATTTTAATATCGCAAATCACCACATCGTAAGTGGTATCCGAAAATTTTTTAAGGGCCTCTTCACCATCTGCCGCCTCTTCTACCTTATATCCTTCATTCCCCAAAATATCTTTCAATACATTTCGTATAGAACGTTCATCATCTACAATTAAAACACTGGGCATATACTTAAGCTATTTATTGCTAAGATAAGCTTGTAGGCCGATTTGCGATCAGTCCTTCAACTTTAATTGGAATACCACAAAGAATTGATCGCAAAAGACAGACAGGCTGGCTATGCCATCTTTTTACAGTTGTTATGAATAAGGTTCTGCAATTAGCTGGCATACAAAAGAGATTATTGTAGCACATAAAACAGTTTGTAAGAACGCTGATAAAATAAACCTACACAAACAGGCAAAAAAATCCCGCAACATTTATGATGCGGGATTGCTCCTGTTTTAAGAGGATAAATTTATTTCGCTGCAAATAAGAATGTATGTACCTGCACATCGTTACTTAACATACCTGCACCATAGTTGATACCGAATAGAGTTCTGTCTAAATTAAAATCAGCCTGAACAAAAAGTTTTTTATCATCAATACTGCGTACTACTGCCTGAAATTTAACGTTGGCAGTAATACCCCTTAAGGTTAATTTACCGGTAACATCTGCAGTAGAAGCAGAAGTGTAAGCAACAGACGTAATTTCAAAAGTAGCTTCAGGGTTTTTAGCCACGTCAAAGAAATCAGGGCTTTTTAAATGACCATCAAGTTTTTCTGCATCTGTTTTAACAGAAGCCAGGTCGAACACAAACTTACCGCCTGAAATTTTACCGGCCTCTACAGCCACTACTCCACTTTTAATAGCCAAAGTACCATTATGGTAACCCGCTTTTTTAGAACCAATAAACTGAACTTTACTGTCGGTTGCATTTACGGTATAAGTATCCGCAAATTTTGCAGTTGTAAACGAAAAAATACCGGCAACAACTACTGCACCTATAAGTGCTAACAATGTTTTTTTCATAATATTTTTTTTACTTGTATGTACAAGCAAATATACAAAATATACATGTATATACATACATATTTACAAAAATTTCACATTCCGTAAATTATAAGTTTTGGAAAGTTGATTGGCTTATCTTCGCCCCACAAAATTTTTTCAGTAATGAACTTACATGAATATCAATCAAAAGAACTCTTAAAAAAGTACAATGTTCCCGTTCAGGAAGGCATAGCCGTAGATACGGTAATGGCAGCAGAAGAAGCCTATCGCCAGATTAAAAACCAGACTAATAACAATTTTGCAGTTGTTAAAGCGCAGATCCATGCCGGAGGCCGCGGTAAAGGAAAAATCGTTGGATCTGAACAAAGAGGCGTTGCTGTTGCTAAAAGCCTGGACGATGTAAGTGAAATTGCTAAAAATATTCTAGGCCACACCCTGGTTACCATTCAAACAGGACCTTCCGGTAAAAAAGTAAACAAAATATTGGTTGCACAAGATGTTTACTACCCAGGCCCTAACCCGGTTAAAGAATTTTATTTAAGTATTTTATTAGACCGTGCTAAAGGGCAAAATGTGATCATGTACTCTACAGAAGGAGGAATGGACATAGAAGAGGTAGCACATAATACTCCCGAAAAAATATTTAAAGAATGGGTGCACCCCGGAGGCGGTTTACAGGGTTTCCAGGCCAGGAAAATTGCCTTTAATTTAGGTTTAAGCGGCGAAGCATTTAAAAACTGCGTAAAATTCGTAACCAACCTGTACAATGCTTATGTTGGTTTAGATGCAAGCATGTTAGAGATTAACCCTTTGTTTAAAACAAGCGATGAAAAAATTATTGCAGTAGACTGTAAGTTGAATCTTGACGATAACGCGTTAATGCGTCATCCAGACTTAGCAGCCATGAGAGATATTACAGAAGAAGATCCTACAGAAGTAGAAGCCGGCCAATACAATCTGAATTTTGTAAAGTTAGATGGCAATGTGGGTTGTATGGTGAATGGTGCCGGTTTGGCAATGGCCACCATGGATATGATTAAACTAAGCGGCGGCGAACCTGCTAATTTCTTAGATGTAGGCGGAACTGCCAATGCGCAAACCGTTGAAGCAGGTTTCAGGATTATTATGAAAGATCCTAATGTAAAAGCGATATTAATCAACATCTTTGGCGGTATTGTTCGTTGCGATCGTGTTGCTGCCGGTGTAATTGAAGCTTATAATAAATTAGGCAACATCAACATCCCGATCATTGTTCGTTTGCAGGGAACGAATGCAGAAGAAGCTAAAAAACTGATAGACGAAAGCGGATTAAAAGTAGAAAGCGCAATATTATTAAGCGAAGCTGCTGAATTAGTGAAGAAAGCAGTAGCTTAAGAAGTTATAGGTTGTAAGTACTAAGTTATAAGTAAGCCGTTAACAATGTTAGCGGCTTTTTTACAGGCTGTTGCAAAAAATGTTTTTATGCATATTAAAAACTATGAATTTAAAGCCAGGGTTGTACACCTTCACGAATACGAGCAACGATTATTAGCATGTTCGCCACAATTTAAAGGTACAGATCATCAGATTGATACATATTTCAATGTGCCGAAAGGGCGCCTGAAGCTCAGGGAAGGTATTATTGAAAATGCATTGATTCAATACAACCGGGAAAATACAGCCGATGCTAAATTATCGGATATTATTTTATACAAACATGAACCAGATAAAGCATTAAAAGAAATTCTTACCCACCAGTTGGGGGTTAAAGTGATTGTAAACAAATACAGGAGGATCTATTTTATTGATAATATTAAGTTTCATTTTGACCAGGTAGAACACCTGGGAACCTTTATTGAAGTGGAAGCCATTGATGATTCAGGAACAATTGGCCTTGAAAAGCTGAAAGAGCAGTGCGATTATTATTTTCATTTTTTTGGTCTGAAGACAACACAACTAATCGATACATCGTATGGCGATTTACTAATGGAAAGGCAAAACTAATCCTGCTCTACTATTTTTACTTCACTCAGCGGGCTAAAAGCATAAGTATGACCGGTTGCTATTTCAACACATTCAAACCTTTTTCTGCGTTTGGCAATTTTTTTAAACACTCTTCCATCTTCCATTGCAAACAAAGCCAGCAAAGGCAGCTCAGCAACAGTAGTATAACCTTCTTTCTTTGCAAGATTATATTTTCTTAGCACCAGTAACAGCTCCGTTTCTCCATTCGCTGTGGCTGCAGGATTAATAATGCTTTTCTGCAATGCTTTTTCTATATCTGTTGGGAAAACCTTTTTACGTACAAAGTCTATCAGCAACCTGCTGTATAAACTTTTCCATTCTTTTCCATGCGCATCTACTTTGTTCCCGAATTGCTCAAATGTCAACAGGTGTGCCAATTCGTGCAGAAGCGTAATGAGAAATTCGTATTTATTCAGGTTACCGTTTACAGATATTTTATGGTTGTTACCCCAATGGGCATTTCTAAAATCGCCTAAAACAGATTTTCTTTTTCGTGTAACTGTTAAATGTACTTTATAATGATGCAGGTACTGAACCACATGATTGAAGGAACCATCTGGTAAAAAATGACTCAAAGCCTGCATGGGATGCTCGGTAATTGGCATGGATATTACTCCTGTTTAGCTGATGCAATCCTTACTTCAAGAAAAGTGTACACAAAATACAATCCCATTGAAACAAATACTGCATAAATACTTCTGTGTTTACTAAGGGCTATATAAATAATAGCGGCGCTGCCCAATATCAGTAATTTCATTAATGTAGCTACCATTACACCCCGTAATGCCGCATTGGGATTCTTTTTATCTATGGAGCGTGTATGCATGATGAGTGTATAGGTACTTAAAATATACAACAAGGCATTGGCAGTAAATACTACTTTAGGGTCTATTCCTTTTGCAGAACACCAGTCCTGAAAATACAATGTTAAACTGGCAACGGTGATGAACAAAAAGAAAAGTGGCAGCATTTTTTTTGAAAGAGAATTACCCATGTTATTTTTTTGACGAAGTATCTTTAATGATTTTATAAATTGAAACAAAAATGGTTAATAAAGGTAAAATCCAAACCAATAAAGGGAAAGCAATGTTTATTTTCTTATCTAACCAATAACCGGCATAAACAGCAACGCCCAGGCTTACCAGTAATTGCGTAGTTAAGGCTGCATATTGCAGTAAAAAATTATTATCAGATTCTTTTTTCGGCATTTTCATTAGTCATTAGAAATCTCCTGTTTGGGTACCTCAATCAAAGCCGTATCTCTCTGGGTAGGCGTGGTACCGGACAATACTTTTTTTACACCGTTTAAATACAGTTCCCTGTTTTGAATGGTTTGTTCTAAAGAGTCGGTTCTTATTTTAAGCAATTGCAATTCCGTTCTGCTGTTACGGGAACCATAGCCTGGTATATAAAATTTCAGGGGTGTAAATACAATCAAAGCAATCGTAAAACCAATAAGCAATACAAAAGTAGTGCTCAGAGCAATGTACACACTTAGCCGGCTTAACTTAAAAGTAACCACCTCTTCATACGTATCGTCATTCATTATCACCAGCCTGTACGAATTTTGCAGTCTTTTAAGGTTACTATTTTCACTTATTTTAGCCATAGCTGTTAAATAGGTTTTAAAGGTAATGAACATTCATATTTAGTAACAAACAAATACTAAAATAACCGTACTTTTAACATTGATAATCATACACATAACCCAAGTGCATATAGGTTAAATTTTACAATGAAATTGTTTTCGGGAAAACTGCATCAGCCCTTGTTAAAGAACCTGACATTACTAATGATTAGTGTTGCATATCATTATGTGGCAGCACAACCCAACACTACCATTAATTTAGATGATTACAAATCTAAAAAGTATGAAGACAGGCAGCTTCGCTCAGAAAAAACTACAGA
>OFTX01000693.1_pt1 | contig 15639 bp, 17 predicted proteins | sample 1775051 | NCBI WGS metagenome assembly OFTX01 (sample SAMN08195772, study PRJEB24354) | sludge metagenome | isolation source: sludge from phenol fed wastewater aerobic bioreactor A | place: India: Nagpur | collected 2016-09-15
AAGGAAGGCAAGGGCCTTCAGGAGATCATCCGCTTCATCGAAGCCCGGGGGATGTTGGCGTAAGTGAGCGTCAGACCCGGCGGTTCGTTCGACCGCCGGCTTCGCGGCACCCGGCGCGCGCTAGCGCTGCGCCACCGAAAACCCGTGTTCGCGCAGCAGTTGCAACACGCCGTGCGGACCGCCGAGATGCAGCGTGCCGACCGCTACGAAGACCGGCTTGCCCGGGTCGGCGAGGAACAGCATGCGCGCCAGAAAGCGCCGGTTGCGCGAATACAGGATGCGCTCGTCAATGGCGTCGGCCAGGGCCGCGTTGCGCCGCACCTGCGCCGCCTTGCCCTGCGACCAGTCGAAGACCAGTTCCGCGTCGCCCGCCCGCCACAGACGATGCAACTCCTCGACCTGCGCCGTCGCCTTCTTCGGAGTGAGCACCAGCTCCTGTGCCAGCAACTCGTTCTGCTGCGCGGGCGTGAGGCCGGTGAACGCGTCCATCTGTTCCGCCAGCGACTCGAGGCCGACAATGCGGCCGCGATAGATGTTCTCCAACTGGTTCTCGGTACCGTACTCCGTTTGCAGGTCGGCCCCCATCGAATCGAGCGTCTCGACGAGTAGCGCCGCCAGCCACGGCCGCATGTGACGGATCTCGGCAAGCATTGCCGGATTGCCCTTGAGACGCGCGCGCAGCTTGCGCCAGAGCGGCGCCGGAATCAGCCGGGGCAGACACGACCGCGCGCACATGCCATACTTCTGCACGTCGTCCTGCGACATCGTCAGGTCGTCAGGCGAGAGCTCGAACGCCACCGTCTTCGACACGCGCAGCGCATCGACCACGACCTTGCGGAACGGATAGTCGTCGGGCTTGCCGACATGCAGGGTACCCATCACGTAGATGGTCATGTCGCCCTTGCGGGCTTCGTAGAACGGGAGATTGGCGCCCGGCGGCGCCTCGCCCGGCTCCGGGACCACCAGCGGCAGCGTGCGCGGCGCGATCGCGCGGGGCGTGCCGGTCGACGCCGCATCCAGCGTGACGGCGAGCGCCATCAACAGGCAACCGAGCAGCCAGCCGGTCAATGCAACGCCCCGACGAACGTGCGTCGCGCGTGGTGGTCCACCCAATCTCGTCATCCCTCAATGTCTTCGACCCGATGGCACGCCACCAGACGTCCTTCGAGCTTGCGCAGTTGCGGCACTTCTTCGCGGCAGTGGTCGACTGCGTACGGGCAGCGCGGCGCGAACGCACACCCGGGCGGCGGTCGCAAGGGCGACGGCAACTCGCCGATCAACGGGATCTTGACCCGCCGCTCGGCCGCCTTGATCGCCGGCGTGGCCGACATCAGCGCCTTGGTGTACGGATGCAGCGGCTTGCCGAACACGGCGGCCTTGGGACCGTGTTCGACCGCGCGGCCGAGGTACATCACCATGACATCGTCGGCCACATGCTCGACCACCGCGAGATTATGCGACACGAATACGTAACTCGTCGCGTATCGGTCCTGCAAATCCATGAAAAGATTCAGGATCTGTGCCTGAATTGAGACATCCAGGGCCGAAACGGGCTCGTCGGCGACCACGATGGCCGGCGACAGGATCATCGCCCGCGCGATCGCCACCCGCTGCCGCTGCCCACCCGAGAACATGTGCGGATACCGCGCCACATGTTCCGGGCGCAAGCCAACCGTGCGCATCATCTCGGCAATCTTCTCCCCGCGCTCCGCGCGGCCGAGCGACGTGTTGATGGCCAGCGGCTCGTCGAGCGCCTGCCCCACCGTCTTGCGCGGGTTGAGCGACGCGTACGGGTTCTGGAACACCATCTGCACCCGCGTGCGCAGCGGCGCCACTTCGCCGGCCGATGCGGACGTGGTCTCGGTCGCGTCGACGACGAGTCTGCCCGACGTGGGCGGTTCGATCAACGTCAAGACCCTGGCCAGCGTCGATTTGCCGCACCCGGACTCGCCGACCACCGCCAGCGTGCGCCCCGCCGCGAGCTCGAACGACACGCCATTGAGCGCCCTGAGCGTCGCCTGCCCGCGCAGCAACCCGCGGTTCACGGTATAGAAGCGCGTCAGGTCGTGCGCGGACAGCACGACACGCCCCTGCCCGGCCAGCGCCCGCGGGGTTTCCTGAGGCGTCGCGAAAACGGTTTCACTCATCGCACCCCCCCTGCCACTCGATCGCCCGCCACCGCGTGCGGCAACGGCTTGAAGCACCGCACCGTGGGCGAGCCCATTCCGCCCGTCATGCCCGCCACGCCCGCCATGCCCGGCGCCGCGTACGGTTCGAGCGCCGGCTGCACCGCGCGGCAACGATCGTCCGCGTACGGACAGCGCGGCGAGAGCAGACAGCCCGCCGGGCGGTCATCGCGCCCGGGCACCACGCCCGGCAAGGTACGCAGTCGACGCACGCCCCGGTTGTGCTCGGGAATCGCCGAGAGCAGCGCTTCGGTGTAGGGGTGATGCGGGGTATCGAAGAGTGCCGGTACCTGCTGGACTTCGATCACCTGGCCTGCATACATCACCGCCACGCGGTGCGCGACTTCGGCCACCACCGCCAGATCGTGGGAAATCAGCACGAGCGACATGCCGTGATCCTTCTGCAACTGGAGCAGCAACGCCATGATCTGGGCCTGGATCGTCACGTCGAGGGCCGTGGTCGGCTCGTCGGCGATCAGCAGTTTCGGTCGGCAGGCGATCGCCATGGCAATCATCACCCGCTGGTTCATCCCGCCGGACAACTGGTGTGGATAAGCCCCCAGCCGGTTGGCCGCGTCAGGAATCTCGACCTGCTCGAGCAACTCGACGACGCGCGCTCGAAGGGCGCGGCCGCGCAACCCCATGTGACGGCGCAACACTTCGCCGATCTGATAGCCGATGGTGTAGCTCGGGTTCAGGCTGGTGAGCGCGTCCTGGAAAATCATCGACACGTCGCGCCCGACGATGTTGCGGCGCTCGCGCGCCGACGCATGCAGCAGGTCGCGGCCGTCGAAGCGCACTTCGTCGGCAAGGACGCGCCCCGGCGCGTCGATCAGTCCCATGAGCGCGAGCATCGTCACGCTCTTGCCCGAGCCGGATTCGCCGACCACGCCGAGGATCTCGCCCTGGGCGACGTCGAGGTCGATGGCATCGACGGCGCGCGCGCCGTCGAAGTCGACCGACAGATTTCGAATGGAGAGCAGATTCATGCGATTCGCTTCAGTTTGGGGTCGAGTGCATCGCGCAGGCCGTCGCCGACCAGGTTGATGGCGAGCACCGAGATGACGATCGCAAGTCCCGGCAGGGTGACAATCCACCAGGCACTTTCCATATAGTCGCGTGCCGACGCGAGCATCGAGCCCCACTCGGCGAGCGGCGGCTGCACGCCCAGACCGAGAAAGCCCAGCGCCGCGGCGTCGAGAATGGCCACCGAGAAGCTCAGCGTGGCCTGCACGATCAGCGGTGCCGCGCAGTTCGGCAGCACCGTCGAGAACATCAACCGCAGCGTTCCCGCCCCGGCCATGCGCGAGGCCACGACGTACTCGCGCTGCAACTCGCCGAGCGCCGCGGCGCGCGTGAGTCGCACGTATGCGGGCAATGTCACGATCGCGATGGCGATCGTCGTATTGGCCAGGCCCGGCCCGATCACGGCCACCACCGCCACCGCCAGCAGCAGCGACGGCAGCGCCATCATCATGTCCATCAACCGCATGATCGGCGTGTCGAGCCAGCGCTGGAAAAACGCCGCAAACAGCCCGAGCAGAATGCCCGGAATCAGCGAGAGCACCACGGACGACAGACCGATCCAGAACGACAGGCGCGCGCCAAAGATCAGGCGCGAAAGGATGTCCCGACCGGCCTCGTCCGTACCCAGGAGGAACCGGGCGTTACCGCCCTCGAACCACACGGGCGGAATCTTGACGTAGTCGCGATATTGCTCGATCGGGCTGTGCGGCGCGATCAGCGGCGCCAGAATGGCAGCCGCGAACATCAGCAGCAGCACCACGGCCGCAGCCGTGGCGCCGCGGTTCGCGGTAAAGCTGCGCAGAAACTCCCGGAGCAGGCGTGCGCGAGGCGTCGCGGTCACGGCGGCGGGAGGCGGCAGCGTGGCAGGGGTGTCACTCATCGTTGACCTCCTTCAGTGCCGAATGCGCGGGTTGACGACGCCGTAGTGCACGTCGACCAGCAGATTGACCAGAATCACGCCCGTCGCGATGAGCAGGATGCCGCCCTGCACCACCGGATAGTCGCGACGAAGAATCGCGTCGATCAGCCATTTGCCGATGCCGGGCCACGAGAACACGTTCTCGGTGAGCACCGCGCCGGCGAGCAACGCGCCGACCTGCAGTCCGATCACCGTGATGACCGGGATCAGCGCATTGCGCAACGCATGCACGACGATCACGCGCCAGGGCGACAGCCCCTTGGCCCGCGCCGTACGGATGTAGTCTTCGCGCAGCACTTCGAGCATGGCCGAGCGCGTCATGCGCGCAATCACGGCCAGCGGCACCGTGCCGAGCACGATGGTCGGCAGGATCAGGTGGCTGAGCGCCGAGGAGAACGCCCCCTCGTCGCCGGAGAGCAGCGTGTCGATCAGCATGAAGCCGGTCACGCTCGGCACGTCGTACTCGACCCCGATGCGCCCGGACACCGGCGTCCATTGCAGATTGACGGAGAACAGCATGATGAGCAGCAACCCCCACCAGAAAATCGGCATGGAGTAGCCGGTGAGTGCCGCGCCCATGGTCGCGTGGTCGAGCGTCTTGCCGCGTCTGAGCGATGCGGCTACGCCGGCGGGCAGGCCCACGACCAGTGCGAAGATCATCGCGCACAGCGCGAGCTCCAATGTGGCGGGGAAGCGGGCGAAGAACTCGTGCAGCACGCCTTCGTTGGTGACGATGGAGCGCCCGAGGTCGCCTTGCGCGGCGTGCTTCAGGTAGACGAAGTACTGGGTGGTGAGCGGCTGGTCGAGCCCGAGCCGCTTCATCGCCTCGGCGTGCATGACGGGGTCGAGATTGCGCTCGCCCACGAGGACTTCGATCGGATCGCCGGGAATGAGGTGAATGAGCGCGAACGCGAGCACGGTGATCCCGATGAAGGTCGGGATCACCATGCCCAGTCGTCTCAGGACGAATCTCAGCATAGGAGGGTTCCGTGGGGGCTTGGCGCATCGCCCGCCCCCGGCGCAGGGACGAGCGGTGCTGTGCCGCGTTAATCAATCGTCGGCGCGTTGCCGACGTGGTGCGACCGCCGACCCCGGGCGCGGCGGCCCGGGCAGCGGTTCGACGCCGGTCGGCGCGCGGGGCGCGGGACCGGTCGATCGTGTCGCGGACTCAGTTCAACGAGACGCCCGCAAAGCTGTTGCGGCTGAACGGGCTCAGCTTGAAGCCCTGCACGCTCGTGGACATCGGCTTGTACTGCGTGGAGTGCGCGATGGGCGAGAACGGCAGTTGCTGCGCGAAGATCTCCTGCGCCTGCGTGTAGAGCTTGGTGCGCGTGGCCTGATCGGTCGTCTGACGCGCCTGCTTGATGAGGTCGTCGAAAGGCTTGTAGCACCACTTCGAGAAGTTGTTGCCGTTGATCGAATCGCAGCCGAGCAGCACGCCGAGCCAGTTGTCCGGATCGCCGTTGTCGCCGGTCCAGCCGATGAGCAGCGCATCGTGTTCTCCGGCCTTGGCGCGTTTGATGTACTCACCCCATTCGTACGTGACGATGTTGGCCTTCACGCCGATTTTCGCCCAGTCGGCCTGGATCATCTCGGCCATGAGTTTGCCGTTCGGGTTGTACGGCCGTTGCACCGGCATGGCCCACAGCGTGATCTCCATGCCCTTCACGCCCGCCTTGTCGAGCAGAGCCTTCGCTTTCTCGGGATCGTAGCTCGCCTGCTTGATGTTCTTGTCGTAAGACCACTGCGTCGGCGGCATCGGGGCGCCGTTCGACAACTGACCGGCCGAGCCGTAGACGGACTGGAGAATCGCCTTCTTGTTGATTGCCATGTCGAGCGCCTGACGCACTTCCACGCGATCGAGCGGCTTCTTCTGCACGTTGTACGCCACGTAGCCGAGGTTGAAGCCGACCTGGTCCGGCATCTTCAGTTTCGACGCCTTGCCTTGCGACTGAATCTCCGCCTTGAGCGCATCGACGTCCGCCGGACGCGGATACGTCGCCACCTGGCACTCGTTGCGCTTGAGCTTCTGGATGCGAACGTTCGCGTCGGTCGTGATCGCGAAGATCAGCTTGCTGACCTTTGGCGGCAGGCTCGTGTTCCAGTAGTCCTTGTTGCCGTCCAGGCGCAGCGTGGCGTCCTTCGTGTAGCTGCGGAAGATGAACGGACCGGTGCCAACGGGCTTGAGCGCGATGTCGCGCGCGTTATTGGCGGCGAGCAGCTTGTCCGCGTATTCCTTGGAGAGGATCGACGCGAACGACATGGCCAGGTTCTGGATGAACGGTGCGTCGACCTTCTTGAGCACGAAGCGCACGGTGTACGGATCGACGACCTCGATGCGATCGATGTCCGCCTGCAGGCCCATGTCAACGAAATACGGGAATTCCGCCGGGTATGCCTTGCGGAACGGCATCTCGCGATCGGCCATGCGGTCGAAAGTGAACTTCACGTCTTCGGCGTTGAAGTCGCGAGTGGGCGTGAAGTAATCCGTCTTGTGGAATTTGACACCCTTGCGCAGATGGAACGTATAGACCTTGTTGTCCGGCGAGATATCCCATTTCTCCGCGAGCGACGGCATGACACCGGTTTCCCCGGGCACGAAAGCGATGAGACGGTTGTAGATGGCGTCGGCGGGATCGAAGTCGGTGCCGGTAGTCAGTTGCCCCGGATCGAAACCGGCGGGGCTGCCCTCGGAGCAATAGACGAGGGTCTTGTTCGGGAGCTCGACCGCCGCGGCGGGCGGGATCACGGCCGCACCGGCAAGCAAGGTCGCAGCCAAAAGCAAACGCAGGGTGTGAGTCTGTTTCATAGGCTCCTCGAAATTTGATTCGTTATGACCCCCGACGACGATCCGTCGCCGGGTTCACGGGGATATTACTGAAGCTTCCCGTGCGTCACAACACGCCAAATCCCTAGCAAACCGCCTATTTGTGGTGTTTTTGGATAGGAAATCACCCATTTATGATTAGAATTGACTTCCTGGACACCCCTGCGTTGGCAAACGATTGCGTGCGCCTTAGAGGCCGAGACGCTGCCACATCGCCTTGGTCGCCGATGCCGCGTTGAGCGTATAGAAGTGCAACCCGGGCGCCCCGCCGGCGAGCAGACGCTCGCAAAGTCCGGTCACCACGTCGAGCCCGAAGGCGCGGATCGCCTCGCGATCATCGCCGAAGCCCTCCAGGCGCTTGGCGATCCAGCGCGGCACTTCGGCGCCGCACATTTCCGAGAAACGCATCATCTGCGAGTAGTTCGTGATGGGCATGATGCCCGGCACGATCGGCACCTGCACGCCCAGGCGCGCCACGTCGTCAACGAACCGGAAATACGCGTCCGCATTGAAGAAGTACTGCGTGATCGCGGCGTTGGCCCCGGCTTTCACCTTGTTGGCGAAATGCTCAAGGTCCAGACGGGGCGAGCGCGCCTGCGGATGGTATTCCGGGTAGGCAGCCACCTCGACGTGGAACCAGTCGCCGGTCTCGGCGCGGATGAATTCCACGAGCTCCGACGCATAACGAAATTCACCGATCTCGCCCATGCCCGAGGGTAGGTCGCCGCGCAGCGCAACGATGTGGCGGATGCCGTGCTGACGATACGTCTGCAGGATCTCGCGAATGTTCTCGCGGGTCGAACCCACGCACGACAGGTGCGGCGCGGCCTCCACGCCTTCGCGCTGGATTTCGACGACGGTGTCGAGCGTGCCCTGCTGGGTCGAACCGCCGGCGCCGAACGTCACGGAGACGAACTTGGGCCCGAGCGGGAACAGCTGCTGACGCGTGGCGCGCAGCTTCTCCGCGCCATCGGCCGTCTTGGGCGGGAAGAATTCGAAACTGAAGGAAGGTTGCGTCATGATCGTCTTGTCATCTTGAGAGCCGCATCACGCGCGCCTGGCGTGCACGAAGAACTCCCGGTTGCCGTCGCCGCCCGCGATGGGACTGTCGAGCCATGCGGCGACCGTCAGTCCGAGCGATTCACAGGCAGTGCGGATTTTTGTCTCCACTTGCGCATACTGCGCAGCGTCCTTCACAAGCCCGCCGCGGCCGACATGCTCGCGTCCGACCTCGAATTGCGGCTTGACCAGCATCAGCAGGTCGCCGGCCGGGGCCAGCAACGGCGCGAGCGCGGGCAGGACCAGCGTGAGCGAGATGAACGACACGTCGCCCACGATCAGGTCGAACCCGGCTTCCGGCATGGCGTCCGGTGCGCTCGCCGTTGCGAGACGCGCGTCGAGCAACTCGCGCGACAGGTGCCGCGCGTTGATGCCCTCGAGCGACACCAGCCTCGGCTCGATCGCGAGACGCGGATGCAACTGTCCATGCCCGACATCCACCCCGACGACACGCGCCACGCCCGCCTGCAGCAGACAGTCCGCGAAACCGCCGGTCGACAAGCCGACGTCGAGGGCCACACGGCCACCGACGCCAAGCCCCGTCTGCGCGAGCGCACCGGCAAGTTTCAGGCCGCCGCGCGACACGTAGCGATCTTCGTCGGGCAGTCCGTCGGGCGCCGCCCGCACTTCGATGTGCTCATCGTCCGCCACGATCTGGCTGGCCTTCTTCAACGCCGTTTCGGTGCCGGCGTAATACACGCGTCCGGCATCGATGAGGCGTTGAGCGGCGGTGCGGGATGCGGCCAGCCCCCGGCAGACGAGGGCCTGATCGGCCCGAAGCGCTTGCGACATGACTACGGGTTTCCTGCAAGAAGCGAGCGACGGCGATGCGCCGCCATTACACGTTGGTGGCTCGCTCGCCGCCGAACACCAGCGCCGACAGAATCCACGAGATCAGGCTGTACAGCAGCGAGCCGAAGAGCGCCGCCCAGAAGCCCGAGACTTCGAAACCCTTCACGACATGCGAGGCCAGCCAGAACAGCAGCGCGTTGATCACGAAAATGAACAGCCCCAGCGTCAGCACCGTGACCGGCAACGTCAGGATGACGAGCAGTGGACGCAGGAACGCGTTGATCAGGCCGAGCACGACCGCAACGATCAGGGCCGTACCGATGCCCTTGAGCTGGATGCCCGAGACGACGTAGGGCAGAACGAGAAGCGCGATGGCATTGATGAGCCAAATCAGCAGCAAACGCATGGCAAGCTCCGAAGAACAGGCCGGGGCGGGAGCGGACTCCCGGCACCGGCAGTGGTGAAACCGCGTCCGACAGCGCCGGGCGGCCCGCACGCCGACGCTCGCGCGTCAACGCCGGCCGCCGGGCGCGTGTCGATCAGTAGCGATAGTGCGCCGGCTTGAACGGGCCGTTCTTGTCGACGCTGATGTACTTCGCCTGATCGTCGGACAGCACGGTCAGCTCGGCGCCGATACGGCCCAGGTGCAGGCGTGCGACCTTTTCGTCGAGGTGCTTGGGCAGCACGTACACGCTGTTCTTGTACTTCGCGCCGTGCACGAACAGTTCGATCTGCGCGAGCGTCTGGTTCGTAAACGAGTTGCTCATCACGAACGACGGGTGGCCGGTGGCGCAACCCAGGTTCACCAGGCGCCCCTCGGCCAGCAGGATGATGCGCTTGCCGTCCGGGAAGATGATGTGATCGACCTGCGGCTTGATGTTTTCCCACTGGTACTTGCGGGTCGACGCCACGTTGATTTCCGAGTCGAAGTGACCGATGTTGCACACGATGGCCTGATGCTTCATCGCGAGCATGTGGTCGTGGTCGATCACGTGGAAGTTGCCCGTTGCCGTCACGAAGATGTCGGCCTTGTCGGCGGCATACTCCATCGTCACCACACGGTAGCCTTCCATGGCGGCCTGCAGTGCGCAGATCGGATCGATTTCCGTGACCCACACGGTGGCGCCCAGGCCGCGCAGGCTCTGCGCACAGCCCTTGCCCACGTCGCCGTAGCCCGCCACGAGGGCGATCTTGCCGGCGATCATCACGTCGGTGGCACGCTTGATGCCGTCGACCAGCGACTCGCGGCAGCCGTACAGGTTGTCGAACTTCGACTTGGTGACCGAGTCGTTCACGTTGATGGCGGGGAACGGCAGCACGCCGTCCTTTTCCATCTGGTACAGACGATGCACACCGGTGGTGGTCTCTTCGGTCACGCCCTTGATCTGCGACAGGCGCTTGCTGTACCACTGCGGATCGATGGCCAGATGACGCTTGATCGACGCGTACAGCGCGACTTCTTCCTCGTTGGTCGGGTTGCCCACGACCAAGATGTCCTTCTCGGCCTTGCTGCCCAGAATCAGCAGCAGCGTGGCGTCGCCGCCGTCATCGAGAATCATGTTGGCGAACTCGCCATTCGGCCATTCGAAAATGCGGTGGCTGTATTCCCAGTACTCGTCGAGCGATTCGCCCTTGAACGCGAACACGGGAATACCGGCGGCGGCAATCGCGGCGGCGGCGTGGTCCTGCGTCGAGAAGATGTTGCACGAGGCCCAGCGCACTTCAGCGCCAAGCGCGACGAGCGTCTCGATGAGCACGCCGGTCTGGATCGTCATGTGCAGCGAGCCGGCAATGCGCGCGCCCTTGAGCGGCTGGCTGGCCTTGAACTCTTCGCGCGTGGCCATCAGACCCGGCATTTCGCTCTCGGCGATGGTCAGCTCTTTGCGGCCCCAGTCGGCCAGCTTGATATCGGCAACGTGGAAATCGGAGAATTTCGAATCGACTACGGCGTTCATCACGCCTCCTTTCTCTAAAGTCTAGATAGTTGGGACGTGAGCGCCGTTCTTGGGGCCCACACGCCAACGATCCGGGGGAAACCGGCGGCCGGCGGGGCCAATGGGAAGGATCTTGAGCCTGGCAGCGGATTCGCTGTCGCAACGCTCCTCAAGACCCCGGCATTGTAGCAAAACTGAGGCACGGCGTCGGCGCCGCGGCGACGCGCGAAGGGTTATTTTTGACGTCTTCGATGGGGAAGGGAAAGGGAAAGGGCAAGGGCGATGGCGGCCGGGCCGCCCGCCGTTCAGAGCGGCAGATGCGTGAGCAACGGTGCGGCGAACACCATCACGATGCCGTTGATCATCATGACGAGGCTGGCCACCACGCCCTCCTCGTTGCCGATCTGGCGTGCCTTGGCGGTGCCGAAGCCGTGAGCCCCCGCGCCGAACGGCGCGCCGCGCGCCATGCGGGTGCGCAGCGGCAGCCACGACAGCAGCGCCTCGCCGAGCAGCATACCGATGAAGCCCGTAATGATCACGAAGAGGCCAACCAGGTCGCGCGAGCCACCGACCTGATCCGAGACCGCCAGCGCAAACGGCGTGGAGATCGAGCGGGCGAGCAGGCTTCGCGCCATCTCCGGCGGCAGTTCGAACAGCCGCGCCAGCACGAACGAGCTGCCCACGGCCACGACCATGGCAACGAGCACGCCCACGATCAGCGCGAAGGCATGACGGCGGATGATGTCGCGATGCTCATAGATCGGCACGGCGAACGCGATGGTCGTGGGCCCGAGCAGCCACACGAGCCAGCGCGAGTCGGAGATGTACGTCTTGTAGGAAATGTCGCCGCCGACCATGACGATGATGAGCAGCACCGGCGCGAGAATCGCCGGGCCGAGCCACACCTTGCCGAAACGCGCGTGGAGGCGCTTCGACACGTAATAGAAGACGACGGTCAGAACGAGCAGCAGCAGCGCCGTATGATTCATGGCAGGACTCGGCGGAAGCGATGGTTGCGCGATGCCTCAGCGCACGTCGTGGACGTGGGCGCGGCGGGCCGGGATGCGCACCAGCGCGCGCTTGAGATGGCGCTCGGCGCGACATGCGAAGTCGACGGCCAGGGCAGTCGAAACCATCACGAGCACCGTGCCCACGCCGATCACGGCAAGCAATTGCAGTCCCTCATGACGCAGCAGGTCGGTGTATTGCATGACGGCGGCGACCATCGGCACGAAGAACAGGATCATCTCGGCCAGAAACCAGTCGGCGCCACGCTTGATCTTCTCGGTCTTGAGCACGCCGCTCATGAGCAGCGCCACCACGGCGAGCAGGCCGAGCACGCCGCCGGGCAGCGGCAAATGAAAATGACGCGATGCAGCATCGGCCACCAGGTAAATGCCCGTGAGGAGCGCGGCCTGCCACACCACGTCCACAATGCGCTTGCTACGGCTGTACAGACGGCTGGCGATCATCTTGGTCATGGTGGACTCCCTAGGGTTTACATCAACATGGATAGCAGTATAGGAAGCGGTGCAACATAAATATAATGAATTAGTCTCATGAAATTGATTCCAATATGGAATAATTTAGGTATTAACCCTTATAGTGCATGCAAGAGGCCGGCAGGACGGGCCGCTTCGGCAAACTGCACCGATGCGGTGCAAGCGAGTGAACCAACATGGAACTGCGTGCGTTGCGAGGATTTGTGGAAGTTGTGCGACAGCAGAGCTTCACGGCGGCCGCCGAGGCCCTGTTCGTGACCCAGCCCACGGTCAGCAAGATGGTCAAGGCGCTGGAAGACGAGCTGGGCACGCCGCTGATGCTGCGCGAAGAGCGTGGCATGGGCCGCCGGCTCCAGTTGACCGATGCGGGGCGCGTCGTGTTCGAGCGGGGCCAGGACGTGCTGGCCGCCTACGCGAGGTTGCAGCAGGAGCTGGCCGACCTCGAAACGGTGGCGCGCGGCGAGTTGTCGATCGGGATTCCGCCGCTGGGCGGCGACCTGTTCATCCCGGTCATCGGTGCGTTTCACCAGCACTACCCGGACATCGAGATGAAGCTCTTCGAGACCGGCTCGCGCGCCATCGAGCAGGCGCTGCTGGCGGGAGACATCGAACTGGGCGCGGTGCTGCTGCCGGTCGATCCGACGATTCTCGACGTGCTGCCCGTGTGCCATTACCAGTTGCGCCTCGTTGCGCCGCGCGAGTCGCGCTGGGACGGGCGAGCCTCCGTCGGGCTAGGTGAACTGCGCGACGAGCCCTTCGTCTTCTATGGGGAGGGTTTCGCCCTTTCAGAACTGGTGATTGCCGCGTGCCGCCGCGCGGGGTTCACGCCAAAGATCGCGGGTCGCTCGAGCCAGTGGGACTTCATCGCCTCGATGGTCGACAACGGCGTGGGGGTGGCGCTGCTGCCCGAACCGTTCTGCGCGCGACTCGATCCCAAACGCTTCGTGATCGTCGACGTGCGCGATCCGGAAATTCCATGGGATCTGGCCATGGCATGGCGGCGCGATTCCTATTTGTCGCACGCCGCGCGGCGCTGGCTCGCACTCGCGCGCGACATCCTCGGCCCGGGTGGCGACGGCGAAGCCAAGGCCGCCATCGCCGGCGCGGCGCGCCGCAATTGATACGGCCGCGCCGTCGCCGCCTGCCGACGCCACCGGGGCGGACGACGTTCCAATGTCGTCGCCCTCGCGAGGTACGGCCCAACCCGGTCGGCGGCGCCCTCGCCATCCGACACGGTGCGGCGATTGCGGTATCCTTGCCGCTGACCAATTCCCCCCCAGCCGCGCGAGCGCGGCGCATCGACACTCATGCGCATCATTACCGCGAATCTGAACGGCGTGCGATCGGCCGCCAAGAAGGGCTTTTTCGAGTGGTTCGGCAACCAGCAGGCCGACATCCTGTGCGTTCAGGAGATCAAGGCACAACTGCCCGACATGACGCCGGATTTCCTCAAGCCGCACGACTATCAGGGCTACTTCCACTTCGCCGAAAAGAAGGGCTACAGCGGCGCTGGCGTGTACGTGCGCCGGGAGCCCGACGACATCCTCATCGGCTGGGGCAACGCCGAGTTCGACGCCGAGGGCCGTTATGTCGAAGTGCGCTACGGTTCGTTGTCGGTCATCTCCGTGTACATTCCGTCGGGTTCGAGCGGCGAGGAACGTCAGGCGGCCAAGTTTCGCTTCATGGCCGACTTCATGCCGCATCTGCTCGAACTGAAGTCCGCTGGCCGGGAAGTCGTGCTGTGCGGCGACGTGAACATCGCGCACAAGGAAATCGACATCAAGAACTGGAAGGGCAACCTGAAGAATTCCGGTTTCCTGCCAGAAGAGCGCGCGTGGCTCACGCAGTTGTTTGACGAACATGGCTATGTCGACGTGTTCCGCACGCTCGACCCGCGCGCGGAACAGTACACGTGGTGGAGCAACCGCGGCCAAGCGTATGCGAAGAACGTGGGGTGGCGCATCGATTACCAGATCGCCACGCCTGGCATCGCGGGCAAGGCGAAGACCACCTCGGTCTTTCGCGACATCAAGTTCAGCGATCATGCGCCCCTGATCGTCGACTACGACCACGCCTTGTAAGACAGTACGGCGCCGGGCGCGAATGCACCCGGGTCTGCTTTACACGCCGAGTCGCTACCCCATCGCGGACTCGCGCAAACCGCCGCGCGCATGCCGCGCGGCCGAACGTGACTTCCCATGACGACCCTTTTGTTCTGCACCAGTTATATCAAGGATGCCGACGCCTGGCGGACGCGATATCGACGCTGGCTCGATTTCTACCGCGACGGCCCGATCGCGGCCGACCGGATGATCATGATCGACGACGGCTCGCCATGGCTGCCCGAGCCGGACGTCTTGCCGACCGTGTCCGCTGAGCGCGATCCCGGCGCACTCGATGCCCTCGGTGCGAAGCACTGCATACTGCGCTTCGAGACCAATCTCGGACGCCAGAGCATGAGCGCCTATCCCGGCTGGTGGCGCAGTTTCCTGCATTCGCTCACGGTGGCGAAGGCCATGGGCGCGGACAAGATCGTGCACATCGAATCCGACGCGTTCACCATGAGCCGGCCACTCGCGGACTTCATCAACGAAACGCGCTCGGGCTGGCATGTCCTGTGGGCGCAGCGGTACGCCATGCCGGAGACCGCCATTCAGGTGATCTGCCGGGACCAGTTCGACGCGATGGAAGCCTTCCGCGATTCGCATCCCGACCTGGACTTCCCCGACATCGCGGAGCGCATCCTGCCATTCACGTCGGTGAACCGCAGCTTTAAGGGCGATCGGTACAGCGAATTCAAACGCAACCGGGGCATCTTCCGGTCGCGCAAGTTCAACTTCCTGCCGATCTTTCAGTGGGATTTCTTCTGGGAACCGATTCCCGCCGACGCGGACTTCGCCACCCAGGTGGTGGAGCGTCAGCAGGTGGCCTTCCGCCGCGACTGACGCGGCACCCGTGGACCTTGTGCGCCACGAGGCGGCGTCACGACAAAGGGGCGGATTGACCGCCCCTTTGCATCGTTCAGCACCGCTTCGCGCTGTCTGGCGCCGCCGGATTCCGCTCGATGCCTTTCAGTGCGGCGCGCTCGGCGCCAGCTCACCGTTGCCGTCGCCGTCGTCCGCGCCCCACGGGGCGACCTTGGGCAGCAACAGCATGCCGGGCAGCGCCAGGGCCAGCGCCATCACCGCCACGGTCAGCACCGTCGCCCAGGGCTTGCGCAGCGCGCGACCGAGGCTGAAGACCACGCTGTGCAGGTGGTGGGCGAACCACACGCCCAGCCGCGACGGCGCGGGCGTGGCATGCGCGGCGGCCTTGCCCGCGGCGTCCTTGTTGTCCGGATGGCTGCTCATTAGGCCAGGTCCTGCGGCGAGATGTCGTCCACCAGGCGACCGTG
>OFTX01000697.1_pt1 | contig 15570 bp, 12 predicted proteins | sample 1775051 | NCBI WGS metagenome assembly OFTX01 (sample SAMN08195772, study PRJEB24354) | sludge metagenome | isolation source: sludge from phenol fed wastewater aerobic bioreactor A | place: India: Nagpur | collected 2016-09-15
AACGTCTGAATGGCTCGCATGACTTCCTCGCATGGCTGCGAAGCGTCTGTGCCGCGGGCGGCACGGACGGTCGGCACGTGCGCGGGCGACGTCGCAATCCGAAGTACGGACGCGAAACGGCGACACCCTTCACGGGCACGACGATGGAAATTTTTGCGGGAATGGCGCCGGGGACATCGCGCTCAGGCAGCGCGTCGAGTGGCGCAAGACACCGCATCCTGCATGAGGATGCGGCACAGGGAATGGCTGTGGATCCTCAGGCAATCAATCGATCAAAGATCGAGGACTACTGGCATCGGAATTCACGGACATACCCCTTGAATGGAAGACAGGGCGGATGGTAACTGAGCCTAATTTGCGACGTCAAGCACAAATTGATGCATTGCAATATGGATCGGATTTCCCCTACGACAGATGCGACGCTCTGCCGCATCGGGCCGCGTGACGGCCTGCTCTCACTCGTTCTCTTCGAAGTAATGCCCGAACTTCACCTGCTTGGTGCGGATGTAGCGTTCGTTCTCTTCGCGCATGGGAATGTCGAGTGCAACGCGCTCGCATACCGGGATACCGTGTTTGGCGAGCGTGTCGAACTTCTTCGGATTGTTGCTCATGAGACGAACGGAGCGAACGCCGAGAATGCGCAGGATGGCGGCGGCCGAGTCATACTCGCGGGCGTCGTCGGGCAGGCCGAGATCGAGATTCGCTTCGACCGTATCGCGCCCCTGCTCTTGCAAAAGGTATGCACGGATCTTGTTGCTCAGGCCGATACCGCGGCCTTCGTGACCGCGCAGGTACAGCATCACGCCACGCCCTTCCTCGGCGATCTTGCGCATGCCGGCGTCGAGCTGCTCGCCGCAGTCGCAGCGATAGGAACCGAAGACATCCCCCGTGAGACATTCCGAATGCAGGCGCACGAGCGTCGGCGCGTCGCCAGACACGTCGCCCATGACCAGCGCGAGGTGCTCGTTGTCGCTGTCCTTGACGCGAAACGCATGTGAGGTGAAGGTGCCGTAGCGGGTCGGCAGCGTCGCCGACGCGACAAGCTCGACGCATTCGCCAGCGTCGCACGCGGGCTTGGCAGGGGCAGTACCGGGGGACTTCATCTTGAGGTTCAAACAGGCCGAATTTGGGGTATCTCGAGCCGCCCGACAAGGGCGGCGTGCGCTAGGAGTGTACCGCCATTTGGGTTTTTCGGCCGAAGGCAGCATGCAACACACTGTTGCATGGACGGGTACGACACACCCGAACGTCACCTGGAGGATGCTTCCAGGCGACGTTCCGGCGTCGCGGCGCGACGCTCAGTAATCGGCGCGCAGCGTGAGCATCACGTTACGGCGCTCGCCGTAGATGCCGTAAAACGTGGACGGCACCCGGGCATAGTAGTCGCGGTCGAACACATTGTTCACGTTCAACTGCGCTTCCAGATGACGGTTCACGCGATACGCGAGCATTGCGTCCCATACCGCGTAACCCCCTTGCGCCGCCCCCACGGTTCGGTAAGTCGAGCTCTGGATACGGACGCCGCCACCCACGCGAAGTCCATTGAGCAGACCGTCGAAAGCACGATCCGAGAAGCGATACGTGGTGTACAGCTTGAACAGATGCTGCGGCTCCTCGCCATCGAGCGCCTGACCGACCAGGCTCGGATCGCTGTTGTACCGGGAATTCAGCAAGGTATATCCCGCGTAGACGTTCCAGTTGCGCGAGACCTGCCCGGTGACTTCGGCTTCCCAGCCCTGACTCTGGGCCGCGCCGGCAGCCACCGAGCCGGTCGGGTGCAACGGATCCGCAACGGCGCGATTCGTGTCGGTCATACGGAATGCCGCCACCGTCGCGTTGAGGCGCCCGCCGAGGAACGCGCCTTTCAGGCCGACCTCATACTGCTTGCCCTCGCGCGGCGGCAAGCCCTGGGCGTCGAATGTCGTTGCCGTCTGAGGCGCGAAGATCGCCGAGTAATTGAAGTACGCGTTGATCTGCGGCGTGAGCGCAAGCACGATACCGCCGTAGGGAATGAATTTCTGGTTCGCCCGCGCCGTCGTCTTCCACGGGCCCTCCGTCGGCAGCAGACTCTGGCTCTGCTGCTGAAACCACGCCTCACGCCCGCCAAGCACGACTGTCAGCGGATCGAGGACCCGGACCCGAACCTGACCGTACAGCCCGAACTGCTGCGACTGAAGCTTGTTGCCGGACGTGAACGGAATCGTCGGTTCGTCCGACGGTGGCGAGAAGACACTGAAATTGCCGAGATTGCGACCGCCCGACAGACTGCGCTGCTGTGTCAGCTGGTAGCTCATGCCGAACAGCCACTCGTGCTTGCGTCCGAACGCCTTCACTGGCCCCGACAGATGCGAGTCGATGCCCAGCAGATTGTTTTCGCCTCGCTGGGACTGGGCGAAATATCGCGCCGTCAGGGTCGAGGCATCGATTCCCGGCCCCAGATACGCGTACTTGCTGTTGGACAGCACATGCCGATAGTTGACCGTCGTCGTCGAGACGATGTCGTTCTCCAGACGATGCGCCAACTTGGCGTTGACTTCCTGCATCGACGTCCAGGCGTAGTTCCAGTCCGGCGAGAAGTTCGAATTGTTGGGGGCATTCAGGAACGTGCGATTGGTGAGCAACGACTGCCCATAGTCGAACCCATGCAACGGGTTGACCTGATACGCGCCGGATAGCGACAGCAATGTCCTGGGGGTGAGATCGAACTCGAGCGCGCCGTAGGCGAGAACGTTGCGTTCGTCGGTGCGGGTCACGGACTTGTTGCCCATGTCGCCGGTCAGGACCGCCCGGCCGCGAACGGTGCCCGACGCGTTGAGCGGCCCGGTCACGTCGATCATCTGCCGGTAGTTCGCCCAGGACCCGACGCTCGTCTCGCTGCGCACGGCAAACGTATCGCCCGGCCGCTTGCGCACGAGATTGACCGTCCCGCCGGGCTCTCCGGTGCCGTCGAGCAACCCCGCCGGGCCCCGCAGGACCTCGACCCGGTCATACATCGACAGGTCGAACTGCGGTTGATACTGAATGCCGCTCAGAATCGAGACCCCGTCGAACTCGACACCGACGTTGTACCCGCGCGAATTGAAGTAGCTGGTGCCGTCTCCATAGTTCACGGCGGTCACGCCGGTCGTGAACTGTAACGCGTCGGCCACCGACGTCATGGCCTGGTCGTCCATGCGCGCTCGCGGGACCACGGAAACCGAATTGGGGATGTCCTTGATCGCCTGCGACGTCTTGCCGATTGTCGTGACGGGGGTGCCGTACGAGAGCGATCCCTCCGTCTGCGCGTCACGCTCCGCCGTCACGTTCGCGACGGGCAGGCTCGCGGTGGCGTCAGGCGCCGCGGCAGGGTTCGCGCCGGGCGGCGTCGTCTGAGCGTGGACGGTTGCGGCACCGAGCAGCGCGAGCGCGAGCGCAACTGGCGTCAGCGCGTGGCGCGCCGGCGGCAAGCCCTCTGCCCTCATGCGGTCGTACGCGCGGCCCCGTGCCGCGTGACAAGGTTTCTCGTTTTGGATCGTTTGCATCAATGACAACACTTCCCCTTGTTGCCGGACGCTGCCGGCGATCGTGAATTGGCGTCTCGTGCCTTGTGCGGCGACACGCCTGGCGCGCGCCTTTGGTCGAATCCCGCTACACTGGCGGAAATATCGCAAATGAGACTCATTAACAAATTTGCGTGTGTTTTGGCACAACACATTGATAGCTATGGAGAATATCGGGTTCGAAAAAAGCAAGGACGACAATAAATGTCGATTTTTTGACATCTGTCGTCCGCTTATCGACATTCGAACAAAAACCTTGGCATGAACGATTTCCTGCGCAAACGATTCCCCAATGCCGTGCGCCCGTTGCCGCGCGACGTGTTCGCACAGGTCACGCCGTATCGTCACGGCGAGCGTCTGGTGTGGCATCGCCATCGTCACGGTCAGCTCGTGTTTCCGGTAAGAGGCGTCGTGCGCGTGCTGACGTCCGCGGCGATCTGGACCTTGCCCCCTTCGCGCGCCTTGTGGCTGCCCTCGGATGTCGAGCACGAACTGCATGCCGTGGGCGACGGGCAAATGTGCAACGTTTATATCGAGCCGCGAGTGTTCCCGTGGCATACGACCGAGCCGACGGTCATTCTCGTCTCGCCGCTCATCCGCGAGCTGGCTGTCACGGTCGGTCGCGACGGCGACAACTACGGCCCGACGAGCCGCGCGGCGTTGTCGGTACCGCCACTGCTGGGTGTGCTGCGCGAGGCTGACGTCTTGCCCGAGCGCGGCGTGCCGGTGCCGCGCGACATGAGGTTGCAGGCGATTTGCGAGCATTTGATGAATGAGCCGTCCAGCAAGCTGACGCTCGACTTCTGGGGAAAGCAGTTCGGCGTGAGCGCGCGCACGCTGGCGCGTCATTTTCAGGCGGAAACGGGCATGACATTCGTCACGTGGCGCCAGCATCTGCGCGTGTCGGAAGCGATATCGACATTGGCGCTGGGGACGTCGGTCTCCGCGACGGCCGATGCCTTCGGGTACGCCAGCCCGAGCGCCTTCATCGCCATGTTCAAGCAGGTGACCGGGCGCTCACCGCAGCGTTACCTCGACGACGCCTGAGTCGTTCGCGTCGCGCCTGGCACGCGGAGTCAGCGCGCATAGCTCAGGGGCGTTCCGCCGTCGGGGTTCGGTAACACGCCCATCGGCACACCGTAGATCTGCATCAGCGTTTCGGGCGACATCAGCGTCGCCGGCGTGCCGCTGGCGACCGGCCTGCCCTGTTTGAGCGCGAGCAGCGTGTCGCAAAACCGCGCGGCCATGTTCACGTCGTGCAACACGACGACGACCCCAAGCCCCCGCGAATCGGCGAGTTCCCGAACCAGTCCGAGCACGTCCAGTTGATGGGCGATATCGAGCGCCGACGTGGGCTCGTCGAGCAACAGGCACCGCGCCTGCTGCGCGATGAGCATGGCCAGCCACACCCGCTGTCGCTCGCCGCCCGAGAGCGACTCCACGAGACGATCCGCGAAGCGCAGCACGTCCGTGCTCGCCATTGCGCTTTGCACCACCTGATGATCGCGAGCGTCCATGCGACCGAGCGCGCCATGCCACGGATACCGGCCAAGGGCGACCAGTTCCGAGACCGTCATGCCGGCCGCCGCCGGGGGCTGTTGCGGCAGATAGGCCACGCGGCGCGCAAACTCGCGAGCGCCCCACGACTTCAGCGGCCGGCCCTCGAACCGGAGGCTGCCGCTGTCGGGCATCAGTTGGCGCGCGAGCAACTTGAGCAGCGTCGACTTGCCCGATCCGTTGTGGCCGATCAGGCCATGCACCTGGCCGCCGGCGAGCGTCAGCGTCAACGGCGAAATCAGCACGCGGCCATCCGTGACGAGGGAAACGTCATGCAATTCGAACATCGGGGCGTCAGTCATTGGCATTCGTGGAATCGGAAGCGCGGCGCGTCGCAACCTCGGCCTGCGGCTCGCGCAGTTGGCCGTCGTCGAGACGAATCAGACGGTCTGCCTGATCGAAATAGCGGTCGTCGTGAGTAATGACAAGCACACACTTGCCGCGCGCCTTGAGCGCGGGCAGCATCTGGCGATAAAAGACATCCTTGAACAGCGGGTCCTGATCCGCCGCCCATTCGTCGAACACGTAGAACGGTCGCTCCTCGAGATACGCGACGAGCAGCGCGAGACGCTTGCGTTGCCCCTGCGAGAGATCGAGCGTCGAGAAGCGCCCCGCTTCGATCGTGACCTTGTGATCGAGTTGAAGCGACCTGAGCAGCTCGCTTGCCTGCGCGTCCAGACCGTCCGGGGGAAGGCCCAACAGATGCTCGAACAGGAAGAAATCGCTGAACACCACCGAAAACAACTGGCGATAGCGATCGCGCTGCGCCTCTCCCACGGGCGTGCCGTCGACCAGGATGCGTCCTCGCTCGGGCACGTAGAGACCGACGATGAGCTTGGCGAGCGTGGTCTTTCCGCTACCGTTGCCGCCTACCAGATAGACGAGCTCGCCGGGACGAAACGTGAGATGGATCGGTCCCAGCGTGAAGTTCTCGTTTTCCTGCTCGCGGAAATAGCGATGCGTTACGCCGTCGAGAACGATGGTGTGAAACGCCGGAACATCGGACTCCGATGGCTCCGCCAGCCATTCGCTCGGCAGTGCTGTCTCGACTTGCGCGATACGCTCCAGCGCAACGCGGGCGCTGCCGAGCGACGGCATCGCCGAGAGCACCCCTTCGATCGGCATGATGATGTACAGAAACACCAGCGCGTAACCCGATACCACCGGCGCCGGCAGATCGACGTGCCGCAGCACGACGAACAGCGTCAGGCCGATGAACGCGAAAAGTATGAAGCTGCCCCAACTTGCCGCGGCGGCGTAAAGCACATAGCCGCGCGTACGCTGCACTCGCACGGCTTCGACGCCGCTCGCGAGACGCTTTTCGATGAAGGCGGCGCGACGCGCCCGGTGCAGCTTCAGTTCCTTCGCCCCGTCGAACAGGGCGCGAAAGTCCTTCACCAAGGCTTCTTCGCGCTTTCGCGAACCGCGAAGGTGCAGCAAGGCACGCTGGTTCGCGAAGCGAAAGCCCGCAGCGCCGATGAAAATCGTGACCATGGCGAGCAACAGAATCTGCCACGACAGATAGCCGAGGTAGATCAGGCAGCCGGCGATCACGGCCCCCTGCATGGCGAGCGCCGGCAGGTTCACGAACAGCATGACGATCGTATCGAGATCCTGCGTGAGCACAGTGATCGCGCGCGCGACGCCATGCCGCTCCAGACTGGCGTAGGGCGCGGCACCGATACGGCGCACGACCTGCATGCGTAACGTCGCTTTCGCGCGTTGGCCGAGCGACATGAAGAGCGTTTGCGACACTGCACGCGTGACCAGCACCAGCGCGCCGAGCCCGAGAAACTGCATGCCGAGCGTCCCCAGATGTTCACGCGGCGCCGTCAGCGCCCGGTTGATGAGTGCAACGAGGCCCGCGTTGCCGAAGCCACTCACGAGACTACCCACGAATGCGATGGCCAATGGCCATCGAGACGCACGCACCAGTTGCCAGAACACGTTCATTGGAGGACAACCCTTCCTGGTTTTTCGGGGACGTTGGAAAGTCAGGCGACCTGCCGGCGCAGGTGCCAGAGCAAATATGGCGCCGCAATCAACATGGCGAGCACGCCCGCCGGAAGCTGCTGCGGAAAGATCAGGGTGCGGCCGAGCCAGTCCGCGGCGATCATCAGCAACGCACCGCACACGCTGGCGGCGACGGCTTGCGAGCGGGCCTTGCCGAACCCGGCCACTCGGGCCAGATGTGGCGCAAGCAGGCCGACGAACGACAGCGGACCGACCACGAGCGTGGCCACGGCACTGAGCGCCGCGGCGAGACACCACAGCCACAAGCGCGCGCGTTTGACGTTCACACCGAGCGCCGCCGCGACGGCGTCGCCCATCGGCAGCAAGTCGAGCCAGCGCGACGCCAGACAGGTGAGCCCCAGTCCGAGGAGCGCTGCGATTGCGGCGCCGGTTGCGACGCCGGTGCCGACAAGATAGGTCAGCCCCAACATCAACGAGCGCAGCAGGAATGCATTTGCGGTGCCACCGGCGCTCGCGATCGCCACGAGCGACTGTGCCGTGCCGGAGATCGCGACGCCGGCGAGCAGCATGCGCGTCGGCGAGAAGCCGCCACGGCGCGACAACATCAGCATCACCGCAAGGCTGGCCGCCGCCCCGGCGAGGGAGGCACCGAACAATGTCGACGCTTGCACGCCAGCGGCGACGAACGTGACGACCAGCACGCCCAGCATGGCCCCGCCGCTCACGCCGAGCAATTCGGGACTCGCCATCGGGTTGCCGCTGATACGCTGCAGCAGCGTGCCCGCCAGTGCAAGCGCGACACCGGCGGCCGCAGACGCGAGCATGCGCGGCGCGCGCCACGGCCATATCACGGCCCACGACCCGTCGTCCGCCCATTGCCAGCCGGCGAACGTGCGCCCGAGATGCTGCGTCACCCACACGAGTGCAACACCGAGCACCAGCGCCAATGCCAGCCAGCGCAACGGATGGCGTGCACGTGCGGGCCATGTGGCTTCGGCGGCTGCCACCTCGCCGGCGCGCGTGTGCGCCAACAGCCACAGCAACAGGGGACCACCGAGAAGCGCCGCTGCCGCGCCGGTCGGCAGCGTGGCGCCATCGAGCAGCGGCAGCGACTGCACAATCTGATCGGTCAGCATCAGCATGAGCGCGCCGATGACCGGCGCCCACACGAGTTGATCGCGCAACCGTCTCGCACCGGCCAGTCTGACCAGTTGCGGCCCCGCGAGCCCGATGAAGCCGATGATGCCCACGATACTGACGATGCTCGCAGAGAGTACCGCGGCCACGGCGAGCCCCGCCGTGCGGATCCACGCGATGCGCGCACCGAGTTGCGTGATGCTGCGATCATCCAACGCGAAAAGCGAGAGCGGTCTGAGCAGTAGCGCGGCCGCCAGGCCGGCGACCAGCACGCGCGGCACCAACGCTCCGACGTCGTGCCAGCCATTCTGTACGAGCGAGCCGGCCCCCCACGCGAATACACCTACGAGCGCGCGCTCATGGGTCATGGAAACCATGATCGACAGGCCACTGCAATACAGGTTGACAATCATGCCCGCGAGAATCACCGGCACGGGCGCGAAGCGGCTGCGCCATGTCAATGCCATCACCGCCGCTATCGCAGCCGCGGCGCCCGCAAGCGCAATTCCGGACTTGAACGCGAGCGCGATCGGCGGCAACCAGATCGCAGCCGCCGAAAGCGCCAACGACGCCCCCGAGGCCACGCCCAGCGTCAACGGCTCGGCCAACGGATTGCGCAGCACCTGCTGAAACATCACGCCGGCGAGCGACAGTCCCGCGCCGGCCAGCAATGACATTGCAAGACGCGGCATCCACGCATAGTGCACGAGCAGACCGGCCAGGCCCGCCGCGCCGACCGGCGCAGCGGATTCCGCCGGATGCGCGATCACGTGGCAAATCGCCAAAAGAAAGGCACCGATGTCGACGCCCGCCGGGCGCAATGCAAACAGACTATTCACGGCGAGGACCACCGCCGGCAGACCGAAGAGAAGTGTCAGGCGCCAAAGACCAAGATGCCTGGCAGCCATCGACGCACCTCGACCGGCACCGGAAGTCATGGGTCGAAGCGGATTGGGTGCACTCATGCCGCCGCCCCCGTGAGCGCGCCACGCAGCGCGAGCGCCAGCCTTACTGCGGTCGGGGTGCCGCCGGTGGGCAACATGACTGGCAGTCGTGCGACGCGCGAGCTCCGAACGAAAGGCATGGCTTGCCACAGCGGGCTTTGTCCAAGCATGCGGAGCAATTCGGGCTGCGTACCGATCAGCATCGCGCTCGCCGACGTGTCAGCGCCGAGTTGGGTGTAGTCGACCTGCGCCATGCCCTCGGTGTCGCTCGGACGCTTCCATGCATTCGTCAGCCCAATGGCCGCCAGCGTCCCGCCAAAGACGCTCTCGCGACCAAAGACATGAGTCAGCCGGGTATCGACCGGACTCATCAGGTAGATCGGCCGGTTTGTCATTCCATACTGCGCGAGCCGATCGCGCACGGCGTGCAGTTGCGCGTCGGTTTGCGCGAGCAATTGCGAGGTTTGCGCAGGTCGGCCCAGCGCATCGCCGAGCGCGCGAGCCCGCCGCATCGCGAGGAGGTAGCCGTCTTCATGCCGATGCGCGGGGGGCGCCACGAACAGCGGCGCGATCCGGGCGAGCGAATCCGCGAGCGCACCATGTGCCGGCGTGACGACGATCAGATCAGGGCGCAATGCCTGCATCACCTCGAAGTTGGGCTGAAACAGCAATCCGACATCGACGACATCGTCCGGCATCGCAGGTGTGCCGGCCAGCAGTCGATACCAGAACGGGCGAGCCACCCCCACCGGCGTGACCCCGAGTGCCAGCACCTGCGCGGCCAATCCCCAGTCGAGCACGACGACGCGTGGCGCTCGACTTGCGACCGGTGGCGACGCGGCCCACGTACGCGCGGCAAGCCAGCGAGGCCCGAGTGCCCCCAGGCCAAGCGCCGCCACGAGTCCGCGCCGGGTAACTGACACGGGTCGATGCATCACCATCGAGGGCCAGTCGCCCACGCAAAGGAGTGGTGCGCCACCGCGACAGAGCCCTCGGACACCGCCGGACAGCCTGCAGTCCCTCCGGCGCATACCGTATGGATGAGGTTCTGCTGGCCCTCATTTAAATTAATGAGACGTATTACCATTATTAATCGTATCTTGTACCAAAGCCTTGATGGCGATAGGTAGAATACCCGGGATGCTTTTACTGGAAATCACAAAAAATGTTGAGAAATGGACAATATGTGTCCATTTCGATGCACTTCGGCTCGCAGGGTGTGCCTTCTCCGTGGCCGCCGGGAATCCCGGATATCCGATCGTGTTAAAGGAGTCTTCGGTGGGGAAGTCGTCATGAAGGAATTGCTGCTGCGTCGCTACCCCGAGATTCGCCGCCATTTGCCGCGCGACGTCACGCTTGCCGGTCGGGAATGCGAGGACGCCGAGCGCCAGCCGTGGCATCAGCACCAACATGGCCATGTGGTGATGGCGCTGCGTGGCGTTGTGCGCGTGCTTACGCCGTCGCACACGTGGACGCTGCCCTCGTCGCGCGCGCTCTGGCTGCCGCCGAATACGCCACATGAGCTTCACGCCGTTGGCCGCATGCATTTCTGCACGATCAGTATCGAGCCAGGCACGGCGCCATGGCTGTGGCCCAATGCGCTTGTCCTCACAATCAGCCCGTTGCTGCGGGAATTGACCGTCGACATGCTGCCCGACGGCACGCATTACGCACCCGACAGTCGCACCGCGCTCTCGGTGCCGCTTCTGATGCGTCTGGTTCGCGAGGCGGCCGCGCCCGGCGAGCATGGCCTGCCATTGCCGAGTTCGGCCAAGCTGCTCGCGATTTGCGAGCATATGATGACGGCGCCCGCCACCGACTATTCGCTGGAGCGCTGGGGGGAAGAGTTGGGGGCAAGCGGCAAAACCCTCGCGCGCCGCTTCAAGGACGAGACGGGGATGACGTTCGGCCGCTGGTGCCAGCACATGCGCGCGTCGGAGGCGATCACGCGGCTGGCGGTTGGCGCGTCGGTCGGCGACGTCGCACTGGCGCTCGGCTATCGGAGTCCGAGCGCGTTCATCGTGATGTTCAAGCGGTTGTTTGGCCGCGCGCCTCAGCAGTATCTCGCAATGCCTGATCGTTGAGCCGCGAACGAACCCTGCACCGGTACTGACACTGGCCCCGGCGCCACGCTCCGCGTTATCAGGTTTGTCCGACGGCCAACGTCGACACCTCGGCGGGCGAAGCCGTCCGCGCGAATACCTTGCGCGAGATCCAGGCGGCAAGCACCCCGACCGCGACTCCGGCGACGACATCGACCACATAGTGCCCGCCGTGCGATGGCGTCGAGATCACCATGAGCGTGTTGAGCACGATGAAAATCGGAAACAGGCGACGAACGTGGCGCATCGCGTAGGCGAAGAGCATCGCCATGACGGTATGAAACGAGGGAAACGACACCAGCCCCTGCGCCGCTGCGAACGACAGCGTTCGCACATGATCGATCCGGAAGGCAAGATAATCCGACACGGTGGACGCCGTGCCAGGGTCCTGCACGTTGAAGTGCACGAAGGCGCTTTCGGCGGGAAACGGCGTGGCGATCATCAACACCAGTACGGTGCCGATCATGAACTGGACGACGAATTCGGCATAGTCGCGAACGTTGCGGGTGACGACCAGCAAGAATGGCACGCATGCCATCTGAATCCAGGTGGACTGGTAAGCCGCGCCCAACACGGCATCCAGCCACGCATGCGCGCGCACGGTCTGATATATCGTGGGCCAATGGATGCCGAGCCAGGCATCCGCGGCCACGAGCGAGCTCGCGATGTCGGGGGCGGCAAGGGTGAGCGACAGATATTGGAAAACGAGTGCGCCGCAGGTGAAGCCGGCGAGCGTGACGATCCAGAGAATGCCCGCGCCGGCGTCGCGATAGAACACTTCGCGCGCCGTTCCGCGCAACCGGGGCAACCGCGAGATCGCGAGCAGCAACGCGCCGACGGCCAGACTGGCCAGGCCGCGAACGACAATGCGCACGATCTCGTCGTGCCTTACCACCAGCCCGGCGTGCGCGCCCCACGCAAGATCCACGGCGATCAGCGCAAGATTGAAAAGCCACGTCGCCCAGTAGATCCGCCAGACGGTCGCCGGCATTTCGCCCCCTTGTTCACGTCGAAACCGGCGCCCGGGCGCCGAAGCGAGAGACTGCACGGCATCGGGGGAAGTGGCGGAAAGCAGCAGGAGTCGAACCTACCTGGGAGCGGTTGACGCCCCCAACCGGGTTTGAAGTCCGGGAAATAATCATTTTAAAACAATAAATTACGATAATTTTCGTTCCGCAAACACGTAAAAAGCCGGAAATTTTCGCCCCTAATTCTATAGGGCTAAGAAAGAATTGCGGAACGATTTCTCATCAGCAAGCGAATAGGCTATTAACCTAACAAATGCACAGGCGCAACTCTTTGATTTCTTGACCGCTTTTTCGCTACGGCTATCCTATTGGGCGCTCCAATAGCCCCCTCGCACCCTCCGTTCTGTCGATTCTCTGGCACTTGGAATACGAAGGCGGGCCCCGGCTAAACCTTGGTGCGGCCGGGATAAGAATCATCAGCAGCCTACAAGCCTATGATCGATCGCCATGCGAATTTCTTCGGCCAGCGTAGCCCTGATCGAATCAAGCGGCTCCTCCTTCGTCAACTTCATCGTTCTGACACCAAACGGCTCAACCAGCTCGAAGCCATCGAACGGCACTACCTCGACCCGAACTTCCCAAAACGCCCCCTCATCGTCAACCTGTATGTCAACGGCGCACCCGCGATACACGAAGTTGGTTATCGGCATATCTGCATTCTAGGCTTCCGGGGACCAGAACCCTATAATCAATTAGATATCGTCAATCGGTGCGCGTTTGGTGCACCGATGCGAGAGCTTTCATCGAGAGAAATCGGTCGTCACGGATGGCCGCTTCCGACCCTGAACGGCCCATCATTCATCTAGCATTGCCGACCGCTCGGTGGCTAATTTCGGTCATTCGCGCCGATGCAGAGTGCGGTCGCAGAGAGTATAAGTAAATTCAATCCGCCAGCAAGACGATGGAATAGCGCTCATCGCGAATACGCAATTGTTGTCAATAGTTCCCACTACTGAATCGAATTGGTCGATTAGATACTGCGAGCTTTAAGTACCGAGATAGGGTCTCGGATCGCCCAGCGTTCCCAAGCCGTCCATCGGTTATCATGCCTCAATAGTTATGAATGAGTCACTTCTTGGAGTTCCGAAATGGCAAAACGATTGGTCTTGTTCAACCACAAAGGTGGCGTCAGTAAAACCACTACCGTATATAACGTGGGTTGGATGCTTGCAGAGCAGGGACATCGAGTACTGCTGGTAGATGCCGATCCGCAATGCAACCTCTCGAGCTTGATTCTCGGAGACGACTTCGACGCGTACTACCTAGACGACGCGACGCGCTTTCAGAACATCAAGGACGGTGTTGCGCCTGCCTTCACGGGCAAGCCTACGCCGATCCGGCCCGTGGCCTGTAGATCTCCGATCCGCCAACCGCTAGTGCACTTGCTAGCCGGCCATGCGACGCTTTCTGAATACGACGCGTCATTGACCTTTGCGCAAAACTCGAATGCGCTGGCTACGCTGCAAAACTTGCCAGGTGCCTTCCACGAACTGATCAGTCAAGTCGAGGAGTCCAATCAGATTCAGTACACGATCATCGACCTCAACCCTGGCCTGAGCGCGATCAACCAGAACCTTTTCCTAAACTCAGATTTCATCCTGATCCCGACAAACCCCGATCCATTCTCCATCATGGCGTTGCAGACGCTGGAATCCATCTTCCCGAGGTGGGCTTCCTGGAAGGTGAGCAACGAGGCGGTGTTCCAGGACTCGGCATACCCGCTTCGTCCAGGGCTGCCCAAGTTCGCTGGTACCGTGATTCAACGCTTCAACATACGAAGGGGGCGCGCGGCCGCACCTTACCGAGACAACATCGGTGAGATTAAGAGTGTCACCGAGAACCGCTTGTATCCCGCTCTCAGGAAGGCCGGACTCACACTACCCGAAAGCAACTATCCGGACGCACTGCGCGAGAGCGGCTTCTGTCTGGAGGAAATCCCAGACTTCGGTGCCTTGCTGCCGCGCTCTCATGCAGCTGGCGTACCGGTGTTCACACTGCGCGATGACGAACTAGGCGCAACTGGGCCTGTCTTGGCCAACATGATCACAAAGCGTGGTCAAATCCATGATCAGCTCACCTCTGTCGCACAGACGCTGCAGGCTCTCATGAACTGATGGCTATGCTTAACGCCAAGGCCGTTTTTCACAGGAATGTTCGACAGGCAAATGAACTTGGAGTCCTATACGACCAATTGAGCAACATGGTCAACATTCCCGAGCAGTTCGATGACTTGCTTCGCTCGCAAGTCGTCAACGCCGTAAGCGCTTTCGACAAGCTGATGCATGACTTGATTCGCATTGGCATGGTGAGGATATTCGAAAACCAGAGACCGGCGACGGGCAAATACTTGAACGAGGCCATAGCCCTGCAGCATCTGCCCGGCCTAGCGGCCGGCGCTGTCCCACCGCCGCCAGTTCGCTTTGAGGAAATCGTCCGCGAAAAGCTAAGTACGTTATCGTTTCAGGATCCGACGAAAATCGCGGACGGCCTGAGCTATATCTGGGATGCGAGCCAAAAGTGGCAACAGATCGCTCAAGGCCTCGGAATGACTGACGACGATGCCAAGCGCAAGCAGAGGCTGATCGTCACACGCCGAAACGCCATCGTGCACGAGGCAGATCTCGATCCGGTGACTAACCAAAAGCAGACTATTACGCGGGCGGAGGCGACGGACATATCCACGTTCCTCCTGGCCCTCGGCAATCGAATTTTCGACTTGGTCGTATAAGCTAGGCACGCTCTTACGGATGTCCCTTTTAGCCCTAAGCGGAAATTGCCGACTTGGGAAAACGGACGTGCAGGAACGTGAAAGTAATCGGCGACCGCGCGGCGCCGCCGGTTCGGAGAGTGCCCCGCTTTCTGCTGTCCGGTTGGCTGGAAAGTTAGCCAGTTGTGCCGAGCTGTAGTTTGTCGTAGACACGCCGAGCGAACTGTCGGTATGAGATACGCTCCATTTGCCCGTCTTCCAACAGAACTGTATGCCCAAGGTCATTCTCGTCTGAGAACGGAAACTCATCGGTTTTCGCAGGAACGTTTAGTGTGGCTAGATATTTTCCGAGAACGCCAACGACAACCCCCAAATTGACCAGACCGGGCACAAAATAAACGCAAGAACCCTTGACTAACCTGCAACAAGCCTCGTCCATGGCAAACTGTTGTTGATCGACCTCGCTAGGTTGAGTGAACTCGTCGTACACCTGAATCCGGAACCCCTTGAAGTCTTCCGGATTTGGTGACGAGGCAAGATTCATGAGAGCGCGAAGTTCGTGGTGTGCAACGTTTTGTCTAA
>OFTX01000700.1_pt1 | contig 15501 bp, 13 predicted proteins | sample 1775051 | NCBI WGS metagenome assembly OFTX01 (sample SAMN08195772, study PRJEB24354) | sludge metagenome | isolation source: sludge from phenol fed wastewater aerobic bioreactor A | place: India: Nagpur | collected 2016-09-15
GGCCTGTGAAGCCGCGCGCGAGACGCAGCGCGCTCATGGTCGCCGCGGTGCCCGAGGACACCAGCCGCACCTGTTCGATGGACGGCACGAGACGGCAGATTTCCTCGGCCATGACCACTTCGGCTTCGGTCGGCGCGCCGAAGCTGAAGCCCTGCGACATCGCGGTTTGCACGGCGGCAACGACGTCGGGATGCAGATGGCCGACGATCATTGGCCCCCACGAGCCGATGTAGTCGATATAGCGCGTGCCCTCGGCGTCCCACATGTAGGGGCCCTGGGCGCGGGCGATGAAACGCGGGGTGCCGCCCACGGAGCGGAAAGCGCGCACGGGCGAGTTGACCCCGCCGGGAATGGTTTGCTGGGCGCGCTCGAAAAGGGCGGCGTTGGTGGTGGATTCGGACATGACTTCAGTTAGGCGGCGTTGGCGGGCACACGGGCCCCGATGCGTCGATTCTAGCGGATGCGGCCCGGCTGCGGGACTTCTCGCGGGGCGGGGCATCTGTTAGATTGGGGGCAACTTTCTCAACGTCAAGGAAAAACAGGCCCGCCGACATGTCCACCGTGAACTCCCAACGTCCCTCGATCACCGTCTCGACGCTAGATGTCGAACGCCTCGAATCGCTCATGGCGCAGGCGCCGCGCGCGGCATTGCCGTATGTGGAGGCACTCGAAACAGAGCTTGCCCGGGCGAGTGTCGTTGATCCGGAGCAGATGCCGGCCGACATCGCCACCATGAATTCGGTGGTGCGCTATCGTGATCTGGCCACGCAGCAGGCCCACCGTGTGACGCTCGTGTATCCGCAGCATCTTGCGAGCACGGAGAACGGCCTGTCGGTGCTCGCGCCGGTGGGCAGCGCGCTACTCGGACTGCGCGTCGGGCAGTCGATCCACTGGCAGGTGCCGGGCGGACGCCTGATCGAGCTCGAACTGCTCGGCATCGACTACCAGCCGGAAGCGGCTGGCGATTATCACCGCTGATTCACGTCTTCCGCAGCATCATTGGGAGATTCGGATCTCCCGAGTCTCCCAAACATCCCCCCGTCGCACACAACGTTTTCCTCGGGCTCGACTGTCCGCTCGTCTCGTCGTTCCGCGCAGTCTCGCGTCGTTCACCGACGCAGCCAGCCGCGCGCGATCGGCCATGCCAGCAGGCGTCGATAGATGCCTTCGAACACCGCGGTCACGATGCGGCTGGTCTCGCGCGCGCCGGCGCTGCGCATGATCAGCGCGACCACGATCGAGACGACGAACGCGCCGAGCATGTCGACGGGCCAATGCACGCCAAGGTAGACACGCGCCCAGCACACGGGCAGGGCACAGAGCAGCAGCAGCTTGCCGAGCAGTCGCGGCGTACGCGCCACCGTGCCCATCAACACGAACGCGGCCGTGAACATGATCGAGGCGTGATTGCTCGGAAACGCGCTGGTGGCGGCGTGCGGGAGCAGGTTCGTGCCCAGTCCGACAACGAAGGGGCGCGGTTCGAACCAGGCCAGCCCGATGACGAAGTTGACCAGCAGCACCAGGCCTACGCCCAGCAGGCCGTGCACGGCGCCCTCGCGGTCGCGTCCGCCTGCGAGCCAAAGCGTCGCCAGCCCCACCGGCAAGAGCAGAATCAGGTACTTGGCGAGAAAGACGGCGACAGCCAGTTCGCCTTCGCTCACGTTAGGCGAAGCGTTGATGGCCAGAAAGAGCGCGCGATTGATCGAATCCATTGAGTCCGGAGGGCGAAAAAATAGCCGCCGGACCCCGCGACCCGACCGGACTGCCTTGGGGGCGGTGCCAGCGCATCGACGGCCGCCGGCAGGCGGATTGTGACGAAAACATGACAGATTCTGACTGAGCCGCCGGCCGGTGGAAAGTTTCCATTGTCATCATTTTGTAACACGTTGAATTGTCACTTTTCTTTCGACGCGCTCGGGGGTAGAATCGCGCCGTCTTAGTTCTCAGGAGGTCCTTCCGTGGACAGTAGTTCCAGTGGTAGTTGCCGGTCGACGCAGGTCGACGCCAATACCGCGAGTTAGTCCCCGGGATCTTCCCCGCCGCTGACTCGCATCGTCGGGTCGGCGCGCTCCTCAGACATTCCTCTTGATTGCCCCATCGCCCCTGGCCGTCGCGCCGGAGGACCGGTTTGGGCCGTATCGATAGCGGCTGTCTTTCGTAGCACGCTCCCTAACAAGTTTTACGTATGCCGTTCGGGCTGTCCTGCCGTGCGTGTGCGTTCGCGTTTCGTTTCCACCGCCTCGCGGGCGGCGAATACGATCCCGGCGCCCGCGTGGGTCGGATCGCCGCGCGGCCGGGGGATTTATCGTGTTCCGTTACTCCATGACCCTTCGCGGAGGCAATCCGCAAGCCCTGATGCTGCCGTCGCAGTGTCTGCATCACTTTCACGTCGATTCGCATGCCGAGAGCGCTGGCGTTGCCCGACCGGGCGCGCGAGCACGCGTCGCGCAGTGGTTGCGCGCCGTGATGCGACGGGGTGAAAAGCACGCGGGTTGATCCGCGCCCATGACGATTCCAGGGCGTTCGCGATCCGTCGGCGCGCCCAATGGCTTTCCAAGGATGTATCCGATGCAACAAGCTCTCACGCTCAGCGAGCGTCTGATTGCGGTGCTTGGCGCGCGCCTCGGCCTGCGCTTCTTCCGCCGTCGCGACATGCTCGAAACCCTCGATGCGCCCGCCCATGGCCACGAGGCACCGCCAGGTTTGGCCGACGCCGCGCGCGACGCGGGTCCGGACCTGCTCGCGCGTCTGCACACCACTCGCGACGGCCTGTCCGACGACGAAGCGGCGACCGTGCGCGAGCACGTGGGTGCCAACGAAGTCGAGCACGAGAAGCCGCTGCCCTGGTGGCGCCACCTCTTCAACTGCTACCGCAATCCTTTCAATCTGCTGCTCTCGGCACTGGCCGCGGTCTCGTACGCGACCGACGACACCGAGGGAACGATCATCATCGCGACGATGGTGATCATTTCCACGGTGTTGCGATTCGTGCAGGAAGCGCGTTCGAACAAGGCGGCCGAGAAGCTCAAGGCCATGGTCCGCACCACGGCCACCGTGCTGCGTCGCGACACCGCGATCGACGCGGCGAATGTGCGCGCGCTGGGCCGCATGGGCCGCGAGATCCCGCTCGCCGACCTTGTGCCGGGCGATATCGTGCTGCTTGCGGCGGGTGACATGATTCCGGCGGACGTGCGCATCCTGAGCGCCAAGGACCTGTTCGTCTCGCAGTCGGCGCTCACGGGCGAGGCGCTTCCGGTCGAGAAGTTCGCGCACGCCTGCGAATCCGGCGGCAGCAACCCGCTCGCTTACGACAATCTCGCGTTCATGGGCACGAACGTGGTGAGTGGCTCCGCCACGGCCGTCGTGGTCGCAACCGGTGCGCGCACGTTCTTCGGGTCGCTCGCGCAGCGCGTCACCGCGCAGCAGCCCACGGTCACGTCGTTCCAGCAGGGCGTGAACCGCGTCTCGTGGGTGCTCATCCGCTTCATGATGGTCATGACGCCCATCGTGCTGCTCATCAACGGCTTTACCAAGCATGACTGGCTCGAAGCCTCGCTCTTCGCGCTGTCGGTGGCCGTTGGCCTCACGCCCGAAATGCTGCCGATGATCGTGACCGCCACGCTCGCCAAGGGTGCGGTAGTGCTCTCGCGCAAGAAGGTGATCGTCAAGCGCCTGGACGCGATCCAGAACTTCGGCGCCATGGACGTGCTGTGCACCGACAAGACCGGCACGCTCACGCAGGACAGGATCTGCCTCGAGCGCCACACCGACGTCTGGGGCCACGCCTCGGAAGACGTGCTCGAGTACGCGTACCTCAACAGCTTCTATCAGACGGGGCTCAAGAACCTGCTCGACGTGGCCGTGCTCGACCATGCCGAATTGCACCAGCGGCTCGACGTGGTCAATCGCTATCGCAAGATCGACGAAATTCCGTTCGACTTCCAGCGCCGTCGCATGTCGGTGGTGGTGAGCGAGAACGGCGAGCATCACGAGTTGATCTGCAAGGGGGCGGTGGAAGAAGTGCTGGCCGTGTGCGACCGGGTGCAGCACGGCGCGAATGTGGAGCCGCTCACGCCCGATGTGCTCGCACGCCTGCGCCGCGTGACGGCGGACCTGAATGCCGAAGGGCTGCGCGTCGTGGCGGTGGCCACGCGCCATCTGCCGCCGGTGCGCGAGCGCTACGACGTTGCGGACGAGAGCGCGCGGGCGCTGGTCGGCTACATGGCGTTTCTCGATCCGCCCAAGGAGTCGACGGCCCCGGCGCTGAGCGCGCTCGCCGCGTCGGGCGTCGACGTCAAGGTGCTGACCGGCGACAACGATCTCGTGACGGCCAAGGTCTGCCGGGAGGTCGGCCTGAAGGTGACCGGCTGCGTGCTGGGCGACGACATCGAATCGATGACCGACGCCGAACTGGCGCAGACGGTCGAGCGTGCCAATGTGTTTGCCAAGCTCACGCCGGCGCACAAAGAGCGCCTGGTGCGCACGCTGCGCGCGAATGGCCACGTGGTCGGCTTCATGGGCGACGGCATCAACGACGCGCCCGCGTTGCGCGCGGCCGACATCGGCATTTCGGTGGACACCGCCGTGGACATCGCCAAGGAGGCCGCTGACCTCATCCTGCTGGAGAAGAGCCTCATGGTGCTCGAGCAGGGCGTGATCGAAGGGCGGCGCACGTTTGCGAACATGCTCAAGTACATCAAGATGACGGCCAGCTCGAACTTCGGCAATGTCTTCTCGGTGCTCATCGCAAGTGCATTCCTGCCGTTCCTGCCGATGCTCCCGCTGCAACTGCTCACGCAGAACCTGCTCTACGATCTGTCGCAGACCACGATTCCGTTCGACAACGTCGACGACGAACAACTGACGAAGCCGCAACAGTGGAATCCGGCGGATCTGTCGCGCTTCATGGTGTTCTTCGGCCCGATCAGCTCGATTTTCGACGTGCTGACGTTCGTCGCGATGTGGCACCTGTTCGGCGCGAACAGTGCGGCGCATCAGTCGCTGTTCCAGTCGGGATGGTTCGTCGAAGGGCTGCTCTCGCAGACGCTGATCGTGCACCTGATCCGCACGCGCCGTCTGCCCTTCATTCAGAGCCGCGCCGCCTGGCCGCTGATGCTGATGACGGGCGCGGTCATGCTGATCGGCCTGATGCTGCCGATGTCGCCGTTCGCCGACACGTTCAGGATGCAGGCGCTGCCCCTCGCGTATTTCCCGATGCTGGCCGCGATCCTGCTCGCCTATGCCGTGCTCACGCAGATGATGAAGGGCATGTTCGCACGCCGCTTCGGCTGGCAGTGATACGGCACGCCCTGCGCGCCGATCCGATTCAGTTGGAGCGCGGGCGCAACGTGTGCGAGGGCCAGGCGGACGCGCCGAGTTCCGCCTCAAAACGATCCGGACGAGCTGGACGGCCCGCATGCGTCGACGGCGCCAGGCGACGTCTGGGCGGTACCGTGATGTCAAGTTCGGCGTACAGCTCGTCCAGCGCTTCGCGCGTGCCCACGAGCAGGGCGGTCGTGCAACCCGTCACGTCGGTGACGACGCTGACGAGTGTGCGGCCCTGGCAGGTTTCGCGCGCGGCCACGAACCGTGTCGAGGTCAGTGCGGCGAGGGTGGCGAACCGTTCGGCCTGCAAGATGCCGGTGATCTGAAACATCGGCTGCGCCGCGCCGGTCGCGCGCGCCGCCAGGCGCACATTCGTGCCGTCGGTGCGTGCACCGAGCGCGGCGAAGAGTCTGTCGCGGCGCTGTGCACCAAGGGCGCAACCATCGCCGTGCACCCAGCGGGAAATCGTGCCGGCGGCGATGCCGGTCGCGTAGGCGAGCCGGGCGAGCGTGGTGCCGGAGAGCTTGATGAGCAGACGTGCAACGGTACGGTGATGGCGTTCGAGGTCGTCCATGGCGATTGGCGTGTGGGTGAGAGGGGCGACGTCTGGTGCGTCAGAAGGCCATGGTCACTTCGAGTTGCGCATCGAGTTCCTTGCGCAGCGACGTCGTGCACGGCATCAGGGGGCGGCGCACCGTCTGCGCGCACAGTCCGAGCGAGGCGAGCGCGGCCTTGATCGCCACCGGATTGGGCTCGGCAAACAGCCGCCGCATGAGGGGCTTCATGCCGTTGAACAGTGCCGTCGCGTGCACCATGTCGCCGTCGCGCGCATAGCGCAGGAGCTTGAGGAACAGGTCCGGCCGCACATGAGCGGCGGCCGAAATGCAGCCCGTCGCACCGGCCTGCAATGCGGGCAGCAGTTGCAGGTCGTCGCCGCACAGCACCGGCAGGTCGACTTGCGACGGCAGACGCACAAGCGCATCGGCGTCGCACGCCTTGATGGCCGCGAAGCGCTCGTGCGACGCCAGTTCGCGGATCGTTTCGACGTCGAGCGCCACACCGGTGCGCAACGGCACGTCGTAGAGCACGATCGGCTTGCGCGTGCCGGCGGCGAGCGCGTGGTAGTGCCAGAGGATGCCCTCCTGCGACGGACGCAGATAGTAGGGCGGCGAGACGAGATACCCCGAGAGGGGCAAATCGTCGAGTTGGCGCATCTGCCGCGCGGCGTGGCTCGTGTCGGCCGCGCCGATACCCGCGAGTATCGGCGCGTGATCGCGAGCGAGATGGCAGGCGGCTTCGACGAGCCAGCGGCGCTCCTCGTCGTCGAGCAGCGCGCCTTCGCCGGTGGTGCCGGCCACCACGAGGCCGTCGACGCCCGCGGCGAGGTAGTAGTCCACGAGGCGTGCGAACGCGTGGCGATCGATCCGGTCGCCGTTGGCGCCGGTCATGGGCGTGACGAGCGGAATCCACACGCCGAGAAAGCGGGTTGAATGCATAGGATGGGGGGCGAATTAAGGGGGCGGCTGGCGTAATGGCTCAGGATTCTTACAGACGGTCCGCGCCAGACGTCAGGCGGCGGGGCGCAGTCGCAGTACGCCGAATTCGGCCTCGGGCAGCGACTGCATCACCGCATGCATGGCGTGCGAGGCTTCGACGCGCGGCAGGGCAATCGACACCACGGCGGCCGTATCGCGCCGTATCGCGCGAATCGTCTCGACGCGCCAGGGCGGGGGCAGGCGCATGGCGAGCGTGACGGCCAGCGTCGAGACAGCGGTGCGGCTGAGGGTGATGTCGAGCGTCGCGTCGAGGCGAACGCGGGGGCTGTGGCGATTGCGTTGACGCGCGATGTTGCGCTCGGCCGCGATGCCGGGCATGCCGCCGATGCGCGGCATCGCGGCGTTGGCAGCGGGAGGTTCGAGGTTGGCGGGCTGGGCAAGCGTGGGCATGGCAACGTGTCGGATGACGACGGAAGTGACGACGAAGCCAGTCTAGGGACGCACGAATAAAAAAGGCGTCAAGATTTCCTGACGCCCTGATGCGGCGAATGCGACGCGACGCGAAGGCGCCGTCGTCAACTGTCCTTCGGATACTCGGCGTCGTCGAAGAGCACGCAGGCGCCGTGCGGCGCGGCGCCGACATTGCGCCGGAACAGCGAGAAGACATTGCGCCAGGGATCGAACGGGCGTTGCGGCGGCGACGCCGGGCGGCGTGCGGCGAGTGCGGCGTCGTCGATTTCGCAATGAAGGAGGTTCTTTTCGCAGTCGATGGTGATGATGTCGCCATCCTGCACGCGCGCGAGCATGCCGCCCTGCTCGGCTTCTGGCGACAGATGAATGGCGGCGGGCACCTTGCCGGACGCGCCCGACATCCGGCCGTCGGTCACGAGCGCCACATGGTGACCTTCGTCCTGCAGCAGGCCGAGCATCGGCATGAGCTTGTGCAGCTCCGGCATGCCGTTCGCGCGGGGCCCCTGGAAGCGCACCACCACGACCACGTCGCGCGTCAGTTCGCCCGCCTTGAACGCGGCCTGGGCGGACTCCTGATCCGAGAACACGCGCGCGGGTGCGCGCACCTTCTGGTGCTCGGGTTTGACGGCCGACGACTTGATGACGGCGCGTCCGAGATTGCCGGCGAGCATGCGCAGGCCGCCCTCGGGCGCAAACGGTCGCGAGGCCGGACGCACGATGTTCTCGTCGAGCGATTCGGCGGGAGCGTCCTGCCAGCACAGCACGTCATCGCGCAGGCAGGCTTCCTGCGTGTACGCGCGCAGCCCGTGCCCCATGACCGTGGTCACGTCGTTGTGCAGGAAGCCGGCGTCAAGCAGTTCACGAATGAGGAAATTCAGACCACCCGCCGCCTGGAACTGGTTCACGTCGGCTTTGCCGCTCGGGTAGATGTGAGCGAGTAGCGGCGTGACGTCGGACAGTTCCGCGAAGTCCTGCCAGTCGAGCAGGATGCCGCCCGCGTGCGCCATGGCGACCAGGTGCAGCGTGTGGTTGGTCGAGCCGCCGGTCGCGAGCAGGCCGACCACGCCGTTGACGAAAGCGCGCTCGTCGAGGATCTGCGACGTGGTGATGCCCGATTTCGCGAGGGCTACCGCGCGCGCCGTGGCGGCTTGCGTGAGCGCGTGACGCAGCGGCGTATGGGGGTTGACGAACGACGCGCCCGGCAGATGCAGGCCCATGAACTCCATGAGCATCTGATTGCTGTTCGCCGTGCCGTAGAACGTGCAGGTGCCTTCGGCGTGATAGGCCGCGAGTTCGGCGTCGAGCAGCGCGGCGCGCGTGACGCGCCCCGCGGCGTACTCCTGGCGGATGCGCGACTTCTCGTCGTTGGGCAGTCCCGAGGGCATGGGGCCGGCCGGACTGAACACGGCGGGCAGGTGGCCGAACGCCTGTGCGGCAATCACGAGACCCGGCACGATCTTGTCGCATACGCCGAGGAACATGGCCGCGTCGAACATCTGGTGCGAGAGCGCGACCACCGACGCCATGGCGATCACGTCACGGGAGAAGAGCGACAGTTCCATGCCGGCATAGCCTTGCGTCACGCCGTCGCACATGGCGGGCACGCCGCCGGCCACCTGGGCGCTTGCGCCATGCGAGCGCGCCGCCGACTTGATGATGTCGGGGAACTCGGCGAATGGCGCGTGCGCCGAAAGCATATCGTTGTATGCGGTGACGATGCCGATGTTGGGGGTGCGTTCGGAGCGGATCCTGAGACGGTCGTCGGCGGGCGCGGCCGCCAATGCATGCGCGAGGTTGGCGCATCCGATCCTCTCCCGTCCGGGCTGTCCCTGTGCGGCGCGGGCCACGCCCTCCAGATACGCCTGACGGGACGGCCGGCTACGCTCGATCAGGCGCTCTGTCACGCGCTTGATCACCGGATGCAGCGACACATTATGCGAAAACTGAGTCATGGTGATTCCGGGACGTTGTGGGGCTTGTGGGGATTCCGATATTTCGGGGCTTCCGTGCCGTCGGAGGTCGAGCGGCTTTCGCGCCTTTCGTGTCGTTCGGCCATTCGGGCCGCCATGTCCGCCCACGCGAGGCGCCTGCCGTCGGCTTCTGCATCGGGCGCGCGCTTCCCGCGCCGAGGTACCTCGTCATGCAGATCGTGAGATGTAGTGAAAGCACGAGATTTTGTTGAATTGAAGTGTAGTTAAACTACAATGCAGTGTCAAAGTTGCGCTCTTCCAGTGCCATCTTTCAGTGTCATCGTCTCTGCCATGCATACGCCTTCACCCTATACCTTTGTGTTGTTCGGTGCCACCGGCGATTTGTCGCTGCGCAAGGTACTCCCTTCGTTGTTCCGGGCGTTCCGCACCGGGCAGCTCGGGTCCGACGGCCGGGCCGATGCCTCGGACGCGACTGCCACCGGCCGCATTCTGGCCGTCTCCCGCAAACCGATGGATGCCGCCGGCTACCACACCTGGTGCGAAGAGCACGTGCGAGGCCATATCAAGCCCGACGTGTGGGACGAGGCGGCGTGGAAGCAGTTTCTGGCGACGATCGATTACATGCCGCTCGATCTCGGGCGCCAGGCGGAATTCGACGTGCTGGCCGGACGGCTGGCGAAGCGGCCCGGCGTGCGCATCTTCTATCTGGCCACCGGGCCGTCGTTATTCATTCCGATTTGTGAAGGGCTGCGAAGGGCGGGGCTCAACGAGAACGGGCGCATCGTGCTCGAGAAGCCGCTGGGCCACGATCTCGCATCGTCCGAGGCGATCAACGACGCCGTGGGCGCGATCTTCCGCGAAGACCAGATTTACCGCATCGACCATTACCTCGGGAAGGAGGCCGTGCAGAACCTGCTCGCGCTGCGTTTCGGCAATGCGATTTTCGAACCGCTGTGGCGGCGTGACCTGATCGAGAACATCCAGATCACGATCGCGGAGGAGATCGGGGTGGAGGGGCGCGGCGAGTTCTATGAGCAGACCGGCGCGCTGCGCGACATGGTGCAGAACCACCTGCTGCAACTGCTCGCCATCGTGGCGATGGAGCCGCCGTTGTCGATGGACGCCGACGCCGTGCGCGACGAGAAGCTTCGCGTGCTGCGTTCGCTGCGCCGGCTTGACGACGAGTCAGTGGCCCGCAACGTGGTGCGCGGCCAATACGGCGGCGGGGCCATCGGCAAGTCGGCCGTATCCGCTTACGTGGACGAGCCGGGGGTGCCCGCCGACAGCCAGACCGAAACGTTCGTGGCCCTGAAGGCCGACATCGACAACTGGCGCTGGGCCGGCGTGCCGTTTTTCCTGCGCACGGGCAAGCGGCTGGGCGAACGTGTGGCGGAGATCGTCGTCAACTATCGGGCCACGCCGTATCCGTTGCTCGGCGAGGCAACGACGCACCCCGGCGTGAACCGTCTCGTCATCCGTCTGCAGCCGAACGAATCGATCCGCCTCTACTGCCTGGCGAAGCAGCCGGGTGAGGGAATGAACCTGCAATCGGTTCACCTCGATCTCGCGTTCGATCAGTTCTTCAAAGGGCACCGCATGGATGCCTACGAGCGCTTGTTGCTCGACGTCATCCACGGGCGCCTGGCCCTGTTCGTACGACGTGACGAGCAGGAACAGGCCTGGCGCTGGGTCGCGCCGATCCAGGCGTACTGGGCGCGCCAGCACAAGGGTCCGAAGCGCTACGCCGCCGGCACCTGGGGGCCGCCCGCCGCGAGCGCGCTGCTCACGCAGTACGGCACGAGCTGGGTGGAAGAAGACAACTGAGACGGATTGCGGCGCGCGGCGGCGGGCCGTCCGGCGCTGTTGCGCGCTGCACGCCGCGTCCACCGTCAAGGCAAACGGAGGTAGACACCCATGATCCACTGGCGAATTTTCCCAACGCGCGAAGCGCAGGCACAGGCACTCGCGAACGCGGTCGTCGCCGGGCTCGACGAAGCCTTGACGATCCGCCCGCGTGCGCTGCTCGCGGTGTCGGGCGGCGCGAGTCCTCGGCCGTTCCTCATGCAACTCGCCCGGCTCCCGGTGGCATGGCGCGATGTCGACATCACGCTGGTCGACGACCGCTGGTTGCCGCCCACGCACGATGAGAGCAACGCGCGGCTCGTGGCCGAGACGCTGCTGGCCCACGCGAGCGGCGCGCACTGGCTGCCGCTCGTCGACACGCGCACGAGCGCCTCGCTGCAGGTGCGTACGCTCAACGACACCTGGGCGCACGGCGTGCCGCAGGTGTGTGTGCTGGGCATGGGCGAAGACGGGCATACGGCGTCACTCTTCGCCGATGCTCCGCAGTGGCACGACGCGATCACCACCCGTGAGAAGTTCGTGCTCGTGCATCCGCAGCGCGCGCCGCACGTGCGGGTCTCATGGTCGCTGGCGGCGCTCGCGGCCAGCGAGCGGCTCATGCTGCAGATTCAGGGCCCGGCCAAGCGGGCCGTACTGGAAGCGGCGCAGGACGAGGTGCAGGACAACGCCATTTCCCGGCTGATCCACCGTGAAGGAGTGAGTCTCGATGTCTTCTGGAGTGAGGAATAATCCGCCGCATCTGAGCGGGCCGCGTCTGCTTGCCGATATCGGCGGCACCAACGCTCGCTTCGCCCTGGAAATTTCGCCGGGCGACCTTGTCGAGATTCGCGATTACGCGTGCGACGATTACGCCGGTGTTCCCGAAGTCATTCGCGCCTATCTCGACGATGCCGATCACGCCGAGCCTGTGCGGCATGCGGCGATCGCGATCGCCAACCCGATCGAAGGCGACGAAGTTCGCATGACGAACCGCGACTGGCACTTCTCGATCGAAGCCACTCGACGTGCGCTGCGTTTCGAAACGCTGCTGGTGGTCAACGATTTCACCGCGCTGGCCATGGCGCTCCCGTATCTGAGCGACGCACAAAAGCATCAGGTGGGGGGCGGCGAGCCGCGTCCGAATGGCGTCATCGGCTTGCTCGGGCCGGGCACGGGCGTGGGCGTGTCGGGCCTGATTCCGGCCGCGGACCGGTGGATTGCGCTGGGCAGCGAGGGCGGGCATACGACGTTCGCGCCGGCCGACGAACGCGAAATCGACGTCCTGCGCTACGCGTGGAAGCATTTTCCGCATGTGTCTTTCGAGCGCCTGGTGGCGGGGCCGGGCATGGCGCTCGTCTATCAGGCGCTGGCCGCGCGCGAGGGCCGCGAGGTGCAGGCACTCGAGACCCCCGAGATCGCGAAACTCGCGCATGCGGGCGACCCGCTCGCGCGCGAGACCGTCGACTGCTTTTGCGCGATGCTCGGTACCCTCGCGGGCAATGTGGCGGTGACGCTGGGGGCGGTCGGCGGCGTGTACCTCGGTGGCGGCGTGATCCCCAAGCTCGGCAAGCTGTTCGAGGACTCCCCGTTTCGCCGGCGCTTCGAGGCCAAGGGGCGTTTCGAGGCCTATCTGCGGAAGATCCCGACATTCGTGATCACGGCCGACCATCCGGCGTTTCTCGGCACGTCCGCGATTCTCGCCGAACAACTCGGCACGCACGCGGTCGGCGCGGGGGCGTTGATCGACCGTCTGCATCGTCTGCGCGACCGGCTGAGTCCCGCAGAGCAACGCGTTGCCGAACTCACGCTGAAGCAACCGCGCGCGTTGCTGGCGGAACCGGTGGCCGAGATCGCGCGACTGGCCCGGGTGAGTCAACCCACAGTGATCCGCTTTTGCCGCAAGCTTGGCTGCCAGGGGCTGTCGGACTTCAAGCTCAAGCTCGCAAGCGCACTTACCGGCACGTTGCCGGTGCGCCACGGGCAGGTGCATGTGGGCGACTCGGCGGCGGAGTTCAGCGCCAAGGTGCTCGACAACACCGTCTCGTCGATCCTGCAGATGCGCGAGCACCTCGACGCCCGGACGGTCGAGTCGGCGGTCGCGCTGCTCGACGGCGCGCGTCGCATCGAGTTCTATGGACTGGGAAATTCGGGCGTGATCGCGCAGGACGCACACTACAAGTTCTTCCGCTTCGGAATGCCAACCATCGCGTATGGCGACCCGTATCTGTTGCAGGCCGCCGCGGGTTTGCTCGGTGATGGCGACGTTGTGGTGGCAATTTCGGCGTCGGGGCGCTCGGTGGATCTGAACCGGGCCGTCGATATTGCCGTGGGGCGCGGAGCGAAGGTTATCGCGCTCACGGCGCGAAACTCGCCGCTGGCGCGCAAGGCCACGCTGGTGCTGCCGAACGATCACGTCGAGACGATGGGCGCGCACGTGACGATGATCGCCCGGATACTGCATCTGGCGGCCATTGACGTGCTGGCCGTTGGCGTGGCGATCCGGCGTGCCGGTCCGGGCGGGCACGCCGTGGGCGAGGGTGCGCTGGACTGGCTCGGTCACGGCAGCGGACAGGACGCCGACAGGAAATCGACAGGTGACTGACAGGCGAATGACAGGCATCCGACAGACAGTCGACACGATGTGGCTCGGGGCCTCGGCGAGCTGAGCGGCGCCGCTTGATATTCCTAAACCTGTTTATCATAATGCGGCATATGAAAATGTCCGATTCCGCCCGACGATTCGGTTTTCTCGTGGCAGACGTCCAGCGTCTGTTCGGACGCCGTTTCGAACAGCTCGCGCAACGCACGCTGCCGCTTACGCGCGCACAGTGCCGCTTGCTGGTCTATCTCGCCGACAATCGGGGCGTGAGCCAGACGGTGCTGGCCGACATCCTCGAGACGCCCATGCAGACGCTCGCGCGAACGCTCGAGCGCATGGAGGCGGCGGGGTGAGTGCGGCGCCGGCCGGACGCGCGAGATCCTCGCATCGAGCGCTTGTTCGTCACGCGCGCGGCGGTGGCGCAGCTCGAAGTCGCCCGTGCGCTCTCCGACGAAGTGCGCAACGAGGCGATGCAGGGGCTCACGGCATTCGAGTGCGTCCAACTCACGCAGCTCTTGCAGAAGGTGCGTCGAAATCTCGCCAATGTCGTGCCGACGCCGCTCGACACCGTGGTGCCGGCGGCGTTGCGTCGCGACGGGCCACGCGATGTGCCGCACCACGAAGCGACGGCCTCGAACGCGGCTGTCTCTCCGGGCGCGCAGCGTCTCGACGGTCCCGAGGACGGGCTGTCGGAATGCACCGACTTGCGGCCGCGGTAGGACGCGCCTAGCATGGGAGTCTCCTAACCCGACGCCGGAGACTGACATGTCGAATCACGTGTACAAGCAGATCGAGCTGACCGGCTCGTCGACCCAATCGATCGACGATGCCGTCAAATGCGCCATCGAGCGCGCGAGCAAGACGTTGCGCAACCTGAACTGGTTCGAGATCACGGAAACCCGAGGCCACATCGAGGACGGCAAGGTCGCTCACTGGCAGGTCACCCTCAAGGTCGGCGTGCGTCTGGAAGACTGATCGGCCGGGTTCGCAGGCACCGGAGCGACCGATCGGACGCATGCCCGCAAGTGCTTCCCAGACCCCGTGTGGTCTGCATTTTCCCGTGTCGATGCGAAGCGGATCGGCACGGGAATTCGTCTCGTCGCAGGCACACGCGAGTGTCGTATAGTCGTGTCACAATAGGCGCATACTCGAGATCATGAAAAAGATAGAAGAGGTTTGCGCATGTCCGAACAAGAACCGGTCCATGCCACCCGATCGATTGCGGATCCGGTGGAAGCCGTCGCCTACCTGAAGACGATTTACGACGCCAACACGGCGTACCTTCGCGCCGCGTTCGAACGCTTTTCGACGCAAAAGGATTCCGCGCGACGGGTGAGCGCGCATTACCCGTTCATTCGTATCACCACCGAGGACATCACCCAGCTCGACAAGCGCCTGTCCTACGGCTTCGTGTCGGGGCCAGGCAGCTACCAGACGACCGTCACGCGCCCCGACCTGTTCGAGAACTATTACACCGAGCAGCTTCGTCGCCTCGCGCACAACCACGGCGTGGCATTCGAAGTGGGGGTATCGGACGAGCCGATTCCCGTGCACTTCGCCTATCAGGACGGCGTGTACCTCGAGGGCGATCTCGACCAGACTCACCTGCGCGCCATGCGCACCGTGTTCGATGTGCCCGATCTGGCGACGATGGACGACAGTATCGTGAACGGCACGCGCGACCCGCTGCCTGACGAGATTCTGCCGCTCGCGCTGTTCACGGCGCCGCGCGTGGACTATTCGCTGCATCGTCTGCGCCACTACACGGCAACCTCGCCCGAGCATTTCCAGAACTACGTGCTTTTCACGAATTACCAGTTTTACATCGACGAATTCG
>OFTX01000701.1_pt1 | contig 15467 bp, 14 predicted proteins | sample 1775051 | NCBI WGS metagenome assembly OFTX01 (sample SAMN08195772, study PRJEB24354) | sludge metagenome | isolation source: sludge from phenol fed wastewater aerobic bioreactor A | place: India: Nagpur | collected 2016-09-15
ATTCTCATGACGTTGCCTGGCCTGGGCCTGTTCTACGGCGGTCTCGTGCGCTCGAAGAACATGCTCTCGGTGCTGATGCAGTGCTTCATCATCTTCGCGTTGATCGTGGTGCTCTGGTCCATCTACGGATACAGCATTGCCTTTACCGAGGGCGGGGCGTTCTTTGGGGGCTTCGACCGCCTGTTCCTGAAGGGCATGACGCCGGATTCGGTGGCCGCGACCTTCAGCAAGGGCGTCAACGTGCCGGAGTACGCGTACATGGCCTTCCAGGCAGCGTTTGCCGCCATTACCTGCGCGCTGATCGTCGGCGCCTTCGCCGAGCGTGCCAAGTTCTCGGCCGTGCTGCTCTTCACCGTGATCTGGTTCACGTTCTCGTACCTGCCGATGGCGCACATGGTCTGGTTCTGGGCCGGTCCTGACGCGTACACCGATGCCGCCGCCGCGGACGCCGCCACGGCACACGCCGGCTGGCTGTTCCAGAAGGGCGCGCTCGATTACGCGGGCGGGACGGTGGTGCACATCAACGCGGCCATCGCGGGTCTGGTCGGCTCGTACATGGTCGGCAAGCGCGTGGGCTTCGGCAAGGAAGCCTTCAAGCCGCACTCGCTCACCATGACGATGATCGGCGCATCGCTGCTCTGGTTCGGCTGGTTCGGTTTCAACGCCGGGTCGGGTCTGGAAGCCAACGGCGGCGCGGCGCTCGCTTTCGTGAACACGCTGCTCGCCACGGCCGCCGCTACGCTGTCGTGGACGGCGGGTGAGTGGATCGGCAAGGGCAAGCCGTCGATGCTCGGCGGCGCCTCGGGTGCGGTGGCCGGCCTGGTGGCAGTGACTCCGGCGGCCGGCTTTGTCGGTCCGATGGGCTCGATCGTGCTCGGCCTGATCGCCGGTGTGGTCTGCCTGTGGGGCGTGAATGGCCTGAAGCGCCTGCTCAAGGCGGACGACGCGCTCGACGTGTTCGGCGTGCACGGCGTGGGCGGCATGCTCGGGGCGATTCTGACGGGCGTGTTCGCTGCGCCGTCGCTTGGCGGCACGGGTATCTACGACTACGTTGCCAACAAGGTCGCGCCGGACTATTCGATCGCCGGTCAGGTCTGGATTCAGTTCCAGGGCGTGGTGACCACGCTCGTGTGGTCGGGGGTGGTGGCGTTCATCGCCTTCAAGATCGCCGACATCGTGCTGGGACTGCGCGTGCCGGAGGACGAGGAGCGCGAGGGTCTGGATATCACGTCGCACGGCGAATCGGCCTATCACAACTGATCGCAGGCATTGCTGAGAGGCGTTTGGCTTTGACCCACGCGGGTTGAGCGAGAAGCGTCGCCGGTGTACCGGTCGGACAGCCGGTCCCGGCATTGTGCGGGCACCCCAGCGGGTGCCCGCTTTTTTTTCGATCCCGTTCGGCGGGACGCGGCGCCGTCGTGGCGGCGTGGCGTCGTGGCGGCGCGCAGGCGTGTCCCGCTTGTGATCCGCGGTTTTGCCCCCACCTTCGCTCATCGCGGCATTGCGCCACCCCACTCGATCGCACCACGCCCGGGCCTGACGGCAGGCGTCGCCTGGACCGCCGCCCGGCGCGGAGCCCCTTCCGGGGGCATGGCGAACGGCAAAGGGGCCGGGCGTATGCTCTACAATCGATATTCCATCTGGATATGAGAGAAGCATGGTTCCGCATCTCGTCACGGCCCTGAAAGGCCCCCTGCTCGACCTGGAAAAGAAGATCCTCGATGCGACGCCCGCCATCGAGCGCTGGTTCCGGCTCGAGTGGCAGGAACATACGCCGCCGTTCTATTGTTCGGTCGATCTGCGAAATGCCGGCTTCAAGCTTGCCCCCGTCGACACCAACCTCTTTCCGGGCGGCTTCAACAATCTCGCGCCGGAAGTGCTTCCCCTTGCCGTGCAGGCCGCCATGGCCGCCATCGAGAAGATCTGCCCCGACGCGAAGAATCTGCTCCTTATCCCCGAGCGGCACACGCGCAACTCGTTCTACCTGCAAAACATCGCGCGCCTGTCGACGATCATGCGTCATGCCGGACTGAACGTGCGGCTGGGCTCGCTCTCGGACGACATCAGCGAACCGACGACCATCGAGTTGCCCGACGGCCAGCACGTGGTGATCGAACCGCTCGAGCGCACGCCGCGCCGGCTGGGGCTCAAGAACTTCGATCCGTGCTCGATCCTGCTCAACAACGACCTGTCGGCAGGCATTCCGCCGATTCTGGAAGGCCTGCACGAGCAATACCTGTTGCCGCCGCTGCACGCGGGATGGGCCGTGCGCCGCAAGAGCCAGCACTTCTCGGCCTATGACGACATCGTCAAGAAGTTCGCCAAGATGATCGACGTCGACCAGTGGATGCTCAATCCGTACTTCGCGAAGTGCGAGGGCATCGACTTCGACGAACGCGTCGGGGAGGAGAAACTGGCGGACACCGTCGACGCGGTGCTCAAGAAGATCAACAAGAAGTATCGCGAGTACGGCATCACGGAGAAGCCGTTCGTCGTGATCAAGGCCGATGCCGGCACCTACGGCATGGGCGTGATGATGGTGCACGACGCCGCGGAGATCAAAAGCCTGAACCGGCGCGAACGCACCAAGATGAGCGTGGTCAAGGAAGGCCTCGAAGTGCACGACGTGATCGTGCAGGAGGGGGTGTACACGTTCGAGCGCATCAATGAGGCGGTAGCCGAACCGGTCGTATACATGATCGACCGGTACGTGGTGGGCGGGTTCTATCGCGTGCATACGGGACGCGGCACCGACGAGAATCTGAACGCCCCCGGCATGCACTTCGTTCCGCTGGCGTTTGAACACACCGCCTTGCCGGACGTCCACGCCAAGCCGGGTGCCGCCCCGCCCAACCGCTTCTACATGTACGGGGTGGTGGCGCGTCTGGCGCTCCTGGCCGCCTCGGTCGAACTCGAGCGCACCGACCCGGACCCGGAAACGTATTGACGACGAACGGTCAACGAATGAGAGATGAGTGAGCGAGTGACATCGACTCGCGCACTATCGGCCTCTGCGTCTGCTTGAGAAGATTCTGAATTCGTTATGAAGCCGAATCCGCGCGGCGGTGGCTTCGCGCGCGTCCGGTGCAGGTCGGCGCAAAGAAAAAGACGCCCGGCTGGCCCCCCGACTAGCCGGGCGTCACATTTACCGGCCGCCTCATGCAACGGCCGGAAATCGGGGCTTCCCTGAGCGAGTCCCCCCGCAAACTGGTTTTCCTGCGTTCCCCCCGCGTCTGACGAATCGTGTACTTTTCCGGTCCGCCTTACGGTTCGTGTCAGCAGTAAGTGGATGATGCGACGGTTCGGCACACCGGACATCCCCCGAATGGGGGATGACGGTTCGTGACACAGCGGATTAAGAAATTTCCTTGGGACTGGCGGGGAGCTACATGGGAATGCATGGCGAGTTGCGGGCGTGCCTTCGTCAAATCCACCAATTGCCGGTGCCCACCCTCGGTTACCTGTCGCTATGGCTGGAGACCTTGCGCACCGGGCTGGCGGCCGACGGGGTGGTGGCGCTATGGTGTGAAGGGGGGGAGGTCGACGCGGCAGAAGATTCGACGTTTGCGCAGGCGAGCGGTGTCACCGAATGGTACGCCCCGCAGACTTCGCTTCTGGCGTGCGAGCAAATGGCGGTGAGCGGTGGGCCCGCCATGCCGGCCGCCGCCATATGGCCCCGCTCGCCCTCGCGCGACAGCCTGCTGCGCGCCCATGCGCGACGCGCCAGGGGCACGGGTGCGGCGCAGGAGGCGATCTCGCTGCCTCGTCCCGCCGTGCTGGACCGCTGTTTGCCGGACGGCGACTTGCTCGACGTCTGTGTGCGGCCGGTCGCGGCGCCGCCAGCCGCGATGTTCGACGCGCCGTCTGCGAAGCCGATCGGCGCGCTCCGGCTGCTCGTCGGCCGCCATCGGTCGAAGCCGCGCTTCAACGCGCGGGACGTGACGACATTCGAGGCAGCGGCCTCTGAGTTCGCGGCGCCGCCCGGGCGTCCACTTTTCCCGCCGCTTCCGTCTTCTTCATCGCCCTCGTCGCCCTCGTCCGCTGCGACGCTCTCATCCTTCTCGGCCCTCCCGTTGCTTTCATCTGTCCCATCGCCCATGCCGGCTCCGCCGGCCATGCCGTCGACCTCGCGACCGGCGGCTTGGTGGGCCGTTGACGACGATGTCACGGGCACGCTCGTCTGGCATCGACACCAGCCAGAGTGGGCCGACCCGTCGGCGCTCGCCCTCATGCGCCGGGTTTGGCGGCCCGCGCCCGGCGGCGCATGGCCCGATGCCTGTGCCGTGGTGGACGTCTGCCGGTCGCTCGCGAATGCCCTGATGCTGCAACCGCCGAACGAGACCGGGGCAGGCCGGCAGACGAGTCGTGCGGTGCTCGTTCCCGGAGGCACGCTGCATCTGCATGCCACGCATCTTTGCGGGATGGGAGGGCGCGCCACGGAGCGCGTGCGCATCGCGCTGCACCTTGCCGTGCCGCCGTCCATCCGATTGTTGCAACGCCTTCGTGCCACTGCGCTTACGCCAGTGCAACGCGAGATCGCGATGCGACTGCTCGCGGGCCAGTCCCGCGCGCAGACGCGCGAGGCCTGTGCGATCGGCGTGCAGACGCTCAAGACGCATCTGTCGCTCATGCGAGCGCGGCTGGACCCGGTGCGCGACGCGCCGCTGCTGGCGGGGTTGGGGCGGGCAGGGGCGGCGTGCCGGTGCGAAGCGGCAAAATGACGGCTCGGCTAGAATAGTTGCCTGTCGCCGCTTGCCGCGGTGTTTGCATCCGAACCCCCTAAGACTCCCGCCGATCGATGCAGATTCTCTTTATCGCCGACCCGCTCGACCAGTTCAAGATCTACAAGGACACCACGTTCTCGATGATGCGCGAAGCCGCGCGTCGCGGGCACCGTATCTTCGCGTGCGAACCCCATGAGATGGCATGGCAGGGCGCCTCCGTCGACGCGCGCGTGCGCGAGATCCGCATGACGGGCGACGCGCAGGTCTGGTACGACGTGGTGGACACGCGCGTGGCCGCACTCACGGAGTTCGACGCCGTGCTCATGCGCAAGGATCCGCCGTTCGACATGGAATACATCAATTCCACGTGGCTGCTGGAGATCGCCGAGCGTGCGGGCGCGCGCGTGTTCAACAAGCCCGGCGCGATCCGCGATCATTCCGAAAAACTGGCCATTGCCGAGTTCGGGCAGTTCGTGGCGCCGACCCTGGTCACGCGCGACGCAGCGCGACTGCGGGCGTTCCACGCCGAGCACGGCGACGTGATCTACAAGCCGCTCGACGGCATGGGCGGCACGGGCGTGTTCCGCATCGGCCCGGACGGACGCAACCTGGGATCGGTTATCGAAATGCTCGGGGAAAACGGGGCGCGCTCGGTCATGGCGCAGCGCTTCATCCCGGACATCAAGCTGGGCGACAAGCGGGTGCTCGTCATCGGTGGCAAGGTCGTGCCGCATTCGCTCGCGCGTATCCCGCAAGGCAATGAAGTGCGCGGCAATCTCGCTGCGGGTGGACTGGGCGAAGCGCGCGACCTGTCCGCGCGCGACCGCGAGATCGCCGAGGCGCTCGCCCCGGTGCTCTGGCAGCGCGGCCTGCTGCTCGTGGGCCTGGACGTCATTGGCGATTACCTGACCGAAGTCAACGTCACCAGTCCGACGTGCTTCCAGGAAATCACCGACCAGACCGGTTTCGACGTGCCGAAGATGTTTATCGACGCGCTGGAACAGGCGGTCTGAAGCTCGACGGGAGCGTGCCAGGCATCGCTTGGGATAGACGCTAAGACCATGAAAATTCGGGGTTTTTGCGCGCCTGCTAGAATAGGAATCCCAAAATCGACAGGCGCGCGTCCGTCGTTGTGTTTGTATCCCGAACACGCGCGGCGCATGGCGTGCCTAGCATCATGGCTGGAATTCTGATCATCGCCCATGCACCGCTCGCCTCCGCGCTGCGCGAGTGTGTTTCGCATATCTACGGGGGCTGCCCGTCGCGCATCGGCGCGATCGACGTCGTTCCCGACCAGGACACGGCGGCGCTCGTCGAAACGGCGCGCGAACGTCTGGTCGACCTGCACGAAGAGAATGGTGTGCTCGTGCTGACCGACTTGTTCGGCGCGACGCCGTCGAACGTGGCGGCGCAACTTGTCGGCCCCAAAGTGCGCGTGCTCGCCGGGGTGAACCTGTCGATGTTGATCAAGGCGGTGTGCTATCGCTCCGTGCCGCTCGACACGTTGGCGGAGAAGGTGCTTTCGGGCGGATCTAAAGGTATTCTGGAAGTCGGCGCGGGTGCGCCGGCCACACACACTACGTCACACTGAAACATGCTTCGACAAGAAACGACGATCGTAAATAAATTGGGCTTGCACGCCCGGGCATCCGCAAAGCTGACGCAACTGGCAGCGAAATTTCAGAGTGAGGTCTGGCTGACCCGGAACGGTCGGCGAATCAACGCAAAGAGCATCATGGGTGTCATGATGCTGGCGGCCGGGATCGGCTCGACGATCGAAGTCGAAACGGAAGGCGAGGACGAGCAGCAGGCCATGGACGAAATCCTGGCGCTCATCGCGAACAAGTTCGGCGAAGGGGAATAACGCGCCATTGCGGCGATCGCGGTAAGTCACGGCGCTTTGCAGGCGCGCCGCCGCGCGCGGGGACATGGAAGCACACGTCGCCCCCGTTGCCGCCTACCGGGATACGGGCTCGATCCACGCGCAAAACACGCGCGAGACAGGCGCCGGATATGCCCCCAAAACGCCCCCGAAACGTAAAATAAACACAGAATACGGTCGTATCACCCGCCTCTGAACTGGGGAGACTTCCTTGTCTTTCACCCTGCACGGTATTCCCGTTTCCCGCGGCATCGCCATCGGGCGAGCGTATTTGCTCGCGCCCGCCACGCTCGATGTCCCGCATTATCTGCTCGATCCTTCGCAGATCGACGACGAAATTGCACGCTTTCACAGCGCGCAGGCGACGGTCCAGCACGAACTCGACACGCTCAAGGCCGAACTGCCCGACGACGCACCCGGCGAGATGGGGGCGTTCCTCGACGTTCACTCGCTGATTCTCAACGACACGCTGCTGGCCGACGCCGTCCTCAAGCTCATTCGTGAACGACGCTACAACGCGGAATGGGCGCTGACGACGCAACTCGAGGTCCTCGTCGCACGCTTCGAGGACATCGACGACGAGTACCTGCGCGAGCGCCGTGCCGACATCGAACAGGTGACGGAACGGGTGCTCAAGGCGCTCGCCGGCGCGCCCGGCATTCGACATGTGGTCGCCGAGACGCCGCGCGACGACATGATCGTCGTGGCCCGCGACATCGCGCCGGCCGACATGCTGCAATTCAAGTCGCAGACCTTCAAGGGCTTTGTCACGGACCTGGGCGGCAAGACGTCGCACACGGCCATCGTCGCCCGCAGTCTGGGCATTCCGGCGGCCGTTGGCGTGGCGCAGGCCAGTCTGCTCGTCAAGCAGGACGACGTGATCATCATCGATGGTGACAACGGCGTCGTCATCGTCGATCCGGCCCCGATCGTGCTCGAAGAGTACAGCTACCGACAGAGCGAACGCGCACTGGAAGAGCGTCGCCTGCAACGGTTGAAGCACTCCCCCGCCCAGACCATCGACGGCACGCCCATTGCCTTGCTGGCCAACATCGAATTGCCCGAAGATGCCAAGACGGCGGTCGAGGCGGGCGCCGTCGGTGTGGGACTGTTCCGCACGGAGTTCCTCTTCATGAACGAGGAGGAAGCGCCGGAGGAGGAAGCGCAGTTCGAAGCGTACAAGCGCGCCGTGGAAGCGATGCATGGGTTGCCGCTCACGATCCGCACCATCGACGTCGGGGCCGACAAACCGCTCGACAGTCACGAGACATACGAGACCGCACCGAACCCGGCGCTTGGCCTGCGGGCCATCCGCTGGAGCCTGTCGGAGCCACGCATGTTCCTCACGCAACTGCGGGCGATCCTGCGGGCCTCGGCATTCGGCAAGGTGCAGATTCTGTTCCCGATGCTCGCGCATGCGCAGGAAATCGATCAAACGCTCGAACTCGTGCGCGAGGCCAAGTCGCAGCTCGACGCCGCCGGCCTGCTCTATGACCCCGGCGTGAAGCTCGGCGCGATGATCGAGGTGCCCGCGGCGGCACTGACCGTGCCGATGTTCCTGAAACGGCTCGATTTCCTGTCCATCGGCACGAACGACCTGATCCAATACACGCTCGCAATCGACCGCGCGGACAACGCCGTGGCGCATCTGTACGACCCGCTGCATCCAGCCGTGCTGCGCCTGATTGCCATGACGATTCGCGAGGCGCACGCATTCGGCGTGCCGGTGGCGGTTTGCGGCGAAATGGCGGGCGATCCGACGGCAACGCGCTTGCTGCTGGGAATGGGATTGCGGGAGTTCTCCATGCATCCGAGCCAGTTGCTTCAGGTCAAGCAGGAGATCCTTCGGGCGCACCTGCCGGATCTGGAACGGCCCGTGCAGGAAATGCTGGCCGCCACCGAACCCGAGGAAATGCAGGCCGCGTTGGCGCGGCTGGCTATCGCCTGACAACGGCGGCCCTGCGTCGAGCGTCGACGGACGCATGAAAAAAGCGGACCCCGGTAAATGGGTGTCCGCTTTTTTTGCGTTCAGTCTCGCGTTTTGGCGTCGGTCCGACACGTGGGCGCCGGGGGCCTTCAGTGACGCTGCGCGCAGACCTTGCATTCCGGATTGCGCGCGCAGTGCATGGTGTGCCAGCTCATCCTGCGTCCGTCGAGCATCTGGAGGCGACCGACCAGTGGCGTGCCGATGCCCGTGATGATCTTGATCGCTTCGGCGGCCTGCATGCTGCCGATGATGCCCACGAGCGGCGCGAGTACGCCCATGGTGGCGCACGCCTGCTCCGGGAACGGCTCGTCAGCCGGAAAGATGCACTCGTAGCAGGGCGATGCGTCATTGCGGACGTCGAATACGCTGATCTGGCCGTCGAAGCGCAACGCGGCGCCCGAAACCAGCGGCACCCCTGCCGCCACGCAGGCGCGGTTCACCGCATGGCGCGTGGCGAAGTTGTCCGAGCCGTCAAGGACGACGCTGGCCTCGCGGGCCAGCGCCGTGAGCCGCGCTTCGTCAACGCGTTCGTTGACCACATCGACCACGACCCCCGGATTGATCCGAGCGATACGTTCGCGCCCGGAAATCACTTTGGGACGCCCTACACTCTGCGTGTCGTGAAGGATCTGGCGCTGCAGGTTGGTGAGATCGACCTCGTCGTCGTCGATCAAGGTGATGCGTCCGACGCCCGATGCCGCCAGATACAGTGCGGCCGGCGAGCCGAGACCGCCGGCGCCCACGATCACGGCGTGGGCGGCGAGCAAGCGCTCCTGCCCCTCGATACCGAGCTCGTCGAGCAGAATATGGCGGGAGTAGCGCAGCAACTGATCGTCGTTCATTGCAAAACGGGGATACGGAAAAGGAATAAAAAAACCGTGCCGGCTTTCGCTGGCACGGTTTGTAGTGTAAGGCCGAAGCTTACTTCTTGTCCGACGGCTTGGCCGGTGCGGCCGCAGCCGGCTTCGCATCGTTCCTGGCGCCGGCGGCGGAAGGCTTCGAGGCGTCGTTCGGCATCGGACCGGCGTTGGCTTCCAGGCGCGACTTCGTGCGCTGGACCGGCTCGCCCTTGAGCTGGTGGACGGCCTGCTGGAGCATGAAGTCGTCCGGGCTGCCCAGATCCGGCAGGCGCTGCTCGCGTTCCTTCTTGCGCTCTTCCGGCGTCTTCTTCGCGTTCTCTTCCTCGAGGCGGCGGAGCTCTTCGAGGCGACGGGCCTCGCGGGCGTCGATTTCCTTCTGCTCGTCAGGCGTTTGCGTGTTGTGCAGATGGTTCTGGTAATCGATTTCGCGCGTGACCAGCACGTCGTCCGGATCGCCCTTCGGATTCTGGTCGACCGGCACGTCCGGCTTGATGCCGATGGATTGGATCGAGCGACCGCTCGGCGTGTAGTAGTACGCCGTGGTCAGGCGCAGCGCCGTATCCGGCGAGAGCTGCTGCACCGTTTGCACCGAACCCTTGCCGAACGTCGTCTTGCCCATGATGAGCGCGCGCTTCGAATCCTGCAGCGCGCCGGCCACGATTTCCGAGGCCGAGGCGGAGTAGGCGTTCACCAGCACGACCATCGGTACCGTCTTCCAGATCGCGGCTTCACCCTTGAGCGGATCGTCCGGGCTGGCCGACAGGCGGTAGTTGTCGAACGTTGCCGTGTACTTCTGCTTGGCGTCTTCGATCTGACCGTTGGTCGTCACGACCGTGGCGCCTTCCTTCAGGAATGCAGCGGAAACGCCCACTGCGGACTGGAGAATACCGCCACCGTTGTTACGCAGGTCCAGGATGAGGCCCTTGACCGGTTGATCCTTGGCCAGCTCCTGGAGCTTCTTGGCCAGATCCGGCACGGTGCGTTCCTGGAAGCTCGTGATACGCACGTAGGCGATGCCCGAGTCGAGCATCTTGCCCTTTATGCTCTGCACCCGGATTTCGGCGCGAACGATCGTCACGGGGAAGGTGCGCTCTTCCGACTTGCGGAAGATCGTCAGCGTGACCTTGCTGCCGGGGGCGCCGCGCATGCGCTTGACCGCCTGGTCGAGCGTCATGCCGCGCACGGGCTTGTCGTCGATACGGGTGATGAGGTCGCCAGGCTTGAGACCAGCCTTGAACGCCGGGCTGTCCTCGATCGGCGAGATGACCTTCACGAGTCCGTCTTCCTGGGAGATCTCGATGCCCAGGCCCGCGAAGCGGCCGCGGGTCTGTTCCTGCAGTTCCTTGTACTCGTCCTTGTCGAGGTACGACGAGTGCGGGTCGAGGCTCGACACCATGCCCTTGATGGCCGCGGTCAGCAGCTTCTTGTCGTCGACCGGCTGCACGTACTCGCGCTTGATGCGGCCGAACACTTCGGCCAGCAGACGAAGCTGCTCGAGCGGCAGCGGCGTGGTGGCGCTTTGGGCGGAGGCCTGCGAGAACGCGAGGGTGGCCGCCGCACCGGTCGCGAGGCCCAGCACGATCAGGCCGATGTGTTTGAGGGTTTGGCGCATATAGGCGTGGAAATTCCGGGATTTTCGGGGCGCTAGCCAATGGGCGCGCGCGCTTTGGCGAAGTATAACCGTTTGCCCGCAGGCGGGACATTGCCCATTCGACAGGGACTTTTCCGGAGTGGTTCTACGAAAAGTGCCGTTTAAATCGCGCTCGGGACGGTTTTTTTGCCGGATGCCCCCTGGCGGGAGGGGACTTTTGCAGGCAAATCACGCGCCGGATGGGCGGGCATACGTGAGATGGGGTACGCAAAAGACGCCGGGCGTCGATTACCGCGTATTACCGGGCCCGGGGTGAGAGGGCGTTGCACGCCGCAAGGGTGCGACGTGCGACCCGAGGTCTCGGCGCCCGGCCGGATGGACCGGCGGGGTTCCGAGGCGCGAAAGCCTTACTTCGACTTGCCTTGTGCGGCCACGGCGGCCAGCGCGCCGGCGATCTTCTCCTGATCGCCCAGGTAGTAATGGCGGATCGGCTTGAGTTCGGCGTCGAGTTCATACACGAGCGGCGTGCCGTTCGGAATGTTCAGGCCAGCGATGTCGTCATCGGAGATGTTGTCGAGGTGCTTGATGAGGGCGCGAAGCGAATTGCCGTGTGCGGCGATGAGCACCTGCTTGCCGGCGCGCACGGTCGGCGCGATCGATTCGTTCCACAACGGCAGCACACGGGCCACCGTGTCCTTGAGGCACTCGGTCAGCGGAATTTCCTCGGGCTTGAGCTTCGCGTAGCGCGGATCGTTGAACGAGCTGCGCTCGTCGTCGGTGCTCAGCGGCGGCGGCGGGGTGTCGTAGCTGCGGCGCCAGACGTGCACCTGTTCGTCACCGTACTTGGCGGCGGTTTCGGCCTTGTTCAGGCCGGCGAGCGCGCCGTAGTGGCGCTCGTTCAGTCGCCAGCTGTGCACCACGGGGATCCACATGAGGTCCATGGCGTCCTGCACGTGCCAGAGGGTGCGGATCGCACGCTTGAGCACCGACGTGTAGGCGAGGTCGAACTTGAATCCCGCTTGCGCGAGCAACTCGCCGGCCTGGGCGGCTTCGGCAACGCCCTTCTCCGTGAGGTCGACGTCGACCCAGCCGGTGAAGCGATTTTCCTTGTTCCACGTCGATTCGCCGTGGCGGATGAGAACGAGCTTGTACATGAGCAGACTTCAAACAGAGTTGGAAAGCGGGGGCAGCCAAAGGGGGCGTCCGGTCGCTGCTGCCTCGCGCAGCCGCGCCCGGCAAGGGTTTGCGGCTGTCGTCGAGGGACGTCGGGGAGGGCGGCGAACAGGCCGCCGGCGTCCGGCGCAGCGATCGGCAACGAGACCCGTCGGCGCAATCACGGAATATTTTATAATGATCGGATTCTTTTGACCTTTTTCAGGTGGTTTGTGAAGTTCTTTGCCGATTACACCAACCTCGCGCTGATCGCCATCGCTCTCGTCTCCGGCGGCATGCTCGCATGGCCGGTCTTCAAGCGCGGCGGTCGCGGTCTGTCGACCACGGAAGCGACCCAGCTCATTAACCGCAAGGGCGCCGTGGTGCTCGACGTGCGAACCGGCGAGGAATTCGCCGCGGGCCACCTGCCGTCGGCGCGCAACGTGCCGCTCGACGACGTGGAACAAAAGGTCGCACAGGTCATCAAGAACAAGGCGGCGCCGGTGCTTATCGTGTGCAAGAGCGGCCAACGCTCGGCGCGCGCCCAGACGCTGCTTCGCAATCTTGGCTATGCTGAGGCGTTCAGCCTCCAGGGTGGCATTGCCGCCTGGCAGGAAGCCGGCCTGCCGGTCGTGAAGTAATCGAGGAGTTGCAAGTCATGCCGAAGATCGTGATGTACAGCACGCAAGTGTGTCCCTACTGCCAGATGGCGGAACGTCTGCTGCGCCAGCGTGGCGTCCAGGAAATCGAGAAGATCCTGATCGACAAGGAACCCGCCCGCCGCGAGGAAATGATGACGCGCACGGGGCGCCGCACCGTGCCGCAAATCTACATCGACGAACGCCACATTGGCGGTTACGACGATCTTTCGGCGCTGGATCGTGCCGGCGGCCTGGTGCCGCTCTTGCAAGCGGCCTGATACCGCCCGCAAAATAGTCGTTCGGCCGCGTGTCTGCGCGGCCGTCTCATACCCAAGGAAACGAACAAATGTCCGACCAGAATCAGCCGTTTTTCAGCATCCAGCGCGCTTACCTGAAAGATCTGTCGCTCGAGCAGCCGAATTCGCCCGCGATTTTCCTCGAGCAGGAGATGCCGACCGTCGAAGTGCAACTGGATGTCGCGGCGGAGCGTCTGAACGAGCACGTCTTCGAAGTGGCGGTGATCGCCACCGTGACGGCCAAGATCCAGGACAAGGTCGCGTTCCTGGTCGAAGGCAAGCAAGCCGGTATTTTCGAAATCCGCAACGTGCCGGTCGAGCAACTCGACCCGCTTATCGGCATCGCCTGCCCGACGATCGTCTACCCGTACCTGCGCGCGAACGTGGCCGACGCCATCAGCCGAGCCGGTTTCCAGCCGATCCATCTGGCCGAAGTGAACTTCCAGGCGCTGTACGAGCAACGTCTGGCCCAACTGGCCGAGCAGCAGGCGGCCAACGGCGAGACGCCGGCCCCGGGTATCGTGATGCCCGACGGCTCGTCCGCCCAGACCCACTAAGCGCTCGCGCTCCGTCGACGCGTCGGTCCGTCTGCCTCGGACCCGCGCGTCGGGGTCCATCTCATGAAGATTGCCGTATTCGGTGCGGGTGCCTGGGGCACCGCAATGGCGAGTCACATGGCGGCACGCCATGACGTTGTCCTGTGGGCGCGCGACGCGGCGCTGCTCCGGCAACTCGCCAGCGCCCACGAGAATTCCACTTATCTCCCCGGTTGTCCGCTGTCCCCACGCCTGCGATTCGAAGCCGATTTCGCGACGGCGCTGGCCCATGGTACGGGCGAGCGTGCGCTATGCGTGGCCGCTGTCCCGGTGGCCGGCCTGCGCGCGCTGGCGGGGCATATGGCACAGGCCGCCGACGCGCCGAAGCATCTGATCTGGCTGTGCAAGGGCTTCGAGGCCGATTCCGGACTGTTGCCGCACCAGATCGTGGCCGAGGTATTCCCCAAGGTCGCGGGTGGAGCGCTGTCGGGGCCGAGTTTCGCCCGAGAAGTCGCACAGGGCCTTCCGGCGGCGCTGACGATCGCGAGTGCGGTGCCGTCACTCTGCGAACTGACGATCGCCGCGTGTCATTTCGGCGCATTGCGCATCTATTCGAGCGACGACGTGGTCGGCGTGGAAGTGGGCGGCGCCGTCAAGAACGTACTGGCGATCGCCACGGGCGTGAGTGATGGGCTAGGCCTCGGCCTGAACGCGCGCGCCGCCTTGGTCACGCGAGGACTGGCCGAGATGACGCGTCTGGGCGTCGCGCTGGGCGGCAAACCCGAGACGTTCATGGGGCTGGCCGGCATGGGCGATTTGATTCTGACGGCGACCGGCGATCTGTCGCGCAACCGTACCGTGGGACTGCAACTCGCGTCGGGCAAATCGCTCGACGAGGTGCTGGCATCGCTCGGCCATGTGGCGGAAGGCGTACGATGTGCACGTGCGGTGCGCGATCTGGCGCATGCCCACGGCGTTCAGATGCCGATTACCGAAGCCGTGTGCGCGACGTTGTTCGATGGTTTGCCCGCGCGTGCCGCGGTGGAGGCGTTGTTGCGGCGCGACGCCCGCGCCGAGCGCGAGGACGACAGTCACTCAGGCTGACGTTTTCCGCGCCGAATCGCAAGGTTCGCTGGCGGTCCCCATGGATTGTCGGCACTTTGCTTCCCCGGCGACGGCATCCCGTCGCCGACACTCGCTGCAAGGGAGTCCCGCCCATGTCGCAAGTTGTCCATCTTCACGCTTCTCAAGGCGATATCACGCAATCTCCGGTCGACGCTATCGTGAATGCAGCGAACGAATCGCTGCTGGGCGGTGGCGGCGTCGACGGCGCCATTCGCCGTGCTGCCGGACCGGAGCTCGTCGACGCCTGTCGCAAGCTGCATGGCTGTCCGACAGGCCAGGCCAAGCTCACACCGGGATTTCACCTGAAGGCCAGGTACGTGATTCATGCAGTCGGCCCGATCTGGCATGGCGGCGCCAACGACGAGCCCGCGCTGCTCTCGAGTTGCTACCGCGAGAGCCTGCGCCTGGCGTCGGAACACGGATGTCGCAGTGTGGCGTTTCCCGCGATCAGTTGCGGCGTCTTCGGCTACCCCGCCGAGTTGGCGGTGCCTTTGGCGGTATTTACGGTGCGCGACGCGGTGGCACATTTCCCGACGATCCAACACGTGGAGTTCGTTTGCTTCGACAAGGCGATGCTCGCGCTTTATCGGAAGGAACTCGCCAGTCAGGACCCGCCCGCGTAGCCTTGCTGACGCCAGGCTTCGAAGACGACCACGGCCACCGTATTCGACAG
>OFTX01000704.1_pt1 | contig 15445 bp, 16 predicted proteins | sample 1775051 | NCBI WGS metagenome assembly OFTX01 (sample SAMN08195772, study PRJEB24354) | sludge metagenome | isolation source: sludge from phenol fed wastewater aerobic bioreactor A | place: India: Nagpur | collected 2016-09-15
GCCGGTGCGGCGGCCACGGCGGGCGCGGCGCTGGCCGTGGGCTGCGGCGCCGGCGTGGTGCCGAACAGGCCCTTGAGCCAGCCCATCAGGCCACCGGCCGGCGCGGCGGCAGTCGTGGCTTGCGGCGCCGGGGCCGGAGCAGGCGCCGCGACTGGCGCAGCAACGGGCGCCGGGGCCGGCGGCTGGGGCATGGGCACGTCGCGCAGCACGCCCTTGATGACGGGCTGCTGGCGGTTGGTGGGCTCCTGGCTGCGGCGCGTGACGTGGGTCGGGTCCTCGAACTCCTCGGCCAGCTTGTAGCTGCTGTCGATGTCGTCCAGGCGCGGGTCGTCGTGCTTGAGGCGCTCCAGCTTGTAGTGCGGCGTCTCGAGTGACTTGTTGGGCACCAGGGTGACGTTGACGCGCTGCTTGAGCTCGATTTTGGCGATCTCGGGGCGCTTTTCGTTCAGCAGGAAGCTGGCCACCTCCACCGGCACCTGCACGTGCACGGCGGCGGTGTTGTCCTTCATGGACTCTTCCTGGATGATGCGCAGGATCTGCAGCGCGCTGCTTTCGGTGTCGCGCACGTGGCCCGAGCCGCCGCAGCGCGGGCAGGGGATGGAGGCGCCCTCGGACAGCGCGGGTTTCAGGCGCTGGCGGCTCATCTCCAGCAGGCCGAACTTGCTGATCGAGCCGAACTGCACGCGCGCGCGGTCCTGGCGCAGCGCGTCGCGCAGGCGGTTCTCGACCTCGCGGCGGTTCTTGCTCTCCTCCATGTCGATGAAGTCGATCACGATCAGGCCGCCCAAATCGCGCAGGCGCATCTGGCGCGCCACCTCGTCGGCGGCCTCCAGGTTGGTGCGGGTGGCGGTCTCCTCGATGTCGCCGCCCTTGATGGCGCGCGCCGAGTTCACGTCCACCGCCACCAGCGCCTCGGCGTGGTCGATCACGATGGCGCCGCCCGAGGGCAGGGTGACGGTGCGCGAATAGGCCGACTCGATCTGGTGCTCGATCTGGAAGCGCGAGAACAGCGGCGCGTTGTCGCGGTAGCGCTTGACGCGGTGCGCCTGGTCGGGCATCACGTGCGCCATGAACTGGTGCGCCTGGTCGAAGATGTCGTCGGTGTCGATCAGGATGTCGCCGACGTCGCTGTTGAAGTAGTCGCGGATGGCGCGGATCACCAGGTTGCTTTCCTGGTAGATCAGGAAGGCCCCCTTGGCGCCCTTGGCGGCGCCGTCGATGGCGTCCCACAGCTTGAGCAGGTAGTTCAGGTCCCACTGCAGCTCGGGCGCGCTGCGGCCGATGCCGGCGGTGCGCGCGATGATGCTGGCGCCCTTGGGGTATTCCAGCTGGTCCATCGCCTCCTTCAGCTCGGCGCGGTCCTCGCCCTCGATGCGGCGGCTGACGCCACCGCCGCGCGGGTTGTTGGGCATCAGCACCACGTAGCGGCCGGCCAGGCTGATGAAGGTGGTCAGGGCCGCGCCCTTGTTGCCGCGCTCTTCTTTCTCGACCTGGACCAGCAACTCCTGGCCTTCCTTGATGGCGTCCTGGATGCGTGCCTGGCTGGGCGAAACGCCCTCGGCGAAATACTGGCGGGAAATTTCCTTGAAGGGCAGAAAGCCGTGGCGCTCCTCGCCATAGTCGACGAAGCAGGCCTCCAGGCTGGGCTCGACGCGCGTGACGACGGCCTTGTAGATGTTGCCCTTGCGCTGCTCGCGCCCCTCGATCTCGATCTCGTAGTCCAGCAGCTTCTGGCCGTCCACGATCGCCAGGCGGCGCTCCTCGGCCTGCGTGGCGTTGATCAGCATCCGTTTCATGATGCGTATTCCTTTGCGTCAATGCAATGCACAGCCCCACGATGGAGGCAATTGACGCCGGGACGATGCGCTGAAACGAGAGACGAAACGAAAACGCCGCGCGCCATCAGGCCACGGCGGGTGCCGGGCCAAGGAAGGCTGGGGCCGCGGGAGGCGCTGGCAGGCCGGCGCAGACCTCGCCCGTGCACACGCGCGCGGCCACGAGGGCCGGCGCTTGCACGGGACGCACGTCGTGACCGGCCCATGCCGACGGCAGCGGCACCGGCCGCAGCCAGTGCCAGCACATCGCAATCAGGGCCATCAACACGTCGGAGTCTCGCTGGGCTTGAACCCGCGGCGGCCGCTCGGGCCACCGCCGGTTTTGGGGTGTTTCGTCGTCAGGGTTTCATCGCATCGGCCTTGTCTGCGCTGCTCAGGTCGGGCCGTCGGGTTGCGAGGGCCGGGCGCTGGTCGGTGCGGACGTGGCGTCAAACGTTTACTGGCCCGGTGGCGGGCGGCGGGTGGATTTAGACTTGCCGTTTGCGGGAAGCCGCATGTCCATCCAAGCCGCCAATGAATACGACCGGGTGCCAGTGAAAGCCATTATAGAGGCCAAGGCCTCCCCGCCACGCCCGGCCGCCGCGCCCGCCGTGCTGCATCTCACGGTGGACGAGGAGAGCGCCGGCCAGCGGCTGGACAACTACCTCATCCGCCACCTCAAGGGCGTGCCCAAGACCCACGTCTACCGCATCATCCGCTCGGGCGAGGTGCGGCTGAACAAGGGGCGCGCGGCGGCCGATGCGCGCGTGGCGACGGGCGACGTGGTGCGCGTGCCGCCGGTGCGCCAGGCGGCGCGCCCCGAGCCGGCCCCGGCGGCGCCGGCGCGCGAGTTTCCGCTGCTGCTGGAGGACGACTGGCTGCTGGCCATCGACAAGCCCGCCGGCGTGGCGGTGCACGGCGGCTCGGGCGTGAGCTTCGGCGTCATCGAGCAGCTGCGCCGCGCGCGGCCCCAGGCGCGCCTGCTGGAGCTGGTGCACCGGCTGGACCGCGAGACCAGCGGCGTGCTGCTGGTGGCCAAGAAGCGCAGCGCGCTGAAGGCCCTGCAGGAGCAGTTTCGCGCCCGCTCCACCGGCAAGACCTACCTGGCCGTGGTGCGCGGCGACTGGCCCGAGCGCATCAAGGTGATCGACGCGCCGCTGCACAAGTACCTGATCGAGGGCGGCGAGCGCCGCGTCAAGACGGTGGCGGCCGAGCACCCCGACGCCATGCGCGCCGTCACGCTGGTGCGGGTGCGCGAGCGCGCCGGCGGCTACAGCCTGCTGGAGGTCACCATCAAGACCGGGCGCACGCACCAGATCCGCGTGCACCTGGCGGCGCAGGGCCATCCGATCGTCGGCGACGACAAGTACGGCGACTATGCGCACAACCGCCTGTTGCACAAGCGGGGCCTGAAACGCATGTTTCTGCACGCGTGGCGGTTACAGTTCGAGCATCCGGCCAGCGGCGAGCGCATCGAGCTGCTGGCACCGCTGCCCGCCGACCTGCCCTGGCCCCTGCCCGACGTTCCACCCGCATGACCCGCCCCCGCCAGTTCGACCTGATCTGCTTCGATTGGGACGGCACCCTGTTCGACTCCACCGCCATCATCACGCGCTGCATCCAGCAGGCGGTGGTGGACGTGGGCGGTGCGCGGCCCAGCGAGCAGGCCGCCTCGCACGTGATCGGCATGGCGCTGATACCCGCCCTGGCCAAGGCCGCGCCCGACGTGCCGCCCGAGAAATATCCCGCGCTGGGCGAGCGCTACCGCCACCACTACCTGCGCCACCAGAACGACATCAGCCTGTTCGATGGCGTGCTGCCGCTGCTGGCCGCGCTGCGCGAGCGCCACCACTGGCTGGCCGTGGCCACCGGCAAGAGCCGGCGCGGGCTGGACGATGTACTGGCCTCGCGTCAGCTGCGCGGCGTGTTCGACGGCTCGCGCACGGCCGACGAAACCGCCGGCAAGCCCGACCCGCGCATGCTGGGCGAGCTGATGCGCCAGTTCGGCGCCGAGCCCGAGCGCACGCTGATGATCGGCGACACCACGCACGATCTGCAGATGGCCGCCAACGCCGGCTGCGCCAGCGTGGGCGTGAGCTACGGCGCGCACCCGGCCGAGGAACTGACCACCGCGCTGAGCCCGCGCTTTCTGGCCCATTCGGTGGCCGAGCTGCAGGCCTGGCTGGCCGAACACGCATGACCGAACACGCCCTTCCACCCCTGTCCACCGACACCCCGATCGAGCTGTGCGCCTCGGCCGAGCTGAGCGAGGGTGGCCTGGCCGTGCCCTTCGACGTGGTCTACGACGGCGAGTCGTGCCGCGCCTTCGCCATCCGCTTCGAGGGGCGCGTGCACGCCTACCTGAACCGCTGCACCCACGTGGCGATGGAGCTGGACTGGCAGCCCAACCGTTTTTTCGACGACACCGGCCAGTGGCTGCTGTGCGCCTCGCACGGCGCGGTCTACGCGCCCGACACCGGCGAGGGCGTGGCCGGCCCCTGCCAGGGCGGCCTGGTCAAGATCGAGCTGATCGAAGCCGATGGCACGGTGCGCTGGCAGCCCACCGAGCGCCTGCAACCGGTGGTGTTCTGAGCGCCGTCGACTTGCCATTTTTATAGTCATTTCGGCCTCTGGCCCGCACCAAATTTGCGCAAACAGCTATGGAAAACGAAGTCACCCTCGACGCCAAGACGATTCACTGGGAACGCGCCGCCATTGAAAAGCTGCTGCTGGCCGACGTGCGCGAACGCCGCGCGGCGCGCCGCTGGCGCATGGTCAAGAGCCTGCTGTGGATGCTGATCTTCGGCGCCCTGATCTGGCTGCTGGCGCGCGACCAGTGGTCGGTCACGACGACGCCCAGCGGGCCGCACACGGCGCTGGTGACTATCCGCGGCGAGATTGCCGACCGCAGCGAGGCCAGCGCCGAATTCGTGCTGCCGGCCATGCGCAGCGCGCTGGAAGACTCGGGCACCAAGGCCCTGGTGCTGCTCATCAACTCGCCCGGCGGCAGCCCGGTGCAGGCCGGCCTGATCAGCGACGAGATCCGCCGCCTGCGCAAGAAGTACGACAAGCCGATCTACGCCGTGGTCGAGGAGACCTGCGCCTCGGCGGCCTACTACATCGCCTCGGCGGCCGACAACATCTACGTCGACAAGGCCAGCATCGTCGGCAGCATCGGCGTGCTGATGGACGGCTTCGGCTTTGTCGGCACCATGGACAAGCTGGGCGTGGAGCGGCGCCTGCTGACGGCCGGCGTCAACAAGGGCTTTCTCGACCCTTTCAGCCCGCAGACCGACACGCAAAAACAGTTTGCCCTGACCATGCTGGAGCAGATCCACCAGCAGTTCATCGCCTCCGTCAAGCTGGGCCGCGGCGATCGCCTGAAGGCCACGCCGGAGACCTTCAGCGGCCTGTTCTGGACCGGCGAACAGGCCGTCGGCATGGGCCTGGCCGACGCCTACGGCAGCCTGGACTCGGTGGCGCGCGACGTGGTCAAGGCCGACAAGCTGGTGGACTACACCAACAAGGAGAACCTGGCCGAGCGCGTGGCCAAGCGCTTCGGCGCCGCCCTGGGCGAGGGCACCGTGGCGGCGCTGCGCGCGCTGCCGGCGCTGCGCTGATCGTCAAGCCGCGGCCGCGCCGGCCGGCGGCAGGTCTGCCACGTCAAAGCTTTCGGGCGGCAGGCCTTGCGCGTGCCGCGCGGCCATGTGCTCCAGCGCGCGCTCCAGATGGCGCGTGAAGCGGCGGGTGTCGAACAGCGGCGCCGTGGCCAGGTTGGCTGCCAGCCGCTGGCGCAGGGCGCCCAGCGCGTCGGGCTCGCGCGCCAGGCGCAGGGCCAGCGCCTCGTATTCGTCGGCCGAGCGGGTGATCAGCTCGGGCAGGCCCACCGCATCCAGCAGGCTGGCCGCCATGCGGCCGGCAAAGGTGTGGCCGAGTTGGGTCAGCACCGGCAGGCCGGCCCACAGGGCGTCGCTGACGGTGGTGCCGCCGTTGAAGGGCAGGGTGTCCAGAAACAAGTCGGCCTGGCGGTACTGCGCCAGGTACTGTGCGTAGGGCCGGCGCTGGGCGAACACCAGGCGCTCGGGCTCGACGCCGCGCGCCTGGGCCTCGGCGCGCAGGTTCCGGCGCGCCGTCTCGCCGTCGCCCAGCAGCCACAGCACCGCCTGCGGCAACGCGCGCAGCAGGTTCATCCAGCGGTCGAACACGCGCGGATTGATCTTGTAGCTGTTGTTCAGGCAGCAGAACACGAAGCCGTGTTCGGGCAGGCCCAGCTCGGCGCGCGAGGGCGTGTCGGGCGCGATGGCGCGCGCATCGTCGTTGGCCTGGAACGATTCGGGCAGGCGCACGATGTGCTCGGAAAAGGCTTGGGCCTGCTCGACTGGCGTGACCCAGCGGTCGCCGAGGATGTAGTCGAGCTGGGGCATGCCCGAGGTGCCGGGGTAGCCCAGGTACTGCACCTGCACGGGCGCCGGGCGCCGCGCCAGGATGCCGGGGCGGCCGTGGGTGGTCAGGCCGTTGAGGTCGATCAGGATGTCGATCCGGTGCTGGGCGATCAGCCGCGCCGCCTCGCCATCGCCCAACGCGTGGACGTCGATGAAATGCTCGAATGCCGCCTGCACGCGGTGGCGCTCGGGCGAGTCGTCGGCCTGCGGCCAGGTCGAGAACGCGAAGGTCTCGAAGCGGCTGCGGTCATGGGCCTCGAACACGCCGGCCATCAGGTGGCTGACGGCGTGGGTGCGCAGATCGGACGACAGGTAGGCCAGGCGCAGGCGCCGCCCGGCGGCGTGGGGGAGCGTCGATGGAGCCGATGCGCCGACGCCCTGGCTTTCGGCGGCGGCAAAGGCCCGGTTGGAACGCAGCAGGTCTTCGGCGCTGGCGTCCGGATGGGCCAGGGTGGAGATGGTGACGGTGCCGGCGGCGCCCGAGCGCAGCAGGCGCAGGACCTCGTCGAACAGCGCCGGCAGGCCGGCCCAGTGCGAGGTCTTCAGCATGGCGTCCACCAGCCACAGGGTGATGGCGGGGTTGGCCGGGTCCACGGCGTGCGCCTGTTGCAAGGGCGCCAGCGCGGCGGCCGGGCCCTCGACCTTGGCCAGCGCCATGGCCAGGCCCAGCAGCACCTGCGGCGAATGGGGCGCGCGCCGGGCGGCCTGGCGAAAGCGCTCGAGCGCCAGATCCGGACGGCCCAGCTGCTGCAGCGTGCTGCCGAACTTGAGCCAGCCGTCGGCGCTGTCCGCATCCAGCACGACGGCCTTTTCATAGCAGGCCAGGGCGTCGGGCAGGCGGCGCGCCTTTTCCAGCGCCTCGCCCAGCGCCAGCCAGGCGCGGGGCTGGCGCGGGTCGGCATCGGTGGCGCGCTCGAAGCTGGCGATGGCTTCGTCCGGCCGGTGCAGCGCCAGCAGGGCGTGGCCGCGGTTGAGCCAGGCGTGTGCATGCCGGGGTGCGATGCGCACCGCCTGGCTGAAGCTGGCCAGCGCCGCGTCGTGCTGCCGCAGCGCGTGCAGCGCGTTGCCGCGGTCATACCAGATGTCGGCGCTCCCGGGCTCGATGGCCAGCGCCTGGTCGAACCAGGCGACGGCGTCCTGCGCTTGGCCGCTTTGCGAGCACGCGGTGCCCAGCAGGCAAAGAAGCTGCGTGTTGCGCGGCTGCAGCGCCAGCGCCTGGCGCAGCGGCGGCAGGGCGTCGCCGGGCCGGCCGTCGACGATCCGGCTCATGCCCAGCAGTTGCCAGGCCTGCGCATGGCCGGGTTGCGCCTGCACGATGGGCTCGCACAGCGCCGCGGCCTCGGCGGCCTGGCCGGCGTTGAACCGCTCGACGGCGCGGGCGAAGCGCTCCGCTGTGCTGGCCGCTGCGCGCTCGGGGGTGCTGGAGTGGGACTTTGACTTGGACATCGTGTGGGCCTTGTCGTGCTTCGCATCGCCCTCGTCACGTTCTTGCTTCAACGGCCGATGGCATACACGGCTGGCATGGCGAGCGCCGCGGGCGCCGGCATGGCGCGCCGCCACTCGGCCACGCTGCGGCTGGTGCAGCGCGCCTGGGGCAGCGTCAGGCCCTGGCAGACGGCCAGTTGCGTGGTGGCTTGCAGATCGTGCAGCAGGGCTTGCAGCAGCGCGGTGTTGCGGTAGGGGGTTTCGATGAACAGCTGGGTCTGGCCGCTCTGGCGGGCCCAGGCCTCCAGCTCGCGCAGGCGCTGGGCGCGCGCGGCGGCTTCCTGCGGCACGTAGCCGACAAAGGCGAAGCTCTGCCCGTTCAGCCCGCTGGCGGCCAGCGCCAGCAGGATCGACACCGGCCCCACCAGCGGCACGACTGGGATGCCCAGCGCGTGCGCGGCGCGCACCACCGAGCTGCCGGGGTCGGCCACGGCCGGCATGCCGGCCTCGCTGATCAGGCCCATGTCCTGCCCTTGCAGCGCGGCGGCCAGCAGCGGCCGGGCGTCGGGCCGGGCGCTGGTGGGGTCGTGGTCGCCTTTCTTGTGCACGGCGCGGGGCAGCTCGGCGATGGCCTGCGCCTGCAACGGCTGCGCCAGCGGCTGGACGGCGTCGACGCGCTTGAGGAAGGCGCGGGTGGACTTGGCGTTCTCGCTGATCCAGTGCGTCAGTCGCGCGGCCACCTGCAGCGTGCCCAGCGGCAGCACCTCGGTGATGGCGGCCTGTTCGGCGCAGCCGTGGTCCAGCGGCGTGGGGACCAGATAGAGCCGGCCCTTGGACACCTCGGCCGTCATGGCAGCACCCGCCCGGCGGCGCGCAGCATGCGCGCGGTGCGGATCAGCGGCAGGCCGACCAGGGCCGTCGGGTCGTCGCTGTAGATGGCGTCCAGCAGCGCCACGCCCAGGCCCTCGCTTTTGGCGCTGCCGGCGCAGTCGTAGGGCTGCTCGGCGCGCAGGTAGCGCTCGATCTCGCCGTCGCCCAAGGGCCGAAAGCGCACCTCGACGGCGGCCAGGTCGCTCTGCTCGAAGCCGCTGGCCAGGCACACCACGGACAGCGCGGTCTGAAAGATCACGGTCTGCCCGCTCATGGCGCGCAGCTGCGCCCGCGCGCGCTCGTGCGTGCCGGGCTTGCCCAGCGGCTGGCCGCCCAGGTCGGCCACCTGGTCCGAGCCGATGACGATGGCCTGCGGAAAGCGCGCCGCCACGTCGCGCGCCTTGGCCAGCGCCAGCCGCCGGGCCAGCGCGGGCGGGGCTTCGCCGGGCTGCGGGGTTTCATCCACGTCGGGCGCCGCCACCTCGAAGGGCAGGCCCAACCGCGCCAGCAGCTCGCGCCGGTAGCGCGAGCTGGAGCCCAGGATCAGGGGGCGGTCGGCGGCGGGCAGGGTGGGGACATCGCTCATGCGGGCGATTCTCTTACACTGCCCGCATGAGTTCTTCGTTTGAGCCCCGGCACCTGGATGTGGCGGCCTTCGCCCGCGCCACGGCCCGCCTGTCGGCGCGCGATTCACTGCAAAAATATGAGCGTCTCGCGCTTGAAGTACGGGCACCAGAGCCCGATTTGACCCTTGAATGGCAGGTGCAGGGCGAGCAGCGCAGCGCCGCCGACGGCGTGACGCGGCCGGCGCTGCACGTGCAGGCCAGCGCCCGCCTGCCGCTGACCTGCCAGCGCTGCATGGGCGAAGTGCGGATGGACGTCCAGGTCGATCGCCATGTGCTGTTCGCGCGGGATGAAGACAGCGCGGCGGCGCTGGACGACGTGTCCGAGGACGACGTGCTGGCGCTGACGCCCGACTTGGACCTGCACGCCTTGATCGAGGACGAACTGCTGATGGCCTTGCCCCTGGTGCCACGCCACGAGGTGTGCCCGCAGCCGCTCAGGCTGTCGGCGCAGGACGCGGATTTCGAGGCGGCGCAAGAAGACAAGCGCCATCCGTTTGCTGCATTGGCGGTGCTCAAGGACGGCAAGAAGCACTGAGCCTATTGGGCGCGGCCGCCGCCGGCTTACTTGGTGCCGAAAATGCGGTCGCCCGCATCGCCCAGGCCGGGCAGGATGTAGCCGTGATCGTTCAGCTGGCGATCGATGGCGGCGGTGTAGATCGGCACGTCGGGGTGGGCCTGCTGCAGGGTGGCGATGCCTTCGGGCGCGGCCAGCAGGCACAAGAACTTGATGGAGCGCGGCGCGCAGGCCTTGATGCGCTCGATGGCGGCCACGGCCGAATGACCCGTGGCCAGCATGGGGTCGACCACGATCACGTCGCGCTCGGCCATGTCGGCCGGCATCTTGAAGTAGTACTCCACCGCCTGCAGCGTCTTGGGGTCGCGGTACAGGCCCACGGTGCCCACGCGGGCGTTGGGCACCACGCGCAGCAGGCCGTCGAGCATGCCGTTGCCGGCGCGCAGGATGCTGGCGAACACCAGCTTCTTGCCGTCGATCATGGGGCTTTGCATCTTCTCGAGCGGCGTTTCGATCTCCACCAGATGCGTCGGCATGTCGCGCGTCACCTCGTAGGCCATCAGCATCGCCAGTTCGCCCAGCAGGGTGCGAAAGCTGGTGCTGCTGGCCTCCTTGTTGCGCATCAGGGTCAGCTTGTGCTGCACCAGCGGGTGGGTGATGTGGTGGACTTGGGAGAGCGGTGTCTGGGGCATGCGGGCGATTGTAGGGATCGCCCGGCTGCTGGCGGGCGCCCGGGCGTTCACGATCGGGGAGCGCGGTCGCCCAGCCAATGGTCGACCGAGAGGCGGCCCGGCCCCCAGGCGGCAATCGCCAGCGCCATCGCGGCCCAGGTGAGATGGATGGGCCAGCCCTCCGGCACGGTCAGTTCGATGACGCCCGTCATCGCCAGCAGGCCCAGGGCGGCGAAGCGCGTGCCGAGGCCCAGCACCAGCAGCACCGGCAGCAGCACTTCGCCGCAGCCGGACAGAAACGCGACCACAGCCGGCGCGGGGAAGGGGTAGGGGCCGCCCGGCAGATGCAGTCGGAACTCGTCGGCAAACAGGTAGACCGCCGTGTCCTTGAGTTGCAGAAAGCCGTCCCATTTCAGCATGCCGGACTTCCAGAACGGCACGGCCAGCGCGATGCGCAGCACGAATTGCGCCAGCCACGGCTGGGCGATGGCCTGGACCAGGCGCCGGGCCTTGCCGATCAAACGGGTCGGGGCTGCGCGAGCGTGCGTCGAAGGGTGTGTGGTGGCGGTCATGTCGGCTCTCCGGGTTGAAGGGTGGTGAATACGCCTGCCGAGATCATTCCTGCCAGGTTGGCGCCGAGGTCGAAGGCTGGCGCCTCGTCGAACGCGGCAGCGGTTGCCGCGCCCAACGGGTCGCCCGCGAGCAGGCGGGTGAGAAAGGCCGCGCCGCCCGCGGGCAGGCGCGAGACGATGACGTCCGGGCCGGGGCGCGTGATGAGCGCATCCTCGGCGTCGTGCGCATGCAGCGGCGCCGGCGCGCCTTCGGCCTGGTTCAGCGTGAAGAGGGTGACGGCGGGATGGCGCGAGCGCACGATGCGCGCGGCCGGATGCGGCGCGAAGCGCAGCGCCATCAGCCGGGCCGGATCAATGGCGGCCAGCGCGCTCGCGTCGAGCGCGGGCCGGTCGGCCGCATGGTAGGCGTCCAGCCAAGCGCGTTCGATGCGCGCGACGTCGGCCAGCCAGGGCAGGTCTTGCGCGTATTCGTAGGCGGCAATGAAGGCGGGAAAATCGCGCCCGTACTCGAACAGCAGCGGCGACGTGGGTGGCGTGGCGCGCAGGTGAAAGCGCGCCATGGCGCGGAAGAACTCGGCACCGGTGATGCGCTGGACGGCCGGGTAGATGTCGGCCAGCGCCTGGATCAGGCTCACGGTCACGTTGTTGCGGTAAACGTTGTAGCGCCGGACCACGCCCTTGCCGCCGTGGGCCACCACATCCATGGGTGCCGGGCGCCGCGGGTCGGTCAGGCCGGGCGCGAATGCGGCGCCGTACTCAGGCCGCATGGTGGAGTTCCTCGCGCATGATCCGGCGCGCCGTCTGGGCCTGCGCGCACAGGGTGGGCCAGTCGGGCAGGTTGCTGTCCCATTCGATCAGCGTCGGCGTGGGGCCGATGCGTTCGATGACGCCGCGGTACAGATCCCAGACCGGCGGCGCGACGGCGCGGTCGTGGCTGTCGATGAGCAGCGGCGCGCCCTCGTCGTCGCGCTGCTCGCTGTGCCCGGCCAGATGGATTTCGCCGACCCGCTCCAGCGGGAAGGCGTTCAGATAGTCGGCGGCCGAATAGCCGTGGTTGACCGCCGAAACGAAGGCGTTGTTGACGTCGAGCAGCAGGCCGCAGCCGCTGCGTTGCGCCACCGCGCGGATGAACTCCGCCTCGCCCATGGTGGACGACGCGAACGCGAGGTAGGTGGCGGGGTTTTCCAGCAGCAGGGGCCGCCGGATCGCCGCCTGCACCTGGTCGATGTGCTCGCACACCCGATCCAGGGTGGCGCGGGTGTAGGGCAGGGGCAGCAGGTCGTTGAAGAAGGTGCCGCCATGCGAGGACCAGGCCAGGTGTTCCGACACCAAGGCGGGCTGGTAGCGCAGCACCAGGTCGCGGAACCGCGCCAGGTGCCGCTCGTCCAGCGCGTCCGGCCCGCCGATCGACATGCACACCCCGTGCAGGGACAGCGCATGGCGCTCGCGCAGGGCCGTGAGCATGCGGTGTGGCGGGCCGCCCGCGCCCATGTAGTTCTCGGCATGCACCTCGAAGAAGAAGCCATCCCCGGGCGGCTGCGCGAGGATCGCGGACAGGTGTTGGTGCTTGAAGCTGGAGCCCGCCGCGAGCATGGCCATTCCCCTGTGGTGTCAGCCGAAGGATCAGGACTTCATCGGCATGAGCGAGCCGTGGCCGCCGTTCGGCGTCTGGATGCTGGCGCAGGTGCCGCCTTGGACGAACTTCCACGAATTGCCCTGGAAGTCCATGGTGGACGTGCCCTGGCAGGTCGTGCCGGGGCCGGCGGCGCAGTCGTTCTGCCCCTTCAGGGCCACGCCGTAGCATTTCTCCTTGTGTGCGGCAATGGCCGCATCGGTCTCGGCTTTCGTCAGCGGCGCGGCATGGGCGGCCGATGCCAGCAGGCCGGCGATGGCGCTGGCCAGGATGGCGGAGGTGACTTTGGTGCTGGTGGACATGGAATCGTTCCTCAGGTTGGATGCGAGGTATCCAGGACGGATACGTCGACTCATTCGTCCCCGTCATGGGCGCGGTTACAGCGCGCCGCAAAAATCGCGGCCGGTGCGCTGTCCTCAACGGCGTGCCTTTTCGTTGCGGTGGCACTCGCAACCAAAAAGCGTTCCAATCATTCGCGGTGGCGCTGTAACCGGATCGCACCTTGATCCGAATGCACAGGCGTCACCTGTCCACCCATGTCCACGCCCGACGCCGAAACCGAACTGCACCGCCTGTTGCTGGCCGGCCTGGACGGCGACGAGGCGGCCTACCGGCGTTTCTTGCAGTTGCTGGCGGGACACTTGCGCGCCTACCTGGCGCGGCGACTGTTCGGCTGGCCGGACGACGTGGAGGATCTGGTGCAGGAATGTCTGCTCGCCATGCACAACAAGCGCCATACCTACCAGCCCGACCAGCCGCTCACCGCCTGGGTGCATGCCATCGCGCGCTACAAGCTGATCGATCTGCTGCGCGCCCGCGGCGCGCGCGAGGCGCTGCACGACCCGCTGGATGAGGAGATGCCCCTGTTTGCCGCCAGCACGCACGACGCGCACGATGCCCAGCGCGACCTGATGGGCATGCTGCAAAGCCTGCCCGACAAGCAGCGCCGCCCCATCGAGTGCGTGAAGATCGAGGGCCTGTCGGTGGCCGAGACGGCGCGCCTCACGGGCCTGTCCGAATCGGCCGTCAAGGTCGGCATTCACCGCGGCCTGAAGGTGCTGGCCGCGCGCTTCGGCGCCGCGCGGCGCCTGGAGGGCCACGCATGAAGACCGACGAGCTGATTGGCCTGCTGGCCACGCACGCCGAGGCCGAACGCCGGCCCGCCACCGGGGCCGCCCTGGCGCGCGCCGTGTGCGTGGGGCTGCTCGGCTCGCTGGCCATCGTGCTGATGGGCTACGGGCTCAACCACCGGTTTCCGCAGGTGCTGGGCATGCCCCTGTTCTGGATGAAGCTGGGCATGCCGGTGCTGGTGGCGCTGTGCGCGGGCGTGGTCGCGAGCCGTCTGGCGCGCCCCGGCGTGTCGGCGGGTCGCGCCGGCTGGGGTATCGCGCTGGCGCTGGTGGTGGTGTGGGGCGTGGCGGCGGGCCAGTGGCTGGCCGCGCCGCCGCCCGCGCGCGCCGAACTGCTGTGGGGCCAGACCTGGCGCAGCTGCGCCTTCAGCATCGGCCTGATCTCGCTGCCGGTGTTGGTGGCGGCGCTGGGCGCGTTGCGCGAAATGGCGCCCACGCGCCTGCGGCTGGCGGGCGCGGCGGCCGGCGCGCTGGCCGGCGGCGCCGGCGCCGCCGTGTACGCGCTGCATTGCCCCGAACTGGGCGCGCCCTTCATCGCCGTGTGGTACGTGCTGGGCATGGCGCTGCCGGTGGCGCTGGGCGCCTGGCTGGGGCCGCGCGTGCTGCGCTGGTGAGGGCGGGCGCGCGCCGCAGGCGGCGTGACTGCGTCAGCGATCTTGTGGCGCCCCTTGACGTGGCCGCGTTCAGGCGGCCTTGCCCAGGCCTGCCGCGGCACGGCGCGGCGACAGATGGATGCCGGCCAGCATGCAGCGCACCGAGCCACCCGCCAGCTCGATGGTGGGCACGGCCAATGGCAGCAGGCGCGCGCTGCGCTCGATGCGCGCCTTCTGCCGCGCCGTGAGGCTGTCGCAGGCACGCTGCGACAGCGCCAGCACGCGACCCGCGCGGCCGGACAACTCGATGGCATTGCCCGCGAATTCGCCGATCTGCTCGGGACTCAGATCGATCACCTCGTGTCCCCACTCCTGCAGCCGCGCCACCACCTCCCGCGCACGGCTCGAATCGGTCAGCGAGCGCGTGCCCAGCAGCGCGAACTCGGTGGCCACGCACATCAGCACGTTGGTGTGGTAGATCGGCCGGCCCGCCATGTCGGCGGTGTCGAAGACGATGGGCTCGAAATTGAAGTGGGTGCTGAAGCGCTCCAGCAGCACCGGATCAGCCCGGTTGGAGCGGGCGGTGTAGGCCACGCCGGCCGTGTGGTCGAGCACCATGGCGCCGGTGCCTTCGAGGAACAGCTGGTCGTGTTCCAGCCCCGAATAGTCGATCACGTCCTGCACCCGGTATTCGGTCTTGAGCATCTCGATGATGTCCTGGCGCCGCTCGCGCCGACGGCTGGGCGAGTGCATCGCGTAAATGGCCACGCGCCCGCCCGGGTGGGTGGAGAACCAGTTGTTGGGGAACACCGAGTCGGGCGTGTCCTGCTCGCCGCGGTCTTCGAACAGGTGCACGCGCACGCCGGCGTCTTGCAATTGCTCTGCCGCTCGCGTCACCTCGCGGTGCGCGGCCGCGGCGATGGCGCGCGCTTCGCCCCCGGCGGCCGGGTTCTGGAAGGCGTTGTCCGTGGCGGTTTCGGGGTTGGGCGTGAAGCGGTGCGGGCGCACCATCACGACGGCCGCGGGGGCCTGGATCGAGCGGAAGGTGGACATGGCGGCAGCGTTGGGTGTCGTGGCTTCAGAAGGTGTGAATGAATCGCGAGTGCCCGAAAGGATCGTCAAAACGCGTCCGATCAAGGCGCAAAGCGCAGCCGT
>OFTX01000706.1_pt1 | contig 15427 bp, 10 predicted proteins | sample 1775051 | NCBI WGS metagenome assembly OFTX01 (sample SAMN08195772, study PRJEB24354) | sludge metagenome | isolation source: sludge from phenol fed wastewater aerobic bioreactor A | place: India: Nagpur | collected 2016-09-15
ATCTTCATGTCGTCCGTCGTTGCGGGTTCGACATTTGACTTCACCTCTTCAGGCTCATCGACTTTCTCTGCGTTCGCTAGATAACGCAGCTCGGCCGTCGAATCCCAGACGCGGATTTTCGTCGCGGCAGGCAGCATCAATCCGAATTCTTCCAGTACCCCGCGCGGATCGATGACGGCGCGCGAGCGATAGGGCGGCGCCTTGTACCAGACGGGCGGCAGGCCGAGCACGGACCAAGGGTAACAGGAGCACAGCGTGCAGACGACCAGGTTGTGCGTCTCCGGCGTGTTGAACACCGCCTGCATGTGCTCGCCCTGCCGGCCGGTATAGCTCAGCGATTCTATCGCCGCCGTGGCGTCGCGGCGGAGCCAGTCGGCGTAGGCGGGGTCCGTCCACGCCTTGGCTACCACCCGGGCGCCGTTGCGCGGGCCGATCTTGGTCTCGTAGGTGTCGACGATGACGTCGATGGCCGCGGGATCGATCAGGCCCTTGCGCGCCAGGATCGTCTCCAGCGCGCGCACCCGCGCCGCAAACGGATCGAGTTCGTTGTCGTGATCATGATCGTGGGACATGACGGCAAATTACGTGCACGCCCTGCCGCCGGCAAGCACGGCGACTTGGGCCAGAGGGCTCGCCGGAGGAAAATTTACTCGGCGGCGGCCTTCTGGGGTTCGTTGTCCTCGGCGTCGAACAGCGAGGGCTGCTCGCCGGTATCGACGAGATGCAGCTCGCTCTTGCGCTTCGGCCAGAGACCGACGAGCCAGCCGGACAGATGCTCGAAATAAACATAGATCACCGGCGTGACGAACAGTGTCAGCGCCTGCGAGGCGACGAGGCCGCCAACGACGGCGACGCCGAGCGGCTGGCGCAGCTCGGCGCTGGCGCCCGTTCCGAGCGCGATCGGGATCGTGCCCATCAATGCCGCCAGCGTCGTCATCATGATCGGGCGGAAGCGCATCAGGCAGGCCTTGTGGATGGACTCCGTCGCCGACATGCCTTCGCGTCGCAATTCGAGCGCGACGTCGATCATCATGATGCCGTTCTTCTTGACGATGCCGATCAGCATCAGGATGCCGATGACGGCGATGACCGAGAGATCCATGCCGGCAAGCCGCAGCGCGATCAGCGCACCGAGCACCGCGGACGGCAGGCCCGTCAGGATGGTGAGCGGATGGATGAAGCTCTCATAGAGTATGCCCAGCACGATGTAGATCGTCAGGATCGCGCCGCCGATCAGCAAGCCCTGGTTGGCAAGTGAATCCTGAAACGTCTTGGCCGTGCCGGCGAAGGTCGTCGAGATCGCCTTGGGCATCCCGATCTTGTCCTTCAGCGCATTGATCTCTGTCACGGTGTCGCCCAACGCCACGCCTTGCGGCAGGTTGTAGGAGACCGTCACGGCCGGAAGCTGGCCGAGCTGGTTGACGGTGAGCGCGCCGGCGGTGCGTTCGACACGGGCGAAGGCTCCGAGCGGCACGAGGCTGCCGCTGGCCGTCCTGATCTGGATGGCCAGCATGCGCTCCGGCGACCATTTGATGTTGGGGTCGACCTCTGTGATCACCTCATAGCTGTCCGCGGAACCGAAGATGGTGGACACCTGCTCGGTGCCGAAGCCGCCATAGAGGCTGGACCTAAGCGTATTGGTATCGACCCCGAGGTTCGCCGCCTTGTCACGATCGATGACGAGCGAGGCCTGCAGGGCGTTGTTTTGCAGGTCATTGGTGACGTCGGTGAAGAACTTCGGGTTCGCCGCCATCTCATCGGACAGCTTCTGCGCCCAGATGTCGGTCTGGCCGGTATCCAGCCCTTGGACGACCAGCTGATAGGCGCTGGCGGACTGCCGCGACCCAAGCCGCAGATTCTGCACCGGCTGCATGTAAGCCTCGATGCCCGAGACGCTGGCAAGCTGCTTGCGCAGGTCGGACATCACCTTGTCGATATCGGGCCGCTGGTTCTTGCCCTTGAGCTGGACGTAGAGCTGCCCCTGGTTGAGGGCGTTGTTTCCATTGCCGACCGATCGCGCAACGTGATCGACATAGGGCGAGTGGGAGAACACGCTGGCGACCTGGTCCTGCAGTTTCACCATGGCGTCGAACGAGATGTCCTGGCGCGCGATGGTCGTCACCGAAATCTGGCCTATGTCCTCCTGCGGGAAGAAGCCCTTTGGCGAGACCTGAATCAGCCAGACCGATGCCGCCGCCGTTCCGACGAACACCAGGAAGACGAGGAAGGTGTGGCGCAGGCAGAAGCTCAGCAGCCAGTCATAGCCGCGCAGGAAGAAATTGTGCTTCTGGGCATGGTCATGCGCCGCCTGCCGGTCTGCCGCCGAGACGGACAGCAGGCGTGAACACAGCATCGGGGTGAGCGTCAGCGACACGAACATCGACGCCAGGATCGCGACCGTCACCACCACCGCGAACTCGTTGAAGATGCGGCCGATGACGCCGCCCATCAGAAGCACGGGGATGAACACCGCCACCAGCGAGATCGAGATGGAGATGATAGTGAAGCCGATCTCGCGCGCGCCCTTCAGCGCCGCCTCGAAGGCGCCCAGCCCGTCCTCCTCCATGTGCCGGAAGATGTTCTCCAGCATGACGATGGCGTCGTCGACGATGAAGCCCACGGCGAGGGTCAGGGCCAGCAACGACAGGTTGTCCAGGCTGTAGCCGAGCGCGTACATGACCCCGAAGGTGCCCAGGATCGAGATCGGCAACGCCACCGCCGGAATCAGCGTGGCCGACAGATTGCCCAGGAACAGGTAGATCACGAACACCACGAGCACGCCAGCCAGCAGCAGCGTGAACTGCACGTCATTCACGGACGCGCGGATCGATTGCGAACGGTCGTAGTGCACGCCCAGCGATACCGAGGGCGGCAGCCCGGCGCGGAACGCCGGCAGCACCGCCTTGACCCGCTCCACCGTCGCCACTGTATTGGCGCCGGGCTGGCGTTGGATTGCCAGCAGGATCGCGCGCTGGCCGTTGTACAGGCTCATGCGCTGGTCGTCCTGCACGCTGTCCCGTGCCGTGCCGATATCGCTCACATGCACCGGTGCGCCATCACGATACGCGACGACCACGTCGTTGTAGGCGTCCGCACGCTGCAACTGGCCATCGCTGCGTATCGGCAATTGCTGGCGGTTGCCATACAGCGAGCCGGTCGACTGGTTGACGTTGGCCTTGGCGATCGCGCTCTGCACCTGGTCGATGCCGATGCCGCGGGAGGCCAGGCGGTCGGGGTCGACACTGACGCGCACGGCATACTTCTGCGAGCCGTACACATTGACCTGCGCCACGCCCTCGATCATCGACAGCTGCTGCGCCAGCTCGGTTTCCGCGTATTCGTTGACCGTGGTCAGCGGCAGCGTCGTCGAGCTCATCACCAGGTACAGGACCGCCGAGTTCGCCGGGTTGCTCTTGAAGTAGGTCGGTGGCGCGGGCATGTCACGCGGCAACTGGCGCGTGGCCGATGAAATCGCCGCCTGCACGTCCTGCGCCGCGCCATCGATGTTGCGATCCAGGTTGAACGTCAGCGTGATCGAGGTCGAGCCGAGCGCGCTGGTGGAGGTCATCGAGTCGATGCCGGCAATCCGCGACAGCGCACCCTCCAGCGGCGTGGCCACCGCCGACGCCATGGTTTCCGGCGATGCCCCGGGCAGGCTCGCGCTGATGTTGATGGTCGGAAAGTCCACATTCGGCAATTCGTTCACCGGCAACTGCGGATAGGCCGCGATGCCGAAGACGATCAAGGCAATCATGACCATCGAGGTCATGACCGGCCGCTGGATGCACAGTTGTGGAATGTTCACGGCGTCAACCCTGCGTGACCTGGACCGGACTGCCGTCGACCAGCAACATCTGGCCCTCGGTCACCACCTGCTCACCGTCCCGCAAGCCCTTGTCGACCACGGCGCGGCCCTGGGTGGTCGGACCCAGGGTGACCGGCCGCTGCTGCGCCCTACCCTCCGCGCTCACCACAAAGACGAAGCTGCCCTCCGTGGAGCTTTGCAGCGCGTGAACCGGCACGCTCACCACGTCGGTCAGGCGGGTGGTCGGCAACTGCACCTGGACGAACTGGCCGGGCGTGAGCCGATGTGCGGCATTGTCGAACTGCGCCTTCAGCACGATGGTGCCGGTGGCGACGTCGACGGCGTTGTCGATGAAGTCGAGCTTGCCAGACAACGGTGCCTCCTGGTCGCCGGCAACCGTCACCTGCACGCTGAGCGGCCCCGCCTTCCCTGCCGTGCGTACCGCCGGCAGGCTGTCTTCCGGGATGTTGAACGCCACCCGCACCGGCTCGATCTGGTTCAGCACCACGATATCCGTGGCGCTGTCGGTGATCTGCGCGCCCGGGTACACCAGCGGGGCACCGGTGACACCATCGAACGGCGCCACGATGCGGGTGTAGTCCACCTGCGTCCGCGCCAGTTCCTGGGCGGCCTGGTCGCTTTGCAGCGTGGCCTCGGCCACCGCCAGATTCGCCGTATAGAGGTCGTAGTCCGACTTGGAGACGAAGCCCTTGCCAAGCATGTCGGCATAGCGCTGCTGGTCGGCCTTGGCCTTCTGCAGCAACGCGCGGTCACGTGCCACGCTGGCCCGTGCCTGGTCCAGTTTGGCCTGCAGCAGGTGTGGGTCGATCTGCGCCAGCAAGTCGCCCTTGCGCACCTGGGTGCCAGGCTGGAAGGCCAATGACTGTAGCTGGCCAGACGTCCGGGCGCGTACGGTCACGGTCGACCACGCCTCGACCCTGCCCACCACCTTCAGCGACAACTCGAGGTCACCCTTGCTCGCGGCCACCACCTCCACCGGTACCGGCGCCCCCGTCCGTTGTGGCGCCGCTTGCCGGGCCGCCCTGCTGCCGCCCACGAAATGCAGCGACACGGCGACTACCACAGCGCCAGCCGCCAACAGGGCGATTTTCTTCCACACCATACAGATCGATCCCAAGTGTCCTTGAACGGGCGGCCAGTCGAGCTTCCGGTCGCAGGCCACTGCTGGCAAACTGCCCCTGACCCAGACACAACGCATTGGTGAAGATTGCGGTGACCGCAATTCCACCGGAGAGGTCCAACCAGGATGGTCGCCATCCGGCGCAGCGATCACCCTTGGCACTGGTGTTCGGCGGCCGGAAACGGCCATCGTAGCAGCATATCAAGCGCCGGCGCCGCCGGTCATGGCTTGCTGCGCGAAGCTCCTACGTCCCACTGGCCAGTGCAGCGCGCCATGTCCATCACCCTGATCCAGGCCGACATCACCACGCTCGAGGTCGATGTCATCGTCAACGCGGCCAACCCGAGTCTGCTGGGCGGCGGTGGCGTCGATGGCGCCATCCACCGTGCGGCCGGAGCGCGCCTGCTGCAAGCCTGCCGGGTCCTGCCGGAGATCGCGCCAGGCGTGCGCTGCGCCAGCGGCGATGTCCGCCTCACGCCGGGTTTCGATTTACCTGCGCGCTACGTGATCCATGCCGTGGGGCCGATCTGGCAGGGCGGCACGCGCGATGAGGCGCGCCTCCTGGCCAGTTGCTACACGCGGGCGATGCAACTGCTCGCCCAACGGCAGTTGCGCTCAATTGCCTTTCCCGCCATCAGCTGCGGGGTCTACGGCTATCCGGCGCCCATGGCGGCAGCGGTCGCCGTGGCGGCACTGCGCGAGGCGTTGGCAAACAGGCCGGCTGACGTCGTCCTGTGCAGCTTCAACGCCACCGTCCGGCAGGCTTTCCAGGCAGCCCTGGACAGTGCGTCGACGCATCCACACTGAACCGGGGACCCGATTCCTGCCGCATCGAACGTTCTGTGGAGACCGCCCGGCCCAGCTTGGGGCGGGCACGGGCAAGGCAATCAGTGCAGCTTGAACGGATACAGCGGCGCCAGACCGTCGCCCGGGCCGTCACCGGCGGCGGCCTTCCAGGCAAAACCCCGCTTGAACACGCGCGCAAGGGCCACGGCGCCACCCGCAGCCGGCTGCCCGGCATAGACCTGCCGCTGCACGCCGGCCACGGCCTCGCGCTGCGCAGCGTCACCCAGCAGTTCAAGCACTTCGCCCAGGCTGCGGACGGACGGCCGCTCCGACCGCGCCCAAGCCAAAAGGCTGTGCGCCTGCACCGCCGCATCGGTGCCGCGGGCCGCGGCCAGGAAGCGCAGACGTCCTTGCCGCGGTGAAGCCGCCTCCGGGGTCACCGGCGCGGCCGGCACCGGCGCGGGCGTGTTCCTACGGTGCCAACGCGTCCACCAGACCACGGCGCACAGCAGCGCCAATGCCATCAGCCCGGGGACGAGCCAGCGCCACGACCAGGTCGTGCCCGCCATCGACAGCGCTTGGCCGTGTGCCCCCTGTGTGGCCTTGGCCGCCACCGGGACGGAGGTCGTCGCGGCCGGCGGCGCCGCGCCGCTGCTGCCGAGCGCAGGCAACACCGTCAAGCGGTGCGCGGGGACCTGCGCCACTTCCACGCGCCCGGTGAGCACGTTCCACCACTGTACGGTGGTCGCCGGCACGGTCAGCGTGCCGTCTTGGTTGGGCACCAGCGCAAATGTCCGCTGACGCTGCCCGAACAACCATTGCCCTTCCGGCTGGCTGCTTTGTTCGGTCTTGCCCGGATACACCGTCGCCCCCGGGATGGTGGGCATGCTCAAGGCCGGCAGTGCCTCGGCAGGCAAGCCGGTGGCGCGCATGGTCATGGTGAGGTTCAACACCTGCCCCACACGCGCTGGATGCTGCGCGTCCGGCCAGCCGTCGATGCTCAAGCTCAGGTCGCGCGCAGGCAACCAGTCGGCGCTGCCCCAGGACGCCGGGGGTGCCTGCACCTCGATGGATACCGCCGGCGCGCTGGCCGACAGTGGCGTGGCGGAGCCGAAAAAGCTGTTCGGATCCATCGGGTCGGTCGAATCGCCGCGGAAGCCCGTGGCCGGTATCTCGATCCGGCCCGCCTGCTGCGGGGTCAGTGCATAGCGGCGCTCCAGCACGTGATAGTCACGACCGCCGCGTTGCGCCTGGTAATTGAGATCGTTCCCCAGCTGGTGCACGTCCATGCCGTCCACGCGCGGTGGATCCAGCGTGCCGCTGGTGATGTTGACCGCATAGTACAGGCGCTGCACATAGCTGAACTGCTCGCCCACGTAGCCTTGGGTCGGAGTGATCTGCGCCTGCATGAACACGTCGCCGCGCGCACGGGCGACAGCCTCTGGATTGGGTGCATCGACTGTCAGCTGCAGCGGCGGCGTCTGCTCGCCACTGACGTCCAGGGCCGGAATGGTCAGTGTGCCGGCGTGGTTCGGCCGCAAGGCCACACCAATGGTCATGGTCGACGAGGCGTGGCCGTTGAGCACGCTCACGCTGCGGTTTTGCGAAGTGCCAAGTATGGTGAAATCCTTTTGCAGCACCTGCAGATCGGGCATGGCGATGCTGCTGCCGGCACCCTGCACCTGCAGGTTCAGCGTGACGGTTTCGCCAAGCTGCACGGTGCTCCGGTCCAGCGTGGCCTGCACCCCGCCAGCCCATGCCGCGAACGGCACAAACAGGGCCAGCAGCGCAGCGGCGAGCCAAGGCAGGCGCATCACGGCTGGGTTCCCCCGCCGTCACCAGCCATGCGCTGCTGATATTCCAATGCGAACTTGCGCCGCAACAGCGCGCCCGGATCGTCCGGTACGCGTTGCAGGGCTTGGCGCAGGGCCGCCGGAAGCCTGGCCTGCGGGTCATCTGCCGCCAGCGCGCCCAATTGGTGGCCCGGCGGTTGCGTCGGCTTGGACTGGTCGGCCAGGGCTTGATCCATCTGTTCCTTCAAGCCGCGCTGCGCCTCGGCCGTCTGGGACTGTCGCGCGGCGCGCTGCTCGGCGGTCTCGGGCGGTGGCGGCCGGCCGTCCCGGGTCGACTGCCCATCATCCTGCTGCCTGCCGGACTGATCCTGGCCGGACGGCTGGTTTTGCGGCGCCTGCTGACCTTGCTGGTCCTTGCCGTCTTGCGTCTGCTCGCCACCCTTTGCCGTTTTCTGCTCACCCTGCTTGCCGGCCTGCTGCTGCTTGCCCTGCTCCGACTGCTGGCGCTGCTTGCGCTGCCATTCCTCCAGCGCCTGGCGATTGGCGCGCGCATCCGCATTGTCGGGATCGAGCTTGAGCGCATGGTCATAGGCGGCGATGGCCTGGCCGTACTGGTGCTGCTGGGCCAAGGCATTGCCCAGGTTGTAGGCGCCATTCGAGCCCGGCGCCTCCCGGAATGCCTGTGCCGCAGCCGCATACCCACCGGCCCGATAGGCCGCCGTCCCGCGCAGCGCGGGATCGCGGGCAAGCTCCTGGGCCAGCTTGGGATGTCCGTTGCGCAAGGCCTGCGCAGCCTGCTGGTCCGGGCGCTGCCACCAGTCCGCCCAGCCGGCCGCCATGGCGGGACCAGGCACCATGGGCAACGTCGCCAGCACCACCAGCAGCAACCAGCCGCGGCGAAAACCCAGGGCCACCAGCAACAGCAGCGGCAGCAGCAGCCATGGCCCCTGATCCTGCCAGGCATCGCCGGCCTCGTCGGTCATCGCCTTTGCGCGCACTGCACGCAAGCCGGCATGCAAAGCCTGGACATCGTCCTGGTTGGCGGTCATCACCTCGTAGCGCCCGCCACCTGCCGCAGCCAGGCGGGACAACGCGGCATCGTCACGCGGTGCCAACACCACGCGGCCATCGCCGTCACGCAGGAAGTCTCCACCGCCCAGCGGCACCGGGCCGCCTTGCGCGCTGCCGACGCCCAGGACCGAGACCTGGACGCCTGCGGCCAATGCCGCACGTGCCGCCGCATCGGCGGCCGCATCGGCCTGGTCCGTGATCAGCACCAGCACGCCACCGCCAAGCTTGGCCTCTTTGATCAGCTGCACGCCCCGGGCAATGGCGTCGGCGGCGTCGTTCCCCGGCACGGGCATGGTGTCGGGCGCCATGGCGTCCAACAAGTCGCTGAGGCTGTGCGCGTCAGCCGTGAGCGGGGCGACCACGAAGGCCGCGCCCGCGTAGCCGATCAGCGCATTCAAGCCGTCGCGATTGCCATCGAGCAAGGCGTGCGCCTTTTGCCGCGCTCGGTCGAGGCGACTTGGTGGCATGTCGCGTGACAGCATGTCCTGGGCCAGGGAGATCGCAACCACCTGTGCGGCACGGTTGGCGTACAGCGGCTCGCTGACGCGGCTCCAGGTTGGTCCGGCGAGGGCCAGCGCACACAGGGCCCAGGCCAGTACAAACAGCCATCCCGCCAGTCGGTGGCGATGCTCCCCTCCGCTCAGCACCTGTGGCAACAGCTCGACGTCGACCAGGCGCGCCAGCTGCCGCTGGGCCATGCCCGCGCGCGTGGCCAGCCATGCGGCCGGCGGCAGCAGGACCAGGATCGCCAGCCACCACGGACGCATGAAATGGAATTGCTGCCAGATCTCCATCATGTCGCCGGCTCCGGCGCCAGGCGGAAGCGCCGGGCGGCCATCGCGGCCAGCAGCAGCGCCATGGCGGCAAGCAGCGGCCAGCGGAACAACTCGTGTCGTGGACGCAGGCTTGGGCCTTGCTGGGCGATCGGCTCCAAGGCATTGATCGTGCGGTAGGCATCGGCCAACTCGTCGCTGTCGGTGGCGCGGAAGAAGCGGCCACCGGTCTCGTTGGCCAGCGTGGTCAGCATGGCCGCATCCAGGTCGGCGGACGGGTTGACCAGCTGGCTGCCGAAGAAGTCGGGAACGCGCATGCGCGTGGCACCGATGCCGATGGTGTAGACCCGCACACCGGCTGCCTTGGCCGCGCGCCCCGCCTCACGCGGAGTGATGTGTCCGGCGTTGTTTACGCCATCGGTGAGCAGCACCAGGACGCGCGCCTCCTGCGGCAGCGCCGAGAGCCGTTTCACGGCCACGGCGATCGCATCGCCAATGGCGGTCTCGGTACCGGCCAGACCGACGGCCGCACCCTGCAACTGCGCGCGTACGGCGGACAGGTCGTAAGTCAGCGGTGTCACGAGAAAGGCTTGGCTGCCAAACAGGATCAAACCCATCTCGTCACCGCCGCGCCGGCTGATGAAATCGCCTGCAATCGCCTCGACGGCCTCGAAGCGGTTGACCTGCTGTCCACCCAGCACCATGTCCGGCGTCTGCATGCTGCCGGACAGGTCGACGGCCAGCATGACCGCACGGCCGCTATGCTGCAGCGCCTGCGGCGGCCCCACCCATTGCGGACGCGCGGCAGCGGCAACCAGGCACAACCACGCCATCAGCAGCAGCGACGCCACCAGCCGGTCGCTGCCGGTGGCCACCAATTGGTCGATGTGCAAACCCGGCTGCGGCAGATGCAGCGCCGCACCCGGCGCCGCCACCGGCAGCCAGTGCCGCAGCAGCCACGGCAAGGGCAGGAGCAACACCAACCACGGCCAGGCAAACTCAGGCATGGGCAGCCACCACGGGCTTCCAGTTGCGCGGCCGCAGGGCAAGCGTCAGCCAGGTACGCACCGCCGCAAGCGCCTGCGGCGGATCAAATGGCACATCGTTCCGATAGATGGCCTGGTCCAGCGCCATCAGTTGCTGCAACACGCCCGGGGTCACGGGCACCCGTTGCAGGGTGGCCTGCCACGCCGCCCCTTGCTGGCGTATGGCGTCCGGGTCATGCAAGCGTGCCACGCGCCGCAACAGCTGATGCAAGCCGGTGGCAAGCCGTACGTCGTCTGCGTCCCGGGCATGCCGCAGGCGGCAGGCTTCCAGTTCCCGCCACACCAGCCGCTGCGCGCGACGGCGGCGCCGCGCGCGACGCCACGCCCGTGTCGCCGCGAACACCAATGCCAGCGCCAGCACGGCCAGCAGCCACCAGCCCGGAGCCGGCGGCCACCATGACGGGTCGGCTGGCACATGGATGTCCCGCAGTTCGGGGGCGCCTGCAGGATTTGCCTGGAGTTGCCCTGTCGCTTGCCACATCATGAACGCGGCCTCCGCACCGGGTGCAGTGTGCGCGTGGCGGCCGCGCAGGCATCGGCCGTGCCATCAACCTCCACGCAAGGGCAAGCCAGCGCCGTGGCGGTGCTGCGCAACCGCACCGCGCCGGCGCCGAGCATGCGCAGCAGGGAGCGCTGTTGGGCGGCCGAACGCAGGCTGACCAGGCCACGGTGGCCGTTGCTTTCCAGCGGGTAGCTGCCGGGCCGAGCCGGTTTCAACTCAATGGCATCGGCAACCAGCACGAAGCTGAGCGAACCGCGCCGGGCCAACTCACGCAGCGGCCCCTGTGCCGCCGGATCCAGACTGAAGCCATCGCTGATCAGCACTACCCGACTGGCCAGTTGCAGCGAGCGCCGCAAGCGCCGCAGTGCCGCCGACAAGACCTCTCCATCGCCCATGGGCATCGCGCCATCCCAGCGGGCCAACGCACCGCAAGCAGCGAGCGCCCCTCGCAAGCCGGTCGTCGGCCGCAGCACCTGGCCCGGACCGGCGCCAAACCCGGCCATGCCGATCCGTTCGCCGGACTGGGTCAGCAGCCAGGCCAGCGCCGCGGCGACGCGAGCCGCCTGCACAGACTTGAACCGCCCACGGGAGCCGAAACGCATGCTGGCGTGCGTATCCAGCACCAGCAGCGTGCTGCTTTCGCGATCCTCCTGGAACAACTTGGTATGCAGCTTGCCGCTGCGCGCAGTAAGCCGCCAATCGAGCCGCCGCACATCGTCGCCAGCCTGATAGACACGGGATTCGGCGTAGTCCATACCGCGTCCAAACAGACGTGTGGTGTGCTGCCCGCCCTGCGTGGTGCGGCTGACCACCGGCGCGATGCGGCTGCGCCCGGCGCATTCGCGCAGCGCAATCAGGGCCGGCAGCGAGACCGCGGTGCGATCGGCATCGACCAGGGGTTCATGCGCCAACGCAGTCACGGCAAGGGCACGAGGTCCAGCAGCCGGGTAATCACCTGATCGGCATGCACGCCCTCGGCCTCGGCTTCATAGCTCAGCAGCACGCGATGGCGCAGCGCCTCATGGGCGATGCCATGCACGTCCTCGGGCAGGACGTAGCTGCGACCGGCCAGCCAGGCATGCGCCCGCGCGCAGCGATCCAGGGCGATGGTGGCACGCGGGCTGCCGCCCCAGGCAATCCAGCGCTTGAGCTCCACCCCGTAACGGCCCGCGTCACGCGTGGCCAGGACCAGTTGCGTCAGGTACTCCTCCAACGCCGGCGCCATATGTATGGCCATGGCAGCTGCCCGCGCCGCAAACACCTGTTCCTGGCTGAGCAGCGCTGCAGGTGCGGAACGATGCTCGACCTGGGCGTCGGCCTGCCGCCGCGCCAGATGCAGGATCGCCAATTCCGCGGCCGCATCCGGATAGGCAATGGTCACATGCATCAGGAAACGGTCCAGCTGTGCCTCCGGCAGCGGGAACGTGCCCTCGTGCTCGATCGGGTTCTGCGTGGCCATGACCATGAACAGCCTGGGCAAGGGCCAGGTACTGCGACCCACGGTGATCTGCTGCTCGCCCATCGCCTCCAGCAGCGCCGACTGCACCTTTGCCGGCGCCCGGTTGATCTCGTCGGCAAGCACGATGTTGTGGAACAACGGGCCGCGCTCGAACTCGAAGCTGCCGGACTGCGGGCGGAACACGTCGGTGCCAGTGAGGTCGGCAGGCAACAGGTCCGGGGTGAACTGCACCCTGTGGAAATCCGCGTCGATCCGCGCGGCGAGCGCCTTGACCGCCGTGGTCTTGGCCAGGCCGGGCGCGCCCTCGACCAGCAGGTGGCCATCCGCCAGCAGGGCGATCAGCAGGCAGTTGATGAGCCGCGGCTGGCCGATGACGCATTTCTCCAGATCCTCCCGAAGCGTTGCAAAGCGCGTCTGCAACTCGGTCGACACAGGCTCTTCGGGCATATCCATGGGCAGGCATTTCCTCGCGGTGATGATGCTCGCCAGGGCCGGGAATCCGCGGACCGCACGACGATGAGGGACAGACCATAACAGTCCGTACAAGTTTAACCACACCATGCCGGCCAGCGACCGGCAAACACGGGAAGTCCAGGCCGCATAAACGAGAAGACGGCCGCAGCCGTCTTCCCGTTCAGCTCTGTGCAGCGGGAACCGGACTCAATGCACCGAGTCGCTCAGGATCCGCGGCGTCACGAAGATCAGCAACTCCGCCTTGCTGTTGGTGCGCGACGTGGAGCGGAACAATGCCCCGATACCCGGGATGTCGCCCAGGCCCGGCACCTTGGTGGTGGAGTTGTTCTTGTTGATCTCGTAGATGCCGCCAAGCACCACCGTCTGCCCGTTGTCGACCAGCACCGAGGTGTTGATCTCACGCGTGTTGATGGTGGGAATCTTGCCGCTGCCCGGGGCATCCACGTAGCCGTCCAGCGCGTCCTTCTTGACGTTGATCGCCAGGTACACGCGATTGTCGGCCGTGATCGTCGGCGTCACCTTCAGCTCCAGTACCGCATCCTTGAACTGCACCGTGGCTGTGCCGCTGCCGGCACCCTGCCCGCCGGAGTTCTGGAAGGTGACATAGCCGATCTCCTGGCCCTGGCGGATCACGGCCTCCTGCTGGTTGGCGGTGATCACGCGGGGACTGGAGATGACCTCGCCACGACCCTCGGTCTGCGCAGCGGACAACTCGAGGTCGACCAGGTAGTTCTTGCCCAGGATGGCCAGGCCCAGTTGGCCCGCCGTGGTGCCGGTCACCGGCAGGTTGACGTTGAAGCCGCCGGAACCGTCGGTCTGGTAGGTGATCGCACCCGGCCGGGGCAGCGTGCCCGTGCCGCCGTTGCGGTTGAAGTTGGCCACGTCATAGGCGTACTGCGAATTGACGTTGTGACGGTTGATCGCCAACCCCGCCGCATTGCCGCCAGTCGGGCTGGTGCTGACCACGTTGCCGCCTGCGGTGGTGTGGTTGGCCTGCACGCCCCACTTCACGCCCAGGTTGCGGGTGAAGTCATCAGTGGCCACCACGATCCGGGATTCGATCAGCACCTGCTGCACCGGACGGTCGAGCACCTCGATCAGCTTGCGCACGTCGGCAATCTTCTGCGGCGTGTCATTCAGCAGCAGGGTGTTGGTGCGGTTGTCGAACGAGGCGCTGCCGCGAGGCGAGAGGAAACCACGCTGCAAGCCACCACCGGTACCGCCAATCCCGCCGCCACCCTGCATGCTGCCGGTGGTGAGGAGCTTGGCGATATCCGCAGCCTTGCCATAGCTGATCGGTATGTAGGCGCTGACCAGCTCGGCGGTGTCCTGCGCCTTCAGCTTGGCTTGTGCCACGTTTTGCTCATAGGTGGCCAGTTCGGCCTGCGGCGCGATCCAGATGACGTTGCCGTCACGCCGCTTGTCCAGCCCCTTGGCCCGCAGGATCACGTCCAGGGCCTGGTCCCAGGGCACGTTGACCAGGCGCAGGGTGACGCTGCCGCCGACGCTGTCCGAAGCCACCAGGTTGAGCCCGGAGATGTCGGCCACGAGCTGCAGCGCCGAGCGTACCGGGATGTCCTGGAAATTGAAGGTGACCCGCTTGCCATCGTAGACGGGCGGCTTGCCGGCCGCGGCCAAGGCCTCCGGGCTGGTGTCGGCCTTCCTGGGCGCCACCTCGACCACGTACTGGTTCGCGGTCTGGTAGGCCGAAGTTTCCACCGGCCCCTTCACCGCAATCTCCATACGTGCACCACCGCCGACTCCCGGCTTGGTCACGATGGATTGCACGGGCGTGGCAAAGTCCAGCGTGTCCAGGCGCTGTTCGAGGCGCTTGGGCAGGTTGGCGTGCGTGATGTCGACGATCACCTTGTCGCCTTCGTGGCTCATGTCCGCGTTGGCCCCGGAGCCGCTGAAGTCGATCAGTACCCGCCCCTGGCCGTCGGCGCCGCGGCGAAAGTCGATGTTGGCGATTGCCGGACCGGTCTCCGCCGATGGCAAGGCCTTGCTTGGGTCGATCGTGGACGCGGTGGTCACCGATTGCCCGGAGGTGCCGTTGTTGACCACCAGGACCAGCTGCTTGCCCTCCACGTGCGAGCGGTACGTCGACTCGCGCATCAGCTCGACCACCACGCGCGTGCGGCCACCGGCTGCCACCGCGGAGACGCCGGAAGTGGAGCCCTTGCCGATCTCCAGGTGCCGTGACGCCTCGTTGCTGGTATCGGCGAAGTCGACCGCGATACGCGGCGGGTTGTTGGTGGTGAAGATGCGCGGTTGCGGCACCGGGCCGTTGCCGAAGTCCATGTGCACCGCAATGCGCCCGCCCGGCAGGGTGTCATAGGTGATCTTGGTCAGCGTCGAGGTCGCGGCCGTGGCCAGGCTGGCCCAGCCCGTGCCGACGAGCAGCAATGCCAGCCACGCGCAGCGGAGCGAACGGTGCATGCCACGGCCTGGCACATAGCGGATTTGGTTGGTCATTGCAGCAGCCCCTGTCTTTTCCTATTTCTCGCCGAGCGCAATGCTGGCAGGACGTTCCATCCAGCCACCATTCCCGTTGGACACCATTTCGACCAGATCGAC
>OFTX01000707.1_pt1 | contig 15417 bp, 11 predicted proteins | sample 1775051 | NCBI WGS metagenome assembly OFTX01 (sample SAMN08195772, study PRJEB24354) | sludge metagenome | isolation source: sludge from phenol fed wastewater aerobic bioreactor A | place: India: Nagpur | collected 2016-09-15
GAGCGCGAAGCCATCGTCACCATCGGCTCGAAGGAAGGTCTCGCCCACCTGATGCTCGCCACGCTGGATCAGGGCGACACGGTGCTGGTGCCGAACCCGTCGTATCCGATCCATATCTACGGCGCGGTCATCGCGGGCGCGAACATCCGCTCCGTGCCGATGACGCCGGGCATCGACTTCTTCACCGAGTTGGAGCGCGGCATTCGCGAGAGTCATCCGAAGCCCAAGATGGTGATTCTCGGCTTCCCGTCGAACCCCACGGCGCAGTGCGTCGAGCTGGAATTCTTCGAGCGCGTGATCGACCTCGCGCGCAAGCACGACATTCTCGTGGTGCACGACCTCGCGTACGCCGATATCGTGTACGACGGGTACAAGGCGCCGTCGATCATGCAAGTGCCCGGCGCAAAGGACGTGGCCGTCGAATTCTTCACGCTGTCCAAGAGCTACAACATGGCCGGCTGGCGCATCGGCTTCATGGTCGGCAACGCCGAGCTGGTCGCGGCGCTCGCGCGCATCAAGAGCTATCACGACTACGGCACGTTCACGCCAGTTCAGGTCGCCGCCATCGCCGCGCTAGAAGGCGACCAGCAGTGCGTCGAGGAGATCCGCGAGCAGTACCAGCGCCGCCGCGACGTGCTCTACAAGGGGCTCACGGAAGCGGGCTGGGCCGTCGACCTGCCGCGCGCGTCGATGTACATCTGGGCGCGCATTCCCGAACCGTATCGGGCGCTCGGCTCACTCGAATTCGCCAAGAAACTGCTCGCCCAGGCCAAGGTCTCGGTCTCGCCGGGCATCGGCTTCGGCGAGTACGGCGACGAGTATGTGCGCTTCGCCCTGATCGAGAACGAATCGCGCATTCGTCAGGCCGTACGTGGCATCAAGCACATGTTCCGCGAAGACGGTCTGATCCAGCCGACCGTGGCCTGAACCACGCCCCGCAATACGGTCAACCGGCATCGGGGCGCATATCACCCCGATGCCCCGGATCCCGCCGCGACTTCGTGCTGAACGAACAGTTCACGGGATTGCGCTCCGCACAAGTCCACGCGGGCCCCGAACTGACATCGGACGACGCGACCCATGCAGCGCCCACGGCGCGGGTCGCATCCGAAAGACTCATGCGCAAACCACCCCCGAGTGCCGGGTCGGCGACATAGTCGCACATGACCCTGTGCTTCCTGGCATCGAAGCGAGCCCCCGAAAAGCGAAGGTGCGCGAGCATGCCCTCGGAGGCTCTCGGTTGCTCGCCGTGCCACGTGCCGCCGTTGGCGTTGGCCGTGTAGACGATCGTCTCGTTGCCCACGCTTTGGTGGATGTCGGCCACGGCCGGACAGGCATTGATCTCCGCGTGCGCCGCCGTTGGACCGAAAACGGCAAGTGTGCCCACGATCATCGATATCGTACGAAACATGACGCGCTCCTTCTGAGGATGATGTGACAGACGATTCGGGATGTCCGGCACGATTACACCTGCTGGCCTGACGACCGAATTCCGAAAAGCGTCGCCGCGCGTGCGGGAGAGTTCCCGTTCGGCACGTCCTGACGATAAAAAAGAGGAGGCAAAAGCCTCCTCGTCAAAACATGCGATCGATGGTGTCGACGTCGCGCTAGGCAGGCAGCCACTCCTGCAACGTGACCTCGATGGTGATGAACGACAGATTGCCGCCGCGAACGAAGCGCCCGGCGAACATGCGGCCTTCGGTGTCGGCCACCATGCCGTGCAGCATGGGCAGCGTCTGGGCGGCTTCGGGGCGCACGTCGACCTCGCCGAACACATTGAGGATTTCCACCCCCGGGCCGCTCACCAGCTGCTCGCGCCAACTGTCGCCTGCTCGGAACGCGAGACGCGCGTCGATCAGGCTGCCGACCGCGCCGCGTACGATGGCCCGCGCAATGCCATGCTCGGCGCACAGTGCCTCGATGCTTTCGGTCAGATCCTGATTGGGTTTGAGACGGGCCACGACCAGCCGACCCAGTGTGCCGTTCTCGATGGCGACCGGAACCTCCAGCGCCGCGCTCATGAGTGCTCTCCCGGTCGCATCGCCGCGGGACGCAACAAGTGAAAGCGCGTTTCCTCATCGTCCCCGGTCACGTAGCCGCCATGCTCGAACAGACACAGACGGATCACCACGGGCTCGTCGCCGGCCCAGGTGTGATCGAGAATCAGATGGCCGCCGTGCAAATCGCCGCCAGGGTCGGAAAACCCGGCATGGCAATGCAGCAGCGTGGCGCCATCGGCGGTGCGGCCTATCGTGATGGCCCCGCCGATCAGATCCACCTCGCGGGTTTCGTCGACCGGCGCCCCGTAGCCGAACGGGCGCTCAGCGTCGGCAGTGGTCTCGATCATGTGATACCGCAGTCCTCGCGCGGTGCCCGCGCAGAAACGGCCGACGCCGCCACCATACGTATAGCGGGATAACGCCGCACGCAGGGACTCGCCGAGATTCGCACCAGACCGGATCGTCACGCGCAGTTCGTGCTGCCCGCTCAACACGCAGTCTTCCACACGGGGTAACGTGGGGGCGCCTGCATGCCGATAGATCCGCGAAAGCGCAGGTTTCATAGTCGATAGTCTCCTTGCTCTTCGAGCATCGTCTTGATTTGCTTCTTCACGATCTTGCCGTAGCCCGACTTGGGCATGGCATTCCAGAAAACGAAGCGACGCGGCCACTTGTATCGGGCAATGCGCGCCTCGAGATGTCCGAGCAGTTCATCGGCCTGTGCGGCCATGCCTTCCCGGGCGACCACCACCGCGAGCCCGCTCTCGCCCCACTTCGGGTCGGGCACGCCGAGCACCGCACACTCCGACACGGCCGGATGCGTGAGCAGGGCCTCCTCGATTTCGCGCGGATAGACGTTCGAGCCGCCCGAAATGTACATGTCGGACGCGCGTCCCGTGATGTAGAGGAAGCCCTGCGCGTCGACGTGGCCCAGGTCGCCCGTATGGAACCAGTCATCCTTGAACGCCTTGGCATTCGCATCCGGATTGTTGTGATAGCCCATGAAGACGGCGGGACCGCGCACGCAGATCTCACCCGAGGCGAACGGCGGCTGACGCTCGCCGCGCTCGTCGAGAATCGCCACCTCCATGCCGGTGCGCGGCATGCCGCACGTGCCCACGCGCGCATCGGGCGCATCGTCGTCTTCGCCATGCAGCCACGGCGGCAACACAGTGATGTTGCCGGTCACCTCGCCCAGCCCGTAGTACTGCACCAGCACACGCCCCAGCTTCCGCAGCGCGTATTTCTGGTCGGCGCGATACATGGGCGCACCCGCGTAGATCACGAAACGCAGCGAGCTGTGGTCGTACTGGTCCACCGCCGGATCCTCCACGAGCATCTTCACGATGGTGGGCACCGTGAACATGTTGTCCACGCGATGGCGCTCGATCGCCTGCCACACCTGCGCCGCGTCCATCTTTTCGCCCGGCAGCAGCACGCTCGCCGCGCCGCGCGCGGTGTTGACGATGGCGTGGATACCGGCACCGTGCGAGAGCGGTGCGACGACCATCGAGCGGCTGCGATACGTGATGCCGGGCATCAGGTCGGCCAGATGGTTCGTGACGACGAACGCCATCTGCCCGTGCGAGAGCACACCCGCTTTCGGATGCCCGGTCGTGCCGGACGTGTAGAAGAACCACAGCGGGTCCTCGTACTCGACTTCCGCCTCGTAACCGGCCGCGCCCATATGCGCGGCCACGAGCGTTTCGTAATGGAACTCGCCCGCACGCGGCGCACCCAGCGCGATCACATGACGCAGGGCGGGCGACGCGGCACGCACGGCGTCGACGTGTCCCTCGAAGCCGGCGTCGTAGATCATGACGCACGCACCGCTCGATTGCCCGAGATACGCCGCCTCGGGTGCGGTAATGCGGAAGTTCGTCGGCACCCACACGGCGCCGAGGCGAAACGCGATCCACGCGCTCTCGAAAATCGGCAGGTTGTTGCGCGAGTGCACCAGCAACTTGTCGCCCTTGCCCACGCCCAACTTGCGCAGCGCGTCGACGGCCGCATTCACGCGAGCGTCGATCTGCGCCCACGTGGTGACCTTGTCGCCGACGATCAATCCGGGCTCGTCCGGGTGACGCCGGGCAACGTCGGCCAGCAGCCGGCCGAGATTCATGACCTTCTTGAGCATGTCGCTCGTCTCCTCTACTTTCTTATGGCTCAGTCTTGCGATATGACGGGCCCGGCCAGCGCCGGGCCACCTGCCTGACATGCTTCGCACCCCCCAACGGTCCGGCGTGCGTCGATGGACTTCGATGCGGCTTGCGACGCGATGCGCATTGATGCACACCCATGCGCATCGATGCACCTCAGTGCGCCGGACTACGCCTCATCGCGCCTCGAGAATGCTGACGTAATTGGCGACGGCCGCGCCGCCCATGTTGAACACGCCCGCAAGCTTCGCGTTGGGGATCTGCATCTCGCCGGCGGTGCCCGTGAGCTGCATGGCCGCCATCACGTGCATCGACACGCCCGTCGCGCCGACCGGATGTCCCTTGGCCTTGAGGCCGCCCGACGGGTTGACCGGTAGCAGACCATTCTTCTCCGTCAGGCCCTCGGCGATCACGTTGGCCCCCTGGCCGGGCTTCGCGAGTCCCATCGCCTCGTACTCGATCAGTTCGGCGATGGTGAAACAGTCATGCGTCTCGACCAGCGACAAGTCCTTCAGCGACACGCCCGCCACGCCCAGCGCCTGACGCCAGGCGTGCTGACCGCCCTCGAAGGCCAGCGGGTCACGGCGCGAAAGCGGCAGGTAATCGTTGACCTGCACGGCCGCGCGAAAGCCCACGGCCTTGGGCATCGTGCGTGCGACGTCGGCCGAGGAGATCACCAGCGCGGCGGCCCCGTCGGAGACCATCGAGCAATCGGTGCGCTTGAGCGGTCCGGCGACGAACGGATTCTTCTCCGAGACGTTACGGCAGAAGTCGTAGCCGAAGTCGCGGCGCATGTGCGCGTAGGGATTCACCGCGCCATTGCGATGATTCTTCGCTGCGATGCGTGCAAGCGCGTCGGACTGATCGCCGTAACGCTCGAAGTAGGTTTGCGCGATCGTGCCGAACACGCCGGCAAAGCCGCCCGGAATGCCCGCCTCTTCCCGCGCGTAGCTGCATTTGAGCAGGACGTCGCCGACTTGCGGGGTGGCCAGCTCGGTCATCTTCTCGAAGCCGATCACTAGCACGTGCGTCGCCTTGCCGGCCTCGACGGATTGCAAGCCGCCGTGCACCGCGGCCGAACCCGTGGCGCAGGCGTTCTCGTAGCGCGTGGCGGGCTTGAAGCGCAGCCCGGGAATGCGGTTGAAGACGAGCGAGGACGGAAAGTCCTGATACAGGAAACCGCCGTTGAAGGTGCCGACATGAATCGAGTCGATCTGCTCGGGCGCGAGGCCCGCGTCGTCGAGAGCGGCTTGTGCGACATCGGCCAGCAGAACTTCGGCATCGACGTTATCGAGTTTGCCGAACTGGGAGTGGGCCCAGCCGGTAAGGCATGCAGCAACCATGAAGTGTTCTCCGGAAAATTGGGGTCATCCAGACTCCGGTGAGCAATTTCGATGCCAGACAAATGCGCCTGCCCGATTTGACGTGATGCGGGCGCCATTCGGTGCGGCGCGGGCGGCGTCGACCTGCCCCCTGCGTCCTCCTTGCAGCGGCGACGCTTGTGGCGCGCCGGCAATTGACGCAAGCGTAAAGCGCGTGTCACCCGCCGGGCAAGTGAATTCGACTGCACCCCGCGTGAGGCGAATTTGCTGTGCCGCAACACGCCGGGTATGTCGCGCGGTCGATGCGACACCTGTCGCATCGCGACGATGTCCGGCCTGCGACAGGTGTCGCAAACTGCGCGGCGGATGCGACACCTGTCGCACCGCGACGCGTCGCGCACGCCAGCGGCTTCGTCATCGCCGAGGGGCGAACCGGTCGCGCCGCGCGCCGCACCCATCAAGCGAAAGCCAGCGAGACAGCGCGGGGCGCGCGTGGTGGCGCGTGGCGGCGATGCGAGGGAATTCACCGATGCTTAACAACGTAAGGGTTTTCCCGCTCGGCGCGCGATCTGGCATTCGACTTGCGTAAGATAGCCAGGCCACTCGCACGCCGCAGGACGCGAGCCGGCCGGGGCGCTGCAAGGCAACACGCTGGCGCGCCTCGCGCTTCAGATGCGGTCACCAAACCAATAAACAGGAGACATGCAGTATGAGCACCATGGATCGCCGCCACTTCATCAAGGTCGTGGCAGCCACGTCGGCAGCCGCCGCGACGGGGTTGTACCAGACGCAGGCACACGCCGCCGAATTCACGCTGAAGTTCGCGAACAATCTCCCCGTCAGCCACCCGATGAATATCCGCGCCAAGGAGATGGCGCAGAAGATCGCCGAGCAGTCGAAGGGCCGCATCGACTTCCAGATCTATCCGAACAACCAGCTCGGCAGCGACAGCGACATGCTGAGCCAGATCCGCGCAGGCGCGATCGACTACTTCACGCTCTCGCCGCTGATTCTCGGCACGCTCGTGCCGTCGGCACAGATCTCCGGCGTGGGCTTCGCATTCAAGGACTACAGCCAGGTGTGGGCCGCCATGGACGGCGACCTCGGTGCGCACGTGCGCGGCCAGATCGCCAAGACCTCGGTGTTCGCATTCGACAAGATCTGGGAGAACGGCTATCGACAGATCACCACGAGCAGCCGTCCGATCAACTCGCCCGCCGATCTCAAGGGCCTGAAGATCCGCGTGCCGACGAGCCCGCTGTGGACGTCGATGTTCAAGGCGTTCGACGCATCGCCCACGTCGATCAACTTCGCCGAAGTGTATTCGGCCCTGCAGACGCACATCGTCGAAGCGCAGGAAAACCCGCTGGCATTGCTGACCACGGCCAAGCTCTACGAAGTGCAGAAGTACGTATCGATGACGAATCACATGTGGGACGGCTTCTGGTTCCTCGCCAACAAGCAGAAGTGGGACAAGCTGCCCAAGGATCTGCAGGCGATCGTGACGGCCAACGTGAACGCTGCCGCCATGGCGCAGCGCGACGACGTGCGCAAGCTCAACGACGGCGTGATGGCGGAGCTCAAGCAGAAGGGCCTCGTGTTCAATGCGCCGAACAACGAGCAATTCCGCGACAAGCTTCGCAGCGCGGGCTTCTATGCCGAATGGCACAAGAAGTTCGGCGATGAGGCTTGGGCCATGTTGGAAAAGTACACCGGGAAGCTCGCGTAAATGGAAACGTTGACGATGACGGCCGAGCCGACGCACGCGCTCGCCCGCCTCTTCTGCCACGTCAACCGCGCGGTGATGAAAGTCACCGAGGCGGTTGCCGTGCTGCTGGTGGTGGCGGAGACACTCATCCTGCTCGCGGGCGTGATCTCGCGTTACGGGTTCGACAATCCGCTCACGTGGTCGGACGAGCTCGCCCAGATCCTGTTCATCTGGCTATCGATGCTCGGCGCCGTGCTGGCGCTCGACCGGGGCGAGCACATGCGTTTGTCCGCCATCGTCAACAAGCTCCCCGTTGCGTGGCGCGAATGGTTTCAGACCATGGCCGCGCTCACGGTCTGCGTGTTCGTGGCACTCATCATCATGCCCGCATACACGCATGCCATCGAACAGATGGACATCACCACGCCGGCACTGGAAATTCCGGACGGTCTGCGCGCCGCGGCGCTCCCGGTCGGCGCCGGTCTGATGCTCATCGCCGCGATTTCGCGGCTGGCTCGCTGCTCGAGCATGCGCCAGCTGGGCCTGGGCGTGCTGGTCGTGGCCGCCCTCGGTGCGGCACTCTGGCTCGGACGCCCGGCGCTCATCGCCATGGGCAACTACAACCTGCTGGTGTTCTTCGTGCTGATCGTGGGCGCCTGCGTGGCAGGCGGCATTCCCATCGCCTTCGCGTTCGGCACCGCGACACTGGCGTATCTCGCGCTGGTCACCGACGCACCGTTGCAGATCGTGGTGAGCCGCATGGACGAAGGCATGTCCGGTCTCATCCTGCTGTCGGTGCCGCTGTTCGTGCTGCTCGGCGCGCTCATCGAGATGAGCGGCCTCGCCCGCAGCCTGATCGAATTCATGGCCTCGCTGCTCGGGCATGTGCGCGGCGGCCTGCAATACGTGCTGCTCGGCGCGATGTTCCTCGTGTCCGGCATCTCCGGCTCAAAGGCTGCCGACATGGCGGCCGTGGCCCCGGCACTCTTTCCCGAAATGCAACGCCGCGGCTCCAAGCCGGAAGACCTCGTCGCGCTGCTCTCGTCGACCGGCGCCATGACCGAGACGATTCCGCCAAGTCTCGTGCTGATTACCATCGGCGCGGTGTGCGGCGTGTCGATCACGGCCCTGTTCGTCGGCGGCCTGCTGCCCGCGGTCATCGCCACGCTCGCCATCGTGGTCGTCTGCTTTGCCCGCTCGCGCAAGGAAGCGCCGCACGCGGCGAAACGCGCGCCGTGGAGCGTGATCGGCAAGACCTTCATCGTGGCGCTGCCCGCCCTGGCCCTGCCGATCCTGATTCGCACGGCCGTGATCGAGGGCGCCGCCACGGCCACCGAGGTCTCGACCGTCGGCATCGCGTACACGATCGTGATCGGCCTGATCGTCCACATCTTCAAGAAGCATCTCGACTTCAAGCGCCTGTACCCGCTGCTCACCGAGACGGCCGCGCTGTCCGGTGCCATCCTGCTCATCATCGGCATGGCCACCGCCATGGCATGGGCACTGACGCAGTCGGGCTTCTCCGCGAAGCTCGTCGGCCTGATGCATGGCGTGCCGGGCGGGCAGATCGGCTTCCTGCTCATTTCGATGGTCGTGTTCATCGTGCTCGGCAGCGTGCTCGAGGGCATTCCCGCCATCGTGCTGTTCGGGCCGCTGCTCTTCCCGGTCGCCCGTTCGATGGGCATTCACGACGTGCACTACGCCATGGTCGTGATCCTGTCGATGGGCATGGGCCTGTTCGCACCGCCGCTGGGCGTGGGCTTCTACGCCGCATGCGCCATCGGCAAGACCTCACCGGACAAGGTCTTCAACCGGATGTGGACCTATATGGGCGCGCTGCTCGTGGCCTTGCTCATCGTGGCCTTCGTCCCCTGGATCTCGATCGGTTTCCTGAAGTAAGACACATTCACTAACGTTTTTACCGACGGGCTCCGCCGCGCAGCTGGCGGCGGGGCCCGTGCTGTAGAAGTCAATAAATTTAGGAGTCCATAGCATGACGGAGAAAGTTGCAGTGGTCACGGGCGGCGGCATGGGCATTGGCGCCGCCATTTGCGAACGATTGGTCAAGGACGGCATGACGGTGGTGGTGGCCGATCTGAACGAAGGCGCGGCGGCGGAGACGGCGGCGAAGCTGAGCGCGGCAGGTGGCAACGCGTGGGCGCTGACCATGAATGTGGGCGATGCGCAATCGATCGCCGACGGCTTTGCACAGGTCGCGCAGCGTCACGGGCGTTGCGACGTGCTCGTGAACAACGCAGGGATCGCCAAGACGTTTCCGTTCCTCGACTATCCGATCGATCACTGGCATCAGGTGATGAATGTGAACCTCACCGGCACGCTGCTGTGCGGTCAGCACGCCGCGCGTCTCATGCGCGAGCAGCGCTGGGGGCGGATCGTGAACCTGGCGTCGGTCGCGGGCATCTTGGCCAGCGCCGGGCGCACGGCCTACGGCACGTCGAAGGCGGCGGTCATCGGTCTCACCCGTCAGATGGCCATCGAGCTCGCCCCCTTCGGTATTACGGCAAACGGCATCGCCCCGGGTCCGGTCGACACGCCGCTCACGCAAGCGCTGCATTCCGACATCTCGCGCCGTCACTATACGGAGACCACGCCGCTGGGGCGCTACGGCCAACCGCGAGAGATCGCGGGCGCGGTCAGCTTCCTGGCGTCGGAAGATTCGTCGTATGTCACTGGCCATATCCTGCCAGTCGACGGCGGTTTCGTGGCGGCCGGTATCCTCGAGATCTGACGCCGTCCGGGCCCGTCACTTCGCCTCCATCGCTCAGCGCAGGCGGGTGTCCGGCAGGTCGGGCACCAGCCGCGCCCCCGGCGCGCGCTGCATCTCGCGCCACACCTCGCGCGCATTTTCCACGAACGTGGCCACGCACGGGTTGTGATTGTCCCGGCTCCACAACAACGCCACCTCGGCCACCGGCGCGTTGTGCAAGGGCTTGAAGACCGCACTGCCCGACGCGCTCGTGCTGCTCATCGACATCGGCACCATCGCGACGCCCAGCCCTTCCCCCACGAGGTTGATAATCGTCTGCTGAAGATTGGTCTCGAGCCGGATATGCGGCGAAAAGCCCGCGCGGCGGCAATGGTCGACGATCAGGTCGTAGACGAGCGGCGCGATCTCGCGCGGAATGCTCACGAAGGACTCGTCGGCGAGCTGGGAGGCGTCGAGCACGTCGACCGACGCCAGGGCGTGCGTGCGCGGCAATACCGCCACCATCTCCTCGCGAAACACCGTCGCCGTCTCCACCCCCGTGAGATCTTCGGGACGGTACATGATGCCGACGTCGATCTTCCCCGCCCGCACCGCGTCGGCCAACAGGTTCGGCAGCGTCTCCGCGAGTTTCATGTCGACGCGCGAGTAGGCCGCGGCGTATGTGCGCGTAAGCGCCGGCAGAATGTTGTACGCCGAGGACATCATGAAGCCAACCGTGATGGCGCCGTCCTCTCCCCGGCTCGCCGCGACCACATTGCGCCGTGCGCGGTCGACCGAGTTGAGGATTTCCACTGCATCCTGATAGAAGCGGGCCCCCGCGCGCGTGAGTCTCACGCTTCTGCGCGTGCGCTCGAACAACCGCACGCCCAGCTCGGCCTCCATGAGGGCAATCTGGCGCGATAACGGCGGCTGCGAGATGTGCAGCTGCTGGGCCGCGCGGCCGAAATGCAGGGTCTCCGCGAGCACCACGAAATATTGGAAATGACGCAGCTCGATCATCTGATACCTCAGAGGTATTAATAGCGCATCAATATTGTATTGGATGTTATGACTCTCGAGTCGTATCCTGCATTGGCGATTGGCCACCCGAGCCGGTCGCAATATAAAGAGACGTCAGGAATCGCCAGGCCACAAGCCACCGACGGCGCCCTTTCGTACCGATACGAGAAGGAGACAAGTCATGCCCGCTCACCTCGCTGTAGCGTCCGCCCCCGCTCGACCTGTCGGCCACGCCGCCCCCCACGGCGCCGCCAATGCCAATACCGCGTTCAGCAGCATCGCCGCGATCGCCGAACGCATCGCCCGCCTGCCGGTCCCCCCTGCCGCCCCCATCACCGCCGCCGCGCCCGATTCGGCATCGACCCGCGGCATGCGCCCCGACTATCTCGCCATCGACGATCTGAGCGGCACCGATGCCCGCATGCGCGAACTGCTCGCGCGCGGCAAGCGCTTCGTCGATCGCGGCATCCCGGTACTGATTCTCGGAGAGACAGGCACCGGCAAGGAGTTTCTCGCCCGCGCGCTGCATGCCTACAGCGAGCGGCGCGCGCAGGCATTCGTCGCCATCAATACGGCGTCGTTGCCGGAGCATCTCGTCGAGAGCGAGTTGTTCGGATATCAGCGCGGCGCATTTTCCGGCGCCCTTCCGGGCGGGATGAAGGGCAAGCTGCAACAGGCCGACGGCGGCACCCTCTTTCTCGATGAGATCGGCGACATGCCCTTTGCGATGCAGACGCGCCTGCTGCGGGTGCTGTCCGAGCGCGAGGTCACGCCGCTGGGCGGGAGCCATCCGGTGCCCGTCGACGTGCAACTGATTTGCGCCACGCACCAGGATCTGGCCAGCGCCGTAGCGAACGGGACATTCCGCGAAGATCTTTATTACCGGATCGCGGTCGGCGTTCTCACGCTGCCCACGCTGCGCGAGCGCGAGGATAAATCGGAGCTGATCGCGCGCATGCTTTGCGACGAGTGGCCCGGACTGCGCGCCGATCAGGCGCTCGCCCGCGTGTCACCGCAAGCGCTGTCTTGTCTGCTCACCCACGCATGGCCGGGAAACCTGCGCCAAATGCGCGCCGCGTTGCGCTACGCATGTGCCGTCATGAGCACAAACCAGTTGTGTGTAAACGATCTGCCGCCGGAACTCGTTGGGGCGTCGCGCGGCACGTCGGCGGGGAGTACACCGATGGCGCCCGCGACCTCGTCGCGCGTCGAAATCGAGGCTTCGGCGATGTCGCGCGAAATACCTGGCGGGGTGCACGACAGTCAGGCCCGTGATGCGCGCCAGGGAAACGAGAGCGAAGTCGAGCGGGAGCGCATTCTGCAGGCGCTCGCGCAACATCGCTGGAATATTTCGGCCGCCGCGCGCACGCTCGGGTTCTGTCGTGCGTCGCTATATCGAAAGCTCAAGCAGTTGAGCATTCCGCATGTGCGCGATTGCGGCGACGCCCTCAATGCGGCTCACTTCGCGTAGAGGCGACGCAACGGTCGAGGTGTCGGGTGGCTGCGACGCCAGACGACAATGAAGGTCGCACGGGGCATGGGAAAAGCGCGGGCAAAAAAAAGCGCGGCCAATGAGGCCGCGCCAAGGTTTGGAGACTTTTCACTCAACGCAAAAGTCTACTTCTCGCGGAACGTAGTATAGGTCTGGCGTCGAAAATCATTGTCATCATTCGACGCAATGAATTATTCGAGGACTCGCAATAGTCTCGTAAAACTGCATGAATAAAGGGTTTTTCGGTGAGGCCCGAGTTTTTCCACGCGCAAAAATCTAAGACATCACTCATTACGCGCGATGGAGGCAAGGCGATGATGTGCTCATCGGGGCCCACTTGCATGTCACGTGCGCTTTTCGATTTCATCGTCATCAGCGATGAGGTACGAGGTGTCGAAAACGAGGCCTACGTCGACGCGACACGTTTCGTGCGATGCGCCCGCCGCGCGAACCGCCTCTGCGACATGATCACGCAGCGCCGGAACTAATCGGACCCACGCGTGTCGCGCGCAAATCCAGCACTGACAACGCTTCCGACGCGCTTTCGCAGGTCGCTCTCACTGTGTCCCGAGCGCAACACACTTCGCTTGCATCGGCATTTCTCGCCTACGCTTAATCAAGCCGATCCCTTGTCACACAACGCTTTGCGACACGTTTGCATGATTCTTTTCAGATATGAAATAGATTCTTGCGGATTCTGAAATAGGCGGGAGTAGCGCTCACTCATACACTGCCCCCTGTCAACAGAGCAGTGCCGATACCTGATCGGGTCCGCGAATGACAAACCGTCACCTCGACATGTTCTGTTTCGCCGCGTTCTGTTTTCACGCGAATTCTGCGATTCGTGTCACGTTACTGGAGCTTAAACCATGAAAAAAACTCTTCTTGCCGCGGCCGCCATCGGCGCGTTCTCGGTGGGCGCGCACGCACAAAGCAGCGTCACCCTGTACGGCTTGATCGACGCTGGCGTTGCCTACACCAGCAACTCGACCAACACGATCGGTGCTTCGGGTTCGAAGAACTTCCGCGCCACGAGCGGCCTGGTCAACGGCAGCCGTTGGGGCCTGAAGGGCTCGGAAGACCTGGGTGGCGGTAACAAGGCCATCTTCGTGCTGGAAAACGGTTTCTCGATCAACAACGGCAGCCTGGGCCAAAACAACCGCATGTTCGGTCGTCAAGCCTTCGTCGGCCTGCAGAACGACAAGTTCGGCTCGGTCACGATCGGTCGTCAGTACGACTCGCTGGTTGATTACCTGGCTCCGCTGACCCTGAACGGTTCGTCGTTCGGCGGCACGATCGCAGCGCACCCGTACGATAACGACAACACGAACAACTCGTTCCGTGTGAACAACTCGGTGAAGTACTCGAGCGCCAACTACAACGGCCTGACCTTCGGCGGCCTGTATGGCTTCTCGAACAAGGCCGGCGATTTCGCCAACAACCGTGCATTCAGCGCCGGCGTGAACTACGCGAACGGCCCGCTGACGGTTGCCGCCGCTTACTTGGAGCGCCAAGGCAATCCGGGTAACAACAACGCAAGCGGCGCCGTCGATACGTCGGCCGGTGGCGACTCGGTCTTCAACGCGCAGAAGCAACGCGTCTGGGGTATCGGTGGTAACTACGCCTTCGGCCCGGCAACTGTCGGCCTGGTGTACACCCACACGCAACTCCAAGGCCTGTCGGGCATCAACTTCAACAGCACCGCCGTTGGCTTCAACAACGACGGTCTGAAGTTCGACAACTTCGAAGTCAACGGTCGCTACATGCTGACCCCGGCAGTCTCGCTGTCGGCCGCGTACACGTACACGATGGCCAAGCAGGATTCGACGGACAAGAAGCCGAAGTTCCACACCGTTACGCTGCAAGCCGACTACCGTCTGTCGAAGCGCACCGATGTGTACCTGACGGGTTCGTACCAGCACATCTCCGACAACGAAGGCACGGGCCTCGCAGCCGGTGTCGGCGCTGCCGGCGGTATGTCGTCGACCAGCTCGCAAACCGTGGTGGGCACGGGGAGCCGTCACCGCGTCGAAGCCAGGCTCCGCGCGTACCGCATCGAGAACGCGCTGCGCCTGGCACAGACCAGGGCAGCCTCCGGGCTGCCCTTTTTTCGTGGGCGCGACGCCTGCGCTCGGCAGCGTCGCCCCCATTCTCTTCGCTTCGCCTCAGAAGCGCGTCTCGCGCGCCGCACGCAGGAAGTTGTCGAGTACCGGCGTGCAATCGAGGAACTCCGGCCCGCCGGCCCGGTGAAACTCCGGGTGCCACTGCAAGCCCATCACGAACGGCGCCTTGCGGTAGCGGATTGCCTCGACCACGCCGTCTTCCGCGCACACCGCCTCCACGCTCAGGTCGCGCCCGAGCGTTTTCACCGACTGGTGGTGGATCGAGTTGACGATCGGCACATCGACCGGCGCGAGCATTTGCGCGAGCGACGATCCCTCGGGGAACGTCAGCGTATGACGGTTGTGCTCGTACGTCTCGGTGACGTGCGGAATCGCTTCAGGCAGATCGGTCGCAATATCCTGGTGCAACGTGCCGCCGAACGCCACGTTGATGAGCTGACACCCCCGGCACACGCCGAGAATCGGCTTGCCCTGTTCGACGAACTCGTGCAGCAGTTCGAGTTCGTACATGTCGCGCATGCGGTCGCCCTGCCATTCGTGACGCGTCGCCACTTCCGAATAGGTCAGCGGCGAGACGTCCGCCCCGCCCTGCAGCACCAGACCATCCAGATGCTTCGCGTAATCGTGCAGGCGAATGTGGCTTGGATGGAGCAGGCCTTGTGTGTCGACCGTCGGAATCATGAACACCAGCACGTCGCGCGACATCACCCAGTGCGCGATCGACTCTTCGAGGTATTGCAGCGTTTTGCTGCGCAACCCCTTCGAACCGGGCTCCGGATGAAAGATGCGTGCCGAGATACCGATCTTCAGCGTGCGCTGCGTGATGCGCTGGCCCGCACGGTCGTACCAGGCGCGAAAGCGGGCCGACATGATGCGTCGCAGAACC
>OFTX01000708.1_pt1 | contig 15377 bp, 15 predicted proteins | sample 1775051 | NCBI WGS metagenome assembly OFTX01 (sample SAMN08195772, study PRJEB24354) | sludge metagenome | isolation source: sludge from phenol fed wastewater aerobic bioreactor A | place: India: Nagpur | collected 2016-09-15
TCCCGGCCCAGGAACATGTTCTCGACGATGTCCAGGTTGTCGCAGAGCGCCAGGTCCTGGTAGACGGTTGCAATCCCCAGCGCCGCAGCGTCTCTCGGCGAGTGGACATGCACTACTTCGCCGTCCCAACGGATCTCGCCGGAGTCCGTGTGATGGATACCGGAGATCGCCTTGATGACCGTGGACTTGCCGGCGCCGTTGTCGCCGACCAACGCGGTGACCTGGCCGGCTGGTACCCCAAGGACGACGCCCGCGAGCGCCTGCACGGCGCCGAAACTCTTGGTGACGCCGTGCAGGCTGAGCAGTGGATCCGTCACAGTCCTACTCCGTCAGGAGGTAATGCCCGCGGCAGTGCACGCGGCCGCGAAGTCCTTCGTGCAGAGCTGCTTGGCCGGCACGAACTTGTCCTTGATGACGGTGTCGTTCATGTTCTGCGGCGTCACCCATTCCGGCTTCAGCAGCACCGACGGCACCTGCGTCTTGGATTGCGTGTCGGCCGTCTGACCGTTCACCAGTTCAGACGGCGGGGTCTGGCCAGCCCGCAGGTACAGCGCCAACGCGACCGCGGCCTGCGCCTCCAGGTAGATCGGCTTGTAGACCGTGCCGCACTGGTACCCGGCGAGGATGTTCTGTAGGCCGACCAGGGTGGCATCCTGCCCGGTGAGCGGGAAGGTCTTCGGCTTCACATTGTGCGTCTTCAAGTACGTGATGATCGGCGCCGCATTCTCGTCGTTCGGGATGATGGCGGAATTCGCCGTCGGGTGCGCCGTCAACGCCTGCTGGAACTCCGTGGCGGCGGTCGGCGGATCCCAGGTGCCGGCCGGTTCGGCGAGCCTCTTCCACGTACCCGCCTGGACGAGCGGATCGACGATCGAGTCGTAACCCTGCGCGAACAACGTTGCATTGTTATCGGTCGGCGCGCCCTTCATTTCGATGAACTGCGGGTCCTTCACTCCCCAGTCGGACAGGCACTGCTGGAAGCCCTGGCCGATTAGCTTGCCGACCTCGACGTTGTCGAAGCTGACGTAGTAAGCGCGGCTGCCGCCGAGGGTAAGCCGGTCGTAGTCGATCACCGGAACGCCGTGGGACTTGGCATACGACTCGATCTGCGCGCCGGTTCCGGAGTCGAGCGGGTCCATGATCAGCACGGTCGCGCCGGCGGAGATCGCCGTCTGCGCGTCGGTGAGCTCCCCGGAGGTACTGCCCTGCGCGTTGACGATCGAGAAATCCGACGACGTGAGACCGGCCGTCTCCAAAGCTTTCTGCAGGTACGGCGCATCAAATTCGGTGTACCGGGCGGAGGTGACGGTGTCCGGGAGGATCACACCCACCTTGCCCTTGCCCGCGGAGGCGACCGACTTGAGGGCTGCCATCGCGGAGAAGTCCAGCGTGAACGACGACGCGCCGACGCCGGCCCCCGAAGAGGAGGACGACGACGACTCGGACGACGGCGCAGATGACGAAGATGACGAGGATGACGAAGATGACGACATCGGTGATGAGGAGCTCGACGACGAACTCGACGGAGACGACGAACTCGTGCTGCTCGCACCGGTCCCACCGCTGCTACCGCATGCTGCGACGACGAGGCTCGCGGCGACCAGGGCCGCGGACCAGGCGACTTTCTTGGCTATCACGCTTGTTCCCTTCTATGACGGCGGCACATGTCACCTTTGGGCACATTGCCGCATTGCCCTGATGGGAACGCTAGGCATCGCGGCGTTAACGGAAAGGGAAAATTCGCCGGCTGGGCGTGAACAATCCGTTAACGTGCCCGGCTGCCCGGCGGATTACGCGGGCGTCTCGGCGTCGACCATGCGGTATCCGGCGCGCGGCTGGGTCACGATGATGGGTGCGGCGCCGTCGGATTCGAGCTTGGCGCGCAGGCGCCGGATGTAGACCCGTACGTATTCGGTGTCGGTGACGTAGCCCGGTCCCCAGACGCGCCGCAGCAACGTCTCGTGGCTGAGCAGCTTGCCGCGGTTGACGGCGAGTTCGCGCAGCAGCGCGAACTCCGTGGGCGTCAGGTGCACGATCCGGCCGTCCCGTCGGACGACCCGCGCCGCGAGGTCCAGCGTGATCCGGTCCCCGATGGCGATCGACTCGCTGTGCTCGTTAGCCGGTGCCGGCCGGCTGCGCCGCAGAGTCGCGGTGACCCGGGCGAGCAGCTCCTCGATACCGAACGGTTTGGTCAGGTAGTCATCTGCGCCGGCGTTGAGCGCCGTCACCTTGTCCTGCTCCCCACCGCGGGCGGAGACCACGATGATGCCGATCGACGATCTCTCCCGGATGGCCTTGCACAACTCGAAACCGTCCGCCCCCGGCAGCATCAGGTCGAGCAGCACCATGTCCGGTCGCTCCGTCTCGACGATCGGCAGCGCGCGCTGCCCGTCCAGCGAGATGACCACGTCGAATCCCCGCACCAGCAGGTTCGCGCGGATCATGTCGACGATGTTCGGGTCGTCCTCCACCAGCAGGACCTTCGTCGCGAGCCCCGGATCAGCGTTGGTCGGGCGTGCTCGGTCCGTGCTCATGGCGGACTCACGCTGTGCTCATTCTGTGCTGTCACCCCATCCGGCCGCCCGTGGATCCTCAGCAAGGTATACCGCCACTCGGGTGCCGACCGGAACCTGCTCGATTTTCAGGGATCCGCCGTGGGCCTCGACGATACCCCGCGCAATCGACAACCCCAGGCCCGAACCGGATGTCGCCCGCCGGGCGTGACCCACGCCGCCGCTCACAAGATCCTCGCCCGGAAGGCCGATCCCGTTGTCCGTCACCGCTACCGCGACCCCGTCCGCGGTCCGTGTCACCTCGACAGTCACGCGAGTGCCGGCCGGGTTATGACGCACGGCGTTATCCATCAGGTTCACGAACACCTGCTCCAGGCGGTCATGGTCCGCCCAGAGACTGGGCAGCGGCCTTTCGCTGGCGATCGTCACGTGGCCCGCCGCGTCACGCGGCAGGCAGGCACGGGCCGCCTGCAGCACGAGGAGGACGTCGCACCAGTCCGGGTTGAGGCGCAGCACTCCGGATTCGATCGCGGAGAAATCCAGCAGGTCACCGACCAGCCGGGTCAGCCGCGCGGACTCATCGCTGATCCGTGCCACGAACCGCCCCTTCGATTCGGCATCCCAGACGACGTCGGGCGCCGCCAGGCCGGACGCGTATCCGCGGATCGCGGTGAGCGGCGTACGCAACTCGTGCGACAGCCGGGACAGGAACTGCCGCTGCAGGTCGTGGCTGCGCCGCAGCGCGCTCGCCTCCTGCCGAGCGGAATCGGCCTCCTGCCGCTCCAATACGCCAGCGAGGTACCCGGCGTAGAGGCCGACCAGATCGAGCTCGTCGCGCGGTGGTGTGCCCGGATCAGCGCGGAACACCGTCACCACGCCGAGCACCTCGGCCGAACCGACCACCGGCACGGCGTAGCACGTTCGTGCTGGCGAATCCGCCGGGGCGGCCGGCCAGCCGGCGCGGCCCCGCACCGCGCCGTCCAGGTCAACGGCGACCTGCCCGGACGCCGCCGCGACCCCGGCCGGCCCGCCGCCGGCACCCAGCGGCAGCACGGCGATCCGCTCAGCCTCCGCCGCGGGTAGTCCGAGCGACCATGCCGAGTGCAGCATCCCGTCGCGGACCAGGTGCAGGCACACCCGGTCGGCACCGAGCGCGGCGGCGAGCGCCGCGACCACCAGCGGCAGTCCCGAGGCGGTGTCGGTCGACGCGAGCCGGTCGACCAGGTCCTGCAGGCGGAGGAGTTGACGGCGCGCCGAGGTGTCCATCGGCTGACCGGCGACGAGCGCCGCGACATCGTCCGGGTGCACGGTGGCCGGGTCGACCTCGGCGACGACGGTCCCGTGTCGCAGCACCGCGATCCGGTCCGCGAGCCGCATCATCTGCGGAATGTCGTGGGAAACAAGCAGTATGGTGCGACCGGCCCGGTGCAGCCGCGCGATCAGGCGCTCCACGAGGGCGGCCTCGTTCACACCCAGCGAACCGGTCGGCTCGTCCAGTACTAGCAGCGCCGGATCACCCTGCACCGCGCGCGCGATGGCAATGAGCTGTTGGTGACCACGCGGAAGGCTTGCCATCGGTCTCGTTGTATCCGAGATCGGGATCTCCAAGTCCGCAAGGATCGCGGCCGCCGCCGCATGCATCTCGCTGTCCGATCTCATCAGCCATGGGCGCTCACGCCCGAGCGTCAGGTTCGACGCGACGTCGAGGTTGTCGCACTGCGCGGCCGTCTGCCAAACGACCCCGATACCGGGATGCCGAAGGGCTGAGCGCCCACCGCCCACCCCGCGGCCGCCCACCTCGACCAGACCCGACGTAGGCACGAGATCGCCGACGACGCAGCGCATCAGCGTCGACTTCCCGGCGCCGTTCTCACCGGCGACGGCGAGCAGTTCACCGCGGCGCACCGTGAGGTCCACACCGGTGAGCACCTGCAGCGAACCGAAGCGCACGCACAGCCCGGCCACGCGCAGCACTGCGGTCGCGGTGCGATCGGGTGCCAGCACGGTCACACCGGTCGGGAACGTCACGCACTCATTCTTGCCCCGCACCGATCGCCGAAGGGCGGTGGGCAGGAGTGCGCACAGGCGCGGGCCGGCCGGAACGCAGGCCCACTGGTGGGCGCGGACGGGTTCGAACCGCCGACCGCCCGGGTGTAAACCGGGTGCTCTTCCGCTGAGCTACGCGCCCTGAACTACCGTGTCGATGCCGCCGGCGGTGTCCCACGTCGAGCCCGCCGGGGCGGCATATGCCCAAACAGCCTGCCACGAAGGCGGCGGCGTTGTCACACCAGCCGGAACGCCACGCGGTTCGCAGCACGGCCCCACCGGACGCTCGCGTCCGCGAACAGCGTCATACCCGCTACTCGCCCACCGGATAGCGGCCGGTCAGCGACGCGACTTGCCGGATGACCGGGCTCGCGTGAGCTTCACCGTCCGCCACGAACCGAACGGTGTGCCGCTGGTCGCCTGGCCCAGGCCGGCCGTGTCCGCAGCCTCGTCGATGTCGCCGGCGCTGACGAACCCGTCGAGACCGGCACGCGGCGTGATCAGGATGATCATGCCGTCATCGGCCAGCAGCGTGATGGCGTCGACCAACTCGTCGGCGAGATCGCCGTCGCTTGCGCGCCACCACACGAGTACGGCGTCGAACACCTCGTCCGCGTCGCCGTCCAGGATCTCCGAGCCGATCACAGCCTCGATCCCGGCGCGCAGGTCCATATCGACGTCATCGTCGTACCCCAGCTCGCCGACGATATCGCCCGCGGCCAGACCCAGCCGGGAGGCGGCGTCGGCGGCCTTCCCCGACATGTCGCTCACTGAAAGACCTCATCCTTTCGCCCAAACGGCCCGGGCTATCCGGCGCCCAAGACCCGCGTGCATCACCCTAAACGCCAGCACCCGTGATGCGGTACGGGCGTGCCGTGCAACACGCGCACAGACACCTGGGAATCCCCTGCCGGGCGTCGCAGGTCTCGGTCCGATCACGATCCGGGCATCCCGGACTATGCAGGGCACCGGTTGACCGGTTACTGTTCCAGCGTTGTTGCTCTTCTCCTGATGCTCCCGGGCATCTGTCGGGGTAAAGCACATCCCCCCGGCCGGATCGATCCCGCCCGGGGTGTTACCACCCCCGCGGAGGCGATCTCCGTGGACAAACGCTCGAGGAGAGCAAGCATGTCGCAGGGCACGGTCAAGTGGTTCAACTCCGAGAAGGGCTACGGCTTCATCACCCCGGACGAAGGCGGCGGTGATGTGTTCGTGCACCACACGGCCATCAACACCACCGGGTACCGGACGCTCGAAGAGGGCCAGAAGGTCAGCTTCGAGATCGAGCAGTCGGACAAGGGACCGCAGGCGACCAGCGTCACCCCCGTCTGATCCGATCCGAACTGGTTGGGAGTCGGCGTCGAGTTGTCGGCGCCGGCTCTCGTCTGTTCGCAATCTTGCACGTGGCCGTGGGTTCGGCGCGGTATCCGGGCCGCGGCTGGCATGCTTGACGCCGTGACATCCGCTGGTTCGGGTGATGGGGCTGCCCCGCCCACCCGCATCAGCGCCGCGACATTGCGAGCGGTGGAACGTGCCGCGGGCCGTCTGGCCACACTGTCGGTCGCGCGCATGGACGAACGGCTCAGTTGGTTCCGAGCGCTGCCCGCCGACCAGCGCTCGTGGGTCACGCTGGTCGCCCAGGCAGGCATCACCGGGTACATCACCTGGGTCAACAATCCCGCGAGTGATTCGCGCATCGCCGGCGAGGTCTTCGGCACCGCACCCCGTGACTTGATTCGCGCCGTTTCTCTTCGGCGCACCGTGGAGCTGGTGCGAGTCGCCATCACCGTCGCCGAAGAGCATGTACCGGCACTCGCCGAGGATCCCGATGAACGCCGCACACTCCGCGAGTCGCTGCTGCGATACAGCCGGGAGATCGCCTTCGCGGCGGCAGCCGTCTACGCGGCGGCGGCCGAAACACGCGGCGCGTGGGATGCGCGCGTGGAGGCAGCCGTAGTCGACGGCCTCGTCCGCGGCGAGGATCCACAATCGTTGTCGTCCCGAGCCGCGACGCTCAACTGGGACCAGGCCGGCCCGGCCAGTGTGGCCGTCGGAGCGGCGCCGCCGGGCGAGCGGGATCAGGCCATCGCGGCCGTGGCGGAATGGTCACGCCGGAATCGGCGCGCAACCATGGCCGCCGTGCACGACACCATGCTCGTCGTACTGCTCGCCGGAACCGCGAGTCCCGGGGCCGGCCTGACCGATCTCTTCGGGGCCGGGCCCGTGGTGCGCGGACCGGTCGGTCTCGGCCTGGCCGGGGCGAGTCGGTCGGCGGCGGAAGCCGTCTCGGCGTTCCGGGTGCTGCCAGCCTGGCCGGGCGCGCCGAACCTGGTGGACGCCGCCGACCTCCTGCCGGAGCGGGTGCTGGCGGGCGACCCGGGCGCAGCGGAACTCCTCCGCACCGAGATCTTCATGCCGCTGGCCGCCGCCAACGCGCCACTGCTGCCGACGCTGGATGCCTACCTGGCCCACGGAGGCGCACTCGAGCCGGCCGCGCGCAGCCTGTTCATTCACCCGAACACCATGCGCTACCGGCTGCGCAGGATCGCCGAGATCACTGGACGCGACCCATGGCTGCCGCGCGACATGCTCGCCTTCACCATTGCCCTGGCCCTCGGCCGGCTACCGCGGACACAGGGCGAACCGCACTGGACGATCCAGCCGTAGGACTTAGAGACTCCCTACAAGTCTCGGGGGTCGACTTCGTGCCCGGCGGCCCGGCCTCGGCCGCCGCGGCCATGGTTTGCTAAACAGGTGATTGCCGTCCTCGCGCCAGGCCAAGGCGCCCAGAAGCCGGGCATGCTCGCGCCGTGGCTGGAACTCCCGTCGGTGGCCGAGTCGATTGCCGCGATGTCGGACGCGGCCGACCTGGACCTGAAGGACCTGGGCACCTCCGCCGGTGCCGACGACATCAAGGACACGGCGGTGACGCAACCGCTGGTCGTGGCCGCGTCCCTGCTCGTCGCTGCCGTGCTGGACGCGGCGATCGGATTACCGGAAGGTGCACCCACCGCCGGGCACTCCGTCGGCGAACTCGCAGCCGCCGCCATCGCCGGCGTGATGGACCCCGTGACGGCCGTCGGCCTGGCGGCCCGGCGGGGGCGGGCGATGGCAGAGTGCTGCCGGACCACACCCACCTCGATGGCGGCGGTACTGGGTGGGGAGACCGACGAGGTCCTGGCGGCGCTCGAGGCTCGCGGCCTGGTCGGAGCCAATGTGAACGGTGGGGGCCAGATCGTGGCGGCGGGCCCGGTGGAAGCGCTGACGGCACTGAAGGACGACCCCCCGGGGGGAGCCTCGCGGGTGATCCCGCTCAGCGTCGCGGGCGCCTTCCACACCAGCTACATGGCCGCAGCGGAAACAGACCTCGCCTCAGCCGTGAACAGCGTCATCACCGCCGAACCCACCCGGCCGCTGCTGACCAATGCCGACGGGAGCGTCGTCGCGAGCGGTGCCGCCTACCTCGGTCTGCTGGTGCGGCAACTGACCCGGCCGGTCCGATGGGATCTGTGCATGGCCCAGCTCGCCGCGCTCGGCGTGTCCGGAACCGTCGAGCTCGCCCCCGCGGGCACGCTCACCGGACTGGTCAAAAGGGCCCTGCCCGACGTGGCCACGCTGGCCATCAAGTCGCCGGACGACCTGGACAGGGCCCGCGAATTCATCGCGGACCACGCCACAACGCAGCTCCCCGACGACCCCTCCGACGACCGAACCGATAGGCGCACCCGATGACCGTGCACATCGCCACCCCGCCGACAGTGCCAGGCACCCGCATCGCTGGCCTCGGTCACTATCGGCCCGACAACGTCGTCACCAACGACGATCTCGCGCAGCACATCGAGACGAACGACGCATGGATCCGCAGCCGGGTCGGGATCGAGGAGCGGCGCTATTCCTCGTCCGATGAAACGGTGGCGTCGATGGGTGCGAGCGCCGGCCGGGCGGCGCTCGCCGACGCCGGGCTCACCCCCGCCGACATCGATGCGGTGATCACCGCCACCTGCACGCTGGAGGCCCCGATTCCGCACGCGTCGACCCGGATCGCCGCGGCGCTCGGCATCCACGCCCCCGGCTCATTCGATGTGAACGCGGCCTGCGCAGGATTCTGCTACGGGCTCGCCGTCGCATCGCAGGCTGTGCGCTCCGGCAACGCCCGAAACGTGCTCGTGGTGGGCTCGGAGAAGCTGACCAGCTGGGTCGACCCGAAGGACCGGGCGAATTCGATCATCTTCGCCGACGGCGCGGGCGCCGCCGTGGTCACCGCATCCGACACGGAGCAGATCGGCCCGATCGCCTGGGGCAGCGACGAGACGCAGACCGAAACCATCTACATCGCCGACCGCAACTCATTCGTCTACCAGGAAGGCCAGTCCGTCTTCCGCTGGGCGACGACGGCCATCGCACCGGTCGCGGTGCAGGCCGCCAAGAACGCGGGCATCGACCTGGCGGACGTCGACATCATCGCCTGTCACCAGGCCAACCTGCGGATCGTCGAGGCGATCGCGAAGCGCCTGATCACTGCGGGCGCGAGGCCGGACGTCCGAGTAGCACGTGACATCGTCACCACCGGAAACACGTCATCGGCGTCCATCCCCATCGCGCTGGATCGCATGCGCGCTGCCGGGGAGGCGCAGCGCGGCGACGTCGTGTTGGCGGTGGGATTCGGCGCCGGTCTCACCTATGCGAGCCAGGTGTTCGTATGCCCGTAATGCGCGAGACCGGGCTGGCGGTAGGGCAGAATCGCCCGGGGGACTCCCCCACCGTCCGGCACCTAGCCGCGGCGCCACCTGAACCGAAAGGAACCATGAACCGTGAGCAGCTCTGAGGAGATTCTCGCCGGCCTCGCCGAGATCGTCGAAGAGGTCGCCGGCGTGTCGGCGTCCGACGTCACCGCCGACAAGTCCTTCACCGACGACCTGGACATCGACTCGCTGTCCATGGTCGAGATCGCGGTGCAGGCCGAAGACAAGTTCGGGGTCAAGATCCCCGACGACGAACTCGCCAACCTGAAGACCGTCGCCGACGCGGTCGGGTACATCGAACGCAACCAGGGCTGATCCGTCGGGCGCGAGGTGCGCGCCGGTCGTGACGGCGCCGCGATCGTTTCGATGGCCAGGCGGTCGCCAACACGGCCGGCGAGACCGTTGGCCCGCGCATCGCGGACCGGCCGGCGGCACCGCGGCCGATGACGGACCCGGCGTCAACCCGACCGATCGAGCGTGACACGAAGCGATCGAGCGCGACACCCCCCGCCCCCGATTTCGAAAAGCAGGCAAGGACATGTCAACGGAACCGACAGTTGTGGTGACCGGCATCGGGGCCACCACCCCACTCGGCGGCACTGCTCCCGACACATGGCAGGGCATGCTCGACGGGCGCATCGGCGTCACCTCGCTCACCGCGCCGTGGGTCGACCAGTTCGACCTTCCGGTCCGCATCCATGCCCCGCTCGCGGTCGAACCGACCGAGATCCTGCCGCGCGTGGAGGCACGCCGACTCGACCGCTGCCAGCAGGTCGCGATGGTGGCCGCCCGTGAGGCGTGGGCGGATGCCGGCGCGCCGGAAGTGGAGCCGGAACGGCTCGGCGCCGTCATCGGCACCGGCATCGGCGGTGCACTGACTCTGCTCGACCAGGATGACCTGCTGGAGACGGCGGGCCTTCGCAAGGTCGCCGTGCTGACGATCCCGATGCTGATGCCCAACGGCCCGGCCGCCGCCGTCGGGCTCTGGGCCAAGGCGCGCGGCGGCGTGCACGCGCCGGTCTCCGCGTGCGCGTCGGGTGCCGAGGCGCTGGCCTGGGCGTTCAAGTTGATCCGGAGCGGGGACATCGACGTGGCGATCGCAGGCGGGGCCGAGGCATGCATCACGGCTCTGCCGGTCGCCGGCTTCTCGCAGATGCGCGCGATGTCCACCCGCAATGACGATCCGGTCCACGCCTCCCGTCCGTTCGACCGTGACCGGGACGGTTTCATCCTCGGCGAGGGGGCCGGGATGCTCGTGCTCGAGCGCGAGGAATCCGCGAGGGCCCGCGGCGCGAAGATCTACGGGGTGCTGGCGGGCGTCGGCATGTCGAACGACGCCTACCACATCACCGCCGGCGAACCCGAGGGTGAGGGCGGTGCCCGCGCCATCGTCAGCGCGCTCAGGTCCGCGGGTCTGTCGCCGAGCGACATCGGGCACGTCAATGCGCACGCCACATCGACGCCGGTCGGCGATCTCGCCGAGTCGAAGACCATACGGCGGGCGCTCGGCGACCACCCGGTGGTCACGGCGACCAAATCGATGACGGGCCATCTCCTCGGGGCGGCCGGCGCGGTCGAGGCGATCGCGACGATGCTCGCCATCAAGGACGGCGTCATCCCTGGTACCCGGAACCTGGACAACCAGGATCCGGAGATCGAGCTGGACGTCGCCGCGAAGAATCGCGAGGTATCGCTTGATGCGGCGGTCAGCGATTCGTTCGGGTTCGGTGGGCATAACGTCGCCCTGGTCTTCACGAAAGCCTGAAACCGCTGATGACGACATTCGTGACCGAAACGCATACGGGGAATCTCGGCCCCCGGAAGATCGACCCGCGGGAGCCGGAGGTACGGCTCGCGGCGCTGCTGGATCCCGGCAGCATCGTGCCGCTGCATCACCGCGACACCTCCGGCGTGGAGGCGGTGCGCGGGCGCATCGACGGCGCGAAGGTGATCGTCTACGTCACCGACGCGACCCGCCAGGGCGGCGCGATGGGCTTCGAGGGGTGTCGTCATATCGTCGACGCGATCGACATGGCGATCCGTGAGCGGATCCCCGTCATCGGGTTGTTCCATTGCGGCGGGGCACGACTCGCCGAGGGGGCTGCCTCGCTGGACGGGGTCGGCAACATGTTCGCCGCGATGGTGCGGGCGTCCGGCAAGGTGCCGCAGATCTCGGTGGTGCTCGGACCGTCCGCCGGCGGCGCCGCGTACGGTCCGGCGCTCACCGATGTGGTGATCATGGCTCCGGAGGGGCGACTATTCGTCACTGGCCCGGATGTAGTCAAGTCGGTGACGGGCGAGGACATCGACATGGAGTCGCTCGGCGGGCCGGGCACGCACGGGCGCAAGTCCGGTGTGGTACACATCGTCGCAGACTCCGAGGCCGACGCATTCGCCCGCGCACGCCGGGTGACGTTGCTCTTCTCCCGCCCCGGGATCGCCGGGGTGGCGGGCCTGCCGGACGATCCGGAGCTCGGCTCCCTGCTGCCCGCCGAGCGCCAGCGCGCCTACAACGTCAAACCGCTGATCGACCGGCTGCTCGACGAGCCCATGGAGGAGCTCCAGGCCCGCTGGGCACCGAACATCGTGATCGGGCTGGGTCGGCTCGCCGGCCGGTCGGTGGGCGTGGTCGCCAATAATCCACTGCGGCTGGGCGGCTGCCTCGACTCCACGTCGGCCGAGAAGGCAAGCCGGTTCGTCCGCCTGTGCGACGCGTTCGGCATCCCGCTGCTGGTGATCGTCGACGTGCCCGGGTACCTGCCCGGTGTGGGCCAGGAATGGGACGGCGTGGTGCGGCGCGGGGCGAAACTGCTGCATGCGTTCGCCGAGGCCGTCGTTCCGCGCGTCACGTTGGTGACGCGTAAGGCGTTCGGTGGGGCCTACATCGCGATGAACGCGAAGTCTCTCGGCGCGACCGCGGTGTATGCCTGGCCGGGTGCCGAGATCGCCGTCATGGGCGCCAAGGCCGCGGTGTCGATCCTGCACCGCCGCAAGCTCGCCGCGGCCCCCGAGGAGGAGCGCGGCGCCCTGCACGAGCAGTTGGCCGCCGAACACGAGAAGCTCGCCGGCGGGGTTGCGCGCGCGGTCGAGATCGGCGTGGTCGACGAGATCATCAGCCCGGCTCAGACCCGGCGCAGGGTCGCCGAGGCGCTGGCCTCCGCGCCCGCCGGGCGCGGCGCACACGGGAACATCCCGCTGTAGGGATGGGCCGGCCGTTCGCCGAGCGGTGCGAAATGCACCGGTTGGTGACCGAATTGTCGTGCTTTTCGCACCGCTCGGCGTGACGATGCCGCCCCGGCGCGGAAGACGGCGCTACCCGGCTGCGGCGCGGGCCTCGGCCGCGAGCTTCAGGTGCGCCGCGGACTTGACGACGCTCAGCGGCGGCCGCGGGATACGCGCGCTGGCGATCCGCAGGGCGAGCACGGCGGTGGCGGCCGCATCGGGCCGCGCAGACGCCAGCGCGCCGGATTGCACCGCCCGGACGATGCCGGCGGCCGCCGCGGCCGGGTCCACGGGCATCAGGAGCAGATCCTCGCCGGCATTGAGCGCGGCCACGGCGGCGGCCCCGGACTCGTCATGCGCGGTGATCGGCTCCATCTGTAGCGAATCCGTCATCGTAACGCCGGTGAAGCCCATGCCGTGGCACCCCCGAGAGCCGGTGCCACGCAACAGCTTTCCGACGACGTCGGACGAGATGCTGGCCGGCACGGTCGTGTCCCCCGCTGCGGGGAACAAGACATGCCCGGTCATCACCATCAGTGCTCCGGCGTCGACGCCGGCGGCAGCCGGGATGGCCTCGTGCGCGTTCCAGTCCGCGCAGCCGAAGGGCAATGTGGGCAGCGTGACATGCGAGTCGGCCGCGACGCGCGCGATCCCTGGGAAGTGCTTCATCGCCGACACGACGCCGGCCCGCTGGTAGCCGGTGACCGCAGCGGCGACCAGCGCCGCGACGCGCTGCGGGTTGCTCCCGTAGGACCGGCCGTACTGACCGATGGCCGATGCCGCCCCGCTCGTCGGAAGTACGCCGAACACGGGCGCGAAGTTCACGGTGACACCGACGGCGAGCATCTCCTGGGCGGCGGCGGCCGCAACCTCGCGCGTCAGCGAATCGGCCAACGCCGCATCGTCGATGGAGCCGAGTTGGATCGCACCCGGGAAGGCGGTGAATCCGTTCTTGAGGCGCTGAACTGCGCCGTATTCCTGATCCGTTCCGATCAACGGTGGAACCCCGGTCGGATCACCCGCCGCGTCCCGGCGAAGGTGCGTCGTGACGGCAGCGACCTGCGCCGGAGTGCCGGTCGAGGTGCCGTCCACCACGCCCTTCGGCGCGAACAGGATGACGCCGCCGTAATGCTGCTTCGACAGCGCCCCGGTGCCGATCACCGTGCTGCCGTTGACCATGAGCACCGAGGCGGCCTTGTCCTGCAGCGTCATCGATCCGACGATCTTGGCCGCCTTGGCCCGGTCCGCAGCGGTGACGCTGATCCCGGTCGGTGTCGCGCCGGCCGACGTTCGCGTCGCCAACGTGGTTGCTCCAGAGGTCGGCGTCGCGGAGGCCGAACTCGACAGTAGCGTGCTCGAACCGGCCGTCGACGATGTGGCGGTCGAGGACGAAACCGGTGTGCTGCCGGCCGATGTCGAATCAGGAACGGTGGCCCCGGTCGAGATTCCGGCGCCTTCCTGCGTCCCGGTCGATGCGGTGTTGGGGGCGGTCGCCGGTGTTGTCGGCGTCGGTGCACCGGCACTGTCGCCGGAAGATCTCGACGGCGTTCCGGTCGCGCTGACCGAGCATGCCGCCACCGCGAGCAACGCGGTGATCGCCAGCAGGCCCGCAGCACGGGTACGCGAGTGCCTCAGCATGGCGCGATCGCCGGCGGCTTCGCCGATGTCCCTACCCGCAGCCCGACGCCCTCGTCCTGCACCCGATACGTGACATCCCATCGGACGCACTGGGCCGGCAGCTCGGCCGGCGCGAACTCGACCGCCTGATGCGAGGTGAACTGCATGCGGACCGTGAGCGGATTCCCCGCGGTGATATCCGAGATGTAGACATCCGAATCGCGAGTCGTGCTGTAGTCCCGCGTCCAATCGTCCCGGTCCCGCTTTGCCTGCGCGGTGGTCACGGTCGACAGCCAGGCGTCGTAGTCGTGGCCGTTGATGGCTGTGAAGTAGCGCGATATCAGATCCGCGATATCCCGAGCATGCGGCGTCCCCTCGGCGCGCGGGGAGAGCCCCACGCTGACCGGCCCCTTCGAATCCACCGGATCCGGCGATCCGGTCGTTCTATCGGTCGGGGACGCGCCGACAGAGACGGCGATGCTGCCGACCGTCGCAGCCGGTTCACCCGATCCGTCCGCCGTGCCGCTCGCCGAACGCGATACTGGCGGAGTTCGAGCCGCCAACTCTGCCGATCCCGCGCCGGCCAGACGAACCGCAGCACGCTGCGCGTGGCCCACGGCGAACGCCGCCCCCGCGCCCGCCGCCATCAGCACCGCCAGTGCCAGCGAGAGCAGCAGGGTCGTCCGACGACCGGAGCGCACCACGCGGACACCGCCTTCCACTTCGGCGAATCGGGCCTGTCCCATCGCCCACAGGGACGCATCCGCGGTCAGTGGGTTCCCAGCGGCCTATCACGGTGACGAACTCGACAGTCAGCCTGCCATAGTCCGGGATCGCTTCGCCGCGAGCGGGGCGATGCCGCCACCCGAGGCGCCGGGAGGACGGTTCAGCCGACCTGGTGCAGCCAGGTGATGGCCGTTCCGTCGCCCGCGCGGCGGTACGGTTCGAGTTCCGCGTCGACGTCGGCACCCAGTGCCGCGGACAGTCGCGCCCGGAGGTCATCGACCCCCTCGGCGCGGGCCATAAGGTCGGCGATGTGCGATTCGCTGAGCATCACATCGCCATTAGCGGACACCGATGCGCGCCAGAACCCGCGGCCGGGGAGGTAGCAGATCCGCTCGCCGTCCACTCCGGGGCTGGCATCCTCGGTCACCTCGTAGCGCAGCATCTGCCATTTCCGCAGCGCCTTCGCCAGCCGACTTCCGGAGCCAGGCGCCGCCGACCAGGACAGGCTCGC
>OFTX01000710.1_pt1 | contig 15344 bp, 12 predicted proteins | sample 1775051 | NCBI WGS metagenome assembly OFTX01 (sample SAMN08195772, study PRJEB24354) | sludge metagenome | isolation source: sludge from phenol fed wastewater aerobic bioreactor A | place: India: Nagpur | collected 2016-09-15
TACGCCTTTCGGTCATTTCTCAGGCTTCAGAGCGTCGTCGAACCGTCGCCGGGTCATCCCGGGCTATCGTTTGGCGGGGCCACTCGCGACCGAACCGCCGCGGTCCATCGTCAGACGTGAAACGCAAGCCGCACGGGTCAATGTCCGCCGGCTTGCGTTTCACTTTTACTGCTGCAAAACGAACATGACGCGCGCTTTCAACTTTTCCGCCGGTCCGGCGGCGCTCCCTGCCGAGGTGCTGACCCAGGCAGCCGAAGAGATGCTCGATTGGCACGGGGCCGGCATGGGTGTGATGGAAATGAGCCATCGCGGCCGTGAGTTCATGAGCATCCTGGCCGACGCGCAAGCCAATCTGCGCGAACTGCTCGCGGTGCCCGACAACTACCGCATTCTTTTCATGCAGGGCGGGGCGCTCGCCGAGAACGCGATCATCCCGATGAATCTGCTCGGCGGCGCGCGCGAGGCGCAGCGCCAGACGGCGGACTATGTCGTGACCGGCTCCTGGTCGGTGAAGTCGCAGAAGGAGGCGCGCAAGTATTGCGACGTCAATATCGCTGCGAGCACCGAAGCGGAGCACTTCACACGCTTGCCGGGCATGGACGAGTGGCGACTTTCGAAGGATCCGGCCTACGTCCACATCTGCACGAACGAGACCATTCACGGCGTGGAGTATTTCTGGACACCGGATCTGGCGACCGCGGGGCTGGCCGACGTGCCGCTCGTCGCGGATGTTTCGTCGCACATTCTGTCGCGCCCGATGGACGTGTCGAAGTTCGGCGTGATGTATGGCGGTGCGCAGAAGAATATCGGGCCGTCGGGCCTGACCGTGGTCATTGTGCGCGACGACCTGCTCGGGCGGGCATTGCCGTTCACGCCGAGTGCGTTCGACTGGAAGATCGTGGCCGAGAACGACTCGATGTTCAACACGCCGCCGACCTACGCGATCTATATCGCGGGTCTGGTGTTCCAGTGGCTCAAGCGCCAAGGCGGGCTGGCCGCCATGGAAGCGCAGAACAAGGCGAAGGCCGAGCTTCTGTACGGCTTTCTCGACGGCAGCGACTTTTACCGCACGCCGGTGGCGCCGGACTGCCGCTCGCGCATGAATGTGCCGTTTTTCCTGCACGACGACGCATTGAACGAGACCTTCCTGGCCGGCGCTCGCGAGCGCGGGCTGCTGCAACTCAAGGGCCACAAGTCCGTGGGGGGTATGCGCGCCTCGATCTACAACGCGATGCCGCTCGACGGCGTCCGGGCGCTGGTCGACTATCTGCGTGAATTCGAGCGCAGTCACGGCTGACGAGGACGCGAGACCGGTGCATTCGAATGCTTTCCATGCTTTGAACGTCCTGCGGGACTCCGCACCGGGAGCCGTCCGACCATGTCCCATCGCAAGAAGACAATACGCTCCATGGATGAAGATCTGAACGCATCGCTGCGCCCCTTGCGCGAGAAAATCGATGCCATCGACGCGCAGCTCCTGAAGCTGCTCAATCAACGTGCGGCCGTCGCCCTGGAAGTGGGTGAGGTCAAGAAGCGTTTTGGCGCGCCGGTGTTTCGGCCCGAGCGCGAACTGCAGGTAATTTCGCGCTTGCAGCAAGCCAACGACGGGCCGTTGTACGGCGACAATCTTGCTTCGATCTGGCGCGAAATCATGTCGGCCAGCCGTGCGCTGGAGAAGGTGCTGACCGTTGCCTATCTGGGGCCGGCCGGCACTTACAGCGAGCAGGCGGCCTTCTCTTATTTCGGTCAGAGTGTGAAGGGCCTGCCGTGCCCGTCGCTCGACGAGGTGTTTCGTGCGGTCGAGGCCGGCAGCGCGGACTTTGGGGTAGTGCCCGTCGAGAATTCGACCGAGGGTGTGGTGTCGCGCACGCTCGATCTGCTGCTGCAAAGCCCGCTGACGATCAGTGGCGAAGTGGCGCTGCCAATCCATCACAACCTGATGTCGCAATCCGGGACGCTCGACGGCGTGACCCGGATCTGCTCGCACGCGCAGTCGCTCGCGCAATGCCAGCACTGGTTGACAGCACATTTTCCGCGGTTGGAGCGTCAGGCCGTGTCGAGCAACGCGGAGGCGGCCCGCATGGCCGCCGCGGATCCGAGCGTCGCCGCGATTGCCGGCGAATCCGCCGCCACCCAGTACGGACTGCAAATCGCGTTTTCGCATGTGCAGGACGATCCGCACAATCGCACCCGCTTCGTGGTCGTCGGTACGCAGGACCCTGCCCCGAGCGGGCGGGACCAGACCTCGCTCATTCTGTCCGTGCCCAATCGTGCTGGCGCCGTGGTGGCATTGCTCGAGCCCCTCGCGAACAACGGTGTGTCGATGACGCGTTTCGAGTCGCGTCCCGCCAAGAGCGGCGCGTGGGAGTACTACTTCTACATCGACTTCGAAGGGCATCGCGACGATCCGAATGTCGCCAAGGCGCTCGAATCGCTGCGTCAGAATGCGGCGTATTGCAAGGTGCTCGGGTCTTACCCGCGCTCCGCATGAGCGGCGGGGACGGGACGATGGTCCTGAACAAACTCGTCATCTGTGGCGTGGGCCTGATCGGCGGCTCGCTGGCGCGAGCGCTGAAGGCGGAAGGCGCCGTGAAGGAAGTGATCGGCGTCGGGCGCAGTGAGGCGTCGCTTCGGCGGGCGTGCGAGCTTGGCGTGATCGATCGTGCGGCCACGTCGATGGCGGCTGCCGTGACAGGCGCCGATGTCGTGGTGCTCGCGGCGCCGGTGGCGCAAACGCCCGCGCTGCTGAGCGCCATTCGGCCCTGTCTCGGCGGAAATACGATTGTCACCGACGCCGGAAGTACCAAGTCGGACGCCGTGGCTGCCGCAAGTGCGGCGCTCGGGGATGACGCCTGGCGTTTCGTGCCCGGTCATCCGATTGCCGGCGCGGAGCGATCTGGCGTCGAGGCCGCGACGGTGGATCTGTACCGGGATCGCCGCGTGGTGCTTTGCCCGCAACCGGGCAACCGCAGCGAGGACGTGGCGCGTATCCGGGGCATGTGGGAGACGACTGGCGCGCGCGTATCGGAGATGTCCGAAACACAGCACGATCACGTGTTCGCTTCGGTCAGTCATTTGCCACACGTCCTCTCGTATGCGTTGATCGCCCAGATTCTTGACGCACCCGATGCGTCGTTGAAGTTCGGCTTCGCGGGCGGAGGCTTTCGCGACTTCACCCGCATCGCGGCGTCGAACCCCGAAATGTGGCGCGATATCTGCGTGGCCAATCGTGATGCGTTGCTGGCCGAACTCGACGGTTACCTCGCCACGCTCGGCTCGCTGCGACAATTGATCGATGCCGGCGACGGCGCCGGTCTCGAGGCCGTATTCGCGCGCGCCAGCCAGGCGCGCACGGACTGGGCCAGGCAACAGGAAAAGTAATGGAAACGCTCGATCTCGGCCCTTACGGCCACGCCGAAGGCACGCTTCGCTTGCCCGGCTCGAAAAGCATCTCGAACCGCGTGCTGTTGCTCGCCGCGCTTTCGCGGGGCACGACTCGCGTGCGGGAGCTGCTCGCGTCCGACGACACGCAGGTGATGCTCGATGCGCTCGCCGCGCTCGGTGTCAAGTGCACGCAGGTGGGCGATTCGCGTGACTTCATCGTCGAGGGATGTGGCGGCGCGTTTCCCGTCAAGGCCGCGAAGCTGTTCATGGGCAATGCGGGGACGGCGATTCGCCCGCTCACGGCGGCGCTCTCGCTGAGTCATGGCGACTACGAAGTGTCGGGCGTGGCACGGATGCACGAGCGGCCGATCGGCGACCTGGTCGACGGCCTGCGTCAACTGGGCGCGCGGATCGATTACCTCGGCAATGCCGGTTATCCTCCGTTGCATATCAGGCCTGCCGACGTGCACGCGCCGCAATCGCCGATTCGCGTGCGGGGCGACGTCTCGAGCCAGTTCCTGACGGCACTGCTGCTTACGTTGCCGCTGCTGGCTTCGGCATCGGGTGAGATCGTCGTGGAAGTCGAGGGCGAACTCATCTCCAGGCCATACATCGACATCACCCTGCGGTTGCTGCGGCGCTTCGGGATCGATGTCCGGCAGGATGGCTGGTCGCGCTTCACGCTCCCGGCGGCGGGAGCGGACGGCGCGAAGTATCGCAGTCCGGGAGACCTCCGCGTCGAGGGCGACGCCTCGTCGGCATCGTATTTTCTTGCGGCCGGCGCCATTGGCGGCGGGCCGGTGCGTGTGCAAGGTGTGGGGCGCGACAGCATTCAGGGCGACGTGCGTTTCGTCGAAGCCCTGGAGGCGATGGGGGCGCGCGTGACGTTGCACGACGATGCCATCGAAGTGAACGGCATCGACACGCCCAGCGGCAAGCTGCGTGCGCTCGACATGGACTTCAATCACATCCCCGACGCGGCGATGACGATTGCGGTCGCGGCGTTGTTTGCCGATGGTACGACCACGCTGCGCAACATCGCAAGCTGGCGTGTCAAGGAGACGGATCGTCTCACGGCAATGGCCACGGAGCTGCGCAAGGTCGGCGCGACGGTGGAAGAGGGCGCCGATTATCTGCGGGTGACCCCTCCCGCCGCGTTGACGCCGAACGCCGCCATCGATACGTATGACGATCACCGCATGGCCATGTGCTTCTCGCTCGTGAGCTTGGGCGGTGTGCCGGTGACGATCAACGACCCGAAGTGCGTGGGCAAGACGTTCCCGACGTATTTCGCCGAGTTCGTTCGGATCGCGTCGTAATCGCGTCGTAATCGGGTCGCAAGCGCGCCACAAACGCGCCACAAACGCGCCGCGTCCGGAGGCCTCCCGCGAGGCTCCCGACATCCGGGCGCCGCCCGGCGGCGCGCGGCCGCGCCGCGGTTTGATCCGGTTCGTCGCGGTGCTTCGTGATGCGTGGCGATTCGGTCTGATCGGGCGTGATTGGGCGTGGTTGGGCGTGATTCGGCGCAAACCGCGCGGGCGAGCGGGGCCATATTAGCCCTGACCCGTCAGCGTCTGCCAAAGCAACAGGCCGTTGAGTACGACGATCGCACTTGCGATGCCCCACGCGGCGATCGACAGCGCACCGCGAACGCGCCATTCCCCCATCAACGTCGCGTCCCCCGCAAACCGCACGAGTGGTATCACCGCGAACGGCAGCTGCAGGCTCAGCACCACCTGGCTGAAGACCAGCAAAGCCGTGGTTCTCGCCTCGCCGCCATGCCCGACGATGAGCAGCGCCGGCACCAGGGCGAGCGCGCGGGTGATGAGCGCGCGTTGCCACGGCTTCATTCGCAGATTCAGAAAACCCTCCATCGTGACCTGCCCGGCCAGCGTTGCCGTCACCGTCGAGTTCAGGCCGCATGCGAGCAACGCAACGGCGAACATGGCACCCGCCCACTGGTTGCCTAGCAGGGGCGCGAGGAGTTTGTGGGCGTCGCCCAACGACTCCACCGACGTGTTGCCGCTGGCATGGAAGGCAGCGGCAGCCAGAATCAGCAGGGCGGCGTTGACGAGGAACGCGAAGCCAAGCGAGAGCGTGGTGTCCCAGTGTGTGGTGCGCAATGCACGCGCGAGGGCCGGACGAGTCCGCTCGGGCAAGGCCTCACCTCGCATGCGCAGCAAGGCCGAGTGCAGATAGAGGTTGTGAGGCATGACCGTGGCGCCGAGGATGCCCGTGGCCAGCCAAAGCATCCCCGCCTGCGCGACGATCTCGGCGCGCGGTCGCAGGCCGTGTGCGGCGGCACGCCAGTCAGGGTGGGCCAGCGACAACTGGGCGACGAAGCATCCCGCAGTGAGCAGAATCAGCGCAGCGACGGCGCCTTCGAGGCGGTGTTGTCCGAAACCTTGCAGGCCGAGCATGGCGAAGGCCAGGGCGCCCGCCACCACGACGCCGATCGGCAGAGACACGCCGAACAGCAGTTGCAGGGCGACCGCGCTGCCAACGATCTCTGCGAGATCGCATGCGATGATCGCCGTCTCGCACAGCCCCCATAACGCCAGCGAAGTCCGGCGGCTATACTGGCTACGTGAGAGTTGCGCGAGATCGCGCCCGGTGACCAATCCGACGCGCGCCGCGAGCCACTGAAGCAACAATGCCATCACGCTCGAGAGCAGTACGACGCTCAGCAGCGTGTACCCGTATCGGGCACCCACGGCAATGGCCGTGGCCCAATTGCCCGGATCCATATAGCCTACGGCGATGAGCGTGCCCGCCCCGGCGAATCCCATCCATCGCTGCGGGCGACGCGGCGTGCGGTTCCGAGGGTCGGGCGGCGGCCCCCATTCGGGATTGAGTAAGGGATAATCGCGGCTTTGCATGGCGGTCACCGATCCGAGCGGCGCCCGTAGCGCCTTTATTTAAATGATAATCATTATCATTTGAGTGTGTGGTTTTATTTTTCAATGTGTTGGATAGACAGAGACGAAGGGATGCCTGATTTGACGGTGGTGGACGATTCGATTCCGGTCATTACGGTGGATGGCCCGACGGCATCCGGCAAGGGCACGGTGGCACACCGTGTGGCGGATGCGCTGGGCTTTCACTACCTCGACAGCGGCGCCCTGTATCGGCTCACCGCGCTGGCGAGCGCGCGTCACGGCATCGACACGGACGACGTAGGGGCGCTGACAGTGCTGGCCGAGACGCTCGACGTGCGGTTCAAGGACGAGCGAATCTGGCTGGCGGGCGAAGATGTGACCGATGCCATCCGTGCCGAGGCGATCGGCAACCGGGCGTCGGGCATTGCCGTGCACAAGGCGGTTCGCCAGGCGCTCACGGCGCTCCAGCGGGGATTCAAGACCGCGCCGGGGCTCGTGGCGGACGGCCGCGACATGGGGACGGTGATCTTCCCGGAGGCCGAGTTGAAGGTGTTTTTGACGGCCACCCCGCAGGCTCGTGCCGAGAGGCGGTATAAGCAATTGATAGAAAAAGGATTTTCTGCTAACATAGACAGTCTCATGCTGGATCTTGAGGCGCGTGACGCGCGGGATCGTACCCGTGCAGAGGCGCCGTTGCGACCGGCAGAGGGTGCGCGGGTGCTCGACACGTCGGAGCTCAACGTCGATCAGGCGGTGGCTCAGGTGCTCGAATGGTTCGCGCAGGTGCAGTACCCGCAAGGCGCTTGACCGGATGTTTCATGCAGTCATCCGGCCCGGCTTTGTTTAACCTTTAACCCAACCGTTGTACGTTAGCGTCAACCCCCTCGGGAGACGGACGTCAGCGGCGTAATCCACTTTTATGTCCGACCTGCAAACCTCGACCAACGAATCTTTCGCGGCGCTTTTCGAAGAGTCGCTCTCCCGTCAAGACATGCGTGCTGGTGAAGTCATCAGCGCAGAAGTCGTTCGGGTTGACCACAACTTCGTGGTCGTCAACGCCGGCCTCAAGTCCGAAGCGTACATCCCCATCGAAGAATTCCTGAATGATCAGGGCGAGGTCGAAGTTCAGGCCGGCGATTTCGTTTCCGTGGCGATCGACGCCCTGGAAAACGGCTACGGCGACACCGTGCTGTCGCGCGACAAGGCCAAGCGTCTGGCCTCGTGGCTGCAACTGGAAAAGGCCCTCGAATCGGGCGACCTCGTGACGGGTACGATCACCGGCAAGGTCAAGGGCGGCCTGACCGTGATGGTCAACGGCATCCGCGCATTCCTGCCGGGTTCGCTGGTGGACACGCGTCCGGTCAAGGATACGACCCCGTACGAAGGCAAGACCCTCGAATTCAAGGTCATCAAGCTCGACCGCAAGCGCAACAACGTTGTGCTCTCGCGCCGCGCCGTGATCGAAGCCACCCAGGGCGAAGAGCGCGCCAAGCTGCTCGAGACGCTCAAGGAAGGCGCGATCGTCAAGGGCGTGGTCAAGAACATCACCGACTACGGTGCGTTCGTTGACCTCGGCGGCATCGACGGCCTGCTGCACATCACCGACATCGCATGGCGTCGTGTGCGTCACCCGAGCGAAGTCCTGTCGGTTGGCCAGGAAGTCACCGCCAAGATCCTCAAGTTCGATCAGGAGAAGGGCCGCGTCTCGCTGGGCGTCAAGCAACTCGGCGAAGATCCGTGGGAAGGCATCGCTCGCCGTTACCCGCAAGGTACCCGCCTGTTCGGCAAGGTCACCAACATCACCGACTACGGCGCATTCGTCGAAGTGGAATCGGGCATCGAAGGCCTGGTCCACGTGTCGGAAATGGATTGGACCAACAAGAACGTTGCGCCGACCAAGGTTGTCCAGCTGGGCGACGAAGTCGAAGTCATGGTGCTCGAGATCGACGAAGACCGTCGTCGTATCAGCCTCGGCATGAAGCAATGCAAGCCGAACCCGTGGGATGACTTCTCGCGCAACTTCAAGAAGGGCGACAAGATCAAGGGCGCCATCAAGTCGATCACCGACTTCGGCGTGTTCATCGGTCTGCCGGGCGGCATCGACGGCCTGGTCCACCTGTCGGACCTGTCGTGGAGCGAAGCCGGCGAAGAAGCCGTTCGCAAGTACAAGAAGGGCGACGAAGTCGAAGCCGTGGTTCTGGGCATCGACGTCGAGAAGGAACGCATCTCGCTGGGTATCAAGCAGCTCGAAGGCGATCCGTTCAACACCTTCGTGGCGATCCACGACAAGGGCTCGATCGTCGACGGTACCGTCAAGGCTGTCGATCCGAAGGGTGCCGTCGTGTCGCTGGGCGATGACGTCGAAGGTTACCTGCGCGCTTCGGAAATCTCGCACGACCGTGTGGAGGATGCCCGCAACGTGCTCAAGGAAGGTGATGCCGTCAATGCAATGATCGTCAACATCGATCGCAAGTCGCGCAACATCAACCTGTCGATCAAGGCCAAGGATTCGGCTGAACAGCAAGAGGCAATGAGCAAGCTGTCGTCGGATAGCTCGGCAGCGAGCGGCACCACGAACCTGGGTGCCCTGCTCAAGGCCAAGCTGGACAGCCAGAATCAGTAAGGTCCAAGGCCTATGACCAAGTCTGAATTGGTCAACCAGTTGGCGGCGCGGTTTCCCCAGTTGGTGCTCAAGGACGCCGATTTCGCGGTGAAGACGATTCTCGACGCGATGGCCGATGCGCTCGCGCGCGGTCATCGAATCGAAATCCGCGGATTCGGCAGCTTCGGGCTCAACCGTCGGCCACCGCGCGTCGGCCGCAACCCGAAGTCGGGCGAGAAGGTGATGGTGCCGGAGAAGTTCGTGCCGCACTTCAAGCCCGGCAAGGAGTTGCGAGAGCGGGTTGATCACAAGGCGTCGGACCAATAAGGCCCTTTGGGATCTACTACGCAAGAAAAGCGCCTTCGGGCGCTTTTTTTGCGTCTGGCGTTCGTGGCGCGCGCGAGTGCCGATGCCGCGCGCGCACAATCGACGCAAATGCGAAGCGGCATGCAGTAACGACGCCTCGCGGGGCACATCCGGTACAATACGCCCACGTGCCGGCACGGCGCGACGGCGGGTCCCGATCCGGCGTGCGCGAGCCGCTCAAGTTGCAAAACATACGGCAATCCTGCCGCAGGAGCCTTTCGGCATGAAGCTGATTGTTTGGATCATTCGTCTCATCGTGTTCGTGGTGTTGCTGTGTCTCGCGCTCGCCAACACGGGCGAAGTCACGTTGAACCTGTTCCTGGGCCACACGTGGACGGCACCGCTCATCATGATCGGCCTGGCGTTCTTCGTGGTGGGCGGCGTGATCGGCGTGCTCGCCACCTTGCCGAGCCTGATGCGGCAGCGTCTGGAACTGCGCCGCACCCGGCGCGACCTGGCCCGTGCGCAACGTGACCCCGAGGCGAGCGATCAGCCGCCGATGCTGCCCCCGGTCTAAGGCGACGACACTCCCCCTCACCGACTGTTTCAACGACAACACGCATTCATGGAATTCGAGGTCTGGTGGCTATTGGCCATCCCCGTGATCTTCGGCTGCGGCTGGGTAGCCGCGCGCCTGGATCTGCGCAGCCTGCTCTCGGAGAGCCGCAATTTGCCCGCGTCCTATTTCCGCGGGCTCAACTTCCTGCTCAACGAGCAGCCGGACAAGGCCATCGACGCATTCATCGAGGTGGCCAAGCTCGATCCCGAGACGACGGAACTGCACTTCGCGCTGGGCAGCCTGTTTCGCCGTCGGGGCGAGACGGAGCGCGCCATTCGCGTGCATCAGAATTTGCTCTCTCGCGACGATCTGCCGCAAGCCGATCAGGAGCACGCGCTCTACGAGCTCGGTCACGACTTCCTCAAGGCCGGTTTGCTCGACCGCGCCGAAGACGCCTTCGGTCGCCTGCACACGGGGCCGTTTGCGAAGGCGGCACAGCACGCCAAGCTCACCATCTACCAGATCGAGAAGGAGTGGCACAAGGCGCTGAGCGAGGCCGAAACCCTCAGTGAGCTCGACCCCGCGGTGTCGTATCGCAAGGAGATCGCGCAGTTCCATTGCGAGCTGGCGCAGGAAGCGCTGCAGCGCAAGGAGGTGGATGCCGTCGTGCGGGAGCTCGACGCCGCCCTCGCCGTGAATCCCGCGAATGTGCGCGCGCCGCTGCTGCGCGGCGACATGCTGCTCTCCGCCGGCGACGCCGAAGGCGCGTTGCGTGTGCTGAGCACCATCGAGCAGCAGAACCCGGTGTATCTGGGGCTGGCGGCCAAGCGCCTGATGCGCGCTTACGAAGCCCTGGGGCGTGCGCCGGAAGGACTGGCGGTACTGCGCGACGCGCTCAACAGGAATCCGTCGGACGATCTGCTCGAGATCGTGTACGAGAAGACGGTGGCGCTCGAGGGACCGGAAGCCGCGCTCGCGCTGATGCGCGAGCAGATGCACCGGGCGCCGAGCGCGCCGGGCATGGCCCGCCTGCTCGAGGCGCATGCCGCAACCGCCCATGGCGACACGCAGTCGGATCTGCAGCTCATGGGCAAGCTCATCACGCAGCGCACCAAGTCGCTGCCGCGCTACGTCTGCGACCAGTGCGGCTTCCGCGCGCGATTGTTCTATTGGCAGTGCCCCGGCTGTAACGGCTGGGAGACGTATACGCCGCGACGTGCCGACGTGCCGGCGGCCTCCTAATTTTCTCAAGTTCGCGCAATCATGAAAGTCACCATCATCGGCTCCGGTTACGTCGGCCTCGTTACGGGCGCCTGTCTGGCAGACGTCGGCAACGACGTGTTCTGTCTCGACGTCGATCCGCGCAAGATCGAAATCCTGAACAACGGCGGCGTGCCGATTCACGAGCCAGGGCTGCAGGAAATCATCGCCCGCAATCGCAAGGCCGGCCGTCTGCAATTCTCGACGGATGTCGAGGCGTCGGTCGCGCACGGCGACGTGCAGTTCATCGCGGTGGGTACGCCGCCGGACGAGGACGGCTCGGCCGACCTGCAATACGTCGTTGCGGCGGCGCGCAACATCGGACGCTACGCCACGAACTTCAAGGTGATCGTCGACAAGTCGACCGTGCCGGTCGGCACCGCGGACAAGGTGCGCGCGGCAGTCGCCGACGAACTTGCCAAGCGCGGCGAGGACGTGTCGTTCTCGGTCGTCTCGAATCCCGAGTTCCTGAAGGAAGGGGCGGCCGTCGAGGATTTCATGCGCCCGGACCGCATCGTGATCGGCGTGGACGACGACGCGCAGGGCCAGCAGGCGCGCGCGATGATGAAGCGTTTGTACTCGCCGTTCAACCGCAACCACGAGCGTACCCTGTACATGGACGTGCGCTCGGCGGAGTTCACCAAGTACGCGGCCAATGCCATGCTGGCGACGCGGATCTCGTTCATGAACGAGCTCGCGAATCTGGCCGATCGCGTGGGCGTGGATATCGAGGACGTGCGTCAGGGCATCGGCTCTGACCCGCGTATCGGTTATCACTTCCTGTATGCCGGCTGCGGCTATGGCGGTTCATGCTTCCCGAAGGACGTACAGGCACTCGTGCGGACAGCCGAGGACTACGGTCTGCCGCTGCGCATCCTGAATGCCGTCGAGGCGGTCAACGAAACCCAGAAGGCGGTCCTTATCGACAAGATCGTCGCGCGCCTTGGCAACGACCTGTCGGACAAGACGTTCGCCCTTTGGGGGCTGGCGTTCAAGCCGAACACCGACGACATGCGCGAGGCGCCGAGCCGTCGTGTGATCGCGGAGCTGGTGCGTCGGGGCGCCCGCGTGCGCGCCTACGATCCGGTGGCCCTGGAAGAGGCGCGTCGCGTGATCGCGCTCGACTTTGCCGATGATCCGGCCGGACACGCCCGCATCGAATTCTGCGCGACGGAAGACGACACGCTGACGGGCGCGGACGCGCTCGTCATCGTCACGGAGTGGAAGGCCTTCCGCAGCCCGGACTTCGCCAAGATGAAGTCGGCACTGTCGCTTGCGCTGATCTTCGACGGTCGCAACCTGTACGAGCCGCAGACCATGCAGGAGCTGGGCATCGAGTACCACGGCATCGGCCGCGGCCAGCACGACACCGTCTGAATCGCGAGGATCGACGAATGACTTTGACGGCAACTTCGCTTTCTCGCACGGTGCAGGCGCCCGGCGTGCCCACGGTGTCGCGTGAGGCGTTCCACCGCGCGCGCGTGCTGATCGTCGGCGACGTGATGCTCGATCGCTATTGGTTCGGCGACGTCAATCGCATTTCGCCGGAGGCGCCGGTGCCCGTGGTGCACGTCAAGCGCAACGAGGAACGTCTGGGCGGCGCGGCGAACGTGGCGCTCAACGCCACGTCGCTGGGGGCGCAGGCCGGGCTGCTGTGCGTGCTCGGCGAGGACGAGCCCGGCGAGCGGGTGGTCGATCTGCTCGACGCGAGCGGCGTGACGGCGTTCGTCACGCGCGATGCGGATCTGTCGACCACGATCAAGCTGCGCATCGTGTCGCGTCAACAGCAATTGCTGCGCATCGACTTCGAGAATCAGCCGGCGCGCGAAGTGCTGCTCGCCGTGCTCGATCAGTATCGCCAGTTGCTGGCGAACTATGACGTCGTGTTGCTCTCCGATTATGCGAAGGGCGGCCTGACGCATGTCCAGCCGATGATCGAAGCGGCGCGCAAGGCGGGCAAGCCCGTGCTCGTCGATCCGAAGGGCAGCGATTACGAGCGTTATCGGGGTGCCACCATCCTCACGCCGAACCGCTCCGAATTGCAGCAGGTCGTGGGCGAATGGCATTCGGAAGACGATTTGACGGTTCGCGCGCAGAATCTGCGCGAATCGCTGGGGCTCGAAGCGTTGTTGCTCACGCGTTCGGAAGAGGGCATGACGCTCTTCACCCAGAACGGTGCGCTGCACGTCCCGGCCCAGGCACGCGAAGTGTATGATGTGTCGGGCGCGGGCGACACCGTGATTGCCACGCTCGCCGCCTCGCTCGCCGCCGGTCTGCCGCTTGCGCAGGCGGTGGTGCTCGCCAATCGCGCGGGCAGTATCGTCGTGGGCAAGCTGGGCACCGCGACCGTGGATTACACCGAACTCTTTTCCGATCTGACATGACCATCATCGTCACCGGCGCCGCCGGTTTCATCGGCGCGAACCTCGTCAAAGCCCTCAACGAGCGCGGCGAGACCGACATCGTGGCGGTCGACAACCTCACACGCGCCGACAAATTCCGCAATCTGGTCGATTGCGAAATCAGCGACTACCTCGACAAGACCGATTTCGTCGCGCGTTTCCAGCGCCGCGAGTTCGGTCGCGTGCGCGCGATTTTCCATGAAGGCGCCTGCTCCGACACGATGGAGACCGACGGCCGCTACATGATGGAGAACAACTTCCGCTACACGCGCGCGTTGTTCGAGGCGTGCCAGACGCAGACGGTGCCGTTCCTCTACGCGTCTTCCGCGGCGACGTACGGCGCCTCGGAAACGTTCGTGGAATCGCGCGAGTACGAGAAGCCCCTCAACGTCTACGGGTACTCGAAATTCCTCTTCGACCAGATCGTGCGTCGCGCCATGCGCGAGGCGGGTGGCAAGCTGCCGAGCCAGGTGGCGGGGTTTCGCTACTTCAACGTGTACGGCCCGCGCGAAGCGCACAAGGGGCGCATGGCCTCGGTGGCGTTCCACAACTTCAACGAGTTCCGCGCCAACGGCCGCGTGAAGCTCTTTGGCGAGTACAACGGCTATGCGGCGGGCACGCAAAGTCGCGACTTCGTGTCCGTCGAGGACGTGGTCAAGGTGAATCTGCACTTCTTCGATCATCCCGAGCGAAGCGGCATCTTCAACCTCGGCACGGGCCGCGCGCAGCCGTTCAATGACATTGCGGTCGCCGTGATCAACACGTTGCGCGAAGAGGCCGGCGAGGCGCCGCTCTCGCTCGACGAGATGGTGCGGCAGGGGCTCGTCGAGTACATCCCGTTCCCCGACGCGCTGCGTGGCAAGTATCAGTGCTTCACCCAGGCGAGCGTCGAGCATCTGCGCCAGGCGGGTGGGTATCAGCAGCCGTTCTATACGGTCGGTGAGGGCGTCTCGCGCTACGTGCGCTGGCTGTTGGCCCAATAGGCCACAGTCCAACAGGCACGGGCCCGATGCCATCCCTGGCGATGGCGGGACCGAAGTCTCGACGGGGAGCCGCATGGCTCCCCGTTTCGTTTGGCGCGCCGGGATATGTCATCCGTGCGCAGTCTCGGGCGTTAAGGGAGTATCGGGGGTTTCCCGAGTGACCTTACAGGGAATACATCATGCTTCGCAAACTCTTGCTGGCGGTGGTTACCTTTTTCACCCTCTGCGGCCTGGCCATGGCCGCTGTCGACATCAATACCGCCGATCAGGCGCAACTCGAATCGCTCAAGGGCATCGGACCGGTCAAGTCCAAAGCCATCATCGACGAACGCAATGCCCACGGGCCGTATAAGGATGCCGCCGACGTCGCCAGGCGCGTGAAGGGCCTCGGCACCAAGTCCGTCGCCACGCTCCAGAGCGAAGGCATGACGATCAATGGTCAGGGCGCGGCGCCTGCCGTACCGGCCCCTGCGGCGAAGACCCCTGCGACGACGGCACCTGCCGCGCCGGTCCCCGCGACGAAGCCCCCTGCGGCGACGGCGCCTGCCGCTCAGGTCCCTGCCACGACGGGCCGTCCGGCGCCGCCAGCCATGCAGCAGACCCCGGCAGCGCCGGGCAAGCCGGCCACGCCTGCCGCCACGCCCGCCACGCCCGCAATGCCGCCGAGCGCCACCCAGCATACGCCCACGCCGGTGCCCGCCGCCGGTTCGACGGCCAAGCCGGCGTCCCCGGGCGCTACCGCCTTGCCGGGCGCCGCGTCGGGACCTGCCGCCGCCGATGCGAAGAGTGGCAAATCGAAGAAGTCCAGGGCCGACAAGGCCGGGGGTGTCGCGCCAGGTGCCGCGTCCGCGCCTGCAGCCGCACCCGCATCGCCTGCGGCACCGGCCGGTGGCTCGAAGTCGAAGAAGTCCAACCCGGACAAGACGGACAAGACGGACAAGACGGACAAGACGGACAAGACGGACAAGA
>OFTX01000712.1_pt1 | contig 15337 bp, 13 predicted proteins | sample 1775051 | NCBI WGS metagenome assembly OFTX01 (sample SAMN08195772, study PRJEB24354) | sludge metagenome | isolation source: sludge from phenol fed wastewater aerobic bioreactor A | place: India: Nagpur | collected 2016-09-15
GCCCGCCGCCAGCGCCAGCAGCGCGCCGGCCAGCGCGCTGGCCAGCACCACCCAGGGGGGCGGTGCCCAGTTGAAGTCGAACACCTGCCGCGCCAGCGCCCAGCCCACCGCCATCGCGGCCACGCTGGCCAGCAGGCCAGCCAGCAGGCCGACGCCGGCCAGCTCGGCGCGCTGCAGCTGGCGCAACAGCCGACCGCTGGCGCCGACGGCGCGCATGATGGCGAACTCGCGCGCGCGCTCCTCGCGCGTGGCCCCCACCGCCGCAAGCAGCACCAGCAGGCCGGCCGCCAGCGTGAAGCCGAACAAAAACTGCACCGCGCCGATCACCTGGTCCAGCACGCGCTGCACCTGGGCGATGGACTGCGCCGTGTCGACGTTGGTGATGTTGGGAAACTGCCGCACCAGCGCGTTGTCGAAGCCGGCACTTCCATCGCCGGGCCGCCCCAAGGTGGAAGGCGCACACCCGGGGCTGAGGGCTGCGGCTCCAGGCTCGCCTGCGCGAGGCTGGACAGCCTGAAGAGCGGTCGACTCCGGAGGCTGCGCGGCCTGCAAGGCCAGCGAATCATGCGAAGCAGAGGAGCGTGGGGGCCACGTTTCGGGCGCCCGGTAGGCGGCGATGTAGGTGATGGGCAGCTCGGGCATCTCGGCGCGCGGGAACATGACGAAGAAGTTGACCCGCATCGACGCCCAATCCACCTTGCGCAGCGAGGTGATGCGCGCCTCGACCTCCATGCCGCCGATGTCGAAGCGCAGGCTGTCACCCAGCTTCAGGCCCAGCGTCTGCGCCAGGCCCTCCTCGACGCTGATGGCGTCCGCCTCATCGGGCTGCCAGCGGCCGGCGACGATCTCGTTGTAGGGCGGCTGCTCGGCAGCGTTGGACAGGTTGAACTCGCGCTCGACCAGGCGGCGGGCGCGGTCGTCGGCGTAGCGCTCGGGGGTCACGGCCTCGCCATTGACGGCCACCAGCCGGCCGCGGAACATGGGGTACCAGTCCATCTTGCCCACGCCCGCCTGCTGCACGGTGTGGCGAAAGGCCTCGGCCTGGTCGGGCATGATGTTGATGACGAAACGGTTGGGCGCGTCGGGCGGCGTGGCCTGGCGCCAGCTGTCGACCAGATCGGTGCGCAGCAGCACCAGCAGCACCAGGGCCAGCAGGCCCACCGCCAGGCTGCTGATCTGCACCACGGCGTACACCGGGCGCGCGGCCAGCTGGCGCGTGGCCAGCACCAGCCAGCGCGGCGCCGTCTGCTCGTGCACCGAGCGCCGCAGCAGCGCCATCGCGCCCCAGGCCAGCGCGGCGAACAGCGCGGCGGCGCCGGCAAAGCCGCCGACGGCGATCAGGCCCAGCGTGCGGTCGGCGCTCAGTGCCAGCAGCAGCGCGGCAAAGCCCAGCGTGCCCAGGGCCAGCACTGCCAGCGACGCCGCCTTGAGCGCGCCCACGTCGCGCCGCAGCACACGCAGCGGCGGCACCTGCGCCAGCTGCAGCACCGGCGGCAGGCCGAAGGCCACCAGCAGCGTCAGACCCAGGCCCAGGCCGGCCAGCGCGGGCCAGGCGCTGGGCGCAGGCAGGCTGGCCTCCAGCAACCCCGCCATCAGGCCGACGAACACGTGGTGCAGCCCCCAGCCCAGCGCGATGCCCACCGCGCTGGCCGCCAGCCCGGCCAGCAGAAACTCCAGCGCATACGCGCCCGCCATGGTGCGCTGCGGCAGGCCCAGCACGCGCAGCATGGCGGCGGCGTCGAGCTGGCGGGCGGCAAACGCGCGCGCCGCCAGTGCCACCGCCACCGCCGACAGCAGCGCCGCCAGCAGCACCACCAGGTTGAGGAATTTCTCGGCCCGCCCCAGCGTCTGCTGCATTTCCGGGCGGCCGTTGGCCAGCGACTCCAGGCGCACGCCACGCACGCCGGGCTGCTTGAGCTCGGCGTCGGCCCATACGGTGAAGCGCTGCACCGCGCCTTCCGGCCCCGCCAGCGCCAGCCGATACGTCACGCGGCTGGCCGGCTGCACCAGCGCGGTGGCCGGCAGGTCGGCGGCGTTGATCATCACGCGCGGGGCAAAGCTCATGAAGCCGGCGCCGCGGTCGGGCTCCTGCGCGATCAGCGCGGCGATGCGCAAGCTGGCGTCGCCCAGCAGCACGCTGTCGCCCAGGCGCAGGCCCAGGGCTTCCAGCAGCGCCGGGTCGACCCAGGCCTGGCCGCGTGCCGGAATGGCGCGCGTGGGCGTGCCGGTGAAGTCACCCGGCTGCTGCGTCAGGCGCATCTGGCCGCGCAGCGGATAGCCGCCCTCCACCGCCTTCAGCGCCACCAGGCGCGTGGCGCCGCCCTGCGCGTCGCTGGCGCGCCCCATGGTCGGAAAGCTCAGCGTCAGCACGCCCTGCAGGCCGTCGGCACGCGCGCGCTCCTGCCAGGCCGCGGCGGGCGGCTGGTCGCTCACCACCACCACGTCGCCGCCCAGCAGCTGGCGCGCGTCGCGCTGCAGCCCGCCCTGCAGGCGGTCGGAGAAAAAACCCACACTGGTCAGTGCCGCCACCGCCAGCGCCACCGCCAGCACCAGCAGGCGCAATTCGCCCGCGCGCACGTCGCGCCACAGGTTGCGCCAGCCAAGGGAAAACCACGAGTTCTGCATCCCTCGGACGATAGCCGATATGGGCCAGCCGCGCGGCTACGATGACCGATTCACCCGAAAGACCCCCATGCCCGCCTTCGACACCCTGCGCATCGACAAAGACCCCCGTCAGCCGCGCATCGCGCGCCTGCTGCTCAACCGCCCCGAGCGCCTGAACGCCATCAGCGACGACATGCCGGCCGAGATCCGCGCCGCCGTCGAGTGGGCCGGCAACGACGACGAGGTGCACGTGATCGTCGTCGAGGGCGCGGGCAAGGGCTTTTGCAGCGGCTACGACCTGGCCGCCAGCGCCGAGCAGCACATCGAGCACCCCTGCCAGCAGGAAACCATGCCCTGGGACCCCATGCGCGACTACCGCACGATGAAGCGCTACACCGAGGACTTCATGAGCCTGTGGCGCTGCCCCAAGCCCACCATTGCCCAGGTGCACGGCGCGGCCGTGGCCGGCGGCAGCGACATCGCGCTGTGTTGCGACCTGCTGGTGATGGCCGAGGACGCGCGCATCGGCTACATGCCCACCCGCGTGTGGGGCTGCCCCACCACGGCGATGTGGACCTATCGGCTGGGCGCCACGCGCGCCAAGCAGCTCATGTTCACCGGCGACATCATCGACGGCCGCACCGCCGCCGACTGGGGCCTGGCCAACCAAGCCGTGCCTGCCGGCGAGCTGGATGCGGCCGTGCTGACATTGGCCGAACGCATCGCCGGCGTGCCCATCGGCCAGCTGCAGATGCACAAGCTGATCGCCAACCAGGTGATGCTGGCCATGGGCCTGGAGCAGTCGCAAATGATGGCCACCGTGTTCGACGGCATCACGCGCCACAACCCCGAAGGAATGTGGTTTCGCCGCCATGCGCAAGAACACGGCTTCAAGGCCGCCGTGCAGTGGCGCGACAGCGGCCGGCCGATTCCGGAAGGGGCCGAGGCGCAGGCGCTGATCCGGCAGATGGAGCGCAAGGCTTAGCGTGCGCCCACGCGCTCGATCTGGCCGCAGGCGATCGGCAGCGTGACCTGCGCCGGGATCGGCCCGAGCGACTGCACGCTGGCAGGCAGCGCGGTGCCGGCCGGCACGCCGTGGATGAACACCACGCGCTTGTTCAGGTCGAGCTGCTGGCCGGGGAAAGCCTTGGCAAACGCCTGTTCCAGCGCCGGCAGCGACACCGTCTCGTGATAGTGGTAGTTGCCCCGGGCATCGGCCTTCGGATAGCTGCCGTGCGCCACGTCCATGCTGGCCGGCTGCACGATGAAGGGCACCATGGTGGTGCCAGCCACCTGGCCGGTCTCGATCAGGTCGATGATGCCATCGCCGTTCTTGTCCGAACCGATGGCCGGGCAGACCGCCTGCTGGCCATCGGCAAAGCCGTGGAAGTGCTGCCAGTGCACCATGTCGGGCGGCGCGCCGTGCACGCGAATATCGATGGTGAGCCGGTCGCCGTTGATGGTGAAGCGCGCCTCGCCGCTGGTGGCCGTTTTGGCGACCTTGGTGTTCAGCGGATACAGGTGCGCGGCGTAGGTCGCGTGCGCCGGGGTGGCAGCCTGCACCGCCCCCAGCGGCGCCAGTGCCAGCAGACCGGCCGCCACCGCAAGCAGGCTCTTGTGAAGTGCATTCATTGAAATCTCCACGTTCGTTCAAGGTGAACCGAGTCTAGGCACGCCGCCAGCCGGGCACGTCGGCACCGCCCGAATACAAGCGGCGCGAGGCGGGTTTCGCGCAGGGCGCAACAATCGACACACTGGCAGTCTGTATCGATCGCACGCCAGGCTCCCGTGGTGACGGCTCCTAGAATGGGCCGCTTGCCGACCCGAACGCAAGGAGAACCCCATGAAAGGCGACGCCACCGTCATCAAGCACCTGCAGGCCCAGCTCAAGAACGAGCTGACCGCCATCAACCAATACTTCCTGCATGCGCGCATCCAGCGGCACTGGGGGCTGGAACGGCTGGCCAAGAAGGAGCACGAGGAATCCATCGGCGAGATGAAGCACGCCGACCGGCTGATGGAGCGCATCCTGATGCTGGACGGCCTGCCCAACCTGCAGGACCTGGGCAAGCTGATGGTGGGCGAGGACGTGCCCGAGATGCTGGCCTGCGACCTGAAGCTGGAGCAGGCCGCGCAAGTCACCATCAAGGACGGCATCGCGCACTGCGAGACGGCGCGCGACTACGTCTCGCGCGACCTGCTGCAGGACATCCTGGACGACACCGAGGAGCACATCGACTGGCTGGAGACGCAGATCGAGCTGCTGGCCAAGGTGGGGCTGCCCAACTACCTGCAAAGTCAGATGGGCGAAGCCAGCTGATCGATCGCGCTCGCTGCATCGACCCATCGGGGCCTCACGGCCCCTTTTTCATGCCCGCCAGGCTGGCCATGGCATGAATTTAAATAATAATGATTCTCATTTATGTAGAATCCAGGCTTTCATCGCAGCCAGCCAGCGGCGGCGGACGTGCCCTCGGCACCCGCATGCATTCCGTCAGCCAGCGTCTTTCTCCACCCGCTTGCCGACGCGATCATGCCGACTGCTCAAGAAATCAAACCCAATCGACCTCCCGCCCTTACCAGTCAAGCGCAGCCAGCTACTGAATCGGTAGTAAAAACGGCACCCCTTCTGCCCTTGGGCGCCCTGCTGCTGGCCGGCTCGCTGGGCACCGCCGCCATGGCCCAGACGCCCGCCACCGCCCCCGCCAGCGCCGCCTCGGCCCCGGCCGACACCCTGGGCACCGTCACCGTGCGCGACACGGCGATCGACGATGGTTCGACCACAAGCAAGGCGCTGCTGCGCGCCAGCAAGACCGAGATCGGCAAGGGCGAGCAAAGGCTGCTCGACATCCCGCAAAGCGTGACGGTGATGACCGAGAAGCTGATGCAGGACCGCAAGCTGGACGACCTGCGCGAGGTGCTGCGCGCCACCGCCGGCGTGACGTTTCAGGCCGGCGAGACGGGCGAGGAAGACGTGCGCCTGCGCGGCTTCTCGCTCGGCCAGGCGGGCGACATCTACCGCGACGGCATGCGCGACGCGCCGCTGTACGAGCGCGACACCTTCGACGACGACCGCGTCGAGATCATCAAGGGCTCGGCCTCGATGCTGTTCGGCAAGGGCTCCACCGGCGGCGTGGTCAACCAGGTCAGCAAGCAGCCGTTTTTGATGACCCAGCACGAGGCCAGCGCGACGCTGGGCAGCGGCAACGAAAAACGCGTCACCGGCGACTTCAACTGGCAAACCGGCCCCGACGCGGCGGTGCGCCTGAACGTGCTGGGCCACGACGCCGACAACTGGGGCGCCCGGCAACGCAAATGGGGCATCGCGCCGACGATCCGCTGGGGCATCGGCACGCGCGACGAGTTTTCGGTCGGCCTGTACGCGCTGGACGTGCGCGGCCGGCCCAACTACGCGCACCCGTGGGTCATCGGCGCGGACGGCAGCATCCGCCCCACCCTGCCGGCCAAGAACTTCTACGGCCTGGCGGGTGACCACCTGAACACCTCGGCCAGTTACGCCACGCTGGGCCACGTGCACCGCTTCGACGGCGGCGGCGAACTCAAGACCCGCCTGCGCGCCGGCCGCTACACGCGCGACCTGCTGGGCAGCCCGATCGGCTTTGCCGCGCCGCGCCCCACGGCGCTGTCCGACATCACCGACCGCACGGCGCTCACGCGCGGCTCCAAGGGCCGCATCGGCGACAGCAACATCGTGATGCTGCAAAGCGACTACAGCCACACGCTGGACCTGGCCGGCAAGAAGCACGCGCTGCTGGCGGGCGTCGACGTGTTCGACGAGCGCGCCCGGCGCAACAACGCCTACGCACTGCCCGCCACCCCGGCGCGCCCCGGCACCAGCGTGGGCACGCCAAACGACGGCGCGTGGGCGCCCGACACACGCGTGTTTCCGGCACCGATGAACCGCTTCGGCTCGCGCAGCATCGGCGCGTATGTGCAGGACACGATGGCGCTCACCGACACCCTCAAGCTGGTGGGTGGCCTGCGCTTCGACCACTTCACGGGCAGCTACCGCAACGCCGACGGCTCCTTGAGCAACGCGCGCACCGACAAGCTCTGGAGCCCGCGTCTGGGCGCCATCTACCAGCCCGACGAGCTGACGTCCTACTACATCTCCTACGGCACCTCGTTCAACACCTCGGGCGATGCCTACCAGTACGGCGTGCAGCTCAACAGCGGCACCGGCCGCAGTGCCAAGACCCCGCCCGAGAAAAGCCGCAACCTGGAGATCGGCGGCAAGTGGGAGCTGTTCGACCGCCGGGTGCTGGCCGGCGCGGCGCTGTTCTACAGCCAGAAATACAACGAGCGCAACACCGACCCCGACACCGCCGCCCAGCAGGAGCTGCTGTCGGGCCGCCGCCACGCCGCCGGCATGGAGTTCAACCTGGCCGGGCGCATCACGCCCGCGTGGGAGCTGTTCTGGAACCACACCTGGATTCCCAGCGCCAGCATCGACCAGAGCAACGTCGCGCCCAGCGCCACGGGTGGCGGCGCCCAGGTGCAGGGCGACCGCCCTGCGCTCACGCCGCGCCACAGCGGCAGCGTGTGGGTCAGCTACCGCATCGGCCCGCAATGGCGCCTGGGCGTGGGCGCCAACTACCGCGGCCGCCAGAACCCCGAAGGCCAGCGCGGCTACACGGCGCGCGGCTTCGTCACGTTCGACGCCATGGCCGAATACAGCCTGAGCGAAACCGTCTCGCTCAAGCTCAACGTCACCAATCTCGGCAACACCCTGTATGCCGACACGCTGTACCGGGGCTTCTACCAACCGGGCGCGCCGCGCCGCGTCGACTTGACGCTGAAGGTTTTGTTCTGATGCCGATCCATCTGAAGCAGCTGCTGACGCCCGAGGAGCTGGCCCAGGCGCTCTCCCTGCTGCGGGCGCCCGACGCCCCCTGGGTCGACGGCCGCCACAGCGCCGGCGCGCAGGCCCAGCAGGTCAAGAACAACCGGCAGCTGGCGCAGGGCTCGCCCAGCGCCGGCACGCTGCGCACCATGGTGCTGACGGCGCTGCAGCGCGACGCGCTGTTTCTGTCGGCCGCGCTGCCGCGCAAGATCTTCAACCCGCTGTTCAACCGCTACGAGGGCGCGGCCAACCACTACGGCGCGCACGTGGACAACGCCGTGCTGCACGCGCGCGAGCCCGATCAATGGGTGCGCGCCGACCTCTCGTGCACGCTGTTCCTGACCCCGCCCGAAGACTACGAAGGCGGCGAGCTGCGGGTGCACGAGCGCTTCGGCCAGCAGGACGTCAAGCTGCCCGCCGGCGACGCCGTGCTCTACCCTGCCAGCACCGTGCACGAGGTGCGCCCGGTCACGCGCGGCGCCCGCCTGGCCAGCTTCTTCTGGGTCGAAAGCATGGTGCGCTCGGACGAGCAGCGGCGCCTGCTGTTCGACATGGACATGGCCTTGCTGCAGCTGCGCCAGCGCCACGGCGAAAGCCCCGAGGCGACCCGGCTCACCGGCACCTATCACAACCTGCTGCGCCTGTGGGCCAGCACGTGACATGTAGGCAACGAGAGCGTTTCAAGCCAAATCCCGCTCCAGCGCTTATGGATCAAGCGCGAGCAGCTATCGAACATGAAGCAAACTTCCGTCACCCTGGCCGACCAGGCCGCCGCCGCGCGCCAGCGGCTGGACGCCGCCACCTGGGCCTGGCTGCAGGGCGGCGCGGGCGACGAGCGGACGCTGCAGGCCAACCAAAGTGCCTGGCAGCAAATCCCCCTGTGGCCGCGCGTGCTGCGCCCGCTGGCCGGCGGCCACACGCGCATCACGTTGGCGGGGCGCGAATGGGCGCATCCGATCATGCTGGCGCCGATGGCGCTGCAGCGGCTGGCGCACCCGGACGGCGAATGGGCCAGCGCGCTGGCGGCGGCGGCGCAGGGCGCGGGCGTCATCCTGGGCACGCAGTCCAGCGTGCCGCTGGAGCGCGTGGCGCAGGCCGTGCTGGGCGACGCCGGGCGCGGGCCGCTGTGGTTTCAGCTCTACTGGCAGGCCGACCGCGACTTCAACCATGCGCTGGTGCAGCGCGCCGAGGCGGCCGGCTTCGAGGCCATCGTGCTCACGGTGGATGCCCCCGTGCAGGGCGTGCGCGACGCCGAGCGCCGCGCCGGCTTCGCGCCGCCCGCCGGCATTCACGCCGTGCACCTGCAGGACGCTCCGGCGCCGCCGCTGGCAAGCGACACCTACTGCGCCGGCCTGCCCGCGCACGCCCCCACTTGGGACGACCTGGCCTGGCTGCAGCAGCGCACGCGCCTGCCGGTGTGGCTCAAGGGCGTGCTGCACCCGCTGGACGCGCGCCAGGCGCTGGGCCTGAACGTGGCCGGCCTGATCGTCAGCAACCACGGCGGGCGCACGCTCGACACCGTGCCCGCCACGGCAACCGCCCTGCCCCGGGTGCGCGCCGCCGTGGGCGACGCCCTGCCGCTGATCGTCGACGGCGGCATTCGCCGCGGCACCGACGTGCTCAAGGCCATGGCCCTGGGCGCGCACGCCGTGCTGGTCGGCCGCCCCGTGCTGCACGCGCTGGCCGCCGGCGGCGCCGTCGGCGTGGCCCAGATGCTGCGCCTGCTGCGCGACGAACTGGAGGCCGCGATGGCGCTGACCGGCTGCCGCACCCTGGCCGACGTCGGGCCGGCCGTGTTGGCGCCAGGCTCAGCTCCATGAACAAGGTCCGCCGTCAACCCATCGCCGCGTCAGGGCGCATCGTGGAACAACAGCTCCAGGCCGATGCGTTCGCCCTGGCGCACGCGGCTGACGGCGTGCTTGAGATTGACCCGGTAGCAGCCCCTGGCGCCCTTGACCGGGCGCTGCGCCGTGGCGATGACGGCCATATCGCCGAGCTGGAGCGGCACCACCACCGGACGCGACTGCATGCGCGGGCGCTGCTCCGTCAGCACGAACTCGCCGCCCTGGAAGTCGGCGCCCGGTTCGGACAGCACGGCGACGATCTGCAGGGGAAACACCTGCGCCCCGTCATGGTGCTGGTGCAGCGCCACATGGTCTTCGGCGCCGAGCCGGCTCAGATGCGATTGCGCCCGCGTCTGGCCTGCCTTGTGGTTGAGCTGCAAAAAATTGCTCATGTCAAGCCCTGGCCCGGAATTTCCAGGGTTTGAAATCATAAGCAGGGCAATAGGTTAGCTCTGTTTTGGGCCACTTGAAGTGACTGCTGCGTCGTGGGCTAGGTGCCACATAAGAGCGTCGGGAGAGAAAGCCGGATCGCACTTGGTCGTGCTGGATTGCCGGGAGGCGGCGGGCTTGTCGCACCATGATAGCCCAAGTGGCTTCGCAGCATCCAGAACGAAGAACGCGCAGCCGAAGGCTGCGCGTTCGATGAATGCCGTTGGATGGCACGCGACGCCATCAGGCCGGTTTCGTTGGCGCGCTCCGTATCGCCGAGCCCTTCCTGAATCCCCTGTCCCCCGCCATGAAGGCTTCCAGCATGTACGGAATCAGCGTCATGGCATCGACCACCTCGCCATACGCTTGAGCGTGCAGCGCGGCGTAGCAGTCGAGGTCGGCCTTGAGGCTGGCCGGGCACGAGAACGTGAGCTTCGTGCTCTCAGTCTTGGGAAGCGGCCCGAGCCGCAGCTTCTTGGTGGTGTTCATCGCATTGCTCCCCGGTTGAAGAACATTGGCTGGTACGGTCGCAGCACCAGATCGCGGTTGACGATGATCCGCACCGGCAGGCCCGGCCGCTCCGTCAAAGTCGGCTGGATGTTCATGTTGCGCCTGGTCATCTCCTGGCCCACCTGGTTGATGCTGTCTTGTGCGCTGTCGCGCCCAGCGATCACGATGCGGTTGCCGTTCTGCCGGTTCTCCGGCGCGGCCAGCTCGGCGCCCACGCCCAGCATCGTCGTCAGCGCAGCACCGGCGACGATGCGGCTCCAGTGGTAGTCCACACCGTCTTCCAGGCCGGAATAGCCGGCCGGATCGGTACCCACGAGGTTGTCCAGCGTCAGCGAGGACGTGTCCGGCAGGATGATCCGGTTCCACACCACCTGAACCCGGCTCTGCCCATAGCTGACCTGGCTGTTGTACTTGCCCAGGATGCGCGACCCCTGCGGGATCAAAAGGAACTTGCCCGTGGCCGTGTCGTAGACCGGCTCCGTCACCGTGGCGATCACGTCGCCCGGCAAGTCCGACTTGATGCCCGTCACCAGCGCGCCGGCGATCACCGTCCCGGCCATCACCTGATACGGCGAGGACGGCATTTTCAGATTCCCGGAATTGCGGGTCTCCGTAGAGCCGCCCTTCAGGAACGCCTCTTTTTGGTCTTGCCGGTTTTGCACAGCGGTCGGGTCGGCAGGCTGAGCCGCCGTCGAGGCTGGCCCGGCGGCCAGCGGGTCGAAGCCCGCCAAGGCCGATGCTTGGCCAGCCGCAGCGACTTGCGCAGTCGCTGGCGCGGCGGTCTTGCCAGGCGTGCCCGAGCGGAAGAACACCGAGGAAGCTGCTGCCGCTTCAGCTTCCTTGCGCCGTGCATCCTCCGGGTCGTGGCCCGGCGGCGCGTAGGTGGGCGCCACGGGCTGCTGCGACTTCACGATGGCCGGGCCAAGGTCGCCCGGCAGCGGCGGCCCCAGTTCCGGCACCTTCGGCAGCTTGGAGTAATCCGAAGGCAAGCCATCCAGCCCTTCGGACTTCGACACGCGATCGACGTTGTACAGCTCGGTCTGCTCACCCGCGCGCCGGTGCGGCTGCAATGACCAGATCGTAGCCCCGAGCACGGCGACCGACAGGCCGCCGGTGAGCATGACTAGCGTGCGCCGGTTCAGGCGTGTGACCGGGCGCGGCTGGGCGCGCAGCGCCACCGCCTCGGGCGCGACCTTGCCCGTTTGCGGTGCAAGATCAGGGGAATCGTCCTGGCTCATCGTCAGTTCCCCCGCATTCCGTCTGTGCGCTCGATCCGCACCACGTCGCCCTTGTCACCGCCCAAGCGCAGCTCGGCCGCGCCGAACAGGCGATCCACGATGTAGTACGGCGAGCGGAAGCGGTAGTTCACCAGTTGCCCGTCGCCCTGCGCACCGATGACGAACAGCGGCGGCAGTTCGCCCTGCGCGATGCCCGGCGGGAACTGGATATAGACCTTCTCGCCATCATCGAAGGCGCGCAGCGGTTTCCACGGCGGGTTGCTGCCACTGACCGCGTAGCGGAAACGGATCTTCTCCAGCGATAGCCCGCTATCGACCGGCGCGGCGGCGCTGGCCGCCTGCGCCTGGCGCTGCAAGGCCAGCATCTTGTCTTTCGGATACTCCCAGGACACCGACGCCATCCACGTCTTCTCGGTCGAAGTCAGCTCAATCAGGTACGTGCGCCGGCTGGTCGTGATGACCAGATTGGTCTTGAGGCCCGAGCGGATCGGCTTGACCATCACATTGACGCGCAAGGCGTCGCCGCTGCCGCTGGACGTGTCGCCCACGATCCAGCGCACCGTGTCGCCAGCAGCGACAGTCACCAGTTCCTCGCCCGGCTGGAGCGCGATCACCGTCACGCGGCCCACGGCCGCATAGACCTGATATAGCGCGCCGTCCGTGAAGGGCCACACCTGGATTGCGTTGACGTAGCCCTCGCGCGTCGGCGCAATGCGCGCTTCGGCATTGGCGCGGGACACGCGCACGGTTTCATCGGCGGGTTCTGCGGCGGGCTTGGCATCCGGCACAGGCTTCATCTGAGCCGGCATCGGCAGCACTTGCGGCATGGCCACCACCTCCACCGGCGCAGGCGGCTCCGGTAGCGGCTGCGCCTGCACCGGCTCATCGAGCGAGATGGACGGCGGCGGCTTGCCCTGCGTGGCGCAGGCCGACAGGGCAAGCAGGATCACCGGCAAGACGGATTTACGGAAAAGATCATTCATGGTTTTGCTCCTTCGTTTCCTTCCAGTTCGCGGCTCCACGACAGCCCGTTGACGTAGATGCCCAGGGGGTTCTTGCGCACACGCTGCTCGGTGCGCGGCGTCTGCTGCACGATGGAAACCACCGCGTTCCAGCGTTCAGTGCGATCCAGCGCACCGTTCACGAAGCGCGTCTCCGTCCAGCGCACGTTGAAAGACGTGTCGCTGGCGCGGGTCACGCTGGTGATCTGCACCGTCACCGACTCCTTGCCGATGCGCGCGAACGGATCGTTCACGCGGGCGTACTCGTTGAGCACCACGGCGCCTTTGTCGGTGGTGTAGTCATAGGCATCCAGCCAGTTCTGCCGCACCACGATGGGGTCGATGGACAGCGAGCGCACCAGGCCGATGAAGCGGCCCAGGTGATAGGCCACCTGGGCATCACTGGGCTTGTAGGGCGCGGCGGCTTCGCCCACGGCGCGCACCTGGCCCGCGTTGTCCACCTCGATGACGTAGGGCGTCACGATGGACTGCGCGGAACGCCAAACCAGCCCGCCCGCCATCAGCACGGCCAAGGTGAGGCAGCCGAAGGCCATGAAACGCCAGTTCTTCGCCTGCACGCGGGTCGAGCCGATGCGCTCGTCCCACACCTGTGCGGCGGACTGGTACGGGGTGGCAGGCTGCGGCGTGTCGGCGTAGCGCACCTGCGGTCGTTTGAATTGCATGGGTGTTCTCCTTGAGGATCAGGAATCGGAATCGCGCAGGCTCGGCCCCTGGCTGGAGCTGCCGCCGTCGCCCCCGCGCAGCGTGTGGGCGGCTGTCGTCGCGGCGTGGGTGAGTTGCTGCCTGCGATGCAGGCGCTTGGCCCAGGCGGGTTGCTCGACGGGCGGAGATGAACCAGCAGCGTCAGGCCCGGCGGATGCAGCGCTGGATGCCTGCGCGTCGTCAGGCCCAAAAGCCGCCGCCATGCGCTCTTTCATCGAGCGCGCCCCGTCGGCAACCTTCTGCCCGGCCGCCCGCGCGCCAGTCTTGGCGACATTGCCTACGCCAGCGGCGGCACCCTTGAGGCCGCCACCGGCCGAAGCGGAGCCCGCCTGATATGCCGACCTGGCAATGCTGGCGGTTGATGTCATCGAGCGGGCGGCTGCGGGGGCCATGCGCGCTCCGGCCGTCACGGCACTACCGACGCCCGCAGCCGCGGCACCGACCGCCACAGCGGTTCCGGCTGCGCCGATGGCGGCACCAGCCATCGCGCCTGCGCCAAGCTGCGGCCCACCCGATACCAAGCCCGTCGCGATGCCCGGCCCAAAGATGCCCAGGGCCAGCATCGCGAGCGAGGCCAGCATGATGACCAATGCCCGGTCGATCGACGGCTCCGAGCCGGCCGGTATGTTGAACTCGGAGAACAGCCCTGAGCCGATGCCCACGATCACGGCAAGCACCAGCACCTTGATGCCCGACGACACCACGTTGCCCAAGACCTTCTCGGCCAGGAACGCTGTCTTGTTCCAGAGGGCGAACGGCACCAGCACGAAGCCCGCGAGCGTGGTCAGCTTGAACTCGATCAGCGTGACGAAGAGCTGCACCGCCAGCACGAAGAAGCTGACGATGACCACCATCCATGCGAAGAACAGCACGACGATGGGCATGATGTGGATGAACACCTCGGGGAAGCCCGCCATCTCCTTGATCTGCTCAAGAATGGGCGCCCCGGCGTCGATGCCCACCTTGGCGAGCCGTCCCGGCTGCAAGAAGTTGCCCAAGCTCAAGGTCGAGCCGCTGGCCGTCAGGCCCAGGCCCGCGAACGAGCGGAACACCGCGCTGGCGAGCATGTTGAAGTTGCCGATGATGTAGGCGAAGGCACCGACATAAAGCACCTTGCGGAGCAATTTGGAGATCACGTCCTCGCCCTGGCCGGAGGCATGGCCCATTGCCCAGAACAGCCCGGCGAGCGTCATGTCGATGACGATCAGCGTGGCCGTGAGGAACGCCACCTCGCCGTGCAACAGCCCAAACCCCGAGTCGATGTAGCGCGAGAAAACATCGAGGAAACGGTCGATGACCGAAACGTCGTTCATGGCCCGACCCCGTCAGCGGCTATAAAAATCGACGGTCTGAGGCGTGTACGGCGTGCCTCCACCCAAGAAGCGCCGGTTCACCTCGCGGCCCCGCTCCACAGCGGCGGCCTGCCGCGCCAGCTCTAGCGAAGCGGCACGATCCTGAGTGATGTTCAGGCGCTGTGTCTGGATGGACTGCTTGGCCTGCAAGGCCAGAAGCTGGTTGGTGGCTTGCATGGCCTGCAAAGCACCCACGGCCGATTGGCTCTTGCCCACGAGGTCGGCCAGCACGCTTTCGTCATCGCTCAGGTTCTGCGATGCCTGGGCCTGCATCTGCATGGTGGTCTGCAAGCCATTGAGCGTGTTCTTCCAGCGTTCCTGCGCGTCGCGGTACATCTGGTTGCCGCTCACCGTGGCGGCGTATTGCTCTGGATACAGGCGCTGGAACTCCCGATCCAGATTCGTCACGTCATAAGCCAGGCCTCGGGCCTGGGCGATCAGCCGCTGGGTGGTCGCCAGGTTGGCGCGTAACTGGCCGACCACGCTGGACGGCAGGCTGGCCAGGTTGCGCGCCTGGTTACGCAGCATCTGCGCCTCGTTCTCAAGCTGCTTGATCTGGTTGTAGATCTGCTCCAGCGTCTGGATGGCCGTCAGCGTGTTCTGGATCAGGTTCGTAGGGTCGATCACGACCCATTGCGCATGGGCAGTGGCGGTGCAAAGCATGGCCGCGACGGCGGCGGCGAGTAGACGCCTTTTCATGATGGGTTCTCCTGGAGGTGGGTGGACGGGAACGTGGAAAGCAGGTCGGCGGCCCAATGCAGGCCGCGATGGC
>OFTX01000717.1_pt1 | contig 15243 bp, 14 predicted proteins | sample 1775051 | NCBI WGS metagenome assembly OFTX01 (sample SAMN08195772, study PRJEB24354) | sludge metagenome | isolation source: sludge from phenol fed wastewater aerobic bioreactor A | place: India: Nagpur | collected 2016-09-15
CGATCCGCCGCTCAGCCGGACAGATCGCCAGCCACCACGAAAAGCAGACCTTCCTGAAAGTCGTCTACGAGAACTTCTACAAGGTCTACAACCCCAAGGCGGCCGACCGCCTCGGCGTGGTGTACACGCCCAACGAGATCGTGCGCTTCATGATCGAATCCGCGGATTGGCTGTGCGAGCAGCATTTCGACCGGAATCTGATCGATCGCGATGTCGAAATCCTCGATCCGGCCGCCGGCACCGGCACCTTCATCTGCGAACTGCTGGAACATTTCCGCGGCCAGCCCGCCAAGCTGAAGCACAAGTACCGCGAAGAACTGCACGCCAACGAAGTCGCGATCCTGCCCTACTACGTCGCCAACCTCAACATCGAGGCCACCTACGCCGCGGCGGATGCCATGCTCGGACGGCTGGTGAAGGTCACCCCGTCCTCGAAGGTGGTGGGCGACCTCGCGTTGCACCTCGTCGGCGCCGGCGTCGATCCGGCCGCGTTCGAGGCCGACCCGGGCCGTTTCGACGTGCCCGATTCCGTCATCGGGTTCCTGTCCGGCGAACTGGGCGAACCCGCGGGCGGCTGGCCCGAGCCGTTCCGCACGAAGGCGCTGGCCGGCCGGGTGCACCAGCCGCCTACTGGCACACTGTCCGACGACGATCGGGCCGCGCTGGCGGCCGAGCCGCGCGCCACCCTCAACCGGCTGCTCTTCCCGGCGCCGACCAGATCCTTCGACGAGGTGCGCGCCGAGTTCGGGGACATCGGCGTGCTGCCCACGGCGGACTACCTCTACGGTCTGCAGCCGGGGACGGAACACGTCATCGACCTCGATCGCGGCGTCCAGCTCATCGCCGGCATCGAAGCGATCGGCGAGGTCGACGAACGCGGCATGCGGACCGTCGTCACCACACTCAACGGCCAGTTGCGCCCGCTGCAGATCCGCGATCGATCCGTCGCCATCGACATCCCGGTCGCGGAACGGGCCGATCCGGCCAACCCGCATCACATCGCCGCGCCGTTCTCCGGCGCCGTCACCCTTACGGTGGTCGAGGGGGACCGGGTCGAGGCGGGGCAGGTCGTGGCCACGATCGAGGCGATGAAGATGGAGGCATCGATCACCGCGCAATCGGCGGGGACGGTCCAGCGCACGGCCATCGCTTCCGTCCAGCAGGTCGAGGGCGGCGACCTGCTGGTCGTCGTCGGCTGACCCGGATCGGACGGACCGTGACCCGGATCGTCGGAGGGCGCCTGTCCGGCCGGAGGCTCATCACCCCGGCCGGGGCCGACACCCGACCCACGTCCGCGAAGGTGCGCGCGGCCGTCGCCAACAGCCTGGTCGCCGCCGGGGCTGTGGAGGGAGCCGCGGTGCTCGACCTGTACGCGGGCAGCGGCGCACTCGGGCTGGAGCTGGCATCCCGTGGCGCCGCCCGCGTGGTGCTGGTGGAACGCGGCCGGGCAGCGCAGGCCGCCATCCGCGCGAATATCGAGGCGTCGCAGCTGGCGGAGATGACGTTGTTCGCGGGCGATGCGGCGTCGTACGCGGCGGCACCGGGGGAGACGTTCGACATCGTGCTCGCCGACCCGCCCTACGCCGAATCGGACGATGCGATCCGGGACGTGCTCGGTCGCCTGGTTGCGGCAGGCCGGCTGCGCCCGCAGGCAGACATCGTCCTCGAACGATCGGCCCGCTCCCCGGACTTCGAGTGGCCGGAACCGTTCGTCTCGGTCAAGACCCGCCGGTACGGCGACACCATGGTCTGCTACGGTCGCGCACCATGACGCATGTCGTGTGCCCGGGCTCGTTCGATCCACCGACCCTGGGCCATCTGGACATCGTGCGGCGCGCCGCGCAGCTGTTCGACCGGGTGACGGTCGCCGTGCTCATCAACCCGGACAAATCCGGACTCTTCACGGTCGACGAGCGGCTGGAGCTGTTGCGCGTGGCCGGTTCCGGGTGGGCCAACGTGACGGTCGACTCGTTCGATGGCCTGCTGGTCGACTACTGCCGGAGAAACAGCATCGATGCGATCGTCAAAGGGCTGCGGGCGGTGTCGGATTTCGAATACGAACTGCAGATGGCGCAGATGAACTCGGGTCTCGCCGGCATCGACACGGTGTTCATCCCGGCCAGCCCCGAGCACTCGTTCCTGTCCTCGTCACTCGTCAAGCAGGTTGCCCGGTACGGCGGCGATGTCTCGGCCCTGCTTCCGGCGCAGGTGACGACGGCGCTGGCGCGCAAGCTGGGACGCTGAACCGCTGACACTTCCCGCGGCCTGATTCCGCTTGCCCCGCGTGCCTCCGCCAGGAATCCGGGCGGACTTGCAAGACTAAACCTATAGGCATGTGCGCGTGCGTCCGCACCGCGGTCGACCGTCGACAGGAGGGTCACAGGTGTACCGGGTGTTCGAAGCGCTCGACCAGCTCGTCACGATCGTGGAGGAAGCGCGCGGTCTGCCCATGACGGCGTCCTGCGTGGTACCGCGTGGGGATGTGCTGGATCTGCTCGACGATATCCGCGACGCCGTGCCCGCCGAGATGGACGACGCTCAGGACGTTCTCGACCACCGCGACCAGACGCTGGATGCTGCGCAGACCGAAGCCCACCGCATCGTCGGCGACGCCCAGAACGAGGCGGCGGCGATCCTGGCGACCGCCCAGGCGCAGGCGGATCGACTGGTCCGTGATGCCACGGCGCAGGCCGAGGCGGTACTCGCTCGCGCCCAGGCCGATGCCGACCGGGCCATCCAAGCCGGCCAGGATCAGCACGATTCGCTCGTCGAACGCGGCCGCGGTGAGGCGGACCGCCTGGTGGCCGCCGGACGGGCCAGCTACGACCAGGCCGTGGCCGACGGGCAGGCCGAGCAGGCCAGGCTGGTCGGGTCGACCGAGGTGGTGCGCGCCGCGCACACCGAATCCGCGAAGATCCTCGACACCGCGCAGGACGAGGCCGACAGGTTGCGCGACGACTGCGACCGCTACGTCGACGAGCGGCTCGCCGAACTCGAGGACCTGCTGACGAAGACGCTGCGGACGGTCGGCCGCGGGCGCAGCGCGTTGCGCTCCGGGGCGTCCGCCAGCTATCACGACTGATCCGACCTGTTGACACCACGACGCCCGGCTGCGACGATACTTCTGGTCTAGTCCGCGGAGAGGCCGGGCTCGCGCCGCACCACGGCGTGTGAGCTTTCGGCAGCCTGCTATCGCGCTGTGTCGCACCGCATTCAGCGCGAGCGAACGTTCGTGATCTCATCTTCTCGTCCATTGATGTTGCCGCAGACGACATTCTGGGAAATCTGTTGACATAGCGAGGACGTGCTGCCACCATTCCAGTGGTCTAGTCCAGAACGAGGTCGTACTCGCATCCGACTACGGTCAGTGGACCTCGGGCAACCCGTCATCGCGCTGCACCGCAACGCATTCAGCACGAGGGAGCGTCCATGATCCGATCCTTCCGCCGCCTTGTCATCGCGGCGAACACCGTCCTGGCCGCGACACTGGCCGTCACCATCGCGCCAGCGGCGAGCGCTGCCGACCCCGCCGTCCAGAACGGCGACATCCTGATCGTCAACCATTCCTTCGAATCCGGAGTGGACGGCTGGCGGCCCTCCAACGGGCAGAACGAGCCGGCCAGCAAGAATTGCCGGGGCGTGCTGACCACCGACACCTCCGGGGTGACGGACGGCACCGCGGCGCTGCTCCTCGCCGGGAAACCGCCGTGCGTCAATTCCGGTGCGGTCAGCACACCGGTCGCGGTGAGCCCCGGGGTGCGGTACTCGGTGTTCGTTTCCATCACCTCGAAGGACCTCACCTCGGTCGGTGTGCGCTGGTACGACCAGTCCGGCAAGCAAATTGGGTTCGACTGGACCGATCGGTCTGTCCATCACGGCGCCACCCGGTTCGATGCCACCGCACCGAACCTCGCTGCCACGGCCGCGATCGAGCTGGGCGCCCACAAGACGGCGCGCTTCGACAATGTCCTGTTCACCGCCGCCGTTACCAGCCTGGGCACCCAGATCCGCAAGCCCACCGTCATCTACGCCACGACGGCCGGGCGCGACGAGAACGGTCGCCCGGTGATCTTCGGAGTCGGTGAAGGCCAGCCAGGCTACTTGATGCAGATAAATGCCCAGTCGCAGGCGGTGGTCCGCAGCATCCCCATACCCGGTGCGGCCGGCGGGTGGACCGTCGCGCAGGCCCCGGACGGCACCGTGTACGTGGGCACCTACCGGAGTGCGTCGCTGTATTCGTGGCACTTCGGCGACCCGGCGATGACGAAGATCGGGATGCCCAGTTGGGGTCAGGACGTGATCTACGGGCTTTCCATCGCGACCGACGGCACGGTCTACGGCGGAATGCATTTGGGATCAGGTGGACGGGTTTTCACGTACGTCCCAGGCGAGGGGGTGTCCCGCATCGGTCCGGCGAACGGAGTCGTTCCGGGACTGCAGTACACCCGTAGTGTGGCGTACGAACCGACCACCACGACGGTGTTCGCCGGGACGGGCGTCGGCGCCCACGTGATGGCATGCACCGCGGTCGACACGCCGTGCACCGACCTGATCGGGCTGACCAGCCCGGAGGTTCGCGCGTCGAATTGGGTTTACGGGATGACGGCCTCGCCCGGCTATGTGATGGCCTGGATCGGGCCGGCGTACAGCGACGGGCGAGATCATCTAGTCATCTTCAAGGTCGCCCGGGACGGGGCCGGGCAGCTGACAGCGAGTGTGGTCGGGGACATCAAGGGCGTCGTGTTCAACGGATCGTCAACGGTGTACGACGGCAAGGTGTACTACACCAAGGCGGACGTCAAATCGGCCGAGACGCCGCCGCCGCCCGCGTGCACCACCGACCCGATGGTGACGCAGAGCGTCCTGTACAGCTTCGATCTGGCGACCGGTACGGAGACGAAGATCGACACTGCGCCGGCCCAGATTGCGGCGCGTGAATGGGATTTCATCGATCTCGGTGACGCCGCCTGGCCGGGTGAGACGCTCATCGGCATGGACTCCAACGGCGTTGCCGCGCAGTACAATCCGCAGACCGGAAGGTTCGTGCGTTGGCAGGCGTCCGGTCTGCCGTCCGCGGACGTCACCATCAATTCCATGGTCGCCGGGCCGCACGGGCGCATCTGGACGAACGGCTACCTGACCGGCGGTCTCGGTGCGGAGAGCCCCATGCGGTCGGACCGGCACGTCTCCTTCGGGGCGGGCGGGCAGGCCGAAGCGATGACGGTTCTCGGCGATCGGATCTATCAGGGCGTGTACCCGGGCGCCACCATCCGCTCGTTCAACCCGAGCACCTTCGTTCCGGGCGATAGGCCGGTGGACGAATGCAACGTGCCGCCGACCGCCGATCCGCAGGACCGGCCGTACGGAATGCTCGGTTATCACGGCCGGATCTACTACGGCAGCCAAGCGGAATACGGCAAGTGGTCGGGTGCCTTCGGCGTCTTCGACCCCGTAGCCAAGACCGCGCGAAACTTCGACATCGCGGGCCAGCAATCGGTGGTGGCGATCGCGGGCTCAGGAAGTCGAATCTTCGCAGGCACCACCATTTTCGGCGGCACCGGAACGGGTCCCCCGGTGACGAGCCAGGCACGTGTCCTCGGATATGACGAGGCGACGGACGGCACCTTTACCGTCGATCTGCCGGTCAGCAACATTGCCGCGGTCGGGGCCGCGGAGACCGGTGCTGATGGCACCGTGTGGTTCTACGCACAGGGTTGGCTGTTCGGGCTCAACCCCCAGACGCTGGAATGGATCTACTCCCGGCAGATATTCCCCGATCTGAACGGTGCCACGTCGGCAGCGCTGACTCGAGTGGGCCACACGATCTACGGGAACTCGGGCGGTCGGGTATTCGCGTTCGATTCCGTCGGCCTGATCAGTGGTGCATCGGATCAGGTTCGGGTGTTGTTCGCCGGAGCGTCCAACGGCGGCATCGCCGCCGACGAGTTCGGGAACATCTACGTGCCGTACCAAGCGACGGGGATGTTGCGACTGGTGCCGTGAGCGTCCGACCGCGGAGTCCGGGCGATTGGGCTCGCGGACGACTTTCGACTACTCTGGAGCGGTTGCCTCGGGTTCGGCGAGCCCGGGGCGTGCCCGCTACCCCACCGCGAGAGAGTCATGCCTGACGCCCACCTACGCGCCGCATCGCCCTGGGTCATCGACACCAGGGCGATCGGCCTGTCGAAACACGACGGTCCGGGCCTCGCGCATCGCCTGGACATTCACGGTCCGGCGCCGGACCACACCGTGTCCGGCGTCCTCCAAGTGCCGGGCGGCTCTGAGGTGTCGGTCACCGGCCTGATGGAGTCCGTGGCCGAAGGAGTGCTCGTCACCGGCGAGGTGTCCGCGCTCGCGGTGGGCTCGTGCTCACGGTGCCTTTGCGATATCGAGGTACCTCTCGTCGCGACCTTCCGAGAGATGTTCGCGTACCCCGACTCCGCCACCGCCGAGACGACCGACCCGGACGAGGTTCCGCGTCTGGTCGACGAGGCCGCGGATCTCGCCCCGCTCATCCACGACGAACTGGTGCTCGCGATGCCGGCGATCCCGGTGTGCCGGCCTGATTGCCCGGGACTGTGCCCGGTCTGCGGCGAGCGGATGGATGGCGTCGGGCCCGATCACCGGCATGAGACAATGGACCCTCGGTGGGCTGCGCTCGCCATGATGAAGGATACGAAGGGGAAGTAACCGTGGCCGTACCGAAGCGGAAGAAGTCCCGCGCAACGACGCGCGCGCGCAGAGCACAGTGGAAGACGACCGCCCCCACGCTCGTGGCGTGCTCGAACCGTGCGTGCCGGGAGCCCAAGCCCCCGCACGTCGCCTGCCCGAATTGCGGTCAGTACGACGGTCGGATTGTTGTCGAGGTCTGAACCTCACCCCATGACCGACCCCGGGGTTGACTCGGTCCCAGGGGCGCCTGCGGCATCGCACACCCTCGGCGGCCAGCGGTCGACGCTCCTGCGGCGTGTCGGACTGGACCTGGAGGCCGACGCCCTGGAACTGGCACTCACCCATCGCTCGTACGCCTACGAGCACGGGGGTCTGCCGACGAATGAGCGGCTCGAGTTCCTGGGTGACTCGGTCCTGGGCATCGTCATCACCGATCAGCTGTACCGTGACCATCCCGACCTGCCCGAGGGGCAGCTCGCGAAGCTGCGGGCGTCGATCGTCAACATGCATGCGCTCGCCGCGGTAGGTGCGAGCCTGGGTCTCGGCGATCTGCTGCTGCTCGGCCGCGGCGAAGAACTCACCGGCGGCCGGTCGAAGGCGTCGATCGTCTCGGATGCGGTCGAGGCACTGCTGGGTGCGCTGTACCTGCAGCACGGGCTCGAGCCGGTACGCGCGGTGGTCCTACGGCTGTTCCACGACCTGTTGATCGCGGCGCCGCGGCTGGGCGCCGGGCTGGATTGGAAGACCTCGCTGCAGGAACTGTCGGCCAGTACCGGCGCCGGCGTGCCCGTCTACACGGTCGATGAGTCCGGCCCTGATCACGACAAGACGTTCACCGCGCGTGCTTCGGTGGGCGGCGAAGTGCTCGGTGCCGGCACGGGGCACACGAAGAAGCAGGCGGAGCAACTGGCCGCCGCCCAGGCCTATCGGGCGATCCTCGACGGCGATACTGCGAGCGGCACAGCCGTCGATGACAGTGCCGATCCTGACGCAGCCGACCTTGACGCAGCCGATGCTGTCGCGGAGCGCCGTGCCGGAGCTTCCTGAGGTCGAGATCGTCCGGCGCGGGCTCGCGGCGGCGCTGATCGGCCACACGGTGGTCTCGGTCGACATCATCGGCGCCCTCGGACCGCGTTCGGTGCGCCGTCATCTCGCCGGGCCTGCGGATTTCGCGGCGGCTGTGGCCGGACACATCGTCATAGACGTCCGGCGGCGCGGCAAGTACCTGTGGTGGGTGTTGGACGGCGGCGACGCCGTGCTGGCGCACCTGGGCATGAGCGGGCAATTCCGCGTGCATGACGTGGGCTGTGCTGATGACGGTGCGAGCCACCATGCCCCAGGCGGTACTCGTGACGTGGCTCTGGGTCCGCACACCCGTCTCCGCCTGTGGCTGGCGGGCAGCGCGGGCGGCGCCGCGGGCGCAGGCGGCACGGAAAGCACCGGCGGCACCGACCTGACCGCCGCGGGCCGGATCGTCGACTTCGTCGACCAGCGCACCTTCGGCGGGCTCATGTTCGTACCCGGCGGTGCCGACCTGCCCGCCCCCATCGCGCATATCGCGCGCGATCCGCTGGACCCCGCCTTCGATCGGACTCGGACCGTCGCGGCGATCCGCCGCAAGCACAGCGGCATCAAGCGGGTGCTGCTGGACCAGACCGTGGTGTCCGGCATCGGCAACATCTACGCCGACGAGGCCCTATGGACCGCGCGGCTGCGCTACGACCGGCCCGCCGACAGCCTGTCGGCCCGAGCGGCCGGCGCCGTCATCGACGCCACCATCGCCGTCATGCGGTCCGCACTCGAGGCGGGCGGCACCTCGTTCGACGCGCTCTACGTGAACGTCAACGGCGAATCCGGCTACTTCGACCGATCGCTCAACGCCTACGGCCGCGCCGGGGCACCCTGCCGCCGCTGCGGCACCCCCATCCGGCGGGTGCCGTTCATGAACCGTTCGTCCTTCTTCTGCCCCCGCTGCCAGCGCGCGGGGCGCTCGCCGACACGCTGACTGGCCCCCTTGTATCCGAGTGGGTCTTATCGACGCAGCATTTCGTTCCGAACGCGACGGGGATGCGCTGGCTACGAGCGTGGACGACGGCATGGCCGAGCACGCAGTCACCTGCGAGAGCGGGTCGTCCCTCGGCTTCGGCGAACGATACCAACGTTGCCCGCGGCGGCCGCCGTGCGTTAGTGAAGGAGAATCCAACCCGACACAGAGGTGTTCACTGAGGTGTTCACCCGCAGTCGCGTCTGTCAGGTTCTCCCGTCCCAGGAATGTTCGGCTTCCATATCGTTCGACGATGCAACCGATGACGAGACCAAGCCCGTCTGAGACTAAACGGCCGCAAATCGAAACGGTCGGTGAGCGCGGGGGACGGATGCATCGAAATGACGAAACCTAAATTGATGCAGTGGCGAAAAGGGATTTGGCCAACCCTCCTCATGGCTGCGGCAGCGGGTGCCGTGGTTAACGTGCTCCTTTGGCCGCTGACGGTAGTGACCGTCGACCCGCCGCGCTGTTTCTCCTACTTCCATTACGCCGTACCTTGCGGACATGGGCTATCGACCTGGGGCGCGCTCGCCGCCGCTGTCGTGGTGGGCGTCATCGTCAACGTGGTAGTCAGACGCGTAGACAGTCGCGGTCTGTCGTGGACCCTGGCCGTGCTCGGTGCTGTGCTGATCGTTGCTTACGCGATCCAGACAGCTTCTCTCATCGTTTGACGCCCCTCACGTCCTCCAGCCTTCCGCATCGCAAGTCAGCCGCCTCGGGCCAACCAAAAGCGGCTTTCGGGATATTGCGAGCATCGCGGAAGTGTCCGGTCAGGCGGCTTCGGCATGCCGGAACTGTGGGTCAGCCCTCGGACAATAAACCCGCTCGGCTACAGGGGGCCGGACTCAACTGGACTGGCGGGTGAAAGTCCGGGTCGCCCACCCCACGCCGAGGGCCGCCAGCGCCGCGGCGACGCCCAACCCCACCCAGAACTGGTGGCCGTCGAAGTTGCTCAGGAACGCGGCGCGTGCGCCCTCCACCACATAGGACATCGGGTTGATCCGGGACACGTCGTACAGCCAGTTGGGTGCGAATCCACGGCTGATCGGCAGCATGATCCCGGACAGCAGCATCACCGGCAGCAGCACACCGTTCAAAAGCGGCGCCAGAGCATCCTCGCTCTTCAGGATCAGCGCCACCGCATAGGACGTCGCGGACATGGTGGCGCCCATCACGGCGACCAACACGATCCCGACCACGATCCCGCCGACGGGCGCCCGAAGCCCCATGGCGAGACCGGCCAGCACCAGCAGCACCGCCTGGGAGGTGAGCACCACGACATCGCGCAGTACCCGGCCGGCGAGCAGTGCGAAACGGCTCATCGGGGTCACCCGCATGCGGTCGATCACCCCGTCGCGCCATTCCGACACCAGCCCGAAGCCGACGAAAGCGGCCCCGAACAGGCCCAGCATGACCATGATCGCCGGGACGAAGATCTGCCACGGGTTGCCGGGTGGGAAGCCGGGCACATTGGTCAGCTTGGTCAGCAGCGGGCCGAAGAAGAACAGATACAGCAGCGGCTGCGCGAGGCCCATCACGGTCCACACCGGGTTGCGCAGGCTCAGCCGTAGTGCCCGGCGGAACACCAGGGCGGTGTCGCGCAGCACGGACGACCCGGCAGGTGCCGCCACCGTCCGGAAGGTGGTGATGCTCGCGGTCGCAGTCGTGGGAGTGGTCATGTCACGCTGCCTCGTCTTTCGTGTGGTTCGGTGTGGAGTCGTCGCGCAGGCTGCGCCCGGTGAGTGTCAGGAACACGTCATCGAGCGTCGGCCGCTGCACGGACAGCCCGTCCAGCTCAATCCCGGCCGCGTCGAGCTGTCGTAGCAGGTCAACGACGACCCGTTCGCCCTGCGGCACGCGGAAACTCACGGTGTGGTCGGCCACCTCGACGGGTGCCCCGGCGGCGTACTGGTCGGCGATTGCGATCGCCGCCCGGGGGTCGCCCGCGACGGTCACGGCCACCAGGTCGCCGGAGACCTGGCTCTTGAGCGCGTCAGGGGTGCCCTCCGCGACGATCCGGCCGTCGTCGATGACGAGGATCCGGTCGCAGAGCGCGTCCGCCTCCTCGAGGTAGTGCGTGGTGATGAACACCGTGGTGCCGAAATCGTTGCGCAGGCTCGCGATGTGCCCCCACATGTTCGAGCGGCTCTGCGGGTCCAGGCCGGTGGTCGGCTCGTCGAGGAAGACCAGTGACGGGCCGTGGACCAGCCCCAACGCGATGTCTAGCCGGCGTCGCTGCCCGCCGGAGAGGGTCTTCACGTCTCGGCCGCCGAGCTCGCCCAGTTCGAGTTGACTGAGCAGCAGCGCCGTGCGCTCGCGCGCGACGTCTTCGGGCAGCCCGTAGAACCGGGCCTGGAACGCGAGTTCCTCAGCCACGCGGGCATCGCTGCCGGCGCTGCCGCCCTGGGCGACGTAACCGATCGAGCGGCGCACGCCGACCGGGTCGGTCCGCAGGTCGTGGCCGGCGACGGTCGCCTCGCCCGCGGACGGCTCAGCGAGCGTGGTCAGCATCTGCAGGGTGGTGGTCTTGCCGGCACCGTTAGGGCCTAGGAATCCGACGATCTCGCCGGCCGACACATCGAAGCTCACGCCGCGCACCGCTTCCACGGTCCGGCGCCGCGTGCGATATGTCTTCGCCAGACCCCGCGTGCGGATCATCACCGCACCACAGGCAGCGTCAGGTGATGTCATATTGCATCGCTCCAATCCGTATATGACGTCAAGATGACGTCATATTGCCACTTACATGACGTCATAGTCAAGTGCACCGTCGGGAACAGGGGTCGGCGCCACGGACCAGCGCGGCGCTACGGTCGATAGCGGTGCAGTGATGGGCGCATCAGACTCGGAAGGACTCCCATGACGAACGACCCGGTGCGGCTCACCGCCTGGGTGCACGGACGAGTGCAGGGCGTCGGCTTCCGCTGGTGGACGCGGGCCCGGGCGCTGGAACTGGGCCTGACCGGCAGCGCTGCGAACAAGCCCGACGGCCGGGTCGAGGTGATCGCCGAGGGTCCGCGGGCGGCCTGCGAGCGGCTGCTGGCACTGCTGCGCGGCCCCGGTACACCGGGAGCCGTCACCCTCGTCGTGGAACGGTTCGATCCCCCACGCGGCGGCCTGAACGGCTTCCGCGAACGGTGACGGTCGTCGCCTGCGCCGGGGATTCGGTGCGGCCGTCGGGCGGCATCGGCACCGCGCCGGGGTCATTGGTCATAGAGCTGGGACTTGTCGAACCGGGCCCGCCTACCGCGCTTGGTCCCGCGGGCATGATCGTCCGCGTGGCCGACCGCCGCGCCTGTCGCGAGAACAGCGTCATCCCCGGCAGTTTCGCCGCCCCCGGCGACCGGGCCGGCGACACCAGCGGCACCATTGGCAGCATCACGGACTGCATCACGGTGCGCATCACCGGTGACGTCGGCGGCCCCATCGCCGTTCGGTCCGACGTAGATGTCCCCGCTCACCGGATCGGAGAACTCCCGGTAGATGAAGTACCCGATGCCCAGGACCGCGATGATGCCGAATCCGATCCACTGCAGGGCGTAGGAGAAGAACGGGCCGGAATCCTGCTGCGGCAAGGCGATCGGCTGGATCACGGCCGGCGAGTCGGGGGTGAGCTGGATGTATCCGCGGTAGACGCGACCCGGCCCCGCCAACTCCGAGTTCGTGGCCAGGTACTGCTCCCGGCCGTCGGGTGCGGTGACCGGTGGCCGGTGTTTGGGGTCGACCAGGTCCGCCTGCACCCGCCCCGTCACCGTCACGGTGCCGGACGGCAAGGGCGGCAGCGGCGCGGCCGCTTGAACGCTCGTGAAGGACACGTAGCCGCGGTCCACCAGCACCGACGTGCCGTCGGCCATCACGAGCGGCACCACGACCTCCGAGGCGGGGCTGCCGGAATTGTCCTGCCGCAGCCGGATGTACGCCTGTTTGGTGGCGTCGAATCTGCCGGTCGCGGTGACGGTGTGCCAGATGGCGTCGGCCGGCGGCTGCGAATCGAGGGACATCAGCCGTGAGATCGGCACCGGCGCCGCCGCGATGGCCGCGGCGATCTGCGCGTTCTGTTGATCCTGTTGCCGACTCCGGGAGAACTGCCATGGCGCGAGGAACATGAACGCGGACAGCGTGAACGCCGTCACGGCCAGGATCATCGCGATCCACCGCGGCGTGATCAGGAACCTCAGCCGCCGCAGCGTCGATGCCCCAGCCGCGGCCTGCTGCTCGGAGAAGCGGCTCATATCAGGCTCACGTCAACTTCGCCGCCGCGGTTCCGATGCCAGCTGCGCCGTCACGGTGTCGACGATCCCCGGCGCGGCGGATTCGAGCATCGCGAGCACCTCCCGGTACGCGGCATCGGCGGAGCCGTACGGGTCGGGGACCTCGTCGCCGTCCGCGTCCGGATCGAACGTGCGCAGCAGATGCACGGTCGACAGGTCCGCAGCCATTCGGCGCAGCGTCGCATAGTGCCCGCGGTCCGCCGCGAGCACCAGCGCGGCGTCGTCGACCAGCTGCGTCGTCACCTGCTGCGCGACGTGATCGGCCGGATAGCCAGCGCCGGCCAGGATGCGACGGGCGGGCTCGGCGGCAGCCTGACCCACATGCCAATCGCCCGTGCCTGCGGACGCGACCGTCACCCGCCCGTCGAACCCCGCCCGCGCGAACGCGCGCCGCAGCACCTGTTCGGCCATGGGGGAGCGGCAGATGTTTCCGCTGCACACGACGAGAACCTTCAGCGGTTCGACAGGGGGACGCCGCGAAGATGACGGATATGACGCTGTTCCGGGATCGTGCTGCACCCGACCATTGTGGCCTGACAGACTGAGGGCTCGGAGGCGGCATCGGGAAGGGGATCGCCATGGGCGTGCGGCTGGCCGAGGTCCTCGCGGCGCTGGACGCTGCCTACCCGCCGCGGCTGGCCGAGCCGTGGGACACCGGAATCGGCCTGACCTGCGGCGACCCCGACGACGAGGTCCGGCATGTGCTGCTGGCCGTGGACGTCGACCCGGTGACCGTCCGGCAGGCCCGCGACGTGGGCGCGCAGTTGCTGCTCACCCATCACCCGCTACTGTTCCGGCCGGTGCAGTCGGTTGCGGCCTCGACGGCGAAGGGCTCGCTGCTGCACACACTGATCCGTTCCGGTATCGCGCATGTCGCGGCGCACACGAACGCCGACCGCGCACGGGGTGGGGTGAACGACGCCTTGGCCGAGGCGCTCGGGCTCGTCGATGCGGTACCGCTGGTGCCCGTGACGCCGCCCGCGCTGGACAAGGTCGTCGTGTTCGTGCCCGTCGACCACGCCGACGCGATGGTGTCCGCGTTGGCCGCCGCGGGGGCGGGGACCATCGGCGACTACACCGAGGCGGCCTTCGTCTCCGCCGGCGAGGGCCGGTTCACCCCGATGCCGGGAGCGCATCCGGCCATCGGAGCCGTGGGCGTGGCGGAGCGGGTCGCCGAGGCGCGCGTCGAGATGGTGTTGCCGCCCGCGCACCGCGCCGATGTGGTCGCCGCCCTGCGCGCCGCGCACCCCTACGAGGAGCCCGCGTTCGACGTGTACGAGATGGCGCCGGTGGCGCCGGCGGGCGGGGTGCGGGAGGGGCTGGGCCGCCTCGGCCGGTTGCCGGCGCCCATGACGCTGTCCGCGTTCACCACCCATGTCGCCTCGGCCCTGCCCGCGACCGCCTGGGGGGTGCGCGCGGCCGGCGACCCCGATCGCGTCGTCCAAGTCGTCGCGGTGTGCGGCGGGGCAGGCGGATCCGAACTCCCGTCGGCAGCCGCGTCCGGCGCCGATGTCTATGTCACATCGGATCTTTCGCATCACGTCGTGGCGGAGCATGTGGCGGATCCGGCTCGGCCGGCGGTGGTGGACGTGGCGCACTGGGCCGGGGAATGGCCGTGGCTGGCGCGGGCCGCGGCCGTGATCGAGGCGGCGTTCGGCGCGGCGGTGGCGACCACCGTCTCGACGTTGCGCACCGACGCATGGACGGTCCACGTCGCGGGGGAGCAGGACGCGCGGCGGTGATGCGGCTGTGATTGTGTTGGGATGACGCGGCGATGACGGGACTGTTTATGACGCCGCTCGCGCCCTGACGGGCGGCCGCCGCATACCATCTCGGTGAGCCCTGGGCCCGGCACCGGCGAGCGGCCAGCCCGCATCGCCGTGCCGGATTCACGAGCTCACGGTGCCGGCCGTGACTACCTGAACGACTGTGACGACCTGAATGACCCTGCCGAAGGAGCGCTGCCCGTGCCCACTGCCGACCTCGCCGCCAGGCGCGCGCTGCTGCAGCTCGCGGCCACCGACCGACTGGCTGATGCTGCCGCACACGACCGTGGCACGTTGCCCGAAATCGGCGTCATCTCCGATGGATCGAAGCGCGCGGCCGAACTGGCGGGGAAGATCGCGCTTGCCCAGGCCGAGGTCAGCGATATCGATACTGCCGCAAGGAAACTCGATGCCGAGATCGACTCGGTGCGGGCGCGGGCGGCACGCGACAACGAGCGGCTCACGTCGGGGGGCGCCGCATCGAAGG
>OFTX01000718.1_pt1 | contig 15217 bp, 11 predicted proteins | sample 1775051 | NCBI WGS metagenome assembly OFTX01 (sample SAMN08195772, study PRJEB24354) | sludge metagenome | isolation source: sludge from phenol fed wastewater aerobic bioreactor A | place: India: Nagpur | collected 2016-09-15
GACGAAATACGTGGCGCGCTCCGCGCGATGACAAAAATCCCCGCGCCGGCATGGCGTCCGGGCGGGGCTTCATTTCACCACAGGCCGATCCTGCGCGCCGCCGATCACCGGCGGCGCGGCCCGGCGTCAACGCTGCGGCTGCGCGGCGGCGCCGACGTCCTTGCGCACCTTGGCCACCTGTGCCGCGGTCACGGCCGGCGCCTTGTTACCCCAACTCGAGCGCACGAAGGTCAGCACGTCCGCCACGTCCTGATCGGTCAGGCGGTCGTCGAAGCCCGGCATCGCATATTGCGTCGGTGCCGATTTCGTCCACGGCATCTGGCCGCCGCGCAACACGATGTGGATGAGCGAGGTCGGGTCGGCCGAATTCACCGTCGAGCTCAAGGCAAGCGTCGGGAACGTTTGCGTGTACCCCTTGCCCGTGCTGCGGTGGCACGCCGCGCAGTTATCGAGGAACGTCAACGCACCGTTGCTCTTGTCGGTCCCGGTGCGCAAGGCCTTGGCCACGGTATCGTCGTAGGCGAGCGCCTTGGCGTTCGGGTCGACAGGCTTGAGCGTCTTCAGGTACTTGGCGATAGCCGTGAGGTCGTCGTCGTTCATGTACTGAGTGCTGTGCCGCACCACGTCCGTCATGCCGCCGAACGCGGCCGAGTGATCGTTGCGCCCGCCCTTGAGGAACGCCGTGATGTCGCCCTCGGACCAGTTGCCCAGCCCGTCGGTCACATCGCCGCGAAGGTTCTTCGCGAGGAAGTTGTCGACCACGCCGCCCGAGAGGAATGCGGTGCTGTCGTCGGTCAGCGCCTTTTCCTGCAACGCGAAGCCGCGCGGCGTGTGGCAGGCACTGCAGTGGCCCAGCCCCTCCACGAGATAGCGTCCGCGCGAAATCGGGTCGTTATCGGTCGAGGCGGCGTCGGCGACGACGGCCGGCGCGAACATCTTGCGCCAGATCGACAGCGGCCAGCGCATGGACATCGGCCAGGGAATGTCCGCTGCCTTGTTGGCCTGCGCAACCGGCTGCACGCCGCTCATGAAATACGCATAGAGCGCTTTGACGTCCGCCGGGCGCACCTTCGCGTACGAGGTGTAAGGCATGGCCGGATACAGCGTGTCGCCGTTCTTCGCAACGCCGTGGCGCACGGCCTTGTCGAAGTCTTCGAGGCTGTAATTGCCGATACCGGTGTCCTTGTCCGGCGTGATGTTCGTCGAGTAGATCGTGCCGATGGGCGAGGCAATCGGCAGACCGCCCGCGAACGGCTTGCCCTTGGGCGCCGTGTGGCACGCTGCGCAGTCGGCCGCGCGCGCGAGGTATTCGCCCTGCCTGACGAGCTGCGCCTGCGGATCGTTGGCCGCGGGCGCTTGCGTGCCCGCGGTAGTCACCGCCGAGGCGCCGACCGACGGCGTCGGCACCGGCGACACACTCGGCGATGCCGGCGGCGTGGCATTCTGCGCCCACACGGCTGCGGCGGCGAAGGCAAGCGCGCCGAGCGTGAGCACGCCGGCAGAGCGTTTCATCATCGTTTTGCGGATCATGGTGGCGCTCCTCAGGCCTGCACCAGCGGGCCGGCGTTCTTGAGGTACTGCTCGCGAATCGCCTTCGCGGACCAGTACGCCAGCGCCGCCACCACGCCCGTGGGGTTGTAACCCATGTTCTGCGGGAACGCCGAAGCCCCCATCACGAACACGTTCGACACGTCCCAGCTCTGCAGATACTTGTTGACCACGCTGTTCGACGGGTTCGTGCCCATGATGGCGCCGCCCGTCGTGTGCGTGCTCTGATAGATCCGCGTGTCGTAACGCGTGCCTTTCTTGCGAATCGCGCGGAAGACCTTCTCGGGATTCATGGCCTTGCCGACTTCCTCCATCCGGTCGCCCATGTAGCCGAGCATGGCGTACTCGTTGTCGTGCCAGTCGAAGGTCATGCGCAGCAACGGCACGCCGTAGGCGTCCTTGTACGTCGGGTCGAGATCGAGACAGGCGTCGCGATACGACATGACCGACCCGGAAATGCCGATGGTCATGTAGCGCTGGTATGCATCGGCAATGCCGGCCTTCCACTTGCTGCCCCACGCGGGCGTGCCCGGCACAGTCGGCGTCATCTTGATGGGACGGCCACCGTAGCGAACGTGGCGGATGCTCGCACCGCCGATGAAGCCTAGCGGACCGTGATCGAACTGGTCGCCGTTGAGGTCGTCCATCGACACGCCGCCCGCGCCGGTGCCGATGAACGGATTGAGCTGCGTGCCCTTGGGCAGCAGCACGTTCACGGCGCCGTTCATCTGGTAGGCGTAGTTCTTGCCGACGACGCCCTCGCCCGTCTTCGGGTCGTAAGGCTTGCCGATGCCCGAGAGCAGCAGCAGCCGCACGTTGTGCAACTGGTACGCGGCCATGATGACGATGTCCGCGGGTTGCTCGACCTCGCGGCCCTGCGCATCGATGTACGTCACCCCCGTGGCCTTCTTGCCCTCACTGTCGAGATTGACCTTCACGACGTACGAATGCGGTCGCAATTCGAAGTTGGGCTTCTTGAGCAGCACCGGCAGGATGGTCGTCTGCGGCGAGGCCTTCGAATACATGTAGCAGCCGTAGTTCTCGCAGAAGCCGCAGAAATTGCACGGCCCGAGGCGCACGCCGTACGGGTTCGTGTAGGGCTGGGAGGTATTGGCCGCGGGTGCGGGATAGGGGTTGAAGCCGACTTCGCGTGCTGCCTTCTCGAACAGCGTGGCGCCATAGGTATTCTGCAGCGGCGGCGTGGGATATTCGCTCGATCGAGCCCCTTCGCGCGGGTTGCCGCCCGGGACGATCTTGCCGTTCAGGTTGCCGGCCTTGCCCGAGGTACCGAACACTTTCTCGGCAAAGTCGAAATGCGGCTCGAGTTCCTCGTAGGTCACACCGAAGTCCTGAATCGTCATGCCTTCGGGGATGAACTTCTTCCCGTAGCGCTCTTCGTAGTGGCTGCGCAACTTGAGCTCTTCGGGCAGGATCCGGTAATGCATGCCGTTCCAATGGAAACCCGCGCCACCCACGCCATTGCCCAACAGGAACGAACCGTTCTGACGGTAGGGCACGGCCAGGTCATCCGGCGTGTGACGAATCGTGACCGTCTCGCGCGCCAGTTCCTGGAACAGCTTGCCGCGCACCGAGTATTCGAGTTCGTCGATCACCTTCGGATATTGCGCGTCAGTCGGCGTGTCGCGCATCGCGCCGCGCTCGAGCGCCACCACGTTCAGCCCGGCATCTGTGAGCTCCTGGCCGAGGATCGCCCCGGTCCAGCCGAAGCCCACGATGACGGCATCGACCTTGTCTTTCTTGATTGCCATGGTTTAGCCCCGCTTTCCGGAAATCGACACGGGCCCGTACGGGTACTTGACGTTGGGCTGATCCACCCAGTCCATGAAGTCGGCGCGCGCGCCGGGAAAGCCCACCAGCTTCCAGCCGACCATGTCCTTGTTGCCGCCATGGATCGGGTCCGAGAGGAAGCCCTCCTTGGTGTTGGCCAGCAGATACGAGAAGAACGTGCGCGCGGGCACGCTTTCGAATTCGATCTTCGCGTGCTCCATATCGCCGAGCACGGCCTCCTGCGTGGCGTGATCGAGATCGGCGAACGCCTTGTTGAACTGCTTCTTGCAGTAGGCGTCGCATGCCGCAATGCCGTGGCGGTAGATGTCGCGCGGCACGAGACTCAGTTGGTAACCCATCTCGGGCGGCTGATCGGTATGGAACGGCCCCTGCATGTACCAGAGCTTGCCGTGACCGAACGGCGTCTCCATCTGCCGGTCGATGAACTGCGGCACATCGGCCTGCAGCGCGCCCGGGCCGAGCTCGTCGGCGGGAATGAGTCGATCGACGGCCGCGTTCACGAAACGCCATTCGTCGGCGGTGAAGTACTTGGGCTCGTAGGATGCGTTGGAGGCGGCGGGGGCAGCGGGTTTGTCGCCGCTACAGGCGGACTGCGTAAGCGTCGCACCGGTGGCGAGGGTCGTGGCAGGCACGATCGCCAGCACCTGGCGCAAAAAGCGCCGGCGCGGTTCCTTGTCCTGTGACATGGAGTTCTCCGTTTTTGGGGGGACGAATCACGCATGACAGTCAAGCGACGGCTCGCCATGCGTGAGGAAAACCTGACAGGCTATTCACCTCGCGTAGCGCATTTAACGCGGCCATTCTACTGACAAGTTCCCTACATGGCAAAGCCAGAGATCGTTGCGCAAATTGCGCAACGCATTGATTAAAAAGGCTTGCGGATAATTAAAATATTTACTATCACGCGCGCATGAAGCGTTTTGGAAGACGAAACGTGCGGGGGTCATGTTCGCGACGGAAAGTCAGGAATGCCGGCCACCGACGTGCGAACGGAAATCGGGCCGTCCCCACCTCGCGGCGGGAGGCGGCCCGGCGCCCGGCGAATGCCGGTCAGACGTCGGATGGCTCGTTGGGCTTGCCAGGGGGATTCAGCGAGTTCGGTGAATCCGGCGGCGGCGATTTCGGCAACGGCGGCGGGGTCGACCCGCGCCGCGAGAGCACGACGGGCACCGCCACCGACGGCCTCGGGCTGGTGCGCGGGTGCGCGCCGGCGCGGTGCCACGCCATCACTTGTTCCACCTGCTCGTTGAATCGATCCAGGCGCCCGCCGTAGGCCCCGTCATGCGACTGCGGCGCGCCCGCATCCACCGTATCGAACCCGAAGCGCGTGCTTGACGCCGGACGAGACCCCGGCGATGCGGAATAGACCGACGTCACGCCCGATCGCAACGAGAGACTGGACGTCGACGATGCGTCGTCGCCCTCCTCCCGGAGCTCCGGGATGACATCGACCGGCGCGCGCCGGTGCAGGCGCGTCGCACGGTCCGGCCCGAACACCGGCTGCGGCGACGCCACGGGCTTCCGCCCTCGCGCCTCAGTCCGGCGCTCGCTCCGATGCCCGGCCCCGCGCCGTTCCGACGCCGCATCGTCCACGCTCGGACTGCGCCGATACGAGGCATCGTCCGGCGCGGCACTCGCCCGCCTTACCGTCGCCAGACCGGCATGCCACTCCGAAGCGCGCGCCGACATCGGCGGCACGCGCTGCAAGTCGTCGTCGACCACGCCTTCGACGATCCCCTTGGGCACGGTGTATGCGGGTGGTAACGCCGACGTCGCTGTGCTTCGCATCTGCGAGAGAACCTCGTTCGCCTGCTGCCGGCTCCGCTCCATCTCCCGGATGCGGTTGAAAAACCATGAAGTGTGATCGCCCGCCGCGGCGTACGCCGATTTCGCATCGTTGAGCACGACGGTGTTTTCGTGGCATCCGAAGCCGCGGGCACGCAGCGTATTGAGCGTGACGGCCGCGCCCGTCGGCAGACCGATCAGCATCGCCAGATTGCCGGCTTCGCGTTTCGCGCGATGCGTCCCGCTTGCCAGCCAGGCACGCGACTTCGCCGGCTTCAATACGCATCGGTCACCGCGAAATGCCAGGCGCAGCGGCACATCGGCCCCGCCACGAGCGCGCTCCTTTTCCGCCTCGCGGGCCATCTCGTTGAGCAGGAACAGATCCCGGCGGTCGTACGCGATTTGAGTGAGCTTATTGTTCAGCGATTTCGTGGTGAAGGCGGTCATTTCGTCGCGCAGCCGGGACAGGTCTTCACGCACCAGGTTCAAGCGTGGTGCCAGCGGATGGTTCACCGCGTCGCCCAGCGCCGCATCGAGTTCGGCGATCAGTTGCCCGATGCCCGCCACCGATGCCGCCTGCACGCCGTAAGCCGCCATGTCGAAGCGTCGTAGTCGAGGCACGTCCTCGGGCACCTCCCCGCGCGCGATGCCGCTGAGCGCCTCGTATCTCGCCGTCTCGAATGCCCGATCGACGTCGGCGGCCGCAAGATACGAAGTGCGCCACGCCTTGAGGTGACTGCGCGCATCGCGCGATGCGCCCGCCAGATTGCGCACCGCCTGAATGTCGCGAGACGAGTCGAGCAGCCACGCGTTGAACGTCACCTGCGACGTTCCGGCGATCTCGACGCGCGAGCGCGACGGACAGTTGCGCCATGCACGCGCATTGCCAAGCGCGCCTGGCACCCCGCCAAGCCGTTGAAAATCACTGCCGAAGCTGTCGTGCACCTCCGGCGACTTCGAATGAAAAGCTTGTAATACGACGGGCGCGCACGCGCGCGGTGAAAACAACCGAGCCAATCCCATATGAGTGATCTCCTTGTCGCCAGACCGAACGGTCTTCAGGCGCAGGGAGACTAGAGGGCATGGCGCACGCGGTATGTCGATTGTGTCGGGAGATTTCGCTTTGTGGCACAGGCTCATCCCTTTCCCGCACGCTGGGCGCGTGGCTGGCCGCGCACCCGCCGCATCGCGCGGCCCGCCAGGGAATCAAGACGGGGATGACAATGACAGCGGCACCGACCGTATATCAGAACCGTGCGAGCAATTGGCCGAGCAACGCGGCACCTTCCTTGCCCTTGGCCGAATCGGCCCAAAGCCGATCGATCATCGCGCGGTACATGCCAACGCCGTCGGGCGACGTCGTGATCGTCGCGATGCCAGTACGCAGATTCGGCAACTCACCGAGACGGAACGGCGAGACCGCCACATAGGCTTCGCCCTGGGCTTCGAAAATCTGGAATGTCTCGTTGGGCATGTTGTCGCTCACGATGCCGATCTGCACACCCGTGGTATCGGCCTCGAGAAACTCGACAATACGCGCGACTTCGCGCCGCGCCGCCATCTTGCGTTCGAGCTGCACGCCCGGCGGCAGCCCCAGACGCCCTACCAGGCCATGATGCAGGAACTGCTCGATCTGCCGCAGGCCGATGAGACTGGTCACGGCCAGCCGCTGACGCGAAAAACTCGACTTGCGCTCCTGCAGAATGCCGAGCACACGATCGATGGTGTTGCTCCAGTGCTTGTCCGCAAGCGTGGGCGGAATGCTTTCGTCGAGCATGTGCCGCAGCCAGACGTCGTAGTCGTCCGAGGTCAGCAGAAACGAAATCGGGTCGAAGTGCGCGACGATGCGATCGGAGCGGCTCTCGAGCTGGCGCATGCGTTCGAAGTAGCTCACGGCCGAGTCGTGATATTCGACTTCCACGCCCAGCAGATTCGCCAGCGATACACCCAGCAGCGCCGCGAGCCGCTCGAGCGTGTCGATTTTCACGATCTCGCCGCGCTCCAGCTTGTAGATGGCCGCGCGCGAGATATCGAGCTGCTCCGCCACATCCTCACTGCGTAACTCCGCCGCCAGACGGTACGCGCGCAGGCGCTCTCCAATGGCCCGGAAATTGAAACGCGCGCCTCTCGGCGCCCGCGATGCATGAGTTGCTGCCGCTGCTCGATTCAAATCGCCCCCTGTCAGTTGCCCGCGCGAGACCCGGCCAATCGTGCCGCGCCCGCATCGCAGTGCCGGGATTATACCGGTGGCCGACGCCCCTTCGGCCCTCGCTCGACCGTCGTCCCGCCCTCGTGCGGTGCCCCGCGGATGCGCGCTCGACGGGCGCTCGGCCGCGGGTCGGCGCACGTTCGATGCCGCCCCCTCGCCGGGGCGCCCCAAGCACACCGGTGCGCAACGCCTGGCAACTGTGTCGATTTCGGCACGCGGAATATTTTTCCGATTGTCTATTTTTTTAGACATTGGCACGATCCGATGCACGCGCCCCCCCCGGTGGGATGCGTCTGACTGTCTCGTGGGCATGCGCCCGCCCCGTAATGGGGGGCCAACGGGTGACCGCAAGCGCCGACAGTGATAGTCTGCGCGCCGTCCACAAATTTATACAAACAAAGAGGGAATGATGAACACCTGGCACAAACTGGCTGGCGCCGCGGCGCTGAGCGCTGCGGTACTCGCGCCTGCCGCGCACGCCCAATCGAGTGTGAATTTCTACGGTCTGGCCGACGCTTACGTCGGCTCTGTCAAGAATCCGGGCGGGAATGCGGCCGTGGTGCAGCAAGGCGGCGGCATGACCACGTCGTTCTGGGGTCTGTCGGGCAATGAGGATCTTGGCGGCGGCAACCACGCGCTCTTCGTGATCGAGAGCTACTTCCAGCCGAACAATGGCACTTACGGCCGCTTCGCGGGAGACAGTTTCTTCTCGCGCAACGCCTACGTCGGTCTGTCGAACGGCGCCGGCACGCTTCGCCTTGGCCGCATCACCACGCCGCTCTACCTCGCGACCATCCAGTTCAACCCGTTCAACAACTCGTACACGTTCTCGCCGATGATCTTCCACACCTACAAGGGTCTGGGGACGCAAGGCGTGGTGGGGGACTCGGCCTGGAACAACGCGATTGCGTACACCTCGCCGGCATTCGCGGGCCTGACCGGCACGCTGCTGTATGCCACCGGCAATAGTGCGGCCGACCACAGCGCGAAGAAATGGGGCGCCGCGCTCAACTACAGCAACGGTCCGTTCGCCGCCGCGTTCAACTATCAGTACGTCAACTTCAGCGCCACGCCGGGCGACTTCGGCTCACAGTTGCCGGGCGTGACCGGGCTGACGAACCAGAACACGGCGCAACTCGGCCTGTCGTACGACTTCGCCGTGGTGAAGGTGTTCGCCCAGTACATGCTCGTGGCGAGCCAGGCCGCCAGCGGCAACTTCCACGCCAATACGGGGCAGTTGGGTGCATCGGTGCCGCTCGGGCGCGGCAGCGTGCTGGCGTCGGTTGCGTACACGGGATCGAACGGTTCGGGCGACAACCAGCGCCGCACCACGTGGGCGCTCGGCTATGACTATCCGCTGTCCAAGCGCACCGACATCTATGCCGCCTACAAGTACGACCACATGAGCGACATGTCGACCGGGCAGACCTACGGCGCCGGCCTGCGCATGAAGTTCTAAGTCACCGCGCCCGGGCGACGCCGCTCGCCCGGGGCGCTTGCCGCACCCGCGCCGGCGGCGCATCCACGCCAGAAACGACGGCCGCCGCCGCACCTCGCCATCAGGGTATGACCCGATAATTTTCGTCTTGCCTGCCCTGCCCGGTTCGTTTAGTCTAAATATTTAGACAAAGGAGAGCATGATGGATCTGCAACTCGCCTGCGCCTGGCTACAGCGCGACACCGTCGGTTTGTCCGACATCGAAGACTTCGCCGCGCGTTGCCTGACTGCCTCACGCACCGCCACGCGCGAATCCGCCGCCCTGCTGTTGCTCGCCCAGGCCGCGCAAACGTTTGCGGAACGTCAATCGGGTGTTGCCGTCAACGGCGAGACATTCCAGGCATTCCTGACCGGTACCAAGGCACACGCCACAACGCTTCGCGACGCCGCATCGGCATCCGACGCCCGCTTCCTCGAAGCGCTCAACGACTTTGCCGCCCAGTCGACGGCCGACGTCTACGCCTGACGTACGATGCGGCCGACACACCGATCCGGGTATTTTTTTATCTCGACAGTCTAAAAAATTAGACAATCGGACGAAACTCGCGGGGCCACGGGCGCTGCGTTGATTCGCCGCCCCCCTCACAGGAACCGATCATGGAAGCCAACCTGAACACACCGAGGGCGCAACGTGCGGTTGCCGCGTCCGACGACACCGTCACCCCTTATGCATGGAAGGCGCTCGCCGGCTCGGCCATCGGCTACGCGATGGACGGCTTCGATCTGCTGATCCTGGGCTTCATGCTGCCCGCCATCACCGCCGGGCTTCAGTTGTCGCCCGGTCAGGCCGGTGCGCTGGTGACGTGGACGCTCATCGGCGCCGTGGCGGGCGGCATCCTCTTCGGTGCGCTGTCGGACCGTTACGGCCGCGTGCGCATGCTGACCTGGACGATACTGCTGTTCGCGGTATTCACGGGACTGTGCGCGCTCGCGCAGGGCTTCTGGGACCTGCTGATGTACCGCACGATCGCGGGCATCGGGCTCGGTGGGGAATTCGGCATCGGCATGGCACTGGCGGCAGAGGCCTGGCCGGCGGCCAAGCGTGCGCGCGTCTCGTCGTACGTGGCGCTCGGCTGGCAGACCGGGGTGCTCGCGGCCGCGCTGCTCACGCCATTGCTGCTCATGCATATCGGCTGGCGCGGCATGTTTGTCGTGGGCGTGCTGCCCGCGCTCGTGGCCTGGGTGCTGCGCAACAAGCTGCACGAACCGGAAGTCTTTGTGCAACGTGACAAAGCACCGAAGACCGGCGGGTCGAACGCCTTTCGTCTGCTCGTGAAAGACGCGCGCACCACGCGCGTGAGTCTGGGCATCGTGATTCTGTGCTCGGTTCAGAACTTCGGCTACTACGGCATCATGATCTGGCTGCCGACGTTCCTCTCGCAGAAGCTCGGCTTCTCGCTCACGAAGTCCGGTCTGTGGACGGCCGTCACGGTCATCGGGATGATGTTCGGCGTATGGGTTTTCGGACAGTTGGCCGATCGCATCGGACGCCGGCCGACCTTCCTGCTGTATCAGGCAGGCGCCGTGGTGATGGTGATCGTCTACTCGCAGTTGACCGACCCGACGATCATGCTCTTCGCCGGCGCGCTCATGGGCATGTTCGTCAACGGCATGGTCGGCGGCTACGGCACGCTCATGTCCGAGGCCTACCCGACCGCCGCTCGGGCCACGGCACAGAATGTGCTGTGGAACATCGGTCGCGCCATCGGCGGCCTGGGTCCCGTGGTCGTCGGCGCCCTTGCCGCACGCTATTCCTTCCAGATCGCCATTGCGCTGCTCGCGAGCCTCTATGTGCTCGACATGCTCGCCACGCGCTTTCTCATTCCCGAACTCAAAGGCGTCGAACTCGAATGAACGTTATGCATGATGCGGTTTGCCGCACGCCCACGGTCGCGACACATCGCTGCCGCGTGCTGAGTCATCGCGCCGTGAACGCCCGCTATCGCTATTTGCGCCTGCAGGCCGATGCCCCCGTCGCGCTCACCACGCAGCCCGGACAGTTTTATCAGCTCAAGTGCCCGGTGACCGACAGCGAGGCGCCGTTCCTGCCGCGCCCCATGAGCGTGTACGGCACGGGCCCGGAACCGGACACCATCGAGTTCCTGTACAACGTGACCGGCGTGGGCACACGCGCGCTCGCCACACTCGCCGAGGGCGCCACGCTCGATATCGTCGGCTCGCTCGGAAACACCTTCTCGCTCGACACCGCGTGGCAACGCGTGATGTTCGTCGCACGGGGCGTGGGGCTCGCCACGATGGCGCCGCTCGTGCAGCGCGCCGCGGCGGCCGGACTCCGGCTGACCGTCGTGATGTCCGCGCGCAGCGAAGCCGATCTGATGCGCGACGAATTCCTGCGTTCGCCGCAGGCCCGCGAACTGGCCGACGTGCACTGCGTCTTCGACAGCGACGGTTCTTCCAGCGTCGAAGCGCTCGAGCCCCGCGTGCGCGCCCTGCTCGACGCGGCACCGCACGACGCCGTTTACACCTGCGGCTCGCATCGTTTGCTGATGCTGCTCCAGCGCGTGCTTGCCGAGCATCCGCACATCAAGGGCGAAGTCGCCATGGAGCAGCGCATGGCGTGCGGCATGGGCGTCTGTCTGTCGTGCGTGCGCCTGTTCGATTGCGACGGCGAAAAGCAATTCCTTCGCGTGTGTCGCGAAGGCCCCGTGTTTCCCATTCGCGACGTGGTCGGGGAGGTGGACTTTGGCTGATCTTTCCGTCCGTATCGGTGCGCTGACGCTGCGCAATCCCGTGATGCCCGCATCGGGCTGCTTTGCAGTCGAATACGCCGAAGCCCTCGATCTCGATCGCCTCGGCGCGCTGGTGATCAAGAGTGTCTCGCCCGCCACGCGGGCGGGCAATCCGACGCCCCGCGTGGCCGAGACCGCCAGCGGCATGCTCAACTCCATCGGCATTCCGAGCAAGGGGCTCGACGTCTACCGGCGCGACGTGCTGCCCGCCTACACCCGCTTCGACACCCCCGTTGTGGTGTCGGTCTCCGCCGACACGGCTGAATCGTTCGGGCAGGCGTGCGCGACGTTGTCGCTGCCGGAAGTGGCGGCCATCGAAGCGAACATTTCGTGCCCGAACCTGGAGGCCGACGGCATGGCCTTCGCCATGCAGCCGGAGACGACGTACAAGGCGGTGAGCGCGATTCGTCGACGCACCACGCACCCGCTTTGGGTCAAGCTCACGCCGAACGCCGGTCAGATCGCGCTCATCGCGCGCGCCGCGGAAGATGCCGGTGCCGACGCCATCGTCATGGGCAACACCGTGCTCGGCATGGCGATCGACGTGCGCACTCGCAAGCCCAAGCTCGGCAACGTCATGGGCGGCCTGTCCGGGCCGGCGATCAAACCGCTCGCGATACGACTCGTGCACCAATGCCACCGTGCGGTGCGGATTCCGATCATCGGATGCGGCGGCATCGAAACGGCGGACGATGCCGTCGAGTTCATGCTCGCCGGCGCCACCGCCGTGCAGGTGGGCACCGCGTCGTTTCGCGATCCTGCCGTGATGGGACGCATCGTCGACGGTCTCGACGCGTACTGCAACGCGCAGGGCGTCGAGACCATCGCCTCGCTCACCGGCGCCGTGGCGCTCGACGCACAACTGACCGATCGCTGGCTGCGCTTCGCGCAACAGTCGGGCTGAAACGAAGGGCACGCGTGCGGCTTGACGCACAGCACGCGACACGCAAAACGCGGAGCGACATCCGCAACGACCTACGCAACGAAATACGCAACCCCAGCGGCTCCGGTCGCGACAAGAAGCATACTCATGGAACTCAACGCGCTGGCCCCGATGGCCGAGCAACTCTTCGACGACCTTCGCCGCCTGGGCGACGACGGCGTCGGCATCACTCGCGACAGCTACGGCGAAGGCGAGACGGCGGCGGCTTCCTATCTGACGGAATGGGCGGGTCATCAGGGGCTGACAGTCTCGCGCGACCGGGGCGCCAACCTGGTGTTCACCCTTCCCGACGACGATGGCCAGGCGCCGGCCACCTGGATCGGCTCGCACCTCGACTCCGTGCCGCAGGGCGGCAACTACGACGGTCTGGCCGGCATCGTCGCCGGCCTGCTGTGTCTTGTGGATCAACGACAGGCGCAGCGCCCCACGTCCACGCCGGTACGCGTGCTCGCCTTACGTGGGGAGGAGAGCGCGTGGTTCGGGCGGGCCTACATGGGATCGAGCGCGCTCTTCGGCAAGCTGAGCGAGGCGGATCTCGCCATGACGCATCGCTCGCACGGACGCACGCTCGGCCAATGCATGGCCGAGGCGGGCGCCGACGTGCAGGCCATTCGCGAGGGGCAGACGCTGTTCGACACATCGCGCGCCCGGGCGTGGCTCGAACTGCACATCGAACAAGGACCGGTGATGCTCGCGCGCGACATGCCGGTGGCGATCGTGCCCGGCATTCGGGGAAATGTGCGGCACAACCGCGTGACGTGTGTCGGCGAGGCGGGACACTCGGGTGCGGTGCCGCGCTGGTTGCGGCATGACGCCATGTTCGCCGTGGCCGATCTCATCACGCGACTCGACGAGCATTGGCGAGCCCTGCTCGAACGCGGCATCGATCTCGTGGTCACCACCGGCATCGTTGGCACCGACCCCGCCGAGCATGCCATCTCGCGCATTCCCGGCAAGGTGGATTTCAGTCTGGAGGTCCGCAGCCAGAGTCCCGACACGCTCGACGTGTTCTACGAACTGATGCGTACCGAATGCCGCGCCATCGAGCGCGACCGCGGTGTGCAATTCGTGTTCGACCGCCGGTTGTCGTCGGCCCCGGCGATCATGGATGCGCACGTGTCGTCGCTGCTGGTCGACGCGTGTCGTGCGCTGGATCTGCCGCAGGAGCGCGTGCCCAGCGGCGCGGGCCACGACGCCGCTATCTTCGCCAACGCTGGCATTCCCAGCGGCATGGTGTTCGTGCGCAACGCCAACGGTTCCCACAATCCCCACGAAAGCATGGCAATCGATGACTTCATGCGCGGCGTGCAAGTGATGGCAGACACCACTTACCGGCTCTGATGGCACCACGTCGCGCGCCTTCCCGCGCGCGACGAGGCGACGCGTCAGGGCGCCAGCGCAATGACCTCCGCCACGGCCGCCGTGAGCTTCTTCGCATACGGCACGTGCAGGAACTCGTTCGGACCATGCGCATTCGACTTCGGCCCGAGCACGCCGCACACCATGAACTGCGCACTCGGGAAGCCGGCTTGCAGCGTGTTCATCAGCGGAATCGTGCCGCCCTGCCCGATGAAGGCAACGTCGGCGCCGTAATGGCGTTGCGACGCGACGCTCAGCGCCGACGACAGCCAGGGCGCCACCTCCGGCGCGTTCCAGCCGGAGGCCGCGCCGGCGTCGGGCTTGAACGTCACTTTGGCGTTGTAGGGCGGATCGACTTCGAGCAGCGACTTCAGCTCGCTCACGGCCTGCACCGCGTCAACCAGCGGCGGCAGCCGCAGCGAGAGCTTGAATGCCGTGCGCGGGCGCAGCACGTTGCCCGCGTCAGGCAGCGCGGGCATGCCGGCGGCACCGGTGACCGACAGCGACGGGCGCCATGTCGAGTTGAGCAGCGCTTCCTTGGGATCGGTCGTGGTGGGCAGCACGGACAGACCGTCCTGGCCGCAGGCCCACGGCAGCTTCTTCCAAACGTCGTCGCCAAGAATGCGCGCCGTCGCCTCGGCTTCATCCAGGCGCTGCAGCGGAATGGCAGTGTGAAAACCCTTGGGCAGCACCGTGCCGCTACCCGCGTCCTCCAGGCGCTCGAACAGCTGGCGCATGATGCGGAAGCTGGACGGCGCGATACCGCCATAGCCGCCGGAGTGAATCCCCTCGTCGAGCACCTGCACCTCCAGACTTCCCGAGATCAGGCCACGCAACGACGTGGTCAACCACAACTGATCGTAGTTGCCGGCGCCAGAATCGAGGCACACGACCAGTCCCACACGCCCGAGCCGGTCGCGCAGCGCGTCGACGTATGGCAGCAGATCGTAGCTGCCTGACTCTTCGCACGTCTCGATGAGACCGACGCAGCGCGGGCGCGCCACGCCCTGCGCATCGAGGGCGGCCAGCGCGGTAATGCTCGAATAGATGGCGTAGCCGTCGTCGGCGCCACCACGGCCGTAGAGCTTGCCGTCTTCGAACTTTGGCGTCCACGGGCCGAGATCCTTGCGCCAGCCGTCGAACTCCGGTTGCTTGTCGAGGTGCCCGTAGAGCACGATCGTTTCGCTGCTGCCCGAGCGCGTTGCCGGTGCTTCGAAGAAGATGACCGGCGTACGGCCTTCGAGACGGATCACTTCGAGCGTCAGCCCCTTGACTGGCTGCCGCTCCGTCCACTGCGCGGCATCGCGCACCACCCG
>OFTX01000719.1_pt1 | contig 15203 bp, 9 predicted proteins | sample 1775051 | NCBI WGS metagenome assembly OFTX01 (sample SAMN08195772, study PRJEB24354) | sludge metagenome | isolation source: sludge from phenol fed wastewater aerobic bioreactor A | place: India: Nagpur | collected 2016-09-15
CGCTCGGCCAGTTCGGCCGCGCCGTCGCGGCCGAGCCGCTGGTCCATCGCCTGCCCGGATCGGCCGCGGCGCCGGACGGCGGCGGGGTGAACGGCGGGGGGGCGGCCGGCGGCGGAACGGCCTCGGGTGGAACGACCTTCGGCGGGATGCACGCCCCCGATCCGCGGCGGCCGCTGGCGGGCATCCGCGTGCTGGACCTGACCCGCGTGCTGGCCGGCCCCGCCGCCACGCGCTTCCTCGCCGCCTACGGCGCCCAGGTCCTGCGCCTGGACCCGGCGGACTGGGACGAGCCGGGCATGGTGCCCGAAGTCACCGTGGGCAAGCGCTGCGCCTTCCTGGACCTGCGCAGCCCCGCGGGGCGGGACCGGTTCCGGCGGCTGCTGGCCGGCGCCGACGTGCTGGTCCACGGCTACCGGCCCGGCGCCCTGGACGCGCTGGGGCTGGACGCCGAGGCCCGCCAGGCCCTCCGGCCCGGCCTGGTGGACGTCTGCCTGGACGCCTGGGGCTGGACCGGCCCCTGGCGCGGGCGCCGGGGATTCGACAGCCTGGTGCAGATGAGCGCCGGCATCGCCTGGGCGGGCGAGGACGCCGCGCCCGACCCCCTGCCGGTGCAGGCGCTGGACCAGTCGGCGGGCTACCTGATGGCGGCCTGCGCGCTGCGCGGCCTGGCGCTGCGCCGGGAAACCGGCCGCGGCGGCGGCTGGCGCGTGTCCCTGGCGCGGATGGCGCGGCTGCTGCAGGAAGCGGCCGACGCCGCGCCCGGCGCGCCGGCTCAGGATGCGCCCGCCCTGGGGCCGGCGCCCGACGCGGCCTACGACCCGGCGATCGAGCCGACCGCCTGGGGACCCGCGCAAAGACTGCGGGCGCCCTGCCGGGTGGCGGGCGCCCGCTGGGGCTGGGACCTGCCGGCAGGGCCGCTGCGCAGCGGCCCGCCCGACTGGGGATGATCGGGCCGGGGCGATCGGGACAGGCGGAGATCGGGACAGGCGGAGATCGGGACAGGCGGAGATCGGGTGGCCGCGTGGTCGGACGGCCGCCTGGTCCCATGCTGGCCGAGCCCGCCGGGACGGGGGCGGCCCGCTCAATCGTCGGAGGCGACGAGCTCGGCGCCGACGGCTTCGCCCCGCTGGCGCCGCCTGGCGCGGCGGCGGCGCATCACCGGCGGGACGACGACGATCAGCAGCGAGACGATCCACAGGCCCAGGGCGATCGGGCTGTCCCACAGGATGTGCAGTTCGCCGTTGGTGATGGACAGCGCGCGGCGCAGGTTCTGCTCCATCATGTCGCCCAGCACGACCCCCAGCACCATCGGCGCCATGGGCACGCCGGCCTTGCGCAGCAGGTAGCCCACCACGCCCAGGAAGGCGGCCATGGTCAGGTCGAAGGTGCCGGCGTTGATCGCGTACACCCCGATGTAGCTGATGCACAGGATGCCGGGCACCAGCAGCCAGTTGGGCAGCGACAGGACCTTCGAGAAGACCCGCACCATGGGGATGTTCATCAGGAACAGCAGCACGTTGGCGATGAACAGCGAGGCGACCAGGCCCCAGACCAGTTCCGGCTTGGTGTCGAACAGCACCGGGCCGGGGGTGATGTTGTAGAGGGTCAGCGCGCCCATCATCACCGCCGTGGTGCCGGAGCCGGGCACGCCCAGGGTCAGCATGGGCACGAAGGAGCCGACGGCCGACGCCGTGGAGGCGGCTTCCGGCGCGGTCACGCCGCGCAGGTCGCCCTCGCCGAAGCAGGCGTTGGGGTCGCGGCCTTCCTGGTAGCGCTTTTCGTTGGAGTAGGCCACGGCGGACGCCACGCTGGCGCCCGCGCCGGGCAGCACGCCGATGAAGAAGCCCAGCAGCGAGCCGCGCAGCACGGTCCATTTGGTGAACAGCAGCTCTTTCAGGTTGAACAGCTTGCGCTCGTTGGGCGGGACCTCCGGCGCCTCGCCGCGGATGGTGGATTCCAGCAGTTCCAGCAGCTCGGCGATGGCGAACAGCGCGATCACCACGACCACGAAGTCGATGCCGTCGAACAGGTGCACGGAGTCGAAGGTGTAGCGGTAGACCCCCGAATTGGCATCCACGCCCACCGTGGCGATGGCCAGGCCCAGCATGGCCGACAGCGTGCCCTTGACGGGCTGGTTGCCCAGCAGGCTGGTCAGGCAGCAGAAGGCGAAGACGATCAGGACGAAGTATTCGGCCGGGCCGAAGGCCAGCGCCCAGCTCGCCAGCAGGGGGGCCAGCAGGATCACGCCGATCGTGGAGATCAGCGCGCCGCAGAAGGCCGACCAGCCCGACAGCGACAGGGCGACGTTGGACAGGCCCTTGCGCGCCAGCGGATAGCCGTCCAGCGTGGTCATGATGGCGCTGGCTTCGCCCGGCACGTTGATCAGGATGGCGCTGATGCGCCCGCCGTATTCGGCGCCCACGTACACGGCCGCCAGCAGGATCAGCGCGGTCTCGGGCGGCAGGCTGAGCGCGTAGGCGATGGGGATGAGCATGGCCACGCCGTTGATCGGCCCCAGGCCCGGCAGCACGCCGACCAGGGTGCCCAGGAAGGCGCCCAGGGCGGCGACCAGCAGGTTCATCCAGGAAAAGGCGACATCGAAGCCGATGCTCAGATGGTCGAGGATCTGGCTCATGACAGGAACTCCAGGAGGCCCAGGGGCAGCACGACGTCCAGCGCCCGGTCGAACAGCAGGAAGAACAGCACGCTCATCGTGATGCCGCCGATGATCATCTTGCCCCAGCCGCCGCCGAACAGGCGGCCGATCAGGACGGTGACGATGGCGGTGGCGATGATGAAGCCGAGCCGCTCGAACAGCAGGGCGTAGCCGAAGACGTAGACCACCATCAGCAGCAGGCGCGGCCAGTCGATGTGGGGCGCCTGCTTCGTGCTGCGCCAGTTCTTGAACAGCAGCCAGGCGCCGCACAGCGCGACGATCAGCGCGATGAGCAGCGGGAAGGCGCGCGGCCCCACGGGCTCGTAGGAGAAGGGCGCCTGCAGGTCGTGGCCGAACCACGCCATCAGGGCGGCGAAGACGAGGGCGGAGACGCCCAATAGACGATCACTCATGGCGAAGTCCGGGTGTGGGCCCGGGCGCATGCGGCCGGGGAGACCTGGCCGCGCGCGCCCGGAGGCGGGATGAAGGAATCAGCGGATCAACGGATCAACGAATCAACGGATCAACGAATCAGCGGATCAGCGGGCCGGCCGATCAGCGGATCAGGCCGAATTCGTTGGCCAGCTTGGCGTAGGCTTCCACCTGCTGCTTGACGTAGGCGTCGAGATCGGCGCCGGTCTTCTTGAAGGGGAACAGGCCCTGCTTGTCGCGCAGCGCGGCGTAGCCCGGGTCGTCCAGGGTCTTGTCGAAGGCCTGCACCCACCATTGGTAGTCGGCGTCGGACACCTTGGGGCCGAGGTAGAAGCCGCGGATGATGGGCCACTGGATGTCGAAGCCTTCTTCCTGGGCGGTGGGCACGGAGGACAGCTTGCCCGGCAGGCGTTCGTTGTTGAAGACGGCCAGGACGCGGATCGGGGCGCCGCCTTCGAGCATGGTGAAGGCCTCGGCCGCGTCGCCCATGTAGGCCTGGATGTGGCCGCCGCGCAGGGCGGTGATCGCGTCGCCGCCGCCCTCGAAGGCCACGAAGCGCATCTTGCGGTAGTCCACGCCCGCCGCGCGCGCCGTCAGGGCCGCCTTCATCCAGTCCTGGCTGCCGACGGTGCCGCCGGCGCCCAGGACGATCTTGCTGGGGTCTTCCTTGAAGGCCGCCATCAGCTCCTTCAGGTTCTTGTAGGGCGAATCGTTGCGCACCACCGCCACGCCGAAGTCGGCGCCCACGGCGGCCAGCCAGCGCACGTCGTTGACGTTGTAGCGGCCGAACTTCTTCTGCGCGAGGTTAAGCAGCGAGCCGCCGGAAAAGGCCACGATGGAATTGGCATCGTCCGGCTTCTGGGCGATCACGTGGTTGTAGGCCACGGCGCCGATGCCGCCGGGCATGTAGACGATGCGCATCGGGTCGGCCAGGGCGCCGGAGGCCTTCAGGCCTTCCTGGGCCAGGCGGCAGGTCAGGTCGAAGCCGCCGCCGGGGTTGGCCGGCGCGATGCACTCGGGCTTGGTCGGGGCCGCCTGGGCGGCCAGGCCCAGGGAGAGCAGGACGCCGCCCAGCAGCAGCGACAGGGAACGGGATTTCATGGTGGTCTCCTCGAATGGGGAAATCGCGCCGGTGAAGGAACGGGGCGCGTTGGCGACACCATAGGTCGGCCCGGCTTTCCGCTAGCTTTCAAAAAGACGAATTCCCGGGTAAACCCTGATCGATGGGGAAGACCAGCGAGACCAGGACGCCCGGATCGGCGGGCTCGATGCGCAGGGCGCCGCCGTGCCGCCGCATGATGGTGTGGACGATGGCCAGGCCCAGGCCCGCGCCGTGGCTGCGCTTGCCCGCCCGGCCCCGGCGGAAGCGCCGGCCCGCCTTGCGGATGTCGGCTTCGGTCATGCCCGGGCCGGTGTCGCGCACGCCCAGGACGATGCCGGCGGGCGTGCGCTCGATGCGCAGGGTGATGGCGCCGCCCTCGGGCGTGTACTTGATGGCGTTGTCCATCAGGTTGACGAGCGCCTCGCGCAGCAGCCATTCGATCCCCGGCACGACGGCGCCGAGTTCGCCGCCCTCCATGCCGATGGTCTGCCGCTTCTGGCGCGCCAGGCCGTAGAGCTGGCGGATGACGTCCTGGGCCAGCGGCGTGAGCGCCACGGAGCCCGGCGGGCTGGCGCGGGTGTCGGCTCCCCGGGCGCGGGCGAGCGCTAGCATCTGCGCGGCGGTGCGCTGCGCCTGGTCCAGGCCGCCGCGCATGGCCAGCAGGGCGGCGCGCGCCTCGGCGGGATCGGATTCGCGCAGGGCGTAGTCCAGCTGGGTGCGCAGGACGGCCAGGGGCGTGCGCAGCTGGTGCGAGGCGTCGTCCAGGAACTGGCGCTGCCGGCGCGCCTGGCGGGCATGGCGGGCGACGTGCTGGTTGATGGCGTCCACCAGCGGCTGGACCTCGCGCGGGAGTTCCGGCGCGGCGATCGGGCTGAGGTCGTCGGGCGCCCGGCCTTTCAGTTCGCGGTACAGGCGCGTGAGCGGCCGCAGGCCGATCAGCACGCCGACGACGATCAGGCCGGTGGAGGCCAGCACCTCGATCAGGTCGCGCACGATGTTGCGCACCATCATGTCGCGGATCACCCGGTCCCGGCCGCCGCGGTCCTCGCCCACCATGACGATGATCCGGCCGTCCTTCTGCCCGTAGAGCGGCGGCGACATGGGCCGGGCCAGGGCGGCGATGCGGATGGAGGCGCCCAGGTAGTCGCGGTCGTAGAACACCGGCGCGTTCGAGGGCAGGCGCGCGTCGGGCAGCGGCAGGTCCTGGTTGCCGATGTCGGCCAGGCCGTCCTCGGTCAGGATCCGGTAGTAGACCGAGTCGTTGGCGGTCAGCTCGAAGAATTCGAGCATCAGGTAGGGCAGTTCCACGGACAGGCCGCCGCTGCCGGTGGAGATGTTGTGGTCGATGGCGCGCAGGGCGCCCGCCAGGGAGCGGTCGTAGGCCAGATCGACCTGCTGGTGCAGCTGGCGGCTGGAGAGCCACAGGGCCAGGCTCAGGACCGCGATCTGCGCCGGCACCAGGACCCACAGCAGCAGGGACCGGAGGCTGCCGGGCCGGCGCTCAGCCCGGCGCGTCATGCATCGGCTCCAGGCAGTAGCCCATGCCGCGCAGCGTGACGATCTGCACGCCGGCGCCGGCCAGCTTCTTGCGCAGCCGGTGGATCAGCACTTCGATGGCCTCCGGATTGATCGCCGTGTCCTCGGGGCTGATGCGCTCCAGGATCTGCTGCTTGGCGACCGGCTCCCCCGACTTCTGCATCAGGACCTTGAGGGCCGCGTATTCCCGCGGCGACAGGTTCAGCGGCTCGTCGCGGTGCAGGAAGCGCTGGCTGCCGATGTCCAGCACCAGGTCGCCCAGCACCCAGCGGGGGTGCTCGCGGCCGCGGCTGCGCCGGATCAGGGCGTTGAGCCGGGCTTCGAGTTCTTCAATGGCGAAGGGTTTGTGCATGAAGTCGTCGGCGCCTTCGTGCAGCGTGCCGATGCGCTCGGACAGCGAATCGCGCGCCGTCAGCACCAGCACCGGACAGCGGTCGTCGCGCCCGCGCAGGCGGCGCAGGAAGGCGTGGCCGTCCATGCCGGGCAGCCCCAGGTCGAGGATGATGGCGTCGAACTCCTCGACCGCCAGGCGGCGTTCGGCCAGTTCCGCGTCGTCGGCCCAGTCGACCATGAACCCGCCGTGGCGGGCCAGGCCGCGGGCCAGCCACGCGGCCAGTTCGGATTCGTCTTCGATCAGCAGGATGCGCATGCAGCCCATGATAGAGTCGGCCCCCCGGGTTTGCACAGCCCGCGCGGCGTGGGGGCCACATTTTTGCCGCCGGGCCGACCCAAGGCAAAAAGCGCCCCCCTGGGGGGCAGCAAGCGGGCGCATGCCCGCGCGGCGTGGGGGCCACACTCCCTGTTTCCTGGTGGCGCGAAATGTATGCAGATGAGAAACTGCCGGAAACAGGGCTTGGGCACCGGAGGTTCGAGGGTGAAGCGCACGCTGTCCGTCGTGATCCTGCTGTTGCTTCTGGGCGTCGCGGCCGCGCTGGGCACGGAGTTCTATGACCGTTCCCGCAGCGAGGCGCGCATCATGGCCAGCGTCCGCCAGCAGTTCGATGAACGCGCCGCGCGCCTGCGGGACGACCTGCGCGCCCTGCAGGACCTGAACGGCCGCCTGGCCGCCGCGCTCGCGGCCGCGCCCGGCGGCGAAGCGGGGCCGTTCGGTTCGATCGCGCCCGGCATGGCGCGGGCCCGGCCCGACATCCGCAGCATCGTCTTCGTCCACAAGCTGCGGATCGAGCAGGTCTACCCGATCGCCGGCAACGAGCCCGTCATCGGCCTGGACTACGGCCTGCGGCCCCAGTTCATGGCCAAGATCGCGTACATGATCCGGCATCGCGTGCCCGTGATCGACGGCTCCACCCGCCTGGTGCAGACGGGCCGCACGGGCCTGATCTTCCGCGTGCCGATCTTCGATGCGCCGGCCGGCGCCGACGGCGGCTATCGCGGCATGACGGCCCTGACGGTCGATCTGGAAAACACCCTGCGGCGCGCCGGGCTGATCGGCCCGGACGCCGTCTTCGACGTGGCGATCCGCAGCCGCGAGGAGGACCGGCCCGCCTACGGCCTGTTCGGCGAGCCCGGGCTGTTCGACCGGCCGCACGTCCAGGTTTCGATCGTCTTGCCGGACGCCACCTGGGAATTGGCCGCCGTCCCCAAGGACGGGCTGGCCTACGACCCCGCGCGCGCCTGGCTGATCCGGGGGATGGGGGCCAGCGTCACGCTGGCCCTGCTGCTGGCGGTGCTGTATCGCCGCGGCGTGTGGTGGTCCCGCTCCGGCGGGATCGCTTCGCGCGACGGGCTGGCGTCCCTGCGCACGCTGCTGCTGATCGCCACGCTGGCGCCCATGCCGCTGATGGTCGGCCTGGCGGGCTGGCTGGTGTTCACGGCCTCGATCCAGGCGGTCGAGGACCTCGAACGGCAGCAGGTCGATGAACTGGCCGACCAGCTCAGGGACAAGGTCGTCGATTTCTTCGAGGTGCCGCGCGCGGCCGCGACCTTCAACGCCGGCCAGTTCAAGAGCGGGCTGGTCGGCCTGGACCGGCGCGACGATCTGCTGCGCGGCTTCCTGCTGCAATTGCGCCAGCAGCCCCTGTTGACGCTGCTGTCCGTCGGCATGGCCGATGGCGGCTACCTGGCGGCGGGCCGCCCGCCGGTGGGCGACGAGCGCGGCCTGCGCATCCTGCGGGCCGACCGGAGCGACGGCGGCGTGCTGCGCATCGACCGGGTCGACGACGACAATCGGCCCAGCACGTCGGCGGGCACCGGCAATCCGCGCTACGACGCCCGGACCCGCCCCTGGTTCGAGACCGCCTTGCAGGCCCGCAGCCTGCGCTGGTATCCGGCCTACCGCTATGCCATCCACGACCCGGGCGGCCTGTTCGAGGACATGGGCATGGGCATGTCGGTCGCCCTGCGCGACGAGGCCGGCCGCCTCGTCGGCGTCCTGACGGCCGATGTGGCGCTGTCGCAGATCAGCCGCTTCCTGCGCGCGGAAATGGTCCGCATCGGCGGCATCGCCTTCCTGGCCGAATCCGGCGGGGCGCTGCTCGCCAGCTCCGGCGGCGAACCGATCTACCACCTGGAAGACGGGCAGGTCCGCCGGGTGCTGGCGGATCAGAGCGAGTCGCCCGAAATCCGCCTGCTGGGCGCACGCATCCTGCATTCGGAGCGGGTCATGGGCCGGCAGTCCCTGGAAGTCGAAGGCCGCCGGTACCTGGCCCGCTGGCAGGCGATCCAGCTGCCCGACGGCCCCATGCTGACCATCGCCCTGGCGCTGCCGGAAAGCCGCTACGCCGAGCCGGCCGAACGGGCCTTGAACCGCATCGGCCTGCTGATCCTGGGCTTCTGGGTGTTCGGTGTGGCGGCCGCGCTGCTGGTGGCCTGGTGGCTGTCGCGCCCCCTGCTGTCGCTGAGCCGCTGGGCGGAAGAGCTTGCCGGGGGCGGCGGGCAGTCCAGCCCTTCGGTCCGCAGCCCGGTGCGCGAGATCGTCGTCCTGGCCCATGCGCTGGATCGCATGGCCGAACGGCAGCGCAGCCATGCCCGGGAACTCGAGCGCCAGGTGGCCGAACGCACGCAGGCGCTCGTCGAGGCCAACCAGCGCCTGGTCGGCCTGTCGCTCACCGACGGCCTGACGGGGCTGGCGAACCGCCGCCATTTCGACGAGGTGCTGGCGCAGGAGGGCGACCGGTCCCGCCGCGACCGGCGGCCGATGAGCCTGCTGATGCTGGATGTGGACTGGTTCAAGTATTACAACGACCAGTTCGGGCACCCGGCCGGCGACGTCGTGCTGTGCCAGGTGGCCCGGGTCCTGCTCGAGTCCGTGCGCCGTCCGGGCGACCTGGCGGCGCGCTACGGCGGCGAGGAGTTCGCCGTGATCCTGCCGGGCCTGGACGTCCGCGCGGCGCAGGCGATGGCCGAGCGCATCCGGGCCCGGGTCGAGGCGCTGGGCATCGTGCATTCGCACGGCCTGTCGGGCCGGGTCACGATCAGCATCGGCGTGGCGCAGATGGACCTGGACGACGCCCATGGGGCCGAGACCCTGGTGGGCCAGGCCGACGCGGCGCTCTATCGGGCCAAGGCCGGCGGGCGCAACCGCGTCGAGACCGCCCGCCCGGACGCGGGGCCGGGAGAGCCGGCCGCATCCTGAATCAGGCTGAAGCCGGCCGCGTCCCGGATCGAGCCAGGCTCGGCAGAGTCCAGGCCGGGCTCAGGCCGTGCGCGCCAGCACGTCCGCGAGCCACCGGCCGGTGTGGCTGCCGGGCGTGGCGGCGACGGTTTCCGGCGTGCCCTGGGCGACGATCCGGCCGCCGCCCGCGCCGCCTTCGGGGCCCAGGTCCACGACCCAGTCGGCGGTCTTGATCACGTCCAGATTGTGTTCGATCACCAGTACGGTGCTGCCCGCGTCCACCAGGCGCCGCAGCACGTCGAGCAGCACCTCGATGTCGTGGAAGTGCAGGCCGGTGGTGGGCTCGTCCAGCACGTACAGGGTGCGCTCCGAGCCGCGCCGGGACAGCTCCTGGGACAGCTTGATGCGCTGCGCCTCGCCGCCGGACAGGGTGGTGGCGCTCTGGCCCAGGCGGATGTAGGACAGGCCGACGTCCATCAGGGTCTGCAGCTTGCGGGCCACGGCGGGCACCGCCTCGAACAGCTCCAGGGCCTGGGCCACCGTCAGGTCCAGCACCTCGCTGATGGTCAGGCCGCGGTAGCGGATGTCCAGGGTCTCGCGGTTGTAGCGGCGGCCCTCGCAGACCTCGCAGGGCACGTACATGTCGGGCAGGAAGTGCATTTCCACCCGCACCACGCCGTCGCCCTGGCAGGCCTCGCAGCGTCCGCCCTTGACGTTGAAGGAGAAGCGCCCCGGGTCGTAGCCGCGCAGGCGGGCCTCGGGCACGCCCGCGTACAGCTCGCGGATCGGCGTGAACAGGCCCGTGTAGGTCGCCGGGTTGCTGCGCGGCGTGCGGCCGATGGGGTTCTGGTCGACGCTGATGATCTTGTCGAAGGCCTCCAGGCCCTCGATGCGCTCGTGCGGGGCGGGATCGGTCTGGGCGCGGTTCAGCGCCTGGGCGAGCGCGGCCACCAGGGTGTCGTTGATCAGGGTGGACTTGCCCGACCCCGACACGCCCGTGACGCAGGTCAGGCGGCCCACCGGGATGGCCAGGTCCACCGACTGCAGGTTGTGGCCGCGGCAGCCCAGGGCGCGCAGCCAGGCCTGGTCCGGCCCGACCGGGCGGCGCGGCGGGATGGCGATCCGCCGGGCGCCCGACAGGTACTGGCCGGTCAGCGACTGGGGCTGGGCCATGATCTGCTCGGGGGTGCCCTGGGCGATGACGCAGCCGCCCTGCTCGCCCGCGCCCGGGCCCATGTCCAGCACGTGGTCGGCGGCGCGGATCATGTCCTCGTCGTGCTCGACCACGATCACGCTGTTGCCCAGGTCGCGCAGCTGCCGCAGGGTGTCGATCAGGCGGTGGTTGTCGCGCTGGTGCAGGCCGATGGACGGCTCGTCGAGCACGTACATGACGCCGGTCAGGCCCGAGCCGATCTGGCTCGCCAGGCGGATGCGCTGCGCCTCGCCGCCGGACAGGGTGTCGGCGCCCCGGTCCAGGGACAGGTAGCCCAGGCCCACGTTGACCAGGAAGTCCAGCCGTGCGCGGATCTCGTGGATGATGCGGTCGGCGACCTCGCGCCGCGCGCCCTCCGGCGACCAGTCGAGGAACCACTGCCGGCAGTCGGCCAGGGACAGGGATTCGATTTCATACAGGGCGCGGCCGCGCCGCTCGCCGGGGCCGGGATCCGGGGGAACCTCTGAACCAGTCACCGCGTCGCGTGCATCTGCGGATTCGGGCGGTCTGCTGCGTTGCTCATCCTCTCGATAGCTGCGGCTATCGCCGCGGTTCGCGCCTTGCATCCCATCCCCACCCACAGCGCCCGCTTTCCGCTCGACTTGTTCAGAGGTTCCCGGGCCGATGAGGACGTTGCGGGCCTCGGAGCACAGGCGCGCGCCGTGGCATTCGGGGCAGAGCACGAGGTGGCGCAGGCGGCCCAGTTCCTCGCGCACGGCGCTGGAATGCGTTTCGCGCCAGCGCCGCTCCAGATTGGGGATGACGCCCTCGAAGGCGTGCCGCCGCAGGGTGGGCACGCCGCCTTCGCCAAGGTACTGGAAGGCGATCTCCTGGCTGCCCGAGCCGTGCAGGATGCGGTCGCGCACGGCCGGGTCCAGCGCCTGGAAGGGCGTGTCGAGGTCGAAGCCGTAGTGCTGCGCCAGGCTGGCCATCATGGCGTAGCTGAAGGCGTTGCGGCGGTCCCAGCCGTGGATGGCGCCCGCGGCCAGGCTCAGTTCGGGGAAGGCCACGACGCGCGCCGGGTCGAAGGTTTCCACCTGGCCCAGGCCGTTGCAGGTCGGACAGGCGCCGGCCGGGTTGTTGAAGCTGAACAGGCGCGGCTCCAGCGCGCCCATGCCGCGCGCGCAGACCGGACAGGCGTAGGCGGCGGAAAAGGCCTGCTCCCGCCCGGTGTCCAGGTCCAGCGCCAGGGCGCGGCCCTGCGCCAGGCCCAGCGCGGTCTCGAAGCTCTCGGCCAGCCGCTGGCGGCTGTCGGGGCGCGCGCGCAGCCGGTCCACGACCACGTCCAGGTCCCAGGGGCCGTCGGGCGCCGCCGGCGGCGCGCCGCCGTCCAGCGCCTGGATGGCGCCGTTGACGCGCACCCGCACGAAGCCCAGCGCCTGCAGGCGGCGGCATTCGGCCGCCAGGTCGTCGCGCCGGCCGCGGGCCACCGGCGCCAGGATGGCCACGCGGCTGTCCTCGGGGCGGGCGAGGACCTGGTCCACCATCTGGCTGACGCTCTGCGCCCGCAGCGGCAGGCCGTGTTCGGGACAGTAGGGGGTGCCGACCCGGGCGTAGAGCAGGCGCAGGTAGTCGTGGATCTCGGTGACCGTGCCCACGGTCGAGCGCGGATTGTGGCCGGCGGTCTTCTGCTCGATGGCGATGGCGGGCGACAGGCCGGTGATGACGTCCACGTCGGGCTTGTCCATCATCTGCAGGAACTGCCGCGCGTAGGCCGACAGGCTCTCGACGTAGCGGCGCTGGCCCTCGGCGTACAGGGTGTCGAAGGCGAGGGACGATTTCCCCGACCCGGACAGGCCGGTGAGCACGACCAGTTTCCGCCGGGGCAGATCGACCGAGACGTTCTTCAGATTGTGGGTGCGCGCGCCGCGGATGCAGATGGCGTCCATGCCGGTGGGGGGGTTCAGGTTTTTCAAAGGCCAACTTGATACTATAACGCGCAGCTTCCATTCTTTTGGCCCGCCCCATGTCCGCATCCCCTCGTTCGCGCTCGCCCATGCTCCGGCTGACCCCTCTGGAACGGCGCAGCAGCATCGCCCTGGCCACGCTGTTCGCCGCCCGGATGCTGGGCCTGTTCCTGTTGACGCCGATCTTCGCCGTGGCGGCGCGCACCCTGGCCGGGGGCGACGACCCGGTGCGGGTGGGGCTGGCCCTGGGCGCGTACGGCCTGACCCAGGCGGTCATGCAGATTCCGCTGGGCATGGCGTCCGACCGCTACGGACGCCGCCCCGTGATCGTGTTCGGCATGCTGCTGTTCGTGGCGGGCGGGGTGATCTGCGCCCTGACCAACGACGTGGACTGGGTGACGGTCGGGCGCGTGATCCAGGGGATCGGGGCGGTGTCGGCCGCCATCACGGCCTGGATCGCGGATGCCACCCGCCCCGAGGTCCGCACGCGCGCCATGGCCATGGTGGGCGGCTCCATCGGGGTGTCCTTCGCCCTGTCGCTGGTGCTCTCGCCCATGCTGGTGGGCGCCTTCGGCCTGTCGGGGCTGTTCTGGGCCATCAGCCTGCTGGGCTTCGTCTGCCTGCTGATCGCCATGTTCTTCGTGCCCGACGTGCCGCGCTCCGAAGCCGACATCGTCCAGGCCACGGCGCACGACGTGCTGGGCCACCGCGACCTGCTGCGGCTGAATTTCGGCGTGTTCTGCCTGCACTTCATCCTGATGTCCCTGTTCATGGTGGCGCCCGGCCTGCTGGGCCGCCTGGGGGGCTACGATTCCGCCACCCTGTGGCAGGTCTACCTGCCGGTCATCCTGGCGTCCTTCGTCCTGATGGTGCCGGCCGTCTTCTACACCGAGACGCGCAAGGCCCACAAGCCCGCGCTCGAATGGGCGGTGCTGGGCCTGGCCGTGGTGCTGGGCGCGCTGCCCTGGCTGACCGATTCCTTCTGGCTGGTGGTGTTGGCCTTCGTCGCCTTCTTCGTGGCCTTCAACATCCTCGAGGCCCTGCAGCCCTCGCTGGTGTCGCGCGTGGCGCCGCCCGCCTACAAGGGCCTGGCGCTGGGGTTCTACAACACCGCCCAGTCCCTGGGGGTGTTCGCCGGCGGCGTGCTGGGCGGCATCCTGGCGCGCAGCGGCGGCGCGTCCATGGTGTTCTGGGCCGGCGCCATGCTGGCGGCCGTCTGGCTGTACACGGCGCGCGGGTTCAAGGAAGCGCGCTGATCCGGCGGCGGGGCCCGTCGCGTCGCCCGCCTTGCGGCAGGCGCGCCATCGCGTCGGATTGCGCTCCGGCTGGCGCATGCGTCCGATCCGGGATGCCGGGACAGGGATGGCTTGTTGGGGTAATCCCGCGTGGGCGATAATGATCATTTGATGCATTTCGATGCGCCCGGGGCGATCCGCGTCCCCGATAATGGCAGCCACATCGTTCAACTACAGGATTTTCCGCCATGGCCTCCGTCAACAAAGTCATTCTCGTCGGCAATCTGGGGCGCGACCCCGAAGTGCGCTACAGCCCGGACGGCGCCGCCATCTGCAACGTGTCCATCGCCACCACCTCCCAGTGGAAGGACAAGGCCTCCGGCGAGCGCCGGGAAGAAACCGAATGGCACCGCGTGGTGTTCTACAACCGCCTGGCCGAGATCGCCGGCGAATACCTGAAGAAGGGCCGCTCGGTCTACGTCGAGGGCCGCCTGAAGACCCGCAAGTGGCAGGACAAGGACGGTCAGGACCGTTACTCGACCGAGGTCGTGCTGCAGGGCTTCAACTCGACGCTGACCATGCTCGACGGCCGCAGCGGCGGCGGCGCCAGCTCCGGCGGCTCCGGCGACCTCGGCGGTGGCGACGGCTTCCCCACCCGCCCCACTTCCGCGCTCGGCGGCCGCGGCGGCAAGGGCCAGGCGGCCACGACCGCGGCCGGCTCGTCGTCCTCCGCTTCCTCCGCTGGCGGCTCGCCCACGGCCGCTTCGTCGTGAACGGCCGGCGCGATGCCGAAAGCGTCCTTCCCGAACATGTCCGCCACGGCTTCGTCGCGCGCCGGCTCGGGCTTCTCCTCCGCGAGATGCCCATCCTCGTCGGGCGCGATGAGATGCTCCGCGCCCAGCTCGCCGAACCGGTCGCCCTCCAGCGTCTCGGCGCCGGGCGAGCCCTCCTCCGAATATCTCGGCCGCGCGGTGGCGCGGCGCGATCCTGCGGCCTACGGCATGGCGCCGCCCGCGAGGCGCGATGCGCGCTGAGGGGACCACGCCGGCCTCAGTCGCGGGCCAGCGCCTCCACCGGATCGAGCAGCGAGGCGTTGCGCGCCGGCAGATAGCCGAACACCACGCCGATCAGGCTGGCGCACACCACCGCCGCGACGATGGCGCTCATGGAATAGATCAGGGTGAAGCTGGTCTGCATGGCGTTGAACACCACGCCGAAGGCGAGCGCCGTCCCCACCCCGAACAGCCCGCCGATGAGGCAGACCAGCACCGCCTCGATCAGGAACTGCGCGAGGATGTCGCGCCGCCGCGCACCGATGGCGAGCCGCAGGCCGATCTCGCGCGTCCGTTCCGCCACGCTGACCAGCATGATGTTCATGATGCCGATGCCGCCCACGAGAAGGCTGACCGCGGCGATGGTGGACAGCAGCAGCGACAGCGTGCGCGAGGAGGCGTCGCGCGTGGCGGCGACGTCGGCCATGTTGCGCACCTGCACGTCGTCCGGCTCGTTGGCGGCCACACGGTGGCGCTGGCGCATCAGCGCGCGCAC
>OFTX01000720.1_pt1 | contig 15200 bp, 14 predicted proteins | sample 1775051 | NCBI WGS metagenome assembly OFTX01 (sample SAMN08195772, study PRJEB24354) | sludge metagenome | isolation source: sludge from phenol fed wastewater aerobic bioreactor A | place: India: Nagpur | collected 2016-09-15
GAGATCAAGTACCGCTGGGGCTATTGGTATCGGCCAGCTGTATTCGCGCCACACAACCCGAACAGGTTGCTGGTCGGTGCAAACGTGGTGTTCGAGACGTCGGACGCAGGCGTCGTGCCGTGGAAGCAGATCAGTCCCGACTTGACGCGCAATGACAAAAGCAAGCAGCAGCGTTCGGGTGGGCCGATCAGCGCAGACATGGTCGGTCAGGAGATGTTTGACACACTCTCCTCGATCGCCGTCTCGCCGCTGACCGACGATACTATCTGGGCCGGTTCTGACGATGGCCTGGTCCATGTGACCATCGATGGCGGTGCCCACTGGAGCCAGGTGCGGCCGTCCAGGCTGCCGACCTGGTCCACGGTGACGTGCATCGAACCCTCGCACACCGAAGCGGGCACAGCCTATGTGTCGGCGAGCCGCTACCAGTGGGGTGATTTCCATCCTTATGTGTACAAGACCACCGACCACGGCAAGCACTGGACGGAAATCACTGCCGGGTTGCCGCCCGACCAGTACGTCACCAGCGTACGCGAGGACCCAAATGCGCCCAACCTGCTGTTCGTCGGGACCAGCAAGACGGCATACATGAGTCTGGATGGTGGTGCGCACTGGGAGCCACTCACACTCAACCTGCCGACAGTACAGATAACGGACATAGAGATTCAGCCCGAACAGCACGCGGTGGTGCTTGCAACGTATGGGCGCGCGTTCTGGGTGTTGGACCAGCTCCAGTACCTGGAACAACTCGGCACGGCCCAGGTGTCGAAAAATGCCCCGTATCTGTTCAAGCCGCAACAGACATGGTTGGTGAAACGCAGCGTCGGTGGATCCGGTGGCGCAGAACATAATGAGGGTGAAAACCTGCCCCCGGGCTTGACGGTATTTTTCCACTTGCCGGCCGATTACGACGGTCACACGCCGGTCAAGCTGAGCTTTACGGATGCAAGTGGCAAGCTGATCAACAGCATCCTGCCGCGCGAGTCCGACAGCGATACGCAGGTGGTGCACGCAGCTGCGACCAGGCTGCATCCGGGGATGAATCACATCCTGTGGAATTTGCGCTATCCAACCGCAACAAAGGTGAAGGGGGCCTATCACGCGGGCCGTTCTGTCACTGTACCGATCGGCCCGGAAGTGGTGCCCGGAACGTACTATGCCGAGCTGACCTACAACGGGCAGAGTTGGCGCCAGCCGTTTGTGGTCAAGCTCGATCCGAGGCTCGACACGACGCAGTCGGCGCTGGAGCAGCGCTTTGACCTGCTGATGCGGATCCAGGCAGCCATAAACGAGCTGGACATCACGCTGAATCAGGCGACTGCTCTGCGCAGTGGCCTTGAACAGGCGGTGCGTGGCCGACAGGCATCGGCGAACGAGCAACGATCCGTGCTGGCGGACCTCGATCGCGACATCGATGCCGTGATCAATTTCAGGATCCAGTCCAGCAGGGGATTTGACGTGTATCCCCCCCGGTTGCGCAGTTGGCTGAGTGCGATCTACAACCGCGTGGATTTTGCGTTTGTGCAGCCGACCGCCGAGATGAAGCAAGTGGCCAATGAATATATTGGCAACGAGCGGGACGGGGTGGCACGACTGAGGGCGGATATTGCGCGAGCCAATGCGCTACTTGCGCGTGGCGAACATCCAGCAGCTTCAAGGGGCGGGTGACTGTGGAGACAACCAGCGAGACACGACGCGTGGAAAAGGAGCGCCCTGCTGCCGCGAGCAGGGGGTTGGTGCGGACCTTGGGCGTTGCCGTCGTGGCGCTGTCGGCAGTTGCCCAGGAATATGGCAGCGGCATCAACTTCGTCATGCCGCGCAGCCTGGAAAGTTATCCGGGCGCCGAGGGACTGGTGCCGCTGGCGATGCTGGTGGCCGGCCTCGTGCTCATTCCCGAGGTCGTGCTTTTCGCCCGCTACTCGGCAGTGATGCCACGCGCGGGCTCCACCTACGTGTGGCTGACACGTGGGCTCGGTCCGTACATTGGATTTGCGGTCGCCTTCCTCTGGTTCGTCGGAATCTGCGGGGCCACAGGCTTCCTGGCATATGCCACCGGTACTTTCATCGGTGATGCCGCGCAAGCAAGCGGTTTCACGACGCAATGGTTCACGACGCGCAGCGGGCATCTGATTACGGGCCTCACCGCGATCTGGTTGATCACCGCGCTGCACGTGAGCGGCGTCAAGAACTATGGCTACCTGATCTACGCGGCCGGCGCCTTGGTGACCATCGCGGCGGGGATTGTCATCGTGACTGGCTTCGCCACCGCGCCCGCGAGCGCGCTGGCCCGACTGGGCGACGTGGTTGGCTTTCACCCCACGCCACGACCATCCAACCCCTCGTTTGCAGCGTTTGTTTCGGTGGTCGGCCTGTTCATGTTTGCCTATGGCGGGCTGGAGGCATCCACCTCGCTCGGCGGGGAAGTTGCCGACGCGCGTCGGAACATGCCGCGCGGCATCGTCGCCGGCTGGGCCATTGCCCTGGTGCTCTACACCCTGGTCTCGTATGCGCTGTTCCACGCGGTGCCGTGGTGGAGCGCACTGCCGATACTCGAGTCCGGTTACGGGTACATGCTCACGACGCCCGCGTTGATCGGGCTGCTTGCGCCGCGCGCCATCGCCGTGTTCCTCAACATCCTGGTGGCGGTCATCGTGGTCAAGACCATTGCGCCACAACTGCTCGACGCCAGCCGCTTCCTGTTTGCCTGGGCGGAGGACGGCTTCATCCCGCATCGGTTCGCCAGCACCAATGCCGCCCGTGCGCCGGCGTCGGCCATCGTGCTGGCCGCCAGCCTCAGCTGCCTGTTCCTGATCGATGCCGTATTCGGCGGCTGGCAGATCGGCGTGACCCTGCGCGCGGTGAGCATCGCCATCGTGTTCTCGGCGCTGGGGCTGGCGACCGCGCTGCTGGCCTGGTGGCCCAGCTGGCGGCGGGCGCGCGCGTTCGCCGCCGACTGCACACGCGGCGGCTGGGTGAAAGGCATTGCCGTGTGCGCGGTGCTCATCGGCGTGGTCCTCATCGCATCCGTCGTCCATGAGCGCGGTACCGCGTGGTATTTCCAGCCCTGGTTCCAGCTTGCCGTGGCCGCGCTGGTTTCCGTCCTGCTGGCCATGCTGGCCAACCGGCGTGCCAGCTCGCGTGGCGAGGACTTTTTTGCCCGTTTCCGGATACCGCCGCCACAATGATGCAGCTTTCAACCACCCAGGAGTTCCCCATGCGCTACAGCTACCTCACCGATCTCGAATGCCCGAAGGATGGGCGCCGCTACGACGCCGGCGTGCCGCAAAAGCTGTGTGCATGCGGTTCCCCGCTGCTGGCCCGCTACGACCTGGCAGCGCTCCGCGCGGAGGTGGCGCGCGATGACATCGGCGCCGGCTCACCCACGCTGTGGCGCTACCACGCGCTGCTGCCGGTCGGTTCCAGCGACGCCGTCGTTTCCTTCGGCGAGGGCATGACGCCGATCTTCGGCCTGCCGCGGCACGGCCGGAAGATCGGCGTGCCCGGCCTGGTGGTGAAGGACGAGGGCACCCTGCCGACCGGCTCGTTCAAGGCGCGCGGTGCGGCAGTGGGCGTTTCCCGCGCCCGGGAGATCGGCATCCGGCGGATCGCGATGCCGACCAACGGCAACGCGGGCGCAGCCTGGTCCACCTACGCGGCGCGGGCCGGCATGGCCTCGCTCATCGTCATGCCCAGGGCGGCGCCGGAAATCGCCCGCAAGGAGTGCGCCGTCACCGGCGCCCGGCTGTACCTGGTCGATGGCCTGATCGGCGATGCCGGCGCCATCGTGGGCCGGGCCGTGGCCAACAGCGACTGGTTCCCGGTGTCGACGCTGAAGGAGCCGTACCGGCTCGAAGGCAAGAAGACCATGGGCTTCGAGATCGCCGAGCAGCTGGGTTGGCGGGTGCCGGACGTGATCGTCTACCCCACCGGCGGTGGCGTCGGCCTGATCGGCATCTACAAGGGGCTGCGCGAGCTGCAGGAGCTGGGCTGGATCGGCGCCAAGCTGCCGAAGCTGGTCGCGGTACGGGCAGAGTGCTGCGCGCCGACCGTCCGTGCCTTCGGGGCCGGGGCGGGGCATGCGGCGCCCTGGCAGGACGCCGGGACCGTGGCCTTCGGCATCAACGTCGCCTCGGCCATCGGCGACTTCCTGATCCTCGAGGCGATCCGTGCGACCGGCGGCTGCGCGGTGGCCGTGAGCGACACCGAGATCCTGCAGCAACTGGCCGACGTGGGCCGCCGCGACGGCGCCTTCTTCTGCCCCGAGGGCGCGGCCACCCTGGCGGCCGTGGCCAAGTTGCGTTCCGGCGGATGGCTGGATGGCAGCGAGGAAGTCCTGGTGCTCAACACCGGCACCGGCCTCAAGTACCCGGACACGGTGAGCGCCAACCCGCCCGTGCTGCCGATCGGCGGCAGCATCCCCATGCTGGACTAGGTCTGGACGCCAGTGCGGCTGGGGCGCGCGCCACAACAAAGGGGCAGACATTGGTACCGCATTGGTTCATTCAGTCACGTACTGCAAGGATGCATTACAGTAATGAGGCATGCATGAGACGAGGCCTAATCATGAACGCCGTCGCGAAGATCACCACCAAGGGCCAAACCACGATCCCGGCCGGCATCCGCGAAGCCTTGCAGGTTACCCCCGGTGATTCACTGGTGTGGGAGATGCAGCCTGACGGTACTGCGCGCGTGCGCCGCCTGCATCCGCTGGACGTCGAATACCTGAAGGCCGTCGAGGGCACGCTCACCGAGTGGGCCACGCGTGAGGATGAGGAAGCCTACGGTGGGCTTTGAACGTTGGCAGGTGGTGCGGGTGCCGTTTCCCTTCACCGACCGCGCCGCCAGCAAAATCCGGCCGGCACTGGTGCTCTCCGCTGCGGACTCATTCAACAACCTGGCGGGCCATGTGGTGCTGGGCATGCTCACCTCGGCTGGTCACGCACCATGGCCGCTGGATTGCCCCATCGGGGACCTTGCCGCTGCCGGCCTGCCCGTCCCGACGGTGCTGCGCATGAAATTGTTCACGCTCGATGCGCGCTTGATCCGCGCACCGCTCGGGCAACTGGCCATGCCCGATCGCGCCCGCGTCGCGGGCGCTCTCGCGCAACTGTGGGGTGAGGACAAGTAAGCGCACCCTATGGGATGACACTGTGCACGCGGTCATTGCGTTGCTGAATCACGCACGGCCGATGCGACGAGATCTGCGACCTGGTGCCACGGCACCGGACCCTGGTGCATCGCGAAAACGGTATCGACGTGCAGATGCTCGCGGTCGACCGCTTCCATCACCTCCCGCATGAGCTCCGGGTCGTACAGCTTGTGCGGGGACTCGAGCACGAGGGTGTCACTGGCATACAACAGCTTGCGGGCCGGGAAATAGACCATGTATTGGCGACCCGTCGACGCGCCGCGCAGCGGATACAGCACGGCCCGGTTCGGTCCACGACCCACGACGCGCTTGCCGGAAACGGCGATCCAGCGGGCTGGCGTCGGGTGGGTTTGCAGAGCGTCAGGGCGCAGGGTGTGCGGCGCCGCCACCATGCGCTGAAGAATCGGCAGGTTCAGGTCGAGCGCGTACACGGGCAAGCCGTCGGCCACGGCCTCGCGCACCCCGGCAAGGTGCGGCCATGAATCCGATGTGGTCAGCACGCCATTGACCGGCAAGGCTGGATACAGCTCGTGCGCCTTGTCCAGCACGCCCTTGACGAAGGCGGGGCCGATCGGTGCTTCCAGTACCAGCACGCCGTCGTCCTGCTTGATCAGCGTCACGTTCCACGGGCCCTGGAAGAGATCGATGCCAGGCGCCAGCTCGACGTGCCTGGTGACACCGAACGCCATGTACCGGAAGCCGCGCCGGGCGCTTTCTTTGGCGGCGGGGGCGTCCATGGCGAAGAGCTTGTCGTCCAGTTTCGGGTTGAAGGTCGCGTCGAGCACCTGGGCGGATGCCCATGGCAGGCCGTTGCGCTCCTCGACCCAGCCGGTGGGACGCACGCCGCCGTGCACGACCTTCCAATTGCTGAAGTACACGCGCTGCGTGACATCGCCCCATGCGTACCAGAAGTCATCGAACGTCCGCGTGCTCTCCATCGCGTCAGGCAGATGGTTGAACCGGTTGAGCAGGACCTTGACCGGGCGCCCGTGCCAGTCGAACGCCACCACCGCATGCGGCGTGGCGCGGATGACCTCGTCGGGCATGAAATGCAGATCGCCCGCTGCCGCGGCGTTGAGCAGCAGGCGTTCGGGACCCAGGGCCAGGATGGCGCGCGCCTGATCGATCGCGGTGAGCGGGCCGGGCTTGTCGCCGCCCGGTGTGCGCACCACCGCCGCCTCCGGCGTCGCGACGACTGTCGTTGTCGAGTTTTCCTGGTTCGGGCCGGTATCGCTCTGCGGCCAAATGCTGTGCGTGCCGGTGACGACAAACCCCTTGTCGAAATCCACCGTGCGTTGAACGCGCGCGTAGGCGGTCAGGAACGGTTCCTGTCGATAGGACTGCTCGGCGAGGGAACGATGCTCGATGATGTCCAGGCGTTCGCCATGGATGCCCGCAAGCTTCCCGGCCCCTCCCATCGCCGCGATTGCCAGCGCGACGCATTGCTGTGGGGTGGCCTGCTCGCAGCCTGGGTGGATCGATCCGGCGATGGCGGCACTGGGCGCGGCGTTCGCGGGCAGTTGCACAGCCAGGGTGGCAGCGACGGCGACGGCGGTCAGGCAAATCAGGCGGCTCATGTTCCGGCTCCAATGGCAATGCTTCCGTGGCAGGCAGCGTTGCTGACGCGGTGTGCCGTTTGCGCCTGCGCCAGCGCCGGACCGAACCCGAAACCCTTCAGCTCCTGCTGCCAGGTCCGAGGCCGCCCCGGCGCCTTCGCATGTCCGTTGGTGCCGGTCGGCCTGGCAACAACCATTCGGGCGATGCTGCTGCCGATGTGGCAGCCGAGGAAGATCGGGCGCAGCGACCCGCCGACGTCCCACGGCTTCCACTCAAATTCGCGCTGGAAGTCTGGGATCAGATAGCGGCCCTCGCGGAGCCGGCTAACCAAAAGGGTGAGGCTGGCGTGATCCGGCTTCTGCGCATCCGTCATGCCTTGCTCCCTTTCGGTGCACCCGACGCCACTGCTTCAAGAATGTCGAGTTCGGGCAGGGCGCGGACGATCTGCATGGTTTCTAGGCTGACGGTGATGACGCGCAGGAAGAGTTCCAGGGGGTAGCGCGGGTTGTGCATGGTTTCGGTGGCCCAGGCGTTGGCGTCGTTGACGATGCCGCTGTCCTTGTCGGTCTTGACGCACTGGCGCTCGATGACCCAGTCCAGCGCGGGCTTGCCGTTGACGACGTAGTCGTAGGCTTCGGCTGGGATGCCGGTGACGGTGATGTGACTGTTGTAGATGAGGCGGGTGAGGTCCTTGTCCTTGCCGGATTTCGGCACCTTCATCTTTTCGACGCGCCAGAACTTCTCCCGCTCGTCATTCCCGCCACGCCCCCGCTCGTCATTCCCGCCACGCCCTCGCTCGTCATTCCCGCGAAAGCGGGAATCCAGTGCCTTGGGGTTGCCCAGATCCAGCGGCTTGCCACCATCGCTGATCACTTCGGCCTTGGCGTACATCGCCACGCTTTCGTAATTGAGGTGCAGGTTGGCCAGCGCGCGGCCGGCCTTGGAGAACGCCCAGAAGTCGGCGGCCGTCTTCACGCGCGGGATGCGCGGCAGTTCCTTGGCCAAGTTGTCGGCGTAGCGCGCGCGGTAGTCGGGCGAGTGCAGCAGGCCGTAGATGTAATAAAACAGGTCTTCCTTGCTGATCTTCTCGCCGAGGTAGGCGGACGCGAAGTGCGCGAGGCCGGCATCGGTGATGGCGTCGCGACGGTTGCGCGTGACCGGCTTGGCCGCGTGCTGGTCGAACAGGCTGGACTGTGGTGCGTCGGCGTCGGCTGATTCGGGTTCGTCGTAGAGGTACAGCGGGAAGCATTGAGTTCCACCGTCTCCGATGAATTTCAGTCCGGGAATTGCATCGGTAATGTAGACACTGAACGCAACTGTGCCACCGCTTGTTGGAACGCAGATAGAAAAATTATCCAGGCGCGCAGCAGGAAAAATGCGCGGCATCTGGTACACCATTTCGTTGAAGCGGCGATTGAAGTAAAGCCACTGCTTGGCGAAAGGACGGAATGTGCTTATCGCTAGGCAGTCCGCCTCAAACGAGAAAGGGTTCTACCCCGATTCTGCGGACACTTTCACTAAGCCCCATACTGGGCCAAAGGAGTGTCCATGTCGAAGCGCAAGCGTTACAGCCCTGAGTACAAGCGGGAGATCGTCGAGCTGGTTGGGCGGTCGAAGTCGAGCTGCCGCCAGGTCGCCCTGGAGGTCGGTGTCAATCCGAACATGCTGACCCGCTGGGTGCGGGAAGCCGAGGCGGGAGGCGGCAAAGCGTTCCCCGGCGGCGGCATCCCGCGTGACGAGGAGCTCGCTCGCCTCAAGCGCGAACTGACGCGCGTGACCAAGGAACGGGATTTTTTAAGAGACGCGGCAGCGTACTTCGCGAAGCAGTCACCGAACGGTACGCGGTGATTGAGCGCTGCCGCAGCGACTATCCCGTCGGGATGATGTGCCGCTGCCTTGAGGTTTCCACCAGTGGCTTCTACGCCTGGGCCGGGCGCCAGCCGGGGCCGCGGGCGCACGCCAATGCGCGGCTGCTGGAGCGCATCCGGGAGATCCACGAGGACAGCAAGGGCGTGATCGGCGCCCCACGCATGCAGGAGGACCTGGTCGATGAGGGCATGCATGCCAGCGTCAACCGGGTTGCTCGCCTGATGGCCCGTGCCGGCCTGCAGGGATGGCCACGGCGAACCCGGCGCCGCTTCGGCGGCAAGCCGGGCGCCCGGCCGGCGGGCATCGAGAACCGGCTGGAACGGGACTTCCACGCCAACGAGCCGGAGACGAAATGGGTTACCGACATCACCGAAGTCGCGACGCAGGAAGGCAAGCTATACCTGTGCGTGGTGGTCGATCTGTACAGCAAGCTGGTGATGGGTTGGTCGATGCACCACCGTCAGGATCGCCACATGGTCGTGCGGGCGGTGCAGATGGCAGTGTGGCAGCGACAGGGAAGCTCGGAGGTCATCCTGCACTCCGATCGCGGTGGTCAGTTCATCAGTGGCACCTATCAGAAGTTCCTCGGCGGGAACGCCTTGGTGAGTAGCATGAGCGCAGTCGGTCACTGCGCCGACAACGCGGCCTGCGAGGGCTTCTTCGGCCTGCTCAAGCGCGAGCGGGTGTATCACCGCAGCTACCGAACGCGGGATGAAGCACGCGCTGATCTGTTCGACTACCTGGAGCGGTTCCACAACCCGCGCATGCGTCGTAGAGTTGCCCGGCGTGACCGAGAGTTTTCAGCCTTAATCAAACCGTCCGCGGAAACGGGGTAGAACCCGTCTTTGCGTAAGCTTACGATCAACTGATTTCGGGCCGCGGCACGATCACGCTAGGCCGAGCGCTTGGTTCCCCACGCCACGTACCCGTCACCCAGGTCACGGCCATAGAACCATCGCTGGACCACACGAAACGGCGACACCACCCTGTCGCTGACCAGGGCAAGCACGCGGTTGATGACTTTGGGCTTCGCTTGGGCGCTGCGGATACTGCGCTCCTCGGGCGTCAGCTTGTCGTAAGCGTGGTCGTGCTTGACAAGGCGATTGGAGATGCGGCGTGTCACTTCCGTGAGCGGATAACCATAGTTGACGACATGGACATCGCCCACCCCTGCATCCGCAAGCATGCTGAGCAACCCTGATTTTTCGTAGCGACGCACGTGACCGACCAGCAGGTCGGACCTTCCGTACTTGCGCGCGTGAGCGGGCACCGAAACCAGCACGCGGCCACCGGGTTTGAGGTGAGCCATCCACCCTCGCAACACTTCCAGGTCGTCCTCGATGTGCTCAAGCACCTCGAAGGCAAACAGGTAGTCGAAGGCGTCGACTGGCAGTTCCGCCACGTCGTCGACGACGCGCATGCGCTCGCCGGCATACGCCAGCCGCTCGCGTATCATTTTCCGGCTGTCCACCCCCAGGTCGTGGGCGGCTCCGGTGAAACCGCGCTCCAGGAACAGGCGCGACATCTGACCTGTTCCCGCCCCCATTTCGACAAAGCTGCCTGCAGGCCAGGCGTGGGTTACATCATCGATGCAGCTCTCGCGCAGGATGAGTTTGGGTTGCTTCTTCATGGCCACCTGTGTCGCAGGGAGGAGTGCGTGGACGCGCAAAAAGTGTACGAGGTGGGACGCATGGGTGTAAGGGTCAATGGTCCTGGCGAGCATCGCCCGCGAGCGGGCTCCCACAGTGCGGCGTGGGTGCGCGGTGGGTCGTCGGCGCAATAAGGGGACGGAGGCAATTAAATCGGGTCGAGCGACGCGTTGTGCACGCCGCTCATCGCGCGAATGGGCTCGTCGAGCTTCAGCTGCAACGCCTCGCCATCGCGGTTCCAGGTGTTCTGGATCGGGAACACCATCACGTTGCCTACTCCCTCTCCCCTGACTTGTCGGGGGAGAGGGGGTCCTTATTGGTATTGGACGCCCGCCCGCCCCCTTCCAGTTGACACATGCAGGCACGACGTGTAAGAAAGGTCACAAATGAACTGTTATAAATATAACGGATCACATAAGACCTATGAAACGTCAGGAATCCGAGTTCGCCAACCCTTCCGTCGCAGCCACGGGACAACACTTGGGCGCCTTGGTGCGGCAGGCGCGCATCGCGCGCAAGTGGACCATGGCCGAGCTGGCGGAACGCGCCCGGGTCAGCCTGGCCACGCTCAAGCGCATCGAGGGCGGCTCGCTGTCGACCTCGATGGGCGCCTGGCTGGCGGTGCTTGAACGCGTCGGGCTGATGTCGCGCGTGGCCGAGCTTCGCGACCCGGCTTCCGAGGCGCTGCTCAACGAAACCAGGGCCAAGCGTGTGCGCGGCAAATCGGCCATATCCGATCTGGACTTCTGAGCCATGTCCGAACGCATCGTATTCATCTACCTGCCCGGTGAAACCGTAGCGGTGCCGGCCGGCCGGCTGGCCATGCTCGAACAAGGGCTGCAGGTGCAGGCCTCGCGCTTTGCGTATGGGCGACGCTACCTGCAACGCGCCAATGCGGTACCAGTGGATCCGGTCGCCTTGGCCCTTGCCGACGGCGGTGGCGATGCGGAACTGGTGCCGCCAGCGGGGCTGGCCTTGTTTGGCGCACTCCGCGACGCCACCCCGGACGCCTGGGGGCGGCGGGTCATCGAAAACTGGCTCAGGGCGCCACCCAATGGGCTGCCCGAATCGACCTATCTGGATCATGCCGGCCCGCACCGCGGGGGGGCACTCGATATACGGCTGACGCCGACCAGTCAGCCGGCCGAAAGCGCCCTGCCCTCGGTGATGGATCTTGGCCACCTGCTCGATGCCGCCACCCGTATCGAAGAAGGCGAGCCGGTGCCTGCGCATCTGGAGGTGTTCTTTGCCGGCGGCCCATCGGTCGGCGGCGCACGCCCCAAGGCCGTCATCCGCATTGACGACGGCGAGTGGATAGCCAAGTTCCCTTCCGCCTCCGACCGCTTCAACGTGCCGCTGATCGAGCACGCCACGCTGGAACTGGCCCGCGAAGCGGGGCTCGACGTACCTCGCACTCGCATCGAGTCTCTGGCCGACGATCGGCAGGTCATGCTGATCGAGCGCTTCGATCGCATGCCTCTGCCCGGCGGCATCGGGCGACGGCACTTGATCAGCGCACTGACTTTGCTGGCGTTGCACGAGCAGGACTCGCCCAATGCCAGCTATGCCGCGATTGCCGACGCGCTGGGCCGCTATGGCGTGGGCGGCTGCATCGCACATGATCGTAGCGAGCTATATGCCCGCATGGTCTTCAATATCCTGGTGACCAACGACGACGACCACCTGCGCAATCACGCGTTCCTCTACGACGAAAAGGCCGAAGGCTGGCGTCTGAGCCCCCTGTACGACGTGGTGCCCAGGCCACAGGCAGCACAGGAACGCATGCTGCATCTTTCCGTGGGGCCGCAGGGCCGGATCGCGCGACTGGACAACGCATTGGCAGGTGCGGGACGTTTTGGTCTGCTGCCACCCGATGCGGCCGCCATCGTGGATCGCGTCGCAAGAGCGATACGAAGCTGGCGGGACACCTTCGAACGCATGGACGTACCGGCACGTGACTGTGACCGGGTAGCCAGCGCCTTCCGGCGCGCTGGCGACATCGGCATGCGGGCGGTGGAACGGCACCTCTAGGGAAGGCAATGTACAACGGCGCAATGACGTCAGGGACACTTGGCACTGGCTCCGCCTGGGGTCACGCCCAATACCAAGAAGGGGGCGGAGGCAATTAAATCGCGCTGGCAGCCTTGCGATGTGATCCAAACTTTCATCTGGACGACGGCCATACTCCGCGACCACGGGGATCACTTGCCTGCGTACCGGTCACGCAAGCGCGGCCAGCCGCCGGGCCGAGGCCTCCAGACCACGCAGGATGGGGTCACTTACGCCCGCCGGAAATCCACGCGGCAGCGCCGCGTTCGCTGCCGCCACGACCTTGGGCGTGGCTTCGACCGGATCGCCGATGATCGCCCTGGCCGCGCTGTCTTTGAATCGTGTCACCGGGCATGCGGGCGTGACCCAACCAGGCAGCCGAACAACGGTCGCAGCACCTCGCGAACCCAGAGTTCAATTACCTCCGGCCCCTTATCGGCCCCCAATGCACTCCACGCGCCGGAAGCGCAGCGCCGACCAGTCCTCGTCGATGGCGACCGCGCGCACCGTGTCGAAGCCCAGGCTTTTCAGGACGTCCCAACCGGTGTCGCGGTTGACTGCGTACCGTTATCTTTTGGATGAGCCCTTGGGGTAGGCGAACCAGAGCAACGGGTCACCGGGCGCCTTCTTCGCCAGGGCGCGGGCCAGCCTGTCCACTTCGGCCTGTTCGGTGGCGAACGCCAAGGCAAAATGGATGACCTCGAGGTCCTGGGCCTTGCGCCACACGCGCACACCGGTGAGCGCCGCCAAGGTCGGCTCGAAGGATGCGGGAGCGTTGATGACCAGGATCTCGCGCTGGTCCTTGAGATTCAGCTTGTCGAAGACGGTGGGCATGTCGGGTTCCGATCCGGTTTTCATCCGCCCCCCGCATCAGGCGAGGATGGCGTGCTGGCTCCTTCGAACCGAACGCCAGGCAGCATACCGGCACGCCGGGTGTTCCGGTGAGTGTCGGCGGAGGCGCCGGCGACGATGCCGGGGGCAACGTGACGTTCTGGTGCGACACGACTTGGGGGAGGAGGTGTCGGGGCACCACGACCGGAATGCCCAGGCCTGGCGCCTTCGCCAATCGCGTGTCGCGCGTGACCAGGGTGGCTCCGAGCAGTCGCGCCAGGATGACGTACGCGGCGTCATAGGCCGTCACGTTGGCGCGCAGCGCCCAGATGCCGTCGACCCGGTTGAGCCGTGTCATCCACGGCGGCGCAGATGCGTTGAGGGTGCCTGCGACGCGATGCTGGCCGCAGCAACAACAGATCGCAGCTCGATCAACCAGGCCGCTGTACATGCATTTGTCCATCCTGGCGCGCAGGCGCCTGCTGCTCACCACCTGCGGCAGTCTGCTGGCACTGGTTGGCGGTTGCGTGCGCCCCGACAGCATGGCGACGGTTACGCCGGCCACCCTGGGCCAGGCCGACGTACGCTGGCTGCAGCGCGCGGCCTTTGGCCTGGATTCGGCCACGCTGGAAAGCTACCGCACGCTTGGCCGGCAGCGCTGGCTGGACCGCGAGCTCGCCGACCGCAGCGACACCCTGCCGCCGGCCGTCAGCGCGCTCATCGCCAGCTATCCCGCGCTGAATACCCCGCCCACCGAGCTGCTGGACGCGCAGGCGCAGGCGCGGCGCGAGCTGAAAGCCATGCCCGATGGCGACGCCAGGATCGCCGCCAGGAAGGCGTTGCAGCAGCACGCGCGCGAGCTTGGCGAGCAGGCCCAGCAGGCCGAACTGCTGCATGCCATCTACGGCAGCAACCCGCTCAAGGAACAGCTGGTGTGGTTCTGGCTGAACCATTTCAGCGTGTACGCGGCCAAGGGTGACGTGCGCCTCTACGCCGCGCATTACGCCGAGCAGGTGATCCGGCCGCATGCCCTGGGCAGGTTCCGCGATCTGGTGCTGGCCACGTTGCAGAGCCCGGCGATGCTGGAATTTCTCGACAACGCGAAAAACGTGAAGGGCAAGACCAACGAGAACTACGCGCGCGAGCTGATGGAACTGCACACGCTGGGCGTCGGCTCGGGGTATACGCAGCAGGACGTGCAGGCCCTGGCGCTGATCCTGACTGGCGCGGGCGTGGCGCCGCCGGCATCGGGTGCGCGGCGTCCGGGAGAGAGCGTCCGCCGTCCGCAAGGGACTGCCTACGGTCGCGGGCGGGCTCCTGCGGGAGCGCGGCGCGGACGGGGCCGGGATGAGGCCGGATGGGTGCGCGAAGGGCTGTTCGTGTTCGACCCGCGCAAGCATGATTTCAGCGACAAGCAGTTCCTCGGCCACACCATCCGTGGCAGCGGCTACGCGGAGATCGAGCAGGCGGTGACGCTGATCACGCGCCAGCCGGCCTGCGCGCGCTTCATCTCGCGGCAGCTCGCGGAATACTTCGTTGCCGACCAGCCGCCGCCGTCGCTGGTGGACGCCATGGCGCAAACCTTCCAGCGCACCGACGGCGATATCGCGGCGGTGTTGCGCACCCTGTTCGATTCGCCCGCCGCGCTGGCCGGCCCGGCGCAGAAGTTCAAGGACCCGATGCGGTTCCTGGTGTCGGCCATGCAGCTCACCTACGACGGCCGCCCGATCCGCAACGCCAGGCCCCTGCTCGGCTGGCTGAACCAGATGGGCGAGCCGGTGTTCGGCCGGCTCACGCCGGACGGCTGGCCGCTCGATGGCGGCAGCTGGTCGGGGTCGGGCCAGATGGCCACACGCTTTGCCGTGGCCCGCGCGATCGGCAGCGGCAGCAACCAGTTGTTCGCGGCGGATGACGACGGGCGGCCGATGCGCGCCAGGCGCGCGCCGCGCACACCGGCGCCCGATCTCGACGGCCCACTGTTTGCCGCGGCATTCGCGCCCTACCTGTCCGCACCTGCGCGCGCCGCGCTGGCCAAGGCGGGCTCGGCCGCGGAGTGGAACACCTACCTGCTGTCATCCCCTGATTTCAATTACCGC
>OFTX01000721.1_pt1 | contig 15198 bp, 9 predicted proteins | sample 1775051 | NCBI WGS metagenome assembly OFTX01 (sample SAMN08195772, study PRJEB24354) | sludge metagenome | isolation source: sludge from phenol fed wastewater aerobic bioreactor A | place: India: Nagpur | collected 2016-09-15
CGCCCCTCGCCGGCCCTGCCGTCCCTCTCCGTCATCGGCGCCATGGTGGTGGTGCGGTTCCTGCTGTGGCTCTCTGCGGCTCACTCCATCTACACAAACCTGTTCGGCGACAATCCGCCCGCCTCGGCGGCGGGCTTCCTGCACGAGGTGCTGACGACCGAGGCCGGCTGGCGCCTCATGCTGTTCGGCAATCTCGTCGGCCTCGCCTTCGCCGTCGTGGTGCTGGCGACGACGGTTGTGGCTTTTCCGCTGCTGCTCGACCGCGATGTCGGCGCCGTGGCCGCCATCGAGACTTCGGTGCGGGCGGTTGCGGCCAATCCGGGCCCGATGGCCCTGTGGGGCCTGACGGTCGCCGTCCTGCTGGTGATCGGATCGATCCCGCTCTTTGCTGGTCTGGCCGTCGTCGTGCCGATCCTCGGCCATGCGACCTGGCATCTCTATCGCAAGGTGGTGGTGCCGGAACGCGGACCGAGCGACAGAAGGCCGATGTAATATTGACAACGGGAAGCGGCCGGTCCTGCTTCGGGCCGGTCGTCATCCTATGGCGATGATCGCCCGCATCAGCCGATGATGCGCAGATTGGAAAGCTCGTCGGCGATTTCCTTGAATTTGTCGGCAAGACTGGCCCCGGTTGCGTTCCAGTACAGCTTCGCCGGTGTGCCGTCCGGATTCTTGCGGTGACGCGAGTCCGATGCGCAGGCGGTCAATCCATCGATCTGCGATTGCGCGGCCGCTCTGTCGGCGGCATTGCTGATCTTGCTCGGATCAATGTCCAGCGACACGGTCATCACCAGGATGTTGGCGGCCTTGGCGTTGGCGCATACTTTGGCCATCTGCTCGTTCAGGGCCTCGGTGTAGTTGCTTTCCGTATAGGCGCCGCTGCCGCTCTTGACGACGGCACTGCTCGTGTTCAGGAACAGCCGGTTCGAATAGGCGCTGGAATTGTAGGGTACCAGGAAGCCATAATCCGAATAGATGGATTTGTTTCCGGCGTTGTCGTTGCCGCCGAGATAGCCAGGCGTGTAATAGGTGTTGGCGCCGTCCGTCAGCAGGATCACGACCTTGTCGTTGCCCTTCTCGACTTCCGGACGCCCTTCGGTGAACGGAGGGCCGCTGGAGAGGACGCGCCAGCCCCAGGCGAGGCCGCTTTCGACGCTGGTGCCGCCGTTAGGCGCCATCGCGTCGATGGCTGCCTTGATCTTGGTCATGCCGGTCGTGTTGGGCACGTCGGTCAGCGGGGTGATCGGGTGGGTCGTGCAACTTCCATTGGGGCCCGCGTTCGAGCCGGTTGTATCTATCCCGACCGGCTGCGTTCCGTAGGGTGCCACGAAGCCGATCGCGGGCGAGGATATGTCGAAATATTTCGGCATGTAGGCTTGCCGCTGCGCGGCGCTGTAGTTCACGCCGTTGAGCGTGCTCGGAAGCACGTCGTTCCAATACTGTTTGGTGCCGTTCTTGGTGTAGGTGTACCAGTTGTTATATGCACCGCTTGTCTGGTCTGGAGCAAACATCGGCACGAACAGCGTGGCCGGCTTGGAAGGTGTCGCGGGCTCGTCGGTCACGTCGTAAGGGCTGGGGCGCTGTTCCACGCAGCCAGCCCAGCTCGTATAGTTCGCCTTCGTGCTCGGCGTGTCGTAGTACTTCATTTCGCGGAACAGGGTGAAGCGCGTTACCTTTTGATTTTGCTGAGCGCCCCAGTCTGAACCCTTCTTTTCATAGATGCCGGTCTGGGGATTCTTGACGACCCTGCGGTTGGATGTGTTGTTGGGATAGCCGAAGCTGTTCCAGTCGAAATTTTCGTGATGGATCGGCGAAATGCCGTCCATATCCAGCCAGGCTTGTCCTTCCTTGTCCGGTCCGACATTGACGGAAGCTGCGAACGGCACCACGCCGAACTTGACCGGTGCTGCGACCTGCTTGATCAGTGCGGCCTGCCCGACCAGCGTATCGATCAGTTGCTTGGACGCTGCCTTGAGAAGGTCGATGCGCTTCTGACCCGAGCCGGTGCCGTAGTAGTCCATCGAGCCCGAATTATCGAGGACGAGGGCGACCTCCAGGGTGTTCTTCAACTGTATTTCGGAACTGGCGCTGAAGGTGAGGTCGGACGACGTCTTGCCGAGCAGGTAGGCGGCTGCCGGCAGGAATGCGGGATGATAGGTCAGGTCGGCCTTGAGTTTCAGGATGCCGCCGCCGGTGCCGGAGGTCGGCAGAACGACCGTCAGCTTCACGTTGGCCGGGTCGACCGAACTCAGGTTGGAGTTGAAAAAGTTGTTGGCGTAGGCGATCGCTTGCGCGTCGGTGGCTCCTCCGGAGAGGTAGCGGCCTGTGGCGACGCCCGCGGCGTCGAGCGCGTTCAGCGTGTCCTGCTTTTCGCGCACCATCTCCGTGTAGTCGACCGCGAGCGCGACCGCGCCCATCAACGGCACCATCGCGATTGCCGTCAGCATCGCATAGTTGCCACGCCTGTCCTTCCAGAATTTCCGGACCATGATCTGACCTTGCCACCCACGCAACGGCGGCAAGATCGCAGAAAAGATTAAATTTGAGGTTTCTGGATTGTCGGCAAAGTACGATCGCCCATTGCCCGCTCGTTAACCATCCAGGGGCGTGGACCGGCGCGGCGGCGCAGTCCCGTCCCGTCCAGCCGCGCCGGCCGCGGCAGGCGAGGTCATCATGGTCACGCCGACAGACGCCAGCGCGGCTGTATCCTCGGCATCGTCGACTTCGGTGGCGACAATCGCCATGGCGCTTTTGGCCAGCGCTCTCAGGACGGCTCGCGTATCCGGCTCGCCGATCATCCCGTTTGCCTTGGCCAGCAGCCGCGCCGCCGGCAGCCGCACGAAGGAGACTCCTGCCTGCCACAGGCCTTCAAGGTCGCGTCCGGACTGCGGCCAGCCCTCGGCGGCGAAGCGCAGTCCGGTCGCGGCAAGGCGGGCCAGCACGGCCGAGCGGTTGCCCGGATCGCGGATCACGTCGATGGGCAGGCAAAGCACGATCAATCGAGCCGCGCCCGCATTGCGCTTCAGGAGATCGACGAGTGTGACGATTTCATCGCGGGCGCCGAGCAGACTGTCGGAAATCGCGACGTGAAGCGGTAGGGCTTCTCGCTCCGGACGCGACGCCGATTCCACCGCTGCCGTTACAAGCAGCCTTTCGGCGGCCGCGGCCGTCTGTCCGGAAATCGCCGTTCCGGCACGCCATACGTCGGATGACGGGCTGGATTCGAGGTGCAGATGCGCCCGCACGTCGAAGCCCAGGACGCCGTCGCTCCCGGTGGAGACGATCGGCCGCAGGCTGATCTCGACCGAGCCCGAAGCTACGGCGTGCTTCAGTGCGGCAGCGATCGCAGGCGAGGGCGAAGCCGTAAGCGGATCCGGAGCGGGCGGTTCCGCCCGGCTGCGCATCGTGGCCGGATGTGGCACCACGTTGGTCGCCTGTTCAGGGCTGGTTCCGGGACTGTCGGCGGCCGGTTCCCGCACTTCCGCCACGGCCTGCTCGGCTACGGCGGCGGTCGCCTTCGAGGCGGTGTCGCGTTCACGCTCGGCGGCGATCGTATCGAGCGCCGCATCCACGGAGCGGGCGAGATGGTTGAGATCGGTGCGCAGCGCACGTATGCGAAGGGCAGCCGTCAGGGCGAACGCGACGGCGAAGATCGAGACCAGCAATGCCACCGCTGCCACAATGAACAGGACGCGGCCCGTCGCCGCCTGCGGCACGGCGATGCCGGCCACGAGCAGATAAGCGAATCCGCATATCGCTGCGGCCGCCGCGAGGTTGAAGAAGCGTGTCATTGTCAGTCCCCGGAAAGGCGGTCCCGGCGCCTTTTCCACGACGGCGAACTTCGCATGCGTGCCTTGTGCTGTTAAGCGAAAGCTGGTGACAGGGTGAAGAGGTTCGGTTAATCCGGGCCGCCGGTCGCAGCCGGCTCTACCAGGAACTGAGACGATGGATCACCACATGGCGGACTTGCCCGAAACGATCGATTCGCTCGACAGTGTGACGCCTCGCTACAAGGCGCTGCTGTGCGACGTGTGGGGCGTGGTCCATAACGGGGTGACGCATTTCCCTGCCGCGACCGCCGCCTTGCAGCGGGCGCGGGCGGCGGGGTTGGCCGTCGTGCTCATCACCAATTCGCCCCGTCGCAGCGCCGACGTGATCGCGCAGATGCGCGGCCTCGGCGTGCCGGATGGCAGTTTCGACCGCGTCGTCAGTTCCGGCGACGTCACCCGCGACCTGATCGCGGAAGGGCCGCGCAAGGTGCTGCACATCGGACCGGACCGGGACTTCAATCTCTATGACGGGCTGGACGTCGAACTGGTCGAGGAATTCGAGGCCGACGGCGTGGTCTGCACCGGTCTGTTCGACGACGAGGTGGAAACTCCGGCGGACTATGCCGAGCTGTTGCAGCGCCTGCGTGCGCGCAACCTGCCCTTCATCTGCGCCAACCCCGACATCGTCGTCGAGCGCGGCGAGCGGCTGATCTGGTGCGCCGGCGCGCTGGCGCGCGACTATGCGCAGATGGGCGGGCGCACGCTGATCGCCGGCAAGCCGCACGCGCCGATCTACCGGGCCGCGATGAAGGCCGCCGCGGAGGTGCTCGGCCGCGGCGTCACGGTCGAAAACCACTGGGACCCGATCGTCGCGGCCGCCCGCCCGCCCCTCCTGCAGGCCATGTTCGACTACTACGACCTGCACGGCATCTGCGGCAACGGCACCGTTCTCGCCGCCCTGCTGCACCGGCCGCCGACCACCTGGCGCGCCTGGGTCGAAACGCACCGCTGATCACGGTTGATCGCGCCCACCTGCGCTTTGTGCGCAATTCGGGTCCGGCATCCGGGTGGTCGCTTATCCTGATGCGACCCGCGACAGGCGCGGCATTCGAGCCCGAGGGGGCGTCGTGAGCGATGGCACCGACCCGGCGGCGCACGTCGACCCGGCGGAGCTAGCGGAGCTGCAGCGGTCGCTGGCCGCCCTCGCCGCGCAACTGAACGAGATCACCGCGCGCGTGGACGAGGTCGCGCGGCGACAGGCATCCGGGCCTGTAGTCCCCGAATATGACGTTGTTCCGGGGTTGGGCGATGTCCCGGCGGCCGAACCCACCACGGACCTCGGCCGATCGACGGGCTCGGCGACGCCGCCCGCCGCTGAGCCGCCCGCCAGCTCTGTGACGACGGGGCCGGTATCCTTTGCGCCGCAGTCGGTTCCGCCCCAGCCGGCGTCGTCCCAGCCAATTCCTCCCCAGCCGATGCCGCCCGAGCCGGTTCCACCGTGGCCGGTGCCGCAGGGCGCGGTCGGCGTGCCCGGGCACTTCGTGTCCGCCGGGGGGCCGGTCGGTGCCGTGCCCGGTCCGCTTCCGTCCTGGGCCGGTGCGACTGCCCGCCCGCGCCCCAACGAGATGCCGATGGCGGCGCCGCCCGGAGTGCCGACGGCCGCGTCGATACCTGTGCCAAAGGCAGGCGCCTCCTGGGCCGACACCGCCGGACTCAAGGTGCTGGGCTGGGTGGGCGGCGGTGTCACAGTGCTCGGCATCGTGCTCCTACTCGTGATCGCCGCTCAACAGGGAATCCTCGGCCCGCTCGCGCGCGTGATCATCGGCTTCGTCCTCGGCGCCGTTCTGGTGGGCGGTGCCGCCCTGCTGCACCGCCGACCCGCGCACGGCACGCTCGCTGTGACGATCGGGAGCACGGGGCTCGCTGTGGAATACCTGGCCGTGGCGGGCGCCGTGCGGCTCGCCGACCTCTTTCCGCCGCTCGTCGGGCACGGCGCGTCCGCGCTGATCGTCGTCGTTGCGGTGAGCATGGCGGTCGCGTGGCGCGAACCGTGGCTGGCGGGCGCATCCTTCGCGGTGAGCGGCCTGCTTGCTCCGGTGGTGGGGGGAGGGTTCTCCGCGAGCGTCCTCGGTTTCGAGGCGGTCATGGTCGCCGGCGGCGCGGCGTGCCTGCTCCTCGGGCTCGGGATTTTCGCGTGGGCGGGCGCTGGGATCGCGGCCGTCTTCGCCTTCCTCATGGCGATGGCCATCGATGTGTTCACACCGGTCGGGCTCGTGCTGGCGATCGTGGTCGTGGCCATCGCGTGGGCCACGTTTATCGGCCGCTGGGCCACCGGCCGGGCGCCGATCGATCCCGGCCCGTTCCCCGTGCGCCCCCGCTCGCACGATCCGGAACAGATAGCGCGCGACTACGCCGATTTCCATGAGCACAACCGGCTCCGCGACGAGGCCCGGCTGCACAGCGCGGTGGCTACGGTCTCGTTGTCGATCGGTGCCGGGCTGCTCGCCGTCGCGCTCGTCGTGGTCGAACCGGCGGGGGTTCAGAATCTGACTGCGGGCGTCATCTCGGCGGTGCTGACCGTGCTCTTCGCGGTCGTGGCCTGGGCGAGCGGGAGGCACGCGCCGCTCGGGCATACCTCGGCGCGCGTCGTTGCATGGTGCGGGACGATCGCGCTGGCGGGCGTCTCGCTGCTGCGGCTGCTGGGTGGGGATGCCCGCAGCGTGTCGTGGGCGGTACTGGCGACGGTGATCCTGGTGATCGTGGCTGTCGAGCGGCTCACGTGGTTGCTCGCACCGGCTCTCGCCGCAGCCGGCGTCGCCCTGCTCGCTGCGGGGCCCGCCCTGCACCCGTCCGACCTGCTGAGCTGGCCGCCGAACGGCCTCGTGGACGGCGGCGGACTGATGACGCGTGGCTGGACCGTGGTGCTGCCGGGCGGCATCTGCGTCATCGCCATGTGCTTTGCCGCCTGGTGGGCCGTCGCACGAGTGACAGCAGCACGGGTGACCGCGGCCCGGGCCGCCGCCGCGACCGGCAGTCCGGACGGAGGGACGGGCGTCAGCGGCCCCCACCGCGGGCCGGCTGCTGCGCCCGCCGGAACCGCGACCCCGGAACAGCACCGCATCACCGTCATGGGCTGGACCCTGGTGGGCTGCAGCGCGGTGGCCTGTTACGGTCTGCTGGCCGTCACGATGGTGCTCGCGTACGCCGCCTCACCGACCCATGCCGGCCACCAGGCCGGGCAGATCGTGGTGACGATCTTCGTGACGCTCGTCGCGCTGGCCCTGCTGTGGCAGGGTTTCCGGCGGCTGATCGTTCGGCTCGGAGGCCTCGGGCTCGCTGCCGTGGCAGTCGCGAAGTTGCTGCTCTTCGACACCAGCACCCTCGAGGCGCTGCCGCGGGCAATCACCGTCATCGGGGTCGGGGTGCTGCTGCTGACTGGCGCCGTCGCCTACCTCGCGGCGCTGTCGCGCGTCGGCGGCGCGAGTGGCCGCGGCGTCGGAGGCCCGCGCCCGGCGTCCGACGGACGAGACTGACTGCGGCGAGTCGTGTGCCGGGCGGTGCCGGCTGCATCACCGGGAGGCGCCACCTTCGCCAGCACGGTGGCGGCTGGGGAGTCGTATTTCGGGCGGCGCCGACAAGTGCCAATGCGGCCGGGGCAACATGGTGCACCAGCGACGGCGACGCGGACGCGAACGGTGTTTAGGCTCGGGCCGAGCTAGTTGACACAGCTAGTCCACAGAGCCATTCCACACAGCGCCCCGGTGGCAGGCCGGCACGCGTTCGCAACCGACGGGAGTCTCCGTGAGTGCAGGTCCGCTGTCCGATATCACCGTGCTGGATCTGACCCGGGCGCTGGCGGGGCCGCACGCCGCCATGATGCTCGGCGACCTCGGCGCTCGCGTGATCAAGATCGAGACGCCCGGGCGCGGGGACGACACACGCGGCTGGGGGCCGCCGTTCGTCACCGCCGCGGAGCTTGCGGAGCGGCGCCGTGATACCGCCGCGGATGTGCCCGCACGCCGCGCCGCCGCAGTCGGGGTCACCGGGACCGACGAGGGTGCGGCCCGGAACATCGTCATAGGCGGTTCTTCCGGCGATACGGGGGCCGCAGCTGCCGATCACTCGCCGGGCGGAGACACGCACAGCGACCCCAGCGCGGACCCGATCTCCACATATTTCCTGTCCTGCAATAGGAACAAGGAATCCGTGACGCTCGACCTGAAGAGCGATCTGGGGGCCCGCGCCCTCACCGAACTGGTGCGGCGGTCCGACGTGCTGCTGGAGAACTTCCGGCCCGGAGTGCTCGACCGGCTCGGCTTCCCGCTCGCGCGGCTCATGGAGCTGAACCCCGGCCTGGTGGTGCTGTCCATCTCCGGCTTCGGCCACGACGGACCCGAAGGCGGTCGCGCCGGCTACGACCAGATCGCCCAGGGCGAAGGCGGTCTCATGTCGATGACGGGCCCCGACCCGGACACCCCGACCAAGATGGGCGTGCCGATCTCCGACCTGCTCGCCGGCATGTACGGCGCCTTCGGCGTGCTCGGCAAACTGCACGAGCGGTCGATCACCGGCAGGGGCGGCCTGGTGCGTACCTCGCTGCTCGCCGCCGTCGTCGGGGTGCACGCCTACCAGGGCACGAGGTGGACCGTGGCCGGCGAAATCCCGAAAGCCCAAGGGCCGCACCATCCCTCGATCTGTCCCTACGGCCTGTTCCACGCGTCCGACGGCGCCGTGCAGATCTCCATCGGCTCCGAGGGGCTGTGGCAGAAGTTCGCCCCGGCTTTCGGGCTGCCGACGGACGCGGACGGATTCGCCACCAACGCCGACCGGGTGCGGAACGCCACCGCCGTGCGGGCCGCCGTCGACGACGCATTCGCCGGGTACACCTGCCGCGATCTGCTCGCCAAGCTCGACGAGATCGGCGTGCCGTCGGGGCAGGTCAAGAACCTGCAGCAGGTCTACGAGTGGGAACAGACGAGGTCGCAGGGCCTACTGATCGACGTCGACCATCCGGTGCTCGGCACGGTCGAACTGCCCGGTCCGCCGCTGCGGTTCTTCGACGGCGACGGCTCCGAATGGCACCGTGATCACCTCGCCCCGCCGCTGCTCGGCCAGCACACCGAGGCTGTGCTCGATTGGTTGGGCGTCGCCGCGAACGAAGGTGACCGGGTATGACGACGTCCGCGACCGCGGCCGGAAAGCCTCCTCGTCTGTCCGCGCCCGAGCTGATCGACACCGTGCTGGACACGGGGTCGTTCGTCAGCTGGGATTCGCCGATCGTGCGTCCGGACGATCTGGACCCGGAGTACCTGGCGGACATCCGCGCGGCGGAGGAGAAGTCCGGCGTCGACGAGGCGATCCTCACCGGCTCCGGCACGATCCGGGGATTTCGGGTTGCCGTCGTGGCCAACGAGTTTCGCTTCCTGGCGGGGTCCATCGGCATCGCCGCGGCGGACCGGCTGGATACCGCCATCCGGCGCGCGACGGCCGAGGGCCTGCCGCTGCTGGCCGCCACCGCCTCCGGCGGCACGCGAATGCAGGAGGGCACCGCCGCGTTCGTGCAGATGGTGCGCATCACCGACGCGATCGCCGCACACCGCGCCGCCGGCCTGCCGTATCTGGTGTATCTGCGACATCCCACCACCGGCGGGGTGTTCGCCTCGTGGGGATCGCTCGGCCATGTGACGGTCGGCGAGCCGGGTGCGCTGATCGGCTTCCTGGGACCCAAGGTCTTCCAGGCGCTGTACGACAAGCCCTTCCCGCCCGGTGTGCAGCAGGCCGAGAACCTTTTGCGGCACGGCCTTCTCGACGCGGTGCTGCCGGCGCACCGCTTGCCGGAGATCGCGTCCCGGGCGCTCACGGTGCTCAGTGCCCGCCGCCGCGGCATGCCGCCCGTCGACGCCGCCGCGGAGGAGGAACAACCCGAGGAGACCGCGTGGGAGTCGATCCAGCGGACACGACGGCCGGAACGCCCCGGCGTGCGCGAGCTGCTGCGCTTCGCTGCAACCGACGTGGTGCCGCTGAACGGCACCGGCCAGGGCGAGGCGCAACCCGGGCTGATGTTGGTGCTCGCGCGGTTCTCCGGGATGCCGTGCGTGCTGCTCGGCCAGGATCGCGCCTGGCAGGGCAAGAACGGTCCGCTCGGGCCGGAGGCGCTGCGGGTCGCGCGGCGGGGCATGCGCCTGGCCGACGAACTGGATCTGCCGCTGGTCTCGGTGATCGACACCCCCGGCGCGGCGCTGTCCCAGGAGGCCGAGGAGGGTGGCCTGGCCGGCGAGATCGCGCGCTGCCTGGCGGATCTCGTCGCGCTGCCGGCTCCGACGGTGTGCGTGCTGCTCGGCGAAGGCTCGGGTGGCGGCGCCATGGCACTGCTGCCGGCCGACCGGGTGATAGCGGCCCGGCATGCGTGGCTCTCGCCGCTTCCGCCGGAGGGCGCGTCGGCGATCGTGCACCGCGGCGACCCGTCATTCGCGGCGGAGATGGCTGCGGCGCAGCAGATCCGGGCGGTGGACATGCGCCGGCGCGGGATCGTGGATCGGCTGGTGCCCGAATATGACGACGCCGCCGACGAGCCGGCGGCGTTTGCCCGGCGCATGGGCGCCGTGCTGGCCCAGGAGATCGCCGTCCTGTCGACCCGCCCCGAAAGCCAACGGCTGGCCCGCCGCGCCGGGCGATACGCCTTCTAGGGTCGCGGTCGAGCCCGAACCACACGCCGCCGGACCGCTTCCCTCATTCATCGCTTTTTTCTCGCCTCGTGTGTGCCAGGTGGCGCTATCCCGCCACCCCGGACACACGAGCCCGATGCACACGAGCCGCGTGCGTCTACGCACCGGCGGGGTTCGCCTGTTCGATCGGGCCTGCCGCGGTGTCCGCAACGCCGTCGGAGCGGGCGATGGTGCGGTCGGTTCCCGGTCGTCCCCAACGCATCTCGTCGGTGCGCACCAAAATCACGCCGAGCACGATGAGCACCCCGCCGAACAGCTGCGCGAGCCCCGGCAGTTGGCCCAGCAGGATCCAGGCGAACAGGATCGCGAACAGTACCTCCGCGAGCCCAACGAACGAGCTCAGCTTCGAGCCGAGGATCCGCACCGCGCCGATCGCCGCCACATATGCGATCGCAGCCGCGATCACCGACAGGCCGAGGATCGGCACCCACCACGGCACGGCGTGGCGGGCCAAGGTCACGCCCCCCCAGGTCGCGTGCAGCGGAACGATGCCGACCGATCCGGCCACCCACAGTGCGACCGCGGCGATCGCCAGGCCGCCCGCCGCCAGCGCGAGCGGGGGCAGCCCGTGCGCCGGCCGCGCCGAGAGTATGTAGTGCACGGCCAGGCCCACCGCCGCGGCGAGGCCCCACAGGATGCCGACCACATCGACGCGAACCCCGCCGCCGAGCAGGTTGAGCACAAACACCAGCCCGGCCATGGCCAGCGCCGCGCCGGCCAGCGTGAGTGCGCGCGGGCGTTGCCCGTGCCGCAGCCACAGCCACCCGACGACCATGATGATGCCGAGGTATTCGAGCAGCAGCGCCACGCCCACGTCGAGGGTGGCGAGCGAATTGAAGTAGAACAGTTGGCAGCCGGCCACCGCGATCAGCCCGTAGGAGGCGATCAGACCAATATTGGGCCGCAGCAGGTGCCACCGCCCGCGCAGCACGCGTATCGCGGGCCCAAGCAGCACCAGCGCCGCGAGCGTGACCCTGGCCGTCACCGCCGCCCCCGGGGACCAGCCAGCGTGGATCAGCGGGGTGGCGAAGCTGCCCGCAATGCCGAAACAGGCCGACGACCCCAGCGCCAACGCCCACCCCGCGCCGGATCCGCCGCGCGCCACCATGTTCGAGCCCCTACCAGCGCAGAAAAATGAGGAAAGATTCCGTCATCAGGATACGGCCCGCGCGAGCGGGGCCCGCCGACGCGGCTCACTCGGCGGTTAACTCTCAGACAGTCCGATCTTCTGATACACCGCGCGCAGCGGCCGCGGCGCCCAGAAGTTCGCGCTGCCCAGCAGTCGCATCGCGGCGGGCACCAGCACGCCGCGGATCAGCGTCGCGTCAATCAGCACGGCCATGCCCGCCCCGAAACCGAACAGCTGCAGCATTGACACGGACGACGTGGCGAACGCGAAGAACGACACCGCCAGCAACGCCGCCGCGGAGGTCACGATGCGGCCGGTGTGCGCCGTCCCGTCGATCACCGCGTCGGGAAGGGGCTTGCCACCGTGGAACATCTCCGTGATGCGGCTGGACAGGAACACCTCGTAGTCCATCGACAGGCCGAACGTGATGCACAGCAGGAGGACCGTCATGGAGGCGTCCATGGGCCGCGCGGTCGCCCCGAACAGCGAGATCAGGTGCCCGTCCTGGAATATCCACGTCACGATGCCGACGGCAGCGGTCAGCGACAGCCCGTTCACCACGAGCGCGCGCAGCGGTTGCAGCACGCTGCCGGTGAACAGGAACAGCAGCACGAAGGTCGTGAGCACGATGATGCCGAGCGCCAGCGGCAGCGGGCGGCCGATGGAGCTGAGTGCATCGGCCAACGTCGCATCCGCGCCGCCGACGAGAATCCCTGGGCCGGAATCGATGTGGACCGCTCGCAGCCCCTCGATCACCTTCCGCGCCCCATCGGTGCCGCCGTCCACATCGGTGAGCACCATCAGCCGCTGCCAGCCGTCCGCGGTGAGCTTCCCCGCTGCAGGATCGGCCGGCCCGGCGGAGCCAGCGATCGCCGTCATACCCGGTGCTGCAACCGCCGAAACGTGCGGCACTTTCGACAGGGCGAGAGCATACTCGGCTGCGGTTCGCGAGGTGGCCGGCCCGGCGAGTATGACGGGGATCGTGGCATGTGCCTGTGCCGGAAACTGTTGCTGCACAAGGTCTGCCACCTGTCGGCTCTGCGCGGATGGTGGGAGCACTGTCTGGTCGGGCAGCGAGAACGAGATACCCAGGATTGGCGAGGCGATCACCAGCAGCACGGCGAGGACCGGTGCCGCGGTGCGCCACGGCTTGTGAAAAACGGTGTGCGCCACGCGCTTCCAGAACTGCGACGCGGACCCTTGGGCGGTGCCCTTCCAGGGCATCCGGCCCGCGTTTACGCGCGGGCCGAGCAGGGCGAGCATTGCCGGTGTGAGGAACAGCGCGCCCAGCGCGGCGACCACCACTACGCCGATCCCCGCATAGCCGAAGGAGGACAAGAAGAACATCGGGAACACCATCAGGGTGGCCAGCGCGCAGCCGACCGCCGCGGCCGAGAAGGCAATGGTGCGACCGGCTGTCGCGACAGTACGGGCGACCGCGGCGGGGACGTCGTCACCGGCGAGGAGCTGTTCCCGGAAGCGCGCGACGATCAGTAGCGCGTAGTCGATGCCGAGCCCGAGGCCCAGCGCGGTGGTCAGGTTGATCGCGAAAACCGATACGTTCGTGAGGTTTCCGAGGATCGCAAGCTCCGCGAACGTGCCCGCGATCGCCACGCCGCCGATCAGCAGCGGCAGCAGTGCGGCGACGATCGAGCCGAACACGAGCAGCAGCAGGATGAGAGTCAGTGGTACGGCGACGGATTCGGCGATGACCAACGACTTGCCGACCTGGGCGTTGATGTCCCCGTACAGGCCGGCCGGCCCGCCGAACCGGACCGTGAGTCCGTCGTGGGTGCCGGCGTACTTGTCGATGAGTTGCCCGCCGCGGTCGACCATTTCCCCCTGATTGCCGGCGATCACGGCGAGCACCATCGCCGAGCGATGGTCCGTGGACACGAGTGAGGGTGCGGGCGTCGCGAAGTAGGACGAGGCAATGGTGACGCCGCTCTCCGCGGCAAGCTGCGCCGTCAACGCCTGGCCGGCCGCGGCGGTGGCCGGTGCATCGATCGTCCCGTCTTTCGCCGTGACGACCATGACGAGGTTCGGCTCCGCGCCGAAGTGTTCGACGGACAGCGCGTTCGCGCGGCTGGATTGCGATGCCGGATCGTCGAATCCACCGGAGGAGAGCTCGCCGAAGGCTCGGGAGCCGACGGCGACGGCCGCGATAAGGAACACCGCGCCGAGGACGAGCACCAGCTTGGCATGGTGGGCGACGGCCAGGCCGAGCCGGTACAGCGCGGGGACGCCCGTGGGGATCGAAGCACCGACGGTTCGCCGGTGGCGACCTGGCGTTGGCATAGGGACTCCCACGGGGGTCGAAGCTATGATGTGAACAGCGTCAACTTAGGCCTTGATGGTAACACTGTCAACATTCGGTGTGGCCGGCGGGCGCGGGCATGTCGAGACGAGCCGAACTGTGGCCGAGGGCGGCCCAGGCCGTCGGGGTGTGTCGGCGCGCGTCGGCGTTTGTCGAAGAGCGGCGGAGGGTGGAGGTGAACCCGTGGCGAACCGCGTGCATCGGCCGTACCACCACGGAAACCTTGCCGCCGCGTTGATCGATGCGGGGCTTGAGATGGCGGCCGAAGGCGGTCCCGATGCCGTCGTCCTGCGTGAGGTGGCGCGCCGGGTCGGCGTCTCGCCGACGGCCGCCTACCGGCACTTCAACGGGCAGGCGGGCCTGATCGAGGAGGTGAAAAAGGCCTCCCTCGGGCGGCTCGCCGAGTACATGCGCTCGGCGCTGGCCGCGTACGACGGTGATGACGGCGGTGGCGATCGAGGCGGCGGCCGCGGCGGCGACGGTGGTCATGGTGGAGGTGGCCGGGGCAGCGGTCGTCGTGGCGGCGGAGGTCACGGGGGCAATGGTGTGTCGGGCAGGGCCGAGACCCGAAGCGGCGCCGATCGCGTCGCCCTTCCGGGCGTCGAGCCGGGGTCGCCGCAGGAACGAGCGTGGCGCCGATTGGAGGCGATCGGCCGGGCGTACTTCACCTTCGCATTGTCCGAGCCCGGCCTGTTCCGCTGCTTCTGCATCGGGCTGCCGTTACCGGAGACGGCGGACGTGCCGCACCTGCGCCCGGCGCCGTTGGAATCGGCCGGCGACCGGCTGCCCAATCCGGCCGCATTCGGTGTGCTGACCGAGGTGCTCGACGAGCTCGTCGACGCCGGGGTGATCACCTCCGAGCGACGGGCCCTCCAGGTCGACATCGCGTTGTGGTCCTCGGTGCACGGCCTGGCGGTGTTGTGCCTGGACGGGCCGCTGGCGCAGGCCGGCCGCGAGATGCAGGAGCAGATGCTCGACACGGTGCTCGACGTGATCGCGCACGGCCTCGCCGGCGCCCGGTAGGCCCCACCCCGACTGCGAAGAGAGTGTGCGGGTAACCGGGACTTTTCGGGCATTCTGTTGCAGGATACACACTCCGGAATTGACCGGAATTGAAGGGTGTGAGTCCTGCAGCATTCTGTCCGAAATATCCCGGTTTTACTCACACCTTCCTGCAGGACTCACACCCCAACAACGGACGGTGTGAATGCTGCAGCATTCCGTCCGGAATGTCTCAGTTTTACGCACGCTCGAAGT